>WNFA01008866.1_pt1 | contig 11694 bp, 9 predicted proteins | sample 5400481 | NCBI WGS metagenome assembly WNFA01 (sample SAMN13153340, study PRJNA577476) | soil metagenome | isolation source: 120 cm saprolite under Douglas fir tree site 2 hole 1 replicate 2 | place: USA:California | collected 2015-04-18
GAGGATTCTCGTTAAGAGTTTCACGGGTTGCTCCCTTTCGGCTCCTGCCCCGCAAGTAGAGCGAAATCTAGCACAAACTGGCCATTCTTTTGCGTAGTTCTGAGCATATGGTGCTGCGGGCTGGGTCAGAAAAAAGCCGCCGATTCTGGATGGATGGTCGGCAAACCTTACCTTGGGATTGCTTCCTGCTTGCCCGTGATACGCTCGCCATCGGTTTCTCGAATCGGCTAAACTGCATCGGCCAACCACTCTCTTTGTTGCATGATAAGCAGGTCCTTTCGACCTATCCGCTGAAGGACGAACCGATGATGAAAGCACTGATTCGCGACCGATACGGTCCGCCCGACGTGCTCGAAGTAAGGGACATCGAACGGCCCAAACCAAAGGAACGCGAAGTCTTGGTGCGGGTGCATGCGGCCTCTATAAACGATTGGGATTGGCAGATGCTTCAGCGGCCGATGGTTCCGCTCGGCTTCAATACGCCACGTGTACGGATTCTGGGTTCCGACATCGCGGGACGGGTTGCCGCCGTCGGCAGCGGGGTTCAACGTTTTACGGTCGGAGACGAGGTCTACGGTGATCTGTCTCGCTTCGGCTCTGGCGGCTGGGGCGGATTTGCGGAGTATGTGTGTGCGCCCGAAGTGGCGTTGGTACGGAAGCCCTCTCGAATGACTTTCGAAGAGGCCGCCGCGCTGCCGCAAGCCGGGCAGCTCGCAGTGCAAGGTCTCTTTGCGGCCGGACCGCTGAGATCCGGCCAGAAGATCCTCATCAATGGGGCGGGTGGCGGCGTGGGCACGATTGCCATTCAACTGGCCAAATCGCAGGACGTGGAAGTCACGGGTGTCGATAGCGCGGTGAAGTTCGAGATGATGCGGGCCATCGGCTTTGACCACCTGATCGATTACAAAAAGGAGAACTTTGCCAGGAACGGGCGGCGCTACGACCTGATCCTCGATACAAAAACGACTCGTTCCCCATTCGCGTACACGCGCTCGCTCAGTCCCGGAGGAACATATGCCACCGTCGGTGGCGACTTGTCCCGACTGTTCCAGTTTGTAATTTTCGGATGGTGCATTCGGCAAACCACAAGCAAAACCGTCCGCTTGGTCATGCTGAAGCAGAACCAGGACCTGCCATACTTGAACGAACGATTTGAAGCCGGACAGCTGATCCCCGTGATCGATGGTCCTTATAAGCTGAGCGAAGCGCGGGAAGCCTTTCGTCATTTTGGCGCAGGCACTCACAACGGCAAGGTCGTCATCACGATGGAGTGAAAGTCGATCAGTTATTGCAACAGCTTTCTGGCGCTCTATTGCGGGTGAGTACTCGGCGACTGTTCCCTAATTGGATCGTTGAAGAGTAGCCCGTCATACGTCCAGAGTCGATGAGAAGTACAGAGATCACTTCCGACAAGCGGGCTTCCAAGGAGCGAACTCTTAAGGCGTGCGGTTCTCGACCGTATAGTGAGCTTGAAGATACCGGATGATTTTCTGCGTAGTGTCCTCGGGGATCGCTGCGCCATAAGCTTTGTTCATCTTGTTTACCTCGGCTTCCCACGTCGCAGCGGGTAATGGCGGCTGCATGGTGACGTAGATGGGGCTGTGGCAGGTGTTGCAGTAAGTCTGGACCTCCTGGCGGCCATCCCCGGGGACGAGATCTGCACCAGGCACTGGGTAAGCAGAAACCTGGTAGTTCGAGTCCGGCGAAAGTTCGATGAGCGCCGTCTGTCGTAGGCTTCCGAGTTCTGCTGGACGATAGTAGCCTTTTTTCAAATCCGCGAATACAAGAGCGACCACCATCATCAGTCCGCACATGACAAGAAAGATCGCGAGGACTCTCTTCTTCATCACCGTTCTCCCGTTAGCTTGCTTTTCCGACCACAATTTCCTGCCGCTCGATCATGTTCCATTCTCATGGGAAACTGGAATTGAATTGCCGACACTCATGGACCTTGAAAAGATGGTGGACGAGAGGGGAATCGAACCCCCGACCTCCTCATTGCGAACCACTAAAGCTAAGACGCGTCGCCACAATCAGTTAGCTTTTTGAAAAGGCCGTGAATTGCCCAACTCGCCCAACCGCCTCTTCTCTCCGTTGTGGGTTGCCGAATCTTTTGGAAGTCTTTGTCTGTTTGTGCTGATCCGTGAACGAGCTATCGGCTGGTGGAATCGCACAAACGCTGGACTGGTAGGGCGAGGGTCGCGGGTTCGATCCGTCGCCACTGCCACGAATTCGTCCAAGTGTCAGGGCTCTTCGGCGTCACCCGGTCTCCACTTGCCCGTATAGGCCCATCCTCTGCCTCCTGTGCGACGGTCAGCAATTTAGTAAGGGCGCGATCTCCTTAACCGTAGGCGGCCTTCGAGAAAGGATCTTGGTAAAAACGGCAACCTCGTTGCGACGAGTCCCAAAGAACTTCCCGCGTCGTACATTTTGTTGCATAAGCTAGTATGTAACGTCAGTAAGCACGAGACGGCGACAGTCACGAGGATCGCCGCCTCCACACGCTGAGTAGGGATACGTTACCAAGACATTAGGCGAAACTTAGATGGGAACCGAAGTCACGCCGGCGCTGGTCGAACTGGCGCTGTCCAACTCGACGGACAAGCGGGTGCCAACACTTGCGGACGGGAACATACCCGCCCTTGCCTCACTCCTCGCGCCACACATAGACGGAAAACACGGAGAATTTGAACTTCGGTATCTGGCGCCTGGTAAATCCGGCGCTTTCGTGGTGCTGGTTGTTTTCAGCGACGCATTGTCGCGCGTCATCAAAGTTGGTCCAAAACATCTGATCGAGCAGGAAATTCGCAACTATGCCGACTTCGATCTCCTGAACCGCATTCCCAGCGAATTTATTCTTCAGTTCGTAACTTCCCCCTTCGCTATCGGCGATAGGGCGTCGGTAGCATTCCATTGGGCGGGTGGATACAGTGGCGTAGCCACATTTCGCGAGTCCTTGTTCAAGCTACAGGCCTCCGCCGTTGAGAGACTGCTCTCCGAGCTGGCGCACAACATCTTTCGTTGGCAAAAACCTCGCCACTCAGCATCTTCGCCAATCGATCAGTTCAAATGGCAGGCTGAGGCTCGCGCAAGAATTGTCGAAGTGCTGCGTTCCTTAGCCAACAGTGAACTTACGTCCGCGCTAGTGAATTTCTTGGAAGATGACAGCACGTTGAGGAATCTGATTCAGCAGAAGACCTGCTCGCTCGGACTAACACATGGAGATTTACACGGAGGCAACATTCTCGTTCCCGGCGACTCGTTGTCGCCGACGCACCTCCGAGTGATTGACTTTGCCAGCGTGCAACCTGAAACGTGTCCTGCGCGAGACTGGGCAAAGTTGGAACGCGACGTGAGATTCCGATGCCGTCGATCAATGGCGGAGATTCCTTTGAAAAGTTATCTCGCCGAGCTAGATGGGACGGCAAGCGACTTCGATGACGAAAATCCCGATTTGCGAACGGCGCGCGCCGCGGTTGCCACGATCCGCGACCGTTATAGAGAGTATTGCTTCAACGCTTCCGGGGAATGGGAGTTCGAATACCTCTACTGCCTTCTTTGTTGGAGCCTGAACGAGCTTCATTCCAATCCGGAAATCAGCACAACAGAGGACCGAATCGCTGTGGCGACTTCGTGTGCTGCGATTTACGAATCTCTTTGTCGCCATTCCGCCTCGCTTAGTGGAAGGGCACCCACCAAACGTCGGCACGAAATAGATTCGAGCGTAAAGGCTTTCCTTGCAGACACGCGAATTGCGGGATATGTCGAACGTGAAGACGGAAGTGAACGTCCTCTCTATCTCGATCACGGATTATACGTGCCGCGACAGGCTGCAGAGGAGCAGATCGACGCCATCATCGAACAGTACGCGAACGACTCGCTGGGGAGGTGGGTGAGTATTTCGGGCGACGCCGGACATGGCAAGACGTCACTTATGTGGCGAACGGCGGCTGCCCATATGGACGGGCAGCTAGGACTTCGAGCGATTCTCTGCCAGCAACTGGGGGCTAATGCCCTGGCGGACTTAGCCAAGTTACTGGAAGCAGCTACCGGCTATCCGACGATCGTGCTCCTCGACACGCTGGACCTACTAGTTGGCATTGACGACGCGGCACTTGGGTCGGCACTCAACAAGGGACGTTCGTCGGGATTGCTGATTATCAGCACTTCGCGACGACAGGAAGCTCAACAACTCGCAAAGTTTGTCCAGTGGAATGAGAGCGTTGACCTGACTAGGTTCAGTCCCGAGGAAGCGAAGCTAGCTGTTGCCAGGTACGTTGACGCGGTGTATCCCGATTGGTCCGAGGGTAGGCGAGCCGTACAGTTTTCGATGGTGTGGGAAATTCTTGACCACCAACGTCAATTCCAAGACCTCACTTTTGAGCCGCTAATTCTTCGCATGATCTTTCAGGCTTACGTTCCGAACGAGATTCCTCGGGACGTAAATACGCAGCGCGTCTACGACAAGTTCTGGGAAGCACGTGTCCTTTACGATCGATCCGTTAAGACGCCCAGTGATTCCTTTAAACGAGCACAAGCCTGCGAGCTGCTTGCTGATTTCATCGCTTTTCGTGAAGGCAAGCAGACCGACACCGCTACGACCGGCGAGGCGGAGAAAATACTTCGCATTGTTGGCAATCAAAATCCTTTTGAAACTATCGACTCGTTGATTTCGTCTGGAGCGATGCGCTCAGCTAGAGGAAAATCTGCGGTTGCATTTTTCCACCAGACCTTTTTTGAATATGCTGCAGCAAGGGCGGTCCTTTATAGTGAAGACGAGCGCACAAGGAACACACGCATCGAATGGTTGTTGAAGGACCTACGCGAGTCCCGGTTGTTCCGGCTTCCTGTCCTCAAGCAACTCGCCATACAAGCATATTTTGCCAAGGACCGCATCTGGCCATTTCTGGCTGCCAAGATCGAGGTGTCGGGAAATCAGGCAGCCGCCAAGATAGCGCTGGAAGTAATCGGGAAAATTGGGCGCGACGAAGAATTCGTCGAACGTGTACTTCAATGGGCGGAGCGAGAGAAGAACCTGTTTCAGACGGTCACACCCGATATCGTGCGGTCTTATCCTGCAGCCCGTTTCGATGTCGCGTTTCGCTTGTTGGAAAGCCAACTCCGCGGCGAGCGGGAGCGGGATATCTATTTCATTGTGGAAAAGAACTTCGCGCCCTTGGCGCCAGCACAGACCCTTGAGTTTCTCAGGAAGGCTACCGACCGCGTGAGAGACTCGGACCACGAAACCAACGCGCTGTTCCGGCACGCTTTGATGGCCGTTTTGCGGGAAGGACAAGCCGAGGCCCTCGCGGTCCTTGCCGGCGTGTTCTATCGTTTTGGAAATGGTTTGCAGGACGCCGTATTGCAGGAAGTCTCTGAGCTCATAACTGCGGAGAACGCGGAACTCGTCGCCAACCTTTTATCAACTGCGGCCGATCCCGTGATTGAGAGACGGAAGAAGCTTGTACCCAAGAGTTTCTTTGATTTGCTCAGAAGTCTGCATGTCAATTTCCCTGCACTGGCCGAGGCCGTGGTATCCAATATCGTCCGGCGTTGCGCAGATACCACTGATCTCGATGTGGCCATTCTAAGCTCAAAATCGAGAGGGACTCTTCGCCCCACGGATGAACAATTGGCGAATGCCTTAGACGCTCTTGCTTCTGCAGATCACTTGGTTCGCCTTTCCACCAGTGAATTCTTGGGGGAACTCGCCAGGCACCACGGAGACGAATTGCTTGAGGCTATCCTCGCGAAGGCCGGTAGCCCCGTTTGGGAGCGAAAGGATGCAACGAAGTCTTTGCTCCTTACGCTCAGAAATGTACGAATGTCGGATCCTTTACGGTTATTGAAGGTTCTGGACCATTGGCCGTTTCCGGAAAGAGGTGCGGGGATTGCTTTCCGAGCAATCTTCGAGCAGTTGGTTAGGGCCGACGCAGCTGCGGCACGAGAATGGCTACTCAAAGATGTGGTCGGAATGCGATCAGAAGCGGACGTTCGGAAGATCATGATTGGAGTGCAGTTGGTTTCGGAAGTATCCCCGCTAGTGATGTCCGATCAGGACGTCAAGAGGTTCATCGAATTCGGCATGCATCACCAATTCGCCTCTTTTGACACGAGGCGGATAGCGTGTGCCGCACTCGCGGGGTTCTATCCCGTCACACCGGATTATTGTGCGAAAACAATCGAAAAAGTCTTTGCGACCGGAACTCCGGAATGGATCAGCGCCATTGTCGGCGCCCTTAAGAGTAAAACTTGGACAGGTCTGCCACTTCTTGTAATGCGGATGATTCTTGCGAAACGCGCGAATAGGACCCGTGACTTGTTCCTTGGGTCTTTTCTCAAGGCAACGGCTGGATTGCCGTTACTAGCGAAAGTTGACATTTTGGAAGAACTATCGAACTGGACGTCCACCGTGTTGCCGACGGTTAGGGAAGAAAGCACTCTACTGGAGATTCTGATTCTGGCAAAATCCACCGCACAATATGATCCGAAGAAAGCACTTGCCGTAGCCAAATCCCTCAAAATAGCGAGTCCAGCCACACTGGGGAATCTCTGTTCCGTGTACGAAAACATAACTTTTGTTTCGTCCGACGCGGCGATACATCGCCAAGCGCTCGACGAACTAATTCAAATCGCTCATCATCGACAGCATTTCATCCGAAATAGTCTTCGGCGAATTCTGCCCCGAGTTGAGGGTGTGCTGGGACCACGTGTCGCTGTGGATGCAATCAAAGCGGCCGTAAAGAGCAATCCTAAATGGGAGGAGAAGGCTCTAGAGGAATTGATGCAGGCGGCAATCTTAATTCCCAGCTGGACCAGCGCTGACTCGGAGGAACTCCGTGCCTTACCACTGCCACGTAGCGTGTCTGCTATTCTCTTACACTTTAAGTAGAACCACGGACCCACTGACTGTGGATCCCACAAATCCCATCCGTGACGAATGCCATTGAAATCAGCGACATGCGGAAGGGAACGGGAGGCTGGGATAAGAAGGCGACCGGGAAGTAACAATGTGATGTTTGACGGGAAACCGCTGGATGGAGTTTTCGTTATGCACAGGTGCCGGTGAGCGCCTATTCGGCCGGATAAACGACACCCTTCGTGAATCCGTGCTCATGGCCAGAGGCAGAAACCTCAATGGGGAAGCGCTTTTGGAGACTTGTCGCGCAGGCCTAAGGGAGATTTTTCAATAGGGCAAAAAGGAACGGATGTGCCAACTGCAGAGACAAAGAGAGCTGTGGTGTGCCGGCCGGCATTGCGTAGCGAAAGGGCAAACGCGACACCAGATGTTCATACAACGTTTCCTGGATTTTCTTGTTCCTCAATCGCCATCTCCAACGCACCGACAAGTTCGGGCTTGATCGAATAGTGCCCAATAGGATCATGGGTGACGAGGTTGGTGTGAAATTCAAGGGAGTTGAGTGCTCCCGACAAGTGTTGAAATCCGTTGCGGACGAGGTACCCCGCTGCATGGGCCTCGTCCATCGTGCCCCTGATCATCAGTTCGCGAAGCAAGGGTTTCTGCCAGGGTTCCTTGAGACGTGCTAGGTCCTCCCGGGCGAGTTTCAGTCGATCGTTCAGATATTTGTCCCGTGGCAATGCCGGCATGGCAGCGATTTGGAGCCGCAATCGTTCCTCAATTCTGCTCGACAGTTTAGCTCTAGCATCTCGGCGTTCGGCATCGGTCGCGGGGGGCCGTAGTGCATATTGAATCGGATGCCGGAGATGGCCCATATCAAAGGGCAACTCCCCGGGTGGACCGAAGGCCGTATTCATGATGGTGATGATGGCGCTATGCGTTTTTGCAAGAAGCGCGTAGCCAAACTCGGCCATCACATTTGGATTGGGAACATACTTACCTGCTTCCGTGCGCGCGACAAATGTCACGTCAGGAATGAAGAGATCGCAGTCTTGAATCTTTTTGAGAATGGTCTCGGTGACGGGCGGCGTTCCTGGAACACCTTCGGTATCTGAGTCGATGTGGATTGCGACTGGGAGCGACGGGTCGTCGGTGATCCGGTGGGCAGCGTCTTTGAGCGCGATATCAGTGAAATCGCGATTAACGTTTCGCGGGGTGTCGCTTTGCCACGCGTAGAAGGCGGTAATCTTTTTCATCTGCGGCTGTGCTCCAAGGCGCTCGGGGGTTACGCGATGCCTTCGTTATCGTCGTACTTTTCTTCGCGTTCTCCGCCATGCGCGCGATATTTCTTCCCATTCGAACAAGGCGTATCGGATGACCGCCGCGCCGGTCGCGATCACGGCGACCACATTCCTGAACAAGGTTTCAGTGTTCATTTAATCGCCTGCGCCGGTTTTTTGACCGGCATGGGGACAACGGCCGGCTTAAGTTCAATGAGAGGCAAACCCATGATGTCGAGGAGGTCATTTGCGTCTTCGAGATCGTCGATGGTGATTTCGTGGAGCTCAAAGAGCCGCTCGAGCGCGAGTCGAGGATCGCGCAGCAGATAACGTCTCGTGCCGCTATCATTGTGGACGCGGATGAGTCCTATCTTCTCGAGGCGATTTATCGCCTTGCTGACTGTCCCCTTGGTGTCGACACCGGTGCTGCGCATAATCTCCTCATACGTTGGATAGCAGATGGATTGCGGACCACCCCTGGTTAGGAGATAAATCCACACTTTCAGTTCGGCCCCTTTGAGGTGGCGCAGCAGCTCACGGGAAATGTAGGGTAGCGGCGCGAAGCCACCGCCTTTGGGCGCAAATACTTCCTTTTCGGCACCGGGGAAGCACCGGTCGCGATATCTTTGGTCGCGATGAGGTCTTCTGGTAGTCATGACAATCTCCAGCGTTCAGGTGGATTGTACGGTTAGTCGAAAATGTGGGCAAACCCCGCCCACACCCACCCCTGGGTCAATACGGCAATACACCACCCCAGTGCAACCCAGGTCAACACAGTCAATACACAGGCCCCTAGGCGGAGCGCGCTCCCAACCGCATCTTTACTGCTTTTCGCGACTTGGCAGCGCGGGGCGAGGTTTCCTCTAGGACTCTGGATGGCGATGTGCAGAGAAAGGAAATTTGAGGGCAGACGAGCCAAAATAGTCTCTAACCTCCGGTGGCCCCAACAACTCCAACCCCCGACGGAGAGGATCGTGTCCGGAATCATACTTACCATGGAGCAATTAATTGATTCTGGCGCGTATGCCGATATTTTTCGCGCCTCGGACGGGCTGGTATATAAGCTATTTACGAGCGGCTCACATCGTACAAATTCGACGCAAGGATTAGACCGTCCACAAGACGACGAGCGTCGTCGCAAGATATTTCTGTCGGAATGCTCAGCGTATGATGTGGCCACCAAACATGCATTTCTGAGCGAGCACGTTCCGGCGTTCTTTGGGCGCCGTGAGATCCGTGATGTGATTGATTCAAGGGTGAGTGTTGCCCACTGCTACCGCTTGGATCTGTGCTACGCGATGGCGTATGTCGAGAGTACTCCAGTGAAATTGGGACCCTACCTCCACGCAGCGCTGCCAAGGCATATCGCTAGTGCTCTCCAGGAATTTGTGAATCTTAATATTTGCCACTACGTTGATTCCTCTGTGTTCTTTTTTGATGACCGCAGTCGGTTCAAATTCATCGATTTTGCGATGGAAGAATTTCCTCCCACAGAGTAAGTCTCAGCGTCACACGAGTCTCTGGAGGAAAGTGGAGTCAAGCGTCGGACGGGCTTATAGGGGGACGCCGAGCCAGTGCACCCGACTCGGCGTCGATTCGACTAACGGCGGTTGAATTTAGCGACTTGAATGAGTGTTTCGAGTGTGGGTCAATCGTCGATTGTCCGGGAGCGAGAGTACCAAAAATCCATCACGTCGATCGGCAAGAACGCCGACATAGCTCCCTTTAAGATTTGATTTTGGTCTGAAGTGATCGATGATAGGACGTGGTACCCGTGTACATGACCGTGACCTGGTTAGCCGGCTTTGCCGGCCGGGCGGTTGCGGGAGATGAGATCCGCGGCCAAGGCCAGGTTGAATAGCCCAGCGAGAGCACCGGACGCTGTAACTAGCCGCGAGGCTCCCTGCAAGTTCTAGCGTCGGAGGGGAATTCCCGAATCTAGCAATTCCACGTCGTCGAATCCGTGCGTCCGCAACAACATTTCAACCGCCGATCCAGTAGTGCTTTTGTCGTTTGTAGGGCCAGACCGGATGCGGGCAATCAGCAAGAGCGGCAAAGCCATCGTTGCGAGAATTCCCCCCGAGCGCATGCTCACCGAAACAGACGGACCGTTCTCTAAAGCGAACTCTCGCACTACTGTTCCGAGCGACGTCGAAGTCGTAGAAAAGTATTTGGGCATCTTGTGGGGCCGTATCACCTTTAGGAGTGCAGGAGTCCCTTTCGACAGGACGAAACACTCATGGAGCGGCATAAGCCGAATTTAAGGACTGCGAGTGTTTCGATCCCTGAGCGTGAGTCCCGTCCGCACCTCGTTCGAAAGTCCTTGGCAGAATGGAGTCGCAGAGCGTTGGGTAGGGAGTTGCCGTCGTGATGTCCTGGATCACATCATCGCAGTTGACGAACGCCACCTGAAACGCCTGCTCTCCCAGTATATTCGCTACTACCACGAGGATCGCACGCATCTGGGACTCGGGAAGGGAACGTCAGACCGAAGAAATCACAGCATAGCTTCAGGTCGCGTCCTTTCTCATGTGCGACTGGGAGGGCTGCACCACCGGTACGATTGGGCTGCCTAATCCGAACGAACGGCGTCCGCGAAAACGTACGGGTTCGTGCGTCCTTAATATATACAGGTATACCGCGCGGGCGTTCTTCTGGGAGAGATTCTTGGCGCTCGAATGAAGGGATAATCTAGATGGGACAGCCGTCGCGGCAGGGAAGCGCGCTATTTTCAGTGCGCTTAGAATTGTGGCGAAGCACAGGGCCGCCCGGGCCGGACCTTGAGCATTTGGTGGACGAGATGGGATTCGAACCCACGACCTCCTCATTGCGAACAGTGGGGAAAATAAGCTAAGGCAAGGCGCCACAATCACTTAGCTATTTTCACGAGGCCCTTAATTGGCAAACCTGGCAAACCGGTTTTCTCTTTGTCTTTCTAGTGCAGTTCGACGGTGAGAAGGCGGATAAAATCACGGGCGGTGCATGTGCCTGTAACGACGACAAAGTCATTTTCGAGAATCCTCTGATCTACTCCGCAGCCGTGTTTCGTGTTCCAGGCATGAATTAGGACTCAAGGGTATGGGACGGTACGTGCCCCGCTCCGGGTGAGCTGAGCAAAAAACTTCACGCGAAAGGTGCTGCGGAAAAACAGCAATCCATCACACTTGTCAACCAGAGTTTCGACGAGCGAAAAATTGTAGTTTTGCGCTCAAACGCCTCGGACAAAACCGCGAAGCAAAACGAGTCCGACGATCACTGGACCTGGCAGATAACTTCAGAGTAGCCCGTGACTCGGGAACAACACACAGATTCCCGCCAAAGATCGTTCCGAAGTTGCGCACCACGTTTGAGCATGCTGTTCACAGCGCCATGCCGCTGGACACTTCGATTCTCTGACCGTTCACCCAACGATTCTCGTTCGAGAGGAGCGCGGCGATCATGGGTCCGATATCGTCCGGCACGCCTTAACGGTGCGAAGAGGCCGCGTGGGTGGTCTGTTCTGGTTCGAAATAGGTCCCTCGTTCAAGGTCGGCAATAAGCCCCGGCTGCTTCGGC
>WNFA01008240.1_pt1 | contig 11692 bp, 11 predicted proteins | sample 5400481 | NCBI WGS metagenome assembly WNFA01 (sample SAMN13153340, study PRJNA577476) | soil metagenome | isolation source: 120 cm saprolite under Douglas fir tree site 2 hole 1 replicate 2 | place: USA:California | collected 2015-04-18
AGGGCATGCCGGCGCTCCACGCGCTGATCATAAAGCTGGTTTGGTCCACTAGCGTGCCGGCGGTAAGGGGACTTGTGTACCGGGGGAGCCCTGAGGACGAGCGCGGCCCAATCCGGGGTGCTCCGGCAGCTTGGTGAGCGTCCGCTCTACCATGTCTTTCGACGGATCGAACGAGCAGCCGACCCGAGTGCCTCGTTCGGTCGGGGAGGCGTTGTCGAGTGTGGAGACCGCGACGGCCGTTTCCACCGACATGCCGGGACGCGCAAGAGCGGCGTTTGCGTCGCGGGCATTGAACCTGCTGCGCACCGTCAATCGGCGCACGATCTTCGTGAACTTGCCCGTGGCGTTGTCCGGTGGGATAAGCGCAAATTCCGACCCTGCGGCCGGCAAGATCGCTTCAATGTAGCCGCAGATCGGCCTGCCGGGATAGGTATCGACGGCGATGCGGACCGGATCGCCCTCCTTCATGCGACTGGTTTGGGTCTCGCGGTAATTCGCTTCCACCCAAAGTTTCTCGATCGGGACGATGGAGAGCATGCCTGTGCCTGCGGTGACGTATTCGCCGACGCGCGTCTTGCGATTGGCGACGACACCGTCGATCGGCGCCCAGACATCGGTATCGGCAAGCGCGAACTTGGCCGAGAGCAAAGCCGCTTCGGCGGAGCCGACCCGCGCCTTCGCCACGCCTACATTCGCGTCGATCACCACGAGCTGCTGATTCTCGTAAGCGAGGTTGGCGGTCGCCTGATCAACCTCCGAATGGGCCTTCACCTCTGCCGCCTGAGCGTCGTCGAGTGCGGCCTGAGTTCCGAATCTGTCCTTGGCCAGAATCGTTGCACGCATCAAGGTCGTGTCGGAATTCTTCGCCTGAGCGTCCGCAGATCGCAGAGCTGCTTCCGCTACGGCGACTTTCGATTTTCCGAGTTCACGGCTGGCGACTACTGCAGCCAAATCGGCCTTGGCCTGATTGAGGGCTGCTTCAGCTTTTTCGACCGCCATGCGGAAATCGCGCGGGTCGATCCGCACCACCACCTCTGTCGCCTTGACCGGCATGCCGTCATCAGACAACACTTCAACGGCATAGCCGCTGACCCGGGAGCTGAGATCGGTGATCTCACCTCTGACGTAGGCGTCGTTCGTCGTCTGTATATCGCGTGAGCGATCGTACCAGCGCCAGACGAAGTAGCCGGCGGGAACCAGCACGACGATCAGCCCAACCACCATCGCAATGCGTTTCAATCCGGCCATCATTACCGGCTCCCCGATGCGGCTGCCGAATTTGTCAAAGCTGGCGGGGCCGCGGTTACGGCTTCAGCGCTGTACGTCTTCGGATGCAGCTGCGGCAGCATCAGCACCAGCAGCGCCGATACGCCCAGTACCGCTGAGACGATGACGAAGGCATCGGCGAATGCCAGAACGTAAGCCTGGTTAGACAATGTCGCCGACAGCGACGCCCAGGCCTGCTTGGTCGCGAGTGCGGCATCGCCATTCGTCGCCAGGAAGCTTGCCACGAGACCGTTAAAGCGCGCCGCCAGCGCAGAGTTGGCATTGTTGACGCTCTCGACCAACATGGCGGAATGGAAATCCTCGCGATACCTGATCAGCGCGCTGACGACACCAATGCCGAAGGTTTGTCCGACAATGCGGCTGAGGTTGAACAGCGCCGCCGCGGTTGGCCCTTGTTCCGGCTTCACGTCACGCGTGGCGAAGAACAGAGTCGGCACTAGGAACAGACCCTGCCCGGCTCCTACCAGGATCAAAGCGAGGCGAAAATCGTTCGCCTGCCATTGCGGCGTCAGCCAGGTTGCGACGAACGCACCAGCCGCAAAGAGTGCGAGGCCCAGGGACAAGGGCTGGCGCGCATCGCCGTTCTGTGCCCATAACCAAGCGAGCGGGAAGCTGAAACATTGAGCCCAGAACGTCCAGATGTTGGCATCTGCGATCTGCTCTATCCGGAAGCCTTGGAGACGAGTCAGCGCCTGCGGCACGACAAACGCCGTCATAACGAGACCGAAACGGTAGAAGGTCGCGAGCGCGATCGCCCAGCCGAAAGTCGGGGTCGCCATCAGACCCAGGTCGAGCAGCGGCCGACGCCGTAGCAGGAAGAGCACGAGTGCCAGCGGAATGGCGATCGCGGCGACAACCCCGGCGTGCCGGATGACCGGATTGTCGAGCCAGAAGAACCGGTCGCCTTGCTTCATGAACAGGATCAGGGCGGCGAGGCCGACGGCAAGGATGACATAGCCGAGCCAGTCGATCTCCGACAAGCGCATCGCTCGCGGTGCCGGGCGAAGAAAGCGCCAAGCCAGCACCAGGAATGTCAGGCCCCAAGTGATGTCGAAAAAATACAGACCCTGCCAGCCCCAGAGTTCGGTGACAAAGGCGCCGGCGGAGGCATTGAGCGCGGTCGGTGCGGTTGACGCGAAGGCGAATACGGCAAGGCCGATATTGCGTGCGGATCCGGGCGGCAAGGTCGCCATTACGGCGACGAACATCAGGACCGACATCGTGCCGCTGCAAAAACTCTGCATGGCGCGTAGCACGATCAGCCCATCTTCTCCGGAGACAAGGAGGCTCGGGCAGGCGCAGACTACGTAAAGCGAGGCGCTATAGACGGCTACCCCCCGCAGAGACAGAGCGCGCACCAGGATCGCGGCAATCGGTATGCTCACGACCTCCGCCATCGTCGCGACGCACGCGATCCAAGACGCGTCGTCCGCCGAAACCGACAAACCACCGCCGATGTCGGCGATATCGAGGTCGACGAGCTGTGAGGAGATCGTCGAACTCACCATCGCGACCGCAATCACGCCGATCGTTGTTATCGCGACCGAGAGCGGCGGATGGGCCGCGACAGTATGCGCGGTGCTGGCGCCGGCTGCCCGGTCGCTCATTGCCGATCCTTCATCCACTTGCCGCGAAATCGAGGAGGGAGAGTAGGACCAACCCGCCGACGATCGCCACATGCTCCAGGCTGGTCCAGAAGCGATGCCCGAGCAACGTGGCTGCAACCGTGAAGCCGGCGAGCAGCAGCGCGCCCAGCCATGCCAACAAGCCGGTGGCGACGAGGCACCCGCCGACGAGTTGGGTAAAGACAGTCGCGCCGGCGAAAGCCGCCGGCCACGGCAGTCCGTCGCCTCTCACCTCTTCGATACTGGAACGCCAATGCCACAGCTTATCGACGCCGCTGTAGAGAAACACGGCCGCGAGACAAAACCGGGCGATCGGGAACCCATAGGCGATCATGTCTTTTCGCTCCTCCGTGCCGCGATCAAATGCCTGACAGTGGGGTCGCCTCCGGCGTGAAAGCTGTGCACGGAGTTCTGCAGCACGCGATCGGCGTTGGTGACGCGTTGATGCTGCCGCAGGTGCTCGAGCCAGGATTCGACGTGGAACGTCTCCACGAAAACCCCCTCTTTCGCGGCGTCTTCATAGATGCCCCAATCATAGGCGCCGTCGCGCCTACGCTCGCTTGCGAGCTGGTCCATCGCCGTAACAAACGCCGCCCAGTCGGCGGGCGCGACAATGTATTCAATGGCGACCAGCACCGGACCGCGGTCGGGCTCGATATCATTCGAGAGCAGCGGAGCGGGCCAATGCATCGACGGCGCGAGATCGAGACCGGCGCCGGTCTGAAGTTTCCAGCGCCCCAGCAGCGGGACCAGGGCGACCAACATGATCGCCGCGACAATGTGAGCGGCAGGAAGACCTATCGCCTGCGCCGCCTGTCCCCAGACCGCGCTGCCGACGGCCAAGCCCGCGAACATCACGGTTGCGAAGATCGCCAAGCCGCGCCCGCGGACCCAGCTGGGCAGCGCGAGCTGCGCCGATACGTTCAAGGTCGCGATGACGGCAATCCAAGAAATTCCCGCGAGCACACATGCAACAAGCGCAGTTGCCGGGCCGCGGGCGACGGCGAATAGGGCCAAGGAAAGAGCGGTTCCGACGGTCGCGGCGACTACGATCCGATCGGCGCCCAGCCGCGCCCTTGCCCGCAATGCGAATGCGCCAACGACGGCGCCGGCGCCGATCGCGCCGAGGAGGACGCCGTAAAGCTCGGGACCGCCGCCGATCTGTCCCCGCGCGAGAAGCGGCAGCAGCGCCCAATAGACGCTGGCGAAAGGGAAGAAACCCGCGGACCGGATCAGCGTCGCGCGGAGCTGCGGATTATAGCGGGCATAGCGCAAACCGCCGCGAATGGCATTGCGGAAGTGCTCTGCGGGCAGGGATTGCACGATCGGCTCGGCACCTTGCCACCAAGTTAGCGCAGCGATAACGGCGAGGGTGCTCAAGGCATTGAGCCAGAAGGGCGCAGCCATTCCGAGTGCGGCGATCGCCGGGCCCGCCAAGGCCGGCCCGATAGCCCGGCTGACGTTGAACCCTACACCGTTGAGAGCGACGGCCGCAGACAGATCTTTTTTTGGCACGAGGTCCGGCACGATGGCCTGCCATGCCGGCGCAGCGAGGATCGCCGCAATACCCGACAGGAACAGAAACGTCAGCAGCTGGTTCGGCGTGACCCAGTCCAACCACACCAACACTGCGAACAGGGCGACCAGACCGGTCGTCACGATCTGCACCGCGATAATGAGGCGGCGGCGGTCGACGATGTCGGCCAAGGCGCCGGCAGGAAGGCTGAACAAGAACATAGGCAACGTCCCTACCGCCTGGACGAGGGCAACCTCAAACGGATCCCGGCTGAGACTGGTCATCAGCCAGCCCGCCGCGGCGTTCTGCATCCAGGTGCCGATGTTGGAGAGGATCGTCGCTACCCAAAGCACAGTAAAGGCGGCGTGCCGGAACGGGCTCCACGCCGAACCCCCACCATCGGCATTGATGGAGAGTGACGTTTGAATCTGAGTCGCTCGCCTCATGGACGGCCCCAGCCCTCCAGGGGCTTCGACCTTCGGTGTGGAAACTTGCGCGAAGACACCTTACCTCGCACTCGATATTTGGCTTTCGGGATCTTGCGTAGCCGGTTCTCGTTGAGTGCGGTCACGCGCCGCGCTTGAGTCGCTTTTGTTCGACCCCTACGGTTTAGCAGCGACCGTGGCGGCAGCGTCTTCGATAACCGCCGCGACTTCCTTTGGATGCGAGAGCAACGACATGTGGCTCGATTGAAGCACAGTCGTCCTGGCTCCCATCCGCTCGGCTTCTGCCGCTTGGAGTTCGGCGCTGACCACGCGATCATCAGCCGTCACGATGAACCAGCAAGGCTTAGTCTTCCAGGCAGCCACGGTGACGGGCTGTCCAAACGCTTTCCCGGCAAGCCGCCTCTGGGTCACAGCCAGGGCCTGGGCTTCTCCCACCGGGATGTCCGGCGCTATGTTCTTCAGCACGCCATCGATTGTTTGATATACAAATCCCGCGCTGTCGGTGACGATGGTGGAGAGCGCTGGCGGTGTCGGATGCGCGCCGATCAGACTGCTGCCGCTCTCTCCTACATCGGGTGCAAAGGCGGAGACATAGACGAGTGCCGCCACCTTCGGGTCGTTGCCTGCCTGAGTGATGGCCATACCACCCCAGCTGTGACCGACAAGGACGATGGCCCCCTCGGTTTCTGCGATGATGCGGGCCGTTGCGGCGGCATCATCCTCAAGAGACGTCAAGGGGATTTGCACGGCGACCACCGGCAAGTCCTTGGACAGCAGTAGAGGAATAACCTTATTCCAGCTTGACCCATCGGCCCAGGCGCCATGCACCAGCACAATGGTAGCGGCGGATTTAGCCATGGTAACCTCTTCAGCTTACAGCCTAGGTCAGAACGCGAAGCAGCTGCACCCAAGCGCGCCCCAGAATCCCCTGAGGTCGGCTATCGGCAGCCTGGCGGACCACGCGGTGGCATGGTCATGGCCGTGGATGTCGCAGCTGTTCGCACAGCTGCAGCTCAGGGCCATATTTTGTAAACCTTGCGGACTTGCACGTTGCGGATCGCCCCAGGCAGCATAGCCGCCGAAGGTCCGGACCGGTGACCAGTCGGGCATGGCCGGGGGTGGGGTCGTCTGGTCGAGGTGCGAGAAATCGCCCGCACCGTAGACGATCTTGCCGCCGACGATGGTGAGGTCGGACGTCGTGTCGCCGATCTCGTCTTCGGGGCAGGAGAAATAGTCTCGGTCGGGGACAATAAGATCGGCGAGCTGGCCGGCCTCGATGCGGCCCTTCTTGCCCTCCTCGTTAGAGAACCAAGTGACGTTCTCGGTCCACAGTCGCAGCGCCGTCTCCCGGTCGAGGCAGTTGTTGCGCGGATAGATGCGCAACCCACCGACCGTTTTGCCCGTGACGAGCCAGGCGAGGGAAACCCACGGATTGTAGGAGGCGACACGTGTAGCGTCGGTGCCTGCTGAAATGTGGAGACCTTTTTCCAGCATCCGCGTAAACGGTGGGGTGGCTTCGGCCGCACCCGATCCATAGCGCTCGACAAAATACTCGCCTTGGTAGGCCATGCGGTGCTGGATGGCGATGCCTCCTCCGAGTGCGGCTATACGGTCGATCGATCTTTGCGAGATCGTCTCGGCGTGATCGAAAAACCAGTTGAGGCCCTTCAGCGGGATCTCTCGATTGACCTTCTCGAATACGTCGAGCGAGCGGGCGATGGTCTCGTCGTAGGTAGCGTGCAGACGCCAGGGCCAGCGGTTCGCGGCCAAGATGCGCACCACATCCTCCAGCTCGCGCTCCATCTCGGGCGGCATGTCGGGTCTTGGCTGACGGAAGTCCTCGAAATCGGCGGCCGTAAAGACGAGCATCTCACCGCCGCCATTGTGGCGGAAATAGTCGTCGCCCTGCTGGTATTTCGAGCTTCTCGTCCAGTTGAGGAAATCCTCCTTTTCGCCTTTCGGTTTCTGCGTGAAGAGGTTGTAAGCAAGGCGGACGGTGAGCTGGTCCTCGTCGGCGAGTTTCTGGACGACGGCATAGTCATCCGGGTAGTTCTGAAAGCCGCCGCCTGCGTCGATCGCGCCGGTCACGCCAAGCCGATTGAGCTCGCGCATGAAATGGCGCGTGGAGTTGAGCTGGTAGTCGAACGGCAGCTTCGGCCCCTTGGCGAGCGTTGCGTAGAGGATGCCGGCATTGGGCTTCGCCAGCAGCAACCCGGTGGGGTTGCCGCTGGCGTCGCGCACGATTTCGCCAGCGGGCGGATCGGGCGTCTCCTTGGTGTAGCCGACTGCCCGCAGGGCGGCCCCGTTTAGGAGCGCACGGTCGTAAAGGTGAAGCAGGAACACCGGCGTATCAGGCGCGACGGCGTTCAGTTCTTCGATGGTGGGCAGACGTTTCTCGGCGAACTGATGCTCGGTGAAGCCGCCGACCACACGCACCCATTGTGGGGGCGGGGTGATCGCCACCTGCCGCTTCAGCATGGCCATTGCGTCAGCCAATGACCGCACGCCGTCCCAGCGTAGCTCCATGTTGAAGTTCAGCCCGCCGCGGATGATGTGCAGATGGTTGTCGATCAGACCGGGCAGCACGCGCCGGCCTTTGAGGTCGATAATCTTGGTCTCCTCGCCAGCGAGCTTCATCACATCATTGTCGCGGCCCACCGCGGAGAATTTGCCATCCGTGATCGCGACGGCAGTGGCGGTCGGATTGGCGCGGTCGAGTGTCGTGAACAGGCCGCGATGAAGGATAAGTTCGGGGTTTGCAGTCACGGAAGCCTCCATACTATACAGATCCCGGCCGGCAGGACGCCCCAGGCCGCCAAACGCAAATGGCTCAGGTCCGGCCTTGACGCGTTACCTCTTGACAACCCGCGCTGGCGCCGGCGCCATGTCAGCCTGGCGTCTTTGCCACCTGTTGCGCCCTTTGATAGCTCTCCATGACCGCCCGGTAGTTCGGCGCGACCATCGTGTATAGCTGTGCGAGTTCTGCAGCTTCGGGACGGTTCCAAGTGCGATGAATTTCGCAGATCACGGCATTCGCCGTCGTCGGGACGACGCCGGCTTGCACGAAACGGGCGAGTGTCGTTCTCGACGCCATCTCGCTGGGGTCGCCCGACGCATCCATCACCGCGTAGACCTTGAACCCAGCAGCCGTTGCATCCAGTGCCGGGAACATGACGCAAACGCTGGTCCACACGCCGGCCATGATCAGCGTCTTCTTGCCGGTGTCGCGAACGGCCTTGACAAAGGCCTCATTGTCCCATGCGTTGACCTCGCCATGACGCGGAACGTAGAGCGCATGCGGTGCAGCCTCTTGAAGTTCCTGCATGGGCGGGCCATTGGGTCCGTCGGGTACCGAAGTAGTCGTGATGAGAGGAAGCTTCAGCAACGCCGCCAATTTCGCCAAGGCGGTCGTATTGGCCCGCAGCTCCGACACGCTTATGTCTTTCACTGTCTGAAAGAGGCCTGTCTGGTGGTCCAGCAACAACATCAGGGTATCGGCCGGATCAATTAATGCCTGGCCGCCACCGGTGCTCAGTACATGTGGCATTTGGCCCTCCTTGGTTTCCACGCGACTTGAATTGCAACCCTTACTGGATTGGTATTACGTCATGGTCAATACCATCCGGAAACGCGCGTCGCCCCGCATCATCCGCGCGTAGGCTTCCGGCGCCCGGGCGAGCGGCATTGTCTCGACCATCGGACGTACGCCCGACAGGGCGCTGAAGGCGAGCGTGTCCTGCGAATCAATCGACGCGCCGGAAGCGTGACCCACGACGCTACGGCTTGCGCCAATCAATTGCAGTGGCGAGACCTCGATCGGCTCAAGGTCGATGCCTACCACGATGAGGCGGCCGCGCACCGCGAGCCCGTCGATCGCCGGCGCCATCGCCTTGGCGCTGGTAACGGTCGCCAGCACAGCTCGCGCGCCGCCGAGGCGGTTGAGTGCTGCCGCCACGTCTTCGGTCGCGTTGTCGATGAAGTGGTGCGCGCCTAGCTGGCGGGAGAGAGGCTCCTTGTCGGCGCCACGCGCGATTGCGACGGTGCGGAAACCGAGCTTATTTGCGAACTGCACCCCAAGATGGCCGAGGCCGCCAATACCCGGCATGGCAACCACGTCGCCCGGCATCGCTCCGCTGTGGCGGAGCGCATTGAAGGTCGTGACCCCGGCGCAGAGCAGCGGCGCGGCTTCGGGAGCGCCAAACTCGTCAGGGATCGCCGCGAGCGCATGAGCGGGAGCCACCATCGCCTCGGCATACCCGCCGTCATACGAGATGCCAGGGATGCGCAGGTTGCGGCAGTCAATAAGCCAGCAACGCCGGCACGGCTCGCAATGCCCGCAATGCCCGCCAAACCAGCCGACACCGACGCGTTGCCCGACCCGCCACCCGACCACGCCGGCGCCGATCGCGTCGATCACGCCCGCGACCTCGTGGCCAGGAATGCGGGGGAAGGAAAGGTCGGGCCACTGCCCTTCGACGGTCAGACTGTCGCTGTGGCACACACCACAGGCCTCGACACGGACACGCACCTCGCCGCGCGCCGGCTCGGGCATATCGCGCTCGATGAGCTCAAGCCGGCCGCCGGCCCGCGCCACCTGTACCGCCCGCATCCTTGCCATCGCCGCCTCCTAATCGGACGCACAAATGCAACGCCAGAGTGCTGGTCAGCCGAGGCTTGGAAGAACCTCACAGAAGGGTACTCCGGCATTAATCGCGCTGCAACAGGTTGCCCGCAGGGTGCCGCCCATAAGATGCAGGCGTGCGGCGTGACCTGCCAGCCCCTGCTGATCGCTGCAGAGCTGGATAGTTAACGAATTAGCGTCTCGGCGCTGGACCGGCCTCGGAGGCGTGTTCGCCCAGCGCCCATTTCGAGAACCGCACTTGGATGCCATATGGCGAATGCACCCGCAGGATATCCATCACGCCCTCATAGGTCTCGGAGCGTGCCCAGTCCTGCTGAAGCTCGAAGACGTATTGCAACGACGTAATCGGTACGGCGCCAGCCTGGACTAGGCGATCCATAGCGCGCTGATGCGCTTCTGGCGAGATGTCGCCGCAGGCGTCGGCCGCGATATAGACCTCGAACCCCTCCTTCAGGAGATCGAGGGTCACAAACATCACGCAGGCCTCGGTCCACAGGCCCGCAATTGTGATCTTCTTTCGACCGGTCGAATACACAGCCGCACGAAATTTCGCGTCGAGCCAGGCATTCATCGACGTGCGGTCGATGACAGTGTGCTCCGGGAACAGGCTCGTGATCTCCGGCATGAACGGGCCGGAGAACGTATCCTGCGCGATCGTCGAAATCAGGGTGGGAACGTCGAACAGCTTGGCCGCCTTCGCCAGGACCTGGACATTGTTAAAGGTCACCAGGCGATCGTGCGATTGTACGCCCTGGTACATCGCAGGCTGATAATCGACGAGTGCGATCGCATGATTTTGCGGGCTGAGCATTTCGAGGTTCGACATGGGACATGATCCTTTCATCATTGTCGTTGAGCTACGCCGCTTCACAACGCCGAGAGCCGGACCGGTGGTCGTATCGTAGCGGCGTTTGCCGGCTCAGTAGAGGTCGAGCTCGGTGGAGGTATTCGTCACCATCGCAGTCACCCCGTCAGATTTATGATGTGGAGTATGACACGGCCTTGTGATCTGGCGGCGTTAATCGTTGTAAAATTATGTAATTATCAGCAGACATTTCGCGGGCGATCTCCGGCAATCTCACACTGGCGATGCACTTTCGTGTGCGACATACGCTGCGTCTCGATGCGATCGATCAGGAGTTCCTGCTCGTCGCGCAATGATTCTCCGTCCGGCAGGTCCGGCTCACTCGGCACCGGAGCCGCGGGATCGGCTTCACCCGCTAGCATATTTTTAGAATAAGGATTAATGCAGTCGCTGTTACCCAGCACGCCTTGTGAAAATCTCGTTGAGAAAGGCATCATTATTGATCGCCCATGAGCATAACGCAGCCACAGGCTCGTGAAGCCGGCGGCCGTCATCCGTCAGCCGATACTCGGTTTTCGGCGGTACGACAGGATAGACGGTGCGCTCAACCAGCCCGTCATTCTCCAAGGAGCGAAGGACCTGAACCAGCACCTTCTTTGAGATGTCTGGTATCTGCCGGTGCATTTCGTTGAAGCGGCGCACGCCCCCCGAGAGACAGTAGAGAACGATCGGCGTCCACTTATCGCCGATCAGATCGAGCAGCCGCCGGGCGGGATAACGGTCATCGAGTGTTTCAGAATTGCGATATCTATTCATGTCTCAAAGGCGACCACGCTGCGCTCCACGAAATCCGGAAGTTCGTACGCGCCGTCGGCCTGTTCCTAGCCGAACAGGCGCGCGCGGGGCGGTTGGTGTCGGTCATGGCGCAGGCCTCCTGATTGGTGAGTTGGCCCATCTGTTGCCAAGCGCGATCCCGTAGCGGGTGAGATCGTTGCCGTAGTCGAGCTGAAGGCTCTCTGCGGCTTTCAGGCCGGCATCGACGTTTTGCCGGGGGCGGGCCAGATTGCGCCCAAGGACCGATGCGTCAAGGGCTGCCTTCGCCGCAGCGCCAGCCGTATGCGGCCGCACGACAAAAGCGGCGTCGCCGAGCAGCATCACCCGTCCGAAGACAGTTTGCGGAACCACCACATCGACAATGGTCTGCACGAACGGGTTGGGCGTCTCGGCGACTAGCTCCGCGAAAACTGGATGCACCTCGCGCCTGGCGAGGCCGCAAACCTCGTCGACCAGGACCTGAGAGCCCATGCCCTGCGCGAGCGAGGAATGGTGCCGGCGGCCGTCTTTGTCTGTCAGGAAGCGGCTTAAATCCTG
>WNFA01005691.1_pt1 | contig 11691 bp, 11 predicted proteins | sample 5400481 | NCBI WGS metagenome assembly WNFA01 (sample SAMN13153340, study PRJNA577476) | soil metagenome | isolation source: 120 cm saprolite under Douglas fir tree site 2 hole 1 replicate 2 | place: USA:California | collected 2015-04-18
TTACGCCGACACTTTTTCCGCTACCGTTTTCGCTTGCAGGAACAGCAGCAGATAATCTTTTCCCCCGGTCTTCGAGTCTGTGCCGGACATATTGAATCCGCCGAACGGATGCGCCCCAACCATCGCGCCCGTGCACTTGCGATTCAAATACAAATTTCCAACGTGAAAGACTTCCTGGGCCTTCTCCAATTTTTCCTTATTCCGCGAATACACCCCGCCTGTCAACCCAAACTCCGTATTGTTCGCAATCTCCAGCGCGTGATCGAAATCTCGCGCTTTGATCACCGCCAGCACTGGACCAAAAATTTCTTCCTGCGAAATGCGCGCCTTGGGATCGACATCCGCGATAATCGTCGGCTGCACAAAATAGCCGTCGCCGGGCGCGCGCTCGCCGCCGTGCACCAGCTTCCCTTCCTTCTTGCCCACGTCGATGTACCCCAAAATCGTGCTCATCGCATTCTTGCTCACCACCGGCCCCATGTAATTGTTGGGATCTTCGCTCGGCCCTACGCTAATTTTCTTCGTGCGCTCCACCAGCTTCTGCACAAAATTGTCGTAAATCTTCTGCGACACAATCGCCCGCGAGCACGCCGAGCACTTCTGCCCCTGATACCCGAACGCCGATTGCACCACGCCTTCCACCGCGGCTTCGATGTCCGCTTCTTCATCCACGATGATCGAATCCTTGCCGCCCATCTCCAGCACTGTGCGCTTGATCCACATCTGCCCCGGCACGGTCTTGCCCGCCAGCTCGCTGATGCGCAGCCCCACTTCCTTCGATCCCGTGAACGCGATGTAGCGCGTTTTCGGATGCTGCACCAGCGCATCGCCCACGGTGCTGCCCGCGCCGGTCACAAAGTTCAGCGCCTCTTTCGGAATCCCCGCCTCGTACGCAATCTCCACGAATTTCGCCGCCACGGTCATGGTGTCGCCCGCCGGCTTCAGCACCACGGTGTTTCCCGTCACCAGCGACGCCATCGCCATCCCCGCCATGATCGCCGCCGGAAAATTCCACGGCGGAATCACCACGCCCACGCCCAGCGGAATATAGACGAGATAATTCTTCTCGCCCTTCATCGGCACAACCTTCTGCGGACCCGCCAGCCGCAGCATCTCCCGTCCATAAAATTCCAAAAAATCGATCGTCTCCGCCGTGTCCGCATCCGCCTCCGGCCAAGTCTTCCCCGCTTCGTAAACAATCAACGCATTCATCTCAAACTTGCGCTCGCGCAAAAGCTGCGCCGCGCGAAACAAGCACTGCACCCGCTGCTCCGCGGGCACCCCCTTCCACGATTCAAACGCCTTCGCCGCCGCCTCCACCGCCTGATTGGCCTGCTCCACGCTCGCGGACTGAAACACGCCGATCGCCTGCGACGGATGCGAAGGATTCGTGGAAATCTTCTTCTCCGTGGTAATCATCTGCCCGCCGATGTACATTGGGTATTCGCGCCCAAATTCCGCCGCGACTTTCGCCAATGCCTCTTCCATGCGTTTGCGGTTTTCCGGCCGCGAAAAATCAATAAACGCCTCGTTCACAAATTCCGAAACCTGCGGTTTCGCGTCAGCAGTAGCCATAATCAGCCTCCTCTTCTGTACGTAAGGTCACATTCTACTGCGGTGCGAAACCGAGTCACAAGGCAGGCACTCAGGCCGCCTTCAGCCCAGTAGCACAGGCTTTAGCCAGTGCGCCCGCTAACTCCGCTTTAGTCCCCGACCACCCTGTAGTACCCTCTTCGCCATTCCTATCCTCACGCATCGGAGGTCGCGCCCGTGAAATCTCGCCTCTTGCCCTTTCTCTTGCTATTGCTTCCGGCCACGTGCATCGCCGCCGACGACCTCTTCGACATCAAGCCCATCGCCGACGGCGTCTATGCCGCCATCGCCAAGCCAGCCTACAAAGTGAATTGCAACGCCGCCATCATCGTCCTCGGCGACAGCGTGCTCGTCGTCGACACCCACTCCAAGCCCTCCGCCGCCCGCGCCCTCATCGAGCAAATCAAGAAACTCACTCCGAAGCCCGTGAAATTCGTCGTCAACACCCACTTTCACTGGGACCACTATCAGGGCAACGAAGCCTATCCCAGTTCCTGGCCCGCCGGCGTCGAGATCATCTCCTCCGAAGCCACCCGCCAGAACATTCAGCGCCTCGGCATTCCCCGCATCAAAAACGAAATCGTCACCATGCCCCAGGAAATCGCCAACCTGAAAAACGATTTGCAAAAAGCAGCGACCGCCGACCAGAAAGCCGTCATCCAGGAAAATCTCCGTCAGGCCGAAGCCTATTTCGGCGAGCTAAAGCTCATGCAAATCACCCTGCCCACCATGACTTTCGACCGCAGCCTCATCCTCCGCCGCGGCTCCCGCACCGTCGAGATTCTCTGGCTCGGCCGCGCCCACACCGATGGCGACGTCTTCGTCTTCCTCCCCAACGAGAAATTCCTCGCCACCGGCGACGCCCTCCACGGCTGGACTCCCTTCATGGGCGACTCCTATCCCTATGAATGGATCCAGACCCTCGACGCCGCCGAAAAACTCGATTTCCACACCGTCCTCGGCGGCCACGGAGACGTAATGCACGGCAAGCTAAGATTCGAGCTATGGAAACAATATTTTCAAGACTTGATGGACCGCACCGCCGCCGTCTACGCCGAAGGCGCCTCCCTCGACCAAACCCAAAAGACCGTCTCCGCCTTCCTCACCAAGAAATACGCCGCCCAGTTCGACCCCAACTTCCCCAAATCCGTAACCGCCAACGTAACCAAGGCCTACCAAGTAATCGCCTTCCCCCGCTAGCACTAACTCACTCTCGCGCTGTTGTGCCCGCGGTCCTCGAGCCTCGGAGACGAGCCCTAGTCGAACGATGATGGGTCGAGAAATTTTGGAACGGCGACACTGCAGGAAACGTTCGATGTGCGGAGAGCGTGGGAATCCAACCCGGGGCCGCTTTAGCCCCTCAACGCTTGTAAGGCGTGTCCAGCCACCAGACTGGAATCGTCTCGATAAGACCACCAGGCTATCCCTCAGCGTGTTTGCATCCCTGCATTGCCCGCCTCCGTTTCACCCGGCGAGATCATTGTAGCTCGGGTTTGCGATTCCGAAGCAAGGCGTGACCAGCGTCGCGCCTTCGGCTTGGGATGGATTTCTAGAACGGATTGCCCGGCTTTGTGAGCAAGATGCGCCGCAGGAGGAAATCCTGAGGCGCATTGGGCTATACGTTCGGCGCCTTGGAAGCGGTGGGTGCTCAGTGGTGTGCGGGAAGTGTTAGTGAGCGATGAGTTCAACTGGCCAGTGGAAGGCCCTGACCTATACGTTTTCGCATCACAAACACTAACCCGATCCCGAGCAGCATGAGGACGACTGAACTCGGCTCGGGAACCGTCACCTGTCCGCGAATCTCGCCCCCCGGAAATGCAGTCGAGTGAACGTTCACATACGCTTGGGAGGATTCCAGACCGGTGATAAACGCAGCCGGCGTGATACCGATCAAATCCGTGGCGAGGACGAACGTGTGACTGAAGCTTCCAGCGGTGACACCGGTGGGGAAGCCGGACGAGGCAATAAACGGCAACGCAACAGCCGCGTTCGTGCCCAGCGGTGCGCAGCAATGAATGTGACCCGCCGTATCGAGAGTCGTTAGGCCGCTGAAGGTGAGCGAGACGAAGAGCGTTTGTGCGACATCGTCCAGTGAGAGGAAGGCAAATCCCGTGCCTGGCGAGGCAGCGGGCGGAACTTCATTGGCTCCAGCAAGGTTCGCGGTGAAATTGATGGTGTCGGCGTTGGCCGGCGCTGTCCCAAGGAACAGGACCCCGGCAACGATGGCTCCAAGTATCGCTCGTTTCATTCGTCCCTCCAAATTCTGGTTTCGACCAGCCGGAGCGACAGACACAGCCACGCTGGGAATCTAGTTTTCACGCACGATCGTTGCCGATCACGCCATGCTGAAACGAAACGACTTCCAATTGCACACACTGCAAATAAGTGCCGCATTTGGGCACAGTATTCCCCGTTTTAGTGCGCATATGGGGCGAGAGGCTGAAGCAGCCGTACCCTCCGAATCGGTGGGCACGCGCGGGTATGACCAGCGCGCCGCAGGGGGTGTCTTGCGGGGACCGTTCACTGGCTCCCTGGATCACGGATTTGGATGTCTGGGCACAGACCTCACTGCCATTGCAAAGAATTTCTGGTGGCGCGTCGTGTTCTTTCACGCGGCCCGCTGGCAGCGATTCTTCCGCTGTTGCCGCGGCCGCCTCCAACTTCCGATCCCGCTCGGCCTGAATCTCCTGCTGATGCCCGGCGAGCATCTCCCGGAAGCGTTCGGTCTGGAAGAGTACAAGGCCGGTCGCCTCACCGAAGCGCAATTGCGCCACCTTTTGGGCTTCCCCACTCGTCAGGAACTGGACGGCTTTCTCAAGGCTCACGAAGTTTGGCTCAACTACACGCTGGAAGATCTAGAGCGTGATCGGGCCGCCCTGAAGCGATTGGGCTTTAGCAACTTCCGCTACCCGCCCTCCCTAACGGAAAAGCTTCTAGAAGAGGAGAGAACCCGCAGCAAGTAAGAGTAGCTCCAAATGTTGGGCCCTCCATTTTCCTGTCCGCCCCCACCAGTGAGCTTTACCCCTTTGTTTTCTTAGCGTTGCAGATTCATTCGAACAATTGTGCTCAATCTCCAAATACTAGTACTATATAAATATCTATTGATAAGGTAAACTAGCCATGCTAACCTAGGTCGTGAATTCTCGACTTCAGCACCGAAACTCTCCTCGACGAACCACCTCTACATTCCATTACTCCTGTGTTTCCAATAGCTTAGCGCCTCTTTCCTCGCTTCTAAGCACCCGTTCCCTTTGTTTTCAATACCTTGCAGCCTCTTTTCCAAAAACACCCGGGTGGGGGGTACCCCGCCCAACCTAGAAAGGTAAGTCCATGAAAGCCAAAACCACGAAGTCCATCCTTGCTCCACCACGCTGTCAGCATCTCTCTCCCGGCGGCCGCCAGTGCTGCTCCCCCGCCGCCGCACCAGTGTCAACGCTCTGCGCTCGCCATGCTGCCGCCGAGCCGCAACAACGCGCCGACTTCTCCGCCGAACTCCTCGACGGCTGCGGCGACTTCCAGCGCGCCCAGCAAATCAATCACTCTCTGATCGCCTTGTACAAGCTGCTCGCCCAGGGACGCATCTCGCCACGCCAAGGCGCCGTGCTCGCCTACATCGGTAGCCTCGTGCTGCGCAGCCTCAAAGCCATCGACTATGACCTCGACCGTTTCACCCCAGATGTCGCAGATCCGGACGAAGAATCGGAAGACATTTCCGCAGAGTCCGGCGATGAACCAGATGAACAGCCAGGCGACGAGCCGCCCGCCGGACGAGTGGCCGCTCAGCCTGTCGGGCCCGGCAAGGAACCCCTGCCCGCCACGGCCCAAGAGTTCGCCGACAGAGTCCTCAACCGCAAACCCAACTAATCGTCGTGTTCGTGTCCGCGCCAGCGCGTCCGGCTCTACGGCGGTGGTTTTCATTACGTCAATTGAACGCCCCGATTGCGTTTGGTACCATGCGCCCAATGCCCGAAGAGCCCATCGCCTGCGAAGACAGCGTCGGCCGCTACGCCGGCGACTACCTGCGCAAAGCGGAAGTGGTGACAACGCGGCCTACACGCCAGTTCGCGCCGGAAACTTCCCGGGCGTGCTTCGCGTATCTTGAGTCACAGGGGGGAACAAACCATGTTTTGCGATAAATGTGGGACACCCATCACCTCCGGTGCGCAATTCTGCAGCTCTTGCGGGAAGGCGGTTGGCGCCGCGCCAATCGCAGCACAAGCCGTCGCGGCCCGGCCCGCCTCCGACGGACGCGTGCAGCGGCACATTCAGCTTCTGGCAACGCTGTGGCTGGTGAATGGAATTCTGCGCTTCGCGGAAGTCGGCTCGATTTTCATCGTCGGCCGGATACTGCCCTTCCTGGTAGGCTGGGGAGTCGGCCGGCCGTTCACCAATTTCCCCTTCGATTTTCTGCCCTTCGGACTCTATGCGATCGGCTGCTTGCTGGCGCTATTTGGCGTGGCGCACATCCTATTAGCTTGGGGGCTGTTTCAGCGCGAACCCTGGGCGCGCACGCTCGGCCTGGTGATCGGATTCCTGGCGCTGCTGCGGCCTCCCTTTGGCACCGCACTTGGCATTTACACCATCTGGGTGCTGCTGCCGCAGCAAGCCAGCGAGGAGTACGACCAACTCTCGCGCGCGACTGTAGCGGCCAGGCTGCAGCCCGGCCGGTAATCCTAAGCGACGTTCGACCGCCAAGTGCATTTACGCGTGAACAAGGTGCCTGCATGCTGAAAACGATATTTGGCTTTGCCTGCTTGAGTGTGACTTTGGCCGTCACAACGATTGCCTTCGGCGGAAAGGACGCGAACAGCGACATTCCACAACATGGCAAAGCTGTGGTCTTGTTCGATGGGCGCGATCTGACAAATTTCGATACATTTTTGAAAGAGCATGGGCTGAACAACGATCCCGATCACGTTTTCCAAGTCGAGAATGGGGCCATTCATGTTTCCGGCAAGGAATTCGGCTACGTCATCACGAAGAAGGAGTTTGCGAATTACTATTTGCGCGCGGAGTTCAAGTGGGGCGTGGGTACGTACGCTCCGCGTGAGGGGCAGGCGCGCGACAGCGGGATTTTATACCACGTGCAGGGCGAGCAGAAGGTTTGGCCGAGGTCGGTGGAGTTTCAGATCATTGAGGGAGGGACGGGGGATTTTTGGATGACGGATGGCGGCGCGATCACCGGGCGTGACGGTGTGCGTGTGACTGGGCCGCCGGGTACGGCGCTGAAAATCGATCGCATTGGAAAAGGTCCGTGGAACAACGTGACGGGATATCGCGATCCCCTCGGCGAAGTGGAAAAGCCGCATGGCGAGTGGAATTTGCTGGAGCTGGTGGCGCAGGGAGATCACGTCAAGCAATTCGTGAACGGGAAATTGGCGAATGAGGGATCGGAGGCGTTTCCGTCGAGCGGGAAGATTTTACTTCAATCCGAAGGCGCCGAAGTATTTTTCCGGAACATCGAGTTGTTTCCGCTGAAACACTGATGACGGATTGACGCACCCACCTGAAGGCGGCCGCTAAGTTAGTTCGCGGACTGCGTCCGCGAAGATTCTTGTGTGTTGGTCAATGTCGATAATCGGAATGGAGAGAATGGGCAAGAAGAAGCGCGTGGCGCTACGGTAGGAGGTATGAATGTATTTTCATTTGACAGCAACCAACTGTGTCATTACGATTCATCACTTTTAACTCGTGCAGGCTCCCAGCCACTTCTAAAGGAGAATCATGAACAAAAGGAAGACACGAAATGTAAAACGGTTCGTATTGTCTTGCCTAGTTGTGCTCACATCGTGGCAGGCGAGCGCCTTCGCACAAACAACCACAACCACCAGCAGTTCACCGACACCCGTACCACCTGTCGCTAACCCCTGCACGCGTTTCACAGCGGGCAGCGTAATCCATAACCCTCCGGCGCTTTTCAGTGCCAACGGAGTCCTGAATGTAAGGTTTTCCTACCAGGCGACCACCGATTCGGTTGGCAGACAACTGTTTTGCTTCATGACGCCGGACGGCCTGGAGAACCCGACCCTGCACTTGAATCCGGGCGACGCGCTGAACATAACGGTGACCAACAATACTCCCTTCAACGATGTAGGAGATACCGACGAGCCTTTCAACGCACCCAACTGTGGCGATACCACTTTTGAGAACCAGGCTCCAATGAAGGACAGTCAGGGCTTTGCGATGACCGGCGGGTCGATGAATATCCACTATCATGGCACCAATACCTCGCCTGCCTGCCATGGGGACAACGTAGTCAAAACCCTGATCAATCCCGGGAACACGTTTCAGTACAGCGTTCCGTTCCCAACGGATGAGCCTCCCGGACTCTACTGGTATCACCCGCACGTTCACATGTTAGCGGAAGCAGCAGTGTTCGGGGGGGCTTCCGGAGCCCTAGTGGTGGACGGAATGAACAACGTACAGCCGGCGGTCGCCGGATTGCACCAGCGGGTTATCGTCATCCGTGACCAACAATTCAAGGATCCCAACTTGAGTGAGACCCCCAGCAGCACAACGGATGGAGGAGTACCCCAGCGCGACCTTAGCGTGAACTTTGTCCCCCTGGATACCACAGTTGCAATCAATAAAACCACCACCACGGTGACTTACACACCGGCCGTGGTTCACATGGAGACCGGCGAGAAGCAGTTCTGGCGAGTCTGCAACTGCACGTCGGACGCCCCTCTCGACCTGCAGGTCCGGTTCGATGGAGTTGCGCAAACTATCCACCTCGTGGGTATCGACGCTGTCCCTGTGAACTCTCAGGACGACACCCAGCCTGGCCACCTTACTCCGGTTACTCATTTCCGGATTCCCCCGGCGTCGCGAGTCGAATTTATCGTCCACGCGCCGCCGTCGACGGTCAAATTGGCCCAGCTCGTAGCCCAGTTCATCTACTCAGGGCCGCTTGGCGACACGCTTCCCACTCGACCGCTGCTGACCATGCAGCTGGTGAACGAAGATACCGAGGCCGTGGACAATGCCGTTCCCGCGTCTACAGGTTTTGTCACCACCCAGCAGCGGTTTGGCGGAATCTCGAGCGTAACCCCTTCGCTAACGCGCACCGTCTTCTTCGAAGAGGTTGAGGATGGAAGCGCGTTCTTCATCAACGCCTCCGGATGCGTGACTGCAGCAGGCGCGCAGTGTCCCATCCAGCCTTATCCGATTAACACACCCTTCGACAACAACCACCCTCCGGCGATCATCATAACGCAAGGGACGGTGGAGAAGTGGATCGTCCAAAACCACGCGAGGGAAAACCATGAACTGCACCAGCACCAGATTCACTTCAAGGTGCTGTCGCAGGACAACTTCGAGGTCAACGGCAGCCAGCAGGCGCCGGGCATCAACGGTCAGTTCCTGGACATGATTGAGATCCCGTACTGCACCGGTGATGCTGCGGGTCCGCCGGTTCTTCCTCTTATGCCGCCGGCTTGTGTCACGAACAACGGCGGGCCACCGTTACCGTACCCGCAGGTGCAGCTGCTCATGGACTTCCGCGGACCGGACATCGGTGCTTTCGTCTTCCACTGCCATATCCTCGGACATGAAGACCTGGGCATGATGGCGATCGAACAGGTGAATCCCAAGTAGCGAGGAGAAGCAAACGTTTGCCCACAGCATGAAGAGCGGCTTCAGAGGGTAACTCTGAAGCCGCTTTTTTCGTGCACTGAATGGGTTACTGCCTGGCAGGCGCGGGTGGCATGACAAACTTATCCAGGTAGGTTGCGAGTTTTTCGCGGTTCTTGGCCCGATAAGCGACATACTCCTTAGCAATACCGTCATCGCCCAGGCTGAACAGCACGTAGGCGTCAAGGAGGCCCGCTTCATACAACTTCAACAATAGGCCAGCCGTCGGGTTGGACGTGACCCGTTCCGCGGTTTTCGTATCATCCTTGAGCTTTTCCAGGGATTGGGCGGCTGCAGTTAACGCCTCGGATTCCTCCGGGAGCGAGTGCCGGTATTCTGCTTCTTGCGGAAACTGTTTCTGGAACCGGCCGCCCTTTTTCCACTCGGACTTCACCGAGTAATATGTTCGCCAGGCAGAGGAGAGGTCGGCGGATTCTTTCCCAGTGCCGGCCGGGTCATCCTTGGGCGGCAGAGGAACGCCCACGTACACAATCTTGAACGCGGTCTTGTTTATCGTCGCCCACGCGCGAATTTCGCGCCACACGATCTTGTTATAGGGTTCAGCCACCGCAGCGTGGATGAGCATGCTGCGGGACTTCGCCATATCGCCTTGCTTTGCCAGCATGTCGGCATAGTAGCGATAGGCTGTCTCAATGTTTGGGTCAAGCCGCATGGCGCGCTCGTACCACTCGCCGGCTTTGGCGAAATCATTCTTCTTGTCGTAGGTGTTTGCGGTGAAGAGAATGGCGGTATAGTTCGTGGGTTCGAGCTCCAGGGCCTTCGCGTAGTCCTTCAGCGCCTCGTCGAAATCGCGGCGGGCGAAAGCCGCCTCGGCGGTGTTCATGGCCTGTGCCACCGCCGGATTGTCAGAAAACTTGATGGTGCCATTCGCCGGCAGTTCCCCCAAAAGCTGGCGCAGGTTCTCCGCAAGAGGACTGGTATTCCCCAGGCCCAAGGCACTCTGTAGAAGGTCCCTGGCGCGAAAGCGTTCCTTGGCTGCCGCTTCCGGATCGGTGAGAGTCGCGGCATGTTCGACGAGAGACGCTGCCAGCGCGACCAGTACTTCTCCGTCTTTCGGATCCTTCTGAGCCAACTCTTCCAGAAGCGGCAGAGCTTCCAGGCGTTTGCCCTCGTTAAAGAGCGCTATTGCCCTTTGCCGCTTGGTCTGATCCGAAGCATCCGCGGTCGCCTGTGCGGTCAGCGGCGAGGAAACAAAAAGAAGCAGCACAGATACGAGAATAAAGCTTCGCTGTCCGTGGGCCGGCATGGACTTTTTGTTTTCGAGATGACTATCTGCTCTCAAGCACCGGCCGGTCCTTTAACGGCTGAAGGGGCCTAGCAGAGTTGTGATAGTACTTCCGATATTGGGCGATCTGGGCTTCCGACATCTCAATGGAATTCTTCATCAGAAACCAGGCAACACCTTCGTTACAGACGGGATTCGTCAAAGATCCGCGAAAGGTATAAAAGCCGCGGTCGGCGGGAAGCAGGTCCATGGCGTTTATTTTCACTCCCTCTACGACTTGCTCTTTACCGCCCGATGGGATGTGCTCCCATAAAGTCTTGATCACCGGGTTTTCTTTGCCTATCACCACCGGGACCTCGATGATCAGAAAGGTTGCCTCCGGTGACAGGTGGACCAGTTGGAGAGACATCGGCGCCCGTTTGCCGTTGACCGCGTTTTCACCGGGTTCATGAAAATCGATTTCGCTCAAGCGGTAGGGCTTCCTTGCCACTTTGAGCCACAGATTTTCGGGAAACCTGACCTTAATAAGATATTTGTTGCAGTCGTTTACCATGTCCAGCTGTGCAGGCTGATAGTGAAATTCCAGGGCCGCCAGGGGCGGGATGGGCATGTTTTTCGATCTAGTGATATCGACTGGCGATTGCATCTGTCCGGTGCTGCAGACGCCCTCCCAATGGTCGGGACCGCGAGGCCCTTCTTCGTAGGTGAATTTGGCCTCGCACTTATCGGAGGCTCCGCTGGGCAAGTTCATCTGATGCCCATGCTGATGTTGATGCTGCACGGGTTTCTCGGGGACCTGCGCTGCCTGACGGGCGCCAGCTATGGCCGCGACGAAGATAGAGAAACACAAAACAGAGAACGCCAGCATGCAAATGCCAGTCACTCGGTTGGGGGACACGATCTATCGTCTCCGATCTGGCCAGGCGCCGTATCACTTTATCCTATGCGGGTGGAAACAGGGACAGAGTTTTTCCGGGGCACGACTCTATCCTGGACAAACATTCCGTCGTCAGATTGAAGCCAAGGGATATGTGTTTCAGATTCCTTATCGACCGGCTTTAGCACATTGAGCGAATATCAGCGGAGGGCGTGGATTATTTCGCGGGCGGCGTTGGCGCCGGAGGCGCCGGTGAGGCCGTTGCCGGGGTGGGTGGCGGAGCCGCAGAGGAAGAGGTTGCGGATGGGAGTTTTGTAGCGAGCCCAGTCGAGGACGGGGCGCA
>WNFA01004464.1_pt1 | contig 11690 bp, 10 predicted proteins | sample 5400481 | NCBI WGS metagenome assembly WNFA01 (sample SAMN13153340, study PRJNA577476) | soil metagenome | isolation source: 120 cm saprolite under Douglas fir tree site 2 hole 1 replicate 2 | place: USA:California | collected 2015-04-18
TCTGTTTGAGAGCAAGACGCGGCCCACTGGCGCGGAATACACGCGCCTGTCATCCTTCTCCTTCGCCAAGGCCGAGGCTTAGCCGCACATGTCCAAAATTTCGTTGGCGCTCCTGAGCATTCCCGTCGCCGCATATCTGCTCGGCTCGATTCCCTTCGGCTTGCTGCTTACCCGGCTTTTCGGGGGAGGCGACGTCCGCAAATCCGGCAGCGGCAACATCGGCGCCACCAACGTCGCACGCGTCGCCGGCACACTGCCGGGCACCCTGACCCTGCTCTTGGACGTAGCCAAGGGCGCTGCACCCGTCTGGCTGGCCGGACGCTTCAGCAACGAGAGTGCCACCTGGATGATGATTGCTGTGCTGGCGTCGCTCCTCGGACATTGCTTCCCAATCTGGCTGAAGTTTCGCGGAGGCAAAGGTGTGGCTACGGCGGCCGGCGCTTTCCTGGTGCTTTGCCCTCCGGCGCTGCTCGGCTCGGCGATTCTCTTCCTGCTCGTCGTTTTCTTCTGGCGCTACGTTTCGCTCGCGTCGATTTCCGCCGCCGCGTCGATGCCGCTGCTGATCTATATTCTTTGGGCGCCACATCATGCGCCGCCGCCGATCATCACCTTTGGCGCGCTGGCCGCGACGGGAATCATCGTTTACAAGCACGATGCCAACATCCAGCGGCTGGTGCGGGGCGAAGAGCCAAAGGTTTCCTTCGGCAAAAAGAGAGACGCCGCATGAGCAGGATCGCCATTCTAGGCGGCGGAAGCTGGGGCACCGCGCTCGCGATCGTGCTGTCACGCGCGCGACGCAAGCACGACATATCTCTTTGGGTCCACGACCCCGCGTTGGCCAAATCAGTCCAGCGCGACCGCGAAAACCGCGCCTATTTGCCGGGACATCGTCTGGCTCCGGAGGTTAGCGTCACCTGCGAGATTCACGACGCGATTTCCGGCGCGCAGATCCTTGTTGGGGCAACACCCACCGCGCACGCTCGCGCTGTTTATTCGACGGCGGCCGAAGGCGCTTCACCTCGCGCCGCTTTTGTGAGCGCCGCAAAGGGCCTCGAGCCGGCCACCCACAAGCGAATGAGCGAAGTGGTCCTGGAAGTTTTCGCGCCCAAACCACGCTTCGCCGTGCTTTCCGGTCCATCGTTTGCCGCGGAGGCTGCTCGCGGAGAACCGACCGCTGTTGTGCTGGCGTCCAGCGACGCACTTCTCGCCTCCGAATTACAGGAAGAATTCGCTGCGCCCAACTTTCGCGTGTACACCAATGACGATGTGCTGGGCGTCGAGCTGGCCGGCGCGATGAAAAACGTCATCGCCATCGCCGCCGGCGTTTGCCAGGGACTCGGCCTCGGTTCCAACCCGCTGGCGGTGCTGATCACGCGGGGCCTTGCCGAAATGTCTCGCTTAGCCGCGGCCCTCGGCGCGCAACCGGAAACGTTAACCGGCCTGGCGGGCCTTGGCGACCTCGTGCTGACCTGCACCGGGGCGCTGAGCCGCAATCGCCAAGTTGGTATCGAGCTGGGCAAAGGCCGCGCGCTCGGCGAGATTCTGGCTGGCATGCGCATGGTTGCTGAAGGCGTGGCCACCACCGCGGCGCTGCTTGCGCTCGCCGGCGAGGCGAAAGTCGAGCTGCCCATCACCGAGCAAGTCGACGCCATCCTCCATCAAGGCAAATCGCCTCGCGAAGCGATTCGCGACATCATGGAGCGCCCGCAAAAGCGAGAGTAGCCAATTCAACTAAACTAACAACCACCTCTAGTACCAAGGTTCCAGTTGCAAGTCCGCGACGCCGTCCTTCGCAATTCTCCAGTGCCGGGCTGAAACCTTTAAAATTGATAGGAAGGCGATGTCTGCCAAGCTGCCCATGCCCGTCAACATCAGAACCTCCTGGGAACGTATGCGCGCCGGGCGAGTGCGCATTCTTTGGCTCGTTTTGGGGGCTCTGTTGCTCGTCAGCGCCTTGCCGATCGGGCTGTACCACCGCCAGGTACTGCAGCTCAGCCAGGACAAACTGGTGGACACCGAGCGCGTGCAGCAAAGCGACCTCACCCGCTCGCTAACCCAGGAAATCCAGTTTTTCGAAGCCAACATGACGCAGCAGCTCGTCAACGAACGCCAAATCCTGCAGTTGATGAACGTCAGCGACAACGTGGAAGACCCCGTCGCGGAGCCCAAAGTCACTCGCGTGCTGGAAGGGTTTGCCGACAGCAACAACACATTTCTATATCTCACGGCGGTCGGCAAATCGCGCAAGGGCATTGTGGCGTCGCAGGGAAATTACCGCGCGGACCAAGATCCCTTCGTGGCCAAGGCCTTGCAGCGCGCGTTCGTATGGTGCATGCAGCAGTCCGGCGAATTTCGCAGCGACCCGCTCGCGCTGGAACCCGATAATCGCCCCGCGTTCGTGGTGGCCGTGCCGCTCAAGGACATCGATGGAACTTTCACGGGCATGCTGGCCGCCGTGGTGTCGCTCGATCCGATTCTGCGCCGCTTGCAGGACGCCAGCGTGCGCGGACGCACCGTGTTTATCGTCGATCACTCCGGTCACATCGTGGCGCATCCGGACACAAAAAATTTCGTTCCCGGCACGGACTTGACCACCAACTCCGACTTAGTCAAGCAACTCCGGACGTTGCCGCAAGAGCTGCGCAGCACCGAAACCGTTCGCTTTACGCAGCAAGTCAAGGGACGCGCCGTCGAGATGGTCGGCACGTTTAGCACCTTGCCGGAGTTGAATTGGGCAATCGTCGCTCAGCGCAGCCTTAAGCAGGCGCGCGATGACGCAGGCGTCAGCGAACTCAACCGCCAGGCACTCGCTTTCGTGACCGTTGTGGTCCTCGCCGCCGTGCTGGTCGGCTACTTTTTTGCTGTCGGCATAAGCGGACCCATCCGCGGTCTCGCGGCGTCCACGCGCGCCATCAGCCGCGGTGAGTTTCATCAGCGCTCGCCAGTACGCGGCGCCTCGGAAATCAGCGAGCTGGCCGAAAACTTCAACAAGATGGCCGGCGACATCGAAGAGTACATCGAGCGGCTGAAGGAATCGGCGGAAGAGAATCGCGAGCTGTTCGTCGGCTCCATCCGCATGCTCGCCGCGGCGATCGACGAAAAGGATCCGTATACGCGCGGTCACTCCGGGCGCGTGGCAAAGTATTCCACGCTCATCGGACGCGAGCTGGGCCTCACGGCCGAGGATTTAGACACGCTGCGCATCTCCGCGCTGCTGCACGACGTCGGCAAAATCGGCGTCGAGGATCGCGTGCTGAAAAAGCCAGGCGCGCTGACGCCCGAAGAGTTCGGTTTGATGAAACAGCACACCGTCAAGGGCGCGAACATCATGCGCCCCGTTTCACAGCTCAAGAACATGCTGCCGGGCATCGAGCTGCACCATGAGCACATGGACGGCCGCGGCTATCCCTACGGCCTGCAAGGCCCGCAGATTCCGCTGATGGCGCGCATCATCGGAGTGGCGGACACGCTCGACGCTATGACCACCAATCGCCCGTATCAATCGGCGATAGACCTCGAGTACGCCCTCGGCAAGATCAAAGCGCTTGCGGGCAGCAAATTCGACACCGTCGTGGTCAACGCGCTCGATGCCGCGGTCAACGCCGGTAGGCTCCGCCTCAGCGCCGTCGAAGTTCAGGTGTAGGCCCCGCCCGTCGCTCCGTTACAATCTGCTACAATTTTCTATCGCGCCCCAGTTGAACGCGCGATCGTCATGATTTCACTCTTCGGCAAACCGGAACCGACGCTGGCGGAGCGCCTGAAAGCCAGCGTCAGCAAAACCAAAGCGGCGCTTTCTGACACCGTTGACACGATTTTTCTGGGTGAAAAGAAGGTTGATCCAGCGCTCCTCAAGCAGCTCGAAACCGCACTGATTTCCGCCGATCTGGGCGTCGGCACTACGCGCGAAATTCTCGACGCAGTGCGCGAAAAGCTCGACCGCAATGCGCTTTCCGACGCTTCGCAGCTCAAGAGCGAAATCAAGTCGCACATCGTGCGCATTCTTAACGCTCCTGCTGCCTCGAAAGCGCTGCAGTCTGGCGTTGCCGCAGGCTCGGTCAACGGCAAGGGGCCGCGCGTAATCTTTATCGTCGGCGTGAATGGCGCGGGCAAGACCACGAGTATCGGCAAGCTCGCTAATCGCCTTGTCAGAGAAGGCTCCAGCGTGATTCTGTGCGCCGCGGACACCTTCCGCGCCGCCGCCGTTGAGCAGCTTGAAATCTGGGCACAGCGCAACGGCATCGAAGTCATCAAGCAAAAATCCGGCGCCGATCCCGCCGCGGTCGTTTACGACGCGGTCGCCGCCGCCAAAGCGCGTTCTTCCGACGCGGTCATCGTGGACACCGCCGGGCGCCTACACACCAAGGCGAACTTGATGGCGGAGCTGGAAAAAATGAAGCGCACCGCCGCGAAGGTGATTCCCGGGGCGCCGCACGATGTGCTCCTCGTTCTCGACGCCACCACCGGCCAGAATGGCCTCGCGCAAGCCCGCGAGTTCACCTCCGCGGTCGGCGTCACCGGCATCATCCTCACCAAGCTTGATGGCACGGCCAAAGGCGGCATTGTTGTGGCTATCTCGCGCGAACTTGCGCTGCCCATCCGCTTCGTCGGCACCGGCGAACAAATCAACGACCTCGTGCCCTTCGACGCCGAAATCTACGTCAACTCGCTTTTCGACTAATTCGTGGACGCACACGACATTCGCTTCATGGAACACGCGCTCACGCTGGCGCGCAAAGGCATCGGCCTGGCCAGCCCCAATCCGCAGGTGGGCTGCGTGATCGTGCGCGACGGCCAAATCGTCGGAGAAGGCTTTCATCAATATGAATGGCGGGATCATGCGGAAATCGTTGCGCTGAAATCAGCGGGAGAAAAGGCGCGCGGCGCAACGCTGTACGTGAATCTTGAGCCGTGCAATCACACCGGCCGCACCGGTCCGTGCACCGAAGCGATCATCGCCGCCGGCGTTCGCCGGGTAGTCGCGGCGATGCAAGATCCGAATCCTGCAACGTCCGGCCGCGGATTCGAGCGACTGCGCGCTGCGAATATCGAGACCGTCTGCGGGGTAGGTGAAGACGATGCGCGCCGCCTCAACGAAGCTTTCGCCTGCTGGATTCGCACAAAGAAGCCGTTCGTCACGCTGAAATCGGCAATAACGCTGGATGGTCAATTGGCTCTTCCGAAGAAACAGCAGAGCAAGAAGCGAAGCTGGATCACCTCCGAAGAGTCCCGCGCTGAAGTGCAGCGCATGCGCCACGCTTCGGACGCGCTGCTCACCGGCATCGGCACGATTCTCGCGGATGACCCGCTGCTCACCGATCGCAGCGGCTTGCCGCGCCGCAAGCGGCTGCTTCGCGTGATTCTCGACACCAAGCTGCGCCTTCCGCCGAAGTCTCGCATCGCACAAACCGCCGACGACGATCTTCTCGTCTTCACCGCAGCCCCGCTTAAATCGGCGAAAGCTCGGCGACTGCAAAAGGAAGGGGTCGAAGTCGTGCGTGCCCGCGCAACGCGTGGTCGAGTCGATTTGAAAGCCGTGCTTGCCGAATTAGGCAAGCGCGAAATCCTCAGCGTGCTGCTCGAAGCGGGCCCCACGCTGAACGGCGCGGCGCTCTCGGCAGGCCTTGTTCACAAACTGATGCTCTTCTACGCGCCAAAATTCGCTGGCGAAGTTGGAGTTCCGTTCGCGCATATGTCCGTTCCCGGCCGGGCGTCGCTACCAAACGTACGCGTGCAACAATTCGGCCCCGACGTAGCCATCGAAACCTATGTTCAAGACGCCTGCCGGAAATGAAACGTGGAACAGCCTTTTCTGGATGTCCGCCGAGCGCCTAGCGACTGTCGAATTTCGCGTGCGAGATGCTATCCTCGATATTGATGTTCACCGGAATCATCGAGCACCTCGGCATGATCGAGTCTCTATCGCTGGAGGGTGATGGCGGCCTCGTCACCATTCACGCGCCCACGCTCGGGACCGAGGTCGCTGTCTCCAACAGCATCGCGGTGAACGGGTGCTGCCTCACCATCGTCTCCGCTGAAAACGATCGCTTTTCCGCCGATCTCTCCGGCGAAACCATTCACAAGACTTCGTTCGGTGCGGGCAGTGGTGCGCTCAAGAAGGGCTCTCGCGTAAACCTGGAGCAACCGCTCACCGCCGGCAAAGAATTCGGCGGCCACTTCGTGCTCGGCCATGTCGACGGAACCGGGGAGGTTGCGCACCTGTGCAAAGAAGGCGAAAGCTGGTGGTACGGAGTGCAGGTCTCCGAGGGTTTTGCGCGCTATATCGTGCCCAAAGGCTCGATCACCATCGACGGCATCAGTCTCACGGTCGCCAACTGGCACGACGGCATCGCGGAGATCGCGGTGATCCCGTACACGTATGAGCACACCAACATCCGCGACCGCAAACCCGGCGACGCGGTGAACCTCGAAGGTGACATTCTTGGGAAATACGTCGAGCGCTACCTGGAAGCGCGAGGCTCGGCGACGACCGCAAAGATCTCGCTTGCCGAGCTCACCGAACAGGGTTTCTAGCCCGGGGCGCCCGCCGCTTCTCTCTTCTTCGCTTGCACCCCGCGGTAGTACAGCATCAATCCGAGGGCCATTGCACCCAGCGTCGAGCCCACGACCTTGATCAGGAACAACATTCGATTCGACGAATCACCCGGCGGGAACACCGAAACGATGATCGACAGCAGCGTCACGGCAAAAGCGACGCCGCTCGCGAGCCACACACCTGGCTTTCCGCCCGGAATCAGCACGGCGTGCGGATTTTCGAGGCGGTCTTTACGGCCGGCCAGCTTGATCGCCGCGGCGTACATGTACAGAAACGGAATGAAGTAAAGGATGATGGCGACGTCGACCAGGCCTTGATACGCGCCTCGCGTCGTTTCGCTTACCTGGCTGAGCAACAAAATCACACCGGAAACCACCGCCTGCACAATGATCGAAACATACGGCGTCTTCCAACGCGGGTGAATTTTCCCGAAGGCCTTCGGCAGATACCGGTCAATGCCCACAACGAATGGGACGCGCGCGATTCCCGCCACCGTGCTGCCGACGCCGCCAGCGTTTCCGACTGTGACAAGAATCGCCGCGAGAATACCCACGAAGCCGATCTTCAGCGCGATGGCTCCTACCGTAATGGCATGAAACACGCCGGCAGTCGCGGAAACGTCCGGCGCCGGCACCAACACCAGCACCGCAACCGTGCCGGCGATATACATCAGCGCGATCAGCGCTCCGGCCGCGAATACCGCGCGCGGCAGCGTGCGCCGCGGATCGCGAATCTCCGCGCTCATCGCGGAAACCAGTTCCAGGCCGGTAAAAGCAAAGGCAATCTGCGACCAGAAATTCACCGTGTCCCAATCCCAGTGCGGCAGCATGTTCACCGCCGTAAACTTCGTGACCGACCCGTGATGCATCCACAAAATCGCGGCGAGCCCGACAAGAATCATCAGCGGCAAATAGGTCGATGCTCCGCCGGCATTCTGCAGCCATTTGCCAATGTTCAGCCCAATGATGTTCAAAATCACCGCGACCAGCAGGAGTCCCAGTGAAACCAGCAGCAGGAACGTACGGTCCTGCGCTAACGTCCCGCCGCCTTCGCCGATGATGTAGGCGCTCATCGCCGCGCTGGCCAGCAGCAGCCCAGGAAAATAAAAGACCGTGTAGATCCAATAGTTCCATCCGGCGACAAAGCCGTGAAAATCGCCGAACGCCTCCTTGGCCCAAACGTACAGCCCGCCCTCTTCCGGAAATCGTGAAGACAGCTCGTTGATCACCATCGCGGTCGGCACAAAAAAGAAGACCGCCGCAATCACCCACAGGCTGATCGACGACGTGCCGTTGTGCGCCGCCGCCGCGATCCAGCGCGGGCCCAGCACGGTGGCGATGTTGAACAGCAGCACGTCCCAAAATCCCATCTCCCTGCGAAGTTGCTTGATGGGATCCGATGCGGTGGCCGCAGCCTGACTCACAGAGTCACGTCCAGCTGGGGGATGAGTTGGTCTTGCTTGAGGAAGTTTTGCAGGAAGGGATCACGGGAATTTTCAAAATCGAGCCAGGATCCGAAGAACGTGACTCGGCCGTCCTGCAGAAAAACCACGGTGTCGGCAAGGCGCTTGGCCAGGTGTGTGTCGTGGGTTACGACGATGGAAGTTTTGTGAAAGGCGTTTTTGAGCCGCAAAATCAGATTGCCCATGTGCCCGGCCATGATGGGATCGACCATGGTGGTCGGCTCGTCGTACAAAATCGCTTCAGGATTTTGCGCCAGCGCCCGCGCAATGGCCACGGCTCGACGCATGCCGGTTGATAGCTCGCCAGGCAATTTGTCCAGCACCTGATCGACTTCCAGCAAATGCGCCAGCTTGTTCACATTTGCATCGATGTCATCGGCGGCCAGGCCCGGCTGTCCCTCCATGGGAAATGCGATGTTGTCGGCGACCGTCAGCGAATCGAAAAGCGCGCCGGACTGAAACACCATAGTGACCTGGCGGCGAATCTCCGCAAATTGTTTCTCGCTGAAATCGGTGACATCCTGGCCATCAATAAAAATCCGCCCGGAGTCCGCCTTGAGAAATCCCATGATGTGCTTCAGCGAAACCGATTTGCCCACGCCGCTGCGCCCCATAATCACGCAGGTTTCACCGCGCTGCACCGTGAAGCTTACGTGATCCAGCACCGGCCGACCGTCAAAGCCCTTGCAGACGTCGCGAAATTCGAAATAATTCGGGGACTCACCGAGACCGGCGAGTGCGTCGTTGCCGTTAAGAATCTCGCTCACGCGCGCTGCGCCTCCAAGATGCGTTTGGCTTCGTCGTAGTTCGCGGGCGTATTCATGTTCCAGAATAGCCGGCCCGCAGTATCAAATCGCTTCCATTGTGCTTCGTCAACCACTTCCGTGTGCAAGCGCTTCATGGCTTCGGTGATCTTGCGCGTGCCGCCTCCAAAAACTTGTTGCAGCTTCGCCCCTGCGCTGGTCCGCCAGCAGGCGCACAGTGGTTCGAGCCCCTGCGCCGATTGCGGCGCCACGACCTCCGCGCCGCTAGCGAGCGCCCGCGCCGCGAGGTACGTCAGCCACTCGCTGGTAAGAAACGGCATGTCGCATCCAACAATCAAATTCCAAACGGCTCCGCCGCCCGTTTCTGCAGTCGTCAGAAGCGCGGTGATGATGCCGGCCAGCGGACCTTGGCCCTCCCAGCGATCGCCTATGCTGGCAACGCCCAGCGCCGCATATTTGTGCGGGGCTGCAATCACGTTCACGTGTTTCGTGATGCCGCAGAGCAGCGCCTGCATCCGTAAGAGCATCGGCGTTCCGCGAATCTCGACTAAAGCCTTGTCCCGCCCAAAACGCGTGCTCCCGCCACCCGCCAAAACGTAGCCCAACACCAGTTTCGTTTCCGTGCGGTCACCGCCCACTGTGCGCCTCGGCCTTAATTCTTCTCGTCTTCCTCAATCGGCTCGCGCCCGGGCCGCCGAATTCCCAGCTCGCGCAATTTCTCCTGCAAGCTCTGCCGGTGCAACCCAATTGTCGCTGCGGTACGCGAAACATTCCAGCGATGATCCGCGAGCTGCTTGGTCAAATACGCCACCTCGAACTTGCGCTTGGCCTCGCGAAAGTCTTTCTCGCTCAGCCCGTTATCGCGCCCTTCTCCGTAATGCTTTTGCACCAACGCCTCGCCGCGCGCCACTTCCTCCGGCAAATCCGCGACGCCGATCTCTTCAGCGCGGCAGAGCACCAGGCTGCGCTCGAGTGCGTTCTTCAATTCCCGCACGTTTCCAGGCCAATCGTAGCGCTCAATCGCCGCAATAGCCTCGCGCGTCAAGCGCGCCGCTCGTCCCAGCCGCGCGGCATGCATCTGCAAAAACGATTCCACCAACACGGGAATGTCCTGCTTATGCGCACGCAGCGGGGGCAATTCAACTGTGACGATGCGCAGGCGGTAGAACAAATCTTCGCGAAATTTCCCTGCGCGAATTTCCGCGGGCAAGTTCCGGTGCGTCGCGCTGATCACCCGCATATCCACGGGAATCGACTGCGTGCCGCCGAGCCGCTCAATCGTGCGGTTCTCCAGCGCCCGCAGTACTTTCGCCTGGGTAACCGGATTCATGTCTCCGATTTCGTCTAAGAACAGAGTCCCGCCGGATGCCATCTCGAATTTTCCTTTTTTCTGTTGCGCCGCTCCGGTAAACGCACCGCGCTCGTAGCCAAATAATTCCGACTCAATCAAAGTTTCCGGCAACGCCGCGCAATTCACCGCCACAAATGCCTTCCCTGCCCGCGGTGAGCGCGCATGAATCTCCTGCGCCAGCAAATCCTTGCCTGTGCCGCTCTCCCCAAGAATCAAAACCGTTGAATCGGTGGCCGCCACGCGTTCGGCGATTTCGAAGGCCCGCCGCATTTCCGCCGTGCGCCCAATCATCGGCCCGAACTGTCCCTCGGTCGTCAGCCTGCGCCGTAGCGACTCATTTTCTTTTTCCAAAGACGCCAGCTTCAAAAGATTCGCCACGCGCTGCCGCAACTCTTCCAGTTCGAATCCCTTGACCAGGTAATCCGCGGCCCCGAGTTGCAGCGCCTCCACCGCCGTCTTAGCCGTGTCCAGCGCCGAAACCATCAGCACCGGAATTTCGCTTCCCTGCTCGCGCATCCACCGCAAAAACTCAATTCCGCTTTGCCCGGGCAAGACCACATCCAGCAGCACCAAATCCGGCTGCTCGCGCGGCAGGGCCTCGCGCGCCGCCTCCGCAGAATCCGCCTCTGCCACGCGATATTTCGATTCCAGCGCGCGCCGCAGCGCGTACCGCGCCGCCGGCTCATCATCTGCAATGAGAATTGTTTTCATCTCTCCATCCGCCGAACCCTCGTTTTGTTTCGTTACTCCATTACTTCGTTGCTTCCCTGCTTCTGTTCTCCATCGGCACCGTTATCCGAAATCGCGTCCCCCGCCCGTCACTCACTGGGCTTTCCCACTCCAACTTCCCTCCAACCTCCGCTACCCGCCGAGCCACAATCGCCAATCCCAAGCCTGTCCCCTGCGTCTTTGTCGTAAAAAATGGCTGCAACATTTTTTCCCGCGCCTCCGGCGAGATTCCCGATCCGCTGTCCTCCACACTCAAAACGCAAAAGCCGTTGCTCGCTGTCGCCGTCACGTTCACGCGCCCGCCTCTGGGCGTCGCCTCCAGCGCATTCACCAGAAGATTCGACACGATGTCGCTGACCGCGTCTGCCGCAGCAGCCGTCTTCGCGCAATTCGCACAAAGCCGCAGCTCTAGCGTTACGCCGCGCCGTTCCGCCTCGTGCCGCAGCACGCCAGCCACCTCCTCAATCACGGCCCCCGCGTCGCAACTTCCTTCAACGCTTCCGCCGCGCACCGCCGGCCGGCTGAATTGCAGCAACTGATTGAGCTTTGTCGAAAGGCGTCCAATCTCATCCAACACAATCTGCGTTTCTTCGCGCAACGACTCCGGCAGCTCTGGATTCTCCATTTGCACCTGCAAAATCGTCTTCATCGCACCCAGCGGATTCTTCAAATTGTGTGAAATGCTCGCGGCCATCTGCCCCAGGAGCGCCAGACGTTCGCGTTCCGCCAATTCCCTCTCCAGCCGCACTTTCTCGTCAATCAACCGGCACAAATCCAGCGCCCCCAACAATTGCTCGCACAAAAACTCCAGCGCCGCGCGCGTTTCACCTG
>WNFA01004466.1_pt1 | contig 11687 bp, 12 predicted proteins | sample 5400481 | NCBI WGS metagenome assembly WNFA01 (sample SAMN13153340, study PRJNA577476) | soil metagenome | isolation source: 120 cm saprolite under Douglas fir tree site 2 hole 1 replicate 2 | place: USA:California | collected 2015-04-18
AACAACTGGCGAATCTCGGTGGTACCCGCGCCAATCTCGCCCAGCCGGGCATTGCGCCACAAACGTTCGACTTCGAAGTCGGTCAGGTAGCCCCAGCCGCCGTGGATCTGCAATGCTTCGTTGGCGGCACGCGATGACGCCCGTGCCACGAATAAGAGCGCAGCCGCAGCTTCTTTGCTGACGCGCTTACCCTGCTGCGCCAGCCACAGAGCGCGGTGTGCCATGTGCCGGCCCGCTTCCAGGTCGGTATACATGTCCGCCAGCTTCGCCTGGATAAGCTGGAAGTTAGCGATAGGCTGGCCAAACTGCTCGCGTTCTTTCGCGTACTTGATTGACATTTCCAACGCTGCCTCAAGGCCACCGATGCCGCTCACTGCATAAAATGCACGCTCTATGTCCAGTCCGCTCATCACGACCTTATATCCCTCGTCGACCTTGCCAAGGACGTTCTCCGCGGGCACAAACGCATCCTCGAAAACCAGCTCACCGGTGGGCGAGCCATGCATGCCCAGTTTCTGCAGCTTGCGCGCAACCGCGAAACCCGGCGTCTTCGTCTCGAAGATAAAAGCGGTAATGCCACGACTTCCCGCCTCCGGGCGTGTTTTGGTGTAGAGAATTATGACATCGGCGATGGGGCCGTTGGTAATGAACACTTTGGAGCCGTTGATGAGGTAGCCGCCATCTACGGGACGCGCTATGGTGCGGATACCCATAGCATCGGAGCCCGCATTCGGCTCGGTGAGGCCCAACGCGCCGATCATCTCGGTACTGGCAAGGCCGGGCAGGTATTTCCTCTTCTGTTCCTCCGTACCGTTGCGCAGGATGTTGTGAGCACACAGGTTGAGGTGAGCGCCGTATGACATGGAGATGGCGCCGTTTGCGCGGCCAATGCCGCGAGCCACCAGCGCCGCCATCATGTAGTCACCGCCGCTGCCGCCATATTCTTCTGGAATAGCGATGCCCGTGTAGCCCTGGTCGGCGAGGCGTTTCCAGAGCCAGGGAGGAAAGTCGTCGGTGCGCTCGATCTCGGCGTTATGTGGTCGAATCTCTTTTTGTCCAAAATCAAAGGCGCTTTGATAGGCGAGCTGGTATTCTTCTGGGAGTTCAAAGTCCATGAGTTGCCGGTCCTTTCTGGCATCGCTGCGAAGGTGGATAAGTATTTGTAAAAATGCCCCTATGTTGAACAGTTTGAGTTATCTGTAGTGTACTGTCGGGAGTAGAGGGATTACAAGGGGGGATTGTCTAAAGAAGGTAATGGCACATCCTGGAAAGGATAGTTGCTCGGCGTATATGTTGCTACGAGGCTACCAGCTTTTTGCAATTGCTCTCTATCCCAACTCACCAAAGGGATGTTTAATTGACGTGCTAACGTCACATAAGAGGCATCTCCAGCACGTAGTTGCAGGTCAGCAGCCATTTCAACCTCTGCCCAGAATGATGCGGAGTCAGGAGATCTCCAGCGAATTGCAGGTACATAGTAAAGACTTTTTACCGCTCCTCGGCCTGCCGCAGACTGCCTCGCTTGCCTGGATACAGCTGCAGCCACTTCTATCATCAGGAATGTAGGAGCTACTATAAGTCCGCCCTCACTAATGTACCGTTCTATCCACAGACGACTTGCAAGGTGATTGACATCATTGGACATAAATGCACTCACCCAGACACTGGCATCCACCACAACTGATTCATCCATTACAATTCCCGCCTCACATCGCGTACTGCATCAACAGCACTTACATCTTCAGGCCAATGAACCCCAAGCTCAGTCACAAGACGATCAAAGTTCGCCCAGGCAGTTCGCACAGCCTCGACAGCATCGGCATTTTTAGACCTATGAGCATCTATTCCCGTTTTGACACGGTCCAGGTTCGCCCAAGCATCACCACCGGGCACTTTAGCAAGCCATTGTGGTATATTTGCTGGCACCAGGTGTGCTATGACCTCATCACCCTTAGTTACAGCAACAACCTCTCCTGTCTCGCGCATCTGATCCAGCACATCGGCGAGGTGATCTTCTAGCTCGTCTACTCCAACTGTTCTCATCACTGCCTCCTTTACAATTCCCGTCTCACATCGCGTATAGCATCGACAGCACTAACGCCTTTGGGCCAGTGAGCACTAATCTCGGCTGAAAGACGATTTAATCTTGCCCACACATCATCATCGGGGGCTTTAGCCATCCATTCTGGTATATATGTTGGCATCAGGTGCGCGATAATCTCATCACCCCTGGTTACTGCGACGGTCTCGCCCGTTTCTCGCAACTGATCCAATACATCGGTGAGATGCCCTTCCAACTCATATATGTCCACCATTCTTATAGTTCCCTCCTTAAATGTAAACAATTGCCACCTCATTATACCAGACAAATAGGCCTTCACAAACAGCAGTACGAAACTCTCTTGTTCAAGGTGAAAAGAGTGACAGAACCGATGAAGGTGCCTCAATTGGACTCTCTCGACGTCTCTTAATTGCCTCTGCTATAATGAAGTCCGTCACCAGGAACCTTGCAGTGAACGACGAGAAGGCAAAGACACCAGGAGGCATCATATGGCAAGCGACCCGCAAGAGATGAAGACGGACACTAAACGGCCAGAAGCCTTACCGCTGGAGCGCGTGGAGACCATTAGCAAAGACATTTAGTGTGGCAGGCATCATCGGCAGTCTGGTCGCATCAACGATCTTATTCGGGGCGATCTACGTGGTTGTGCCCAACCAGCATATCAGCATTCGCAACACTTGGCGTGGGACGATGGTAGCAGCAATCACCCTGCAAATATACCTCATACTCTTCCCTCTCTACGTCGCCAATTTCTTGAGAGGTTATGATGGACAGGTAGGCTTTGCCATCGTCCTGCTGGCGTTCTTCTACTATTTTGCTGTCATCTTGCTGCTGGGCGCCGAGGTCAATGCCTTCTTTGCTGAAGGGAAGCACGCAACTTCGGCTGACCTCGCCACTCTAGTGCATGCTTCGACGTCGCCGGAGCGTAAAGCTGCTCTACCGGGACTCTTGCCTAAGTAATCCCAGTACGCCAACCGAAGAATAGGAGATACATTGCATGACTAATTCTGCGCCAATCATTGACGCCTTCGCATCTGCACATACTATGTTGACTGCCATGCAGGCAGGACGTGTCTCTGCTGCTGAACTGCTAGAGCTATATACACAACGCATCGCGCGCTACAACCCGCAGGTAAATGCAATTGTGATCCCCAATGAAGAACAGGCGCATCGACAGGCAGTCGAAGCCGATGCCGCCTATGCGCGTGGCGAGTCACTCGGGTCGCTCCACGGGCTGCCGCTGACCATCAAAGATTGTATCGAAGTGGCCGGACTACGCACCACTGCCGGTGTGGTCGATCGTGCAGAAACAATATCAGCGGAGAATGGGCCCGTGGCACAGCGCGTCCTGGATGCCGGTGCAGTACTGATGGGGAAGACAAACGTACCACCCTACGCAGGCGATTGGCAGGCCGACAACAAGATTTTTGGGCGTACCAACAATCCCTGGGATCTTAGCCGCACACCCGGCGGCAGCACCGGCGGAGGGGCTGCCGCGCTGGCGGCTGGCCTCACGGCGTTAGAGTTTGGCAGCGATATAGGTGGCTCGATCCGCATACCCGCTGCCTTCTGTGGCGTTTACGGCCACCGGCCCAGCGACACCGCTGTACCTCGTTATGGGCACGTGCCTGGCTCACCCCTGCCGAATCCGGCGGCTGTAATGGCCGTCCAGGGCCCCCTGGCTCGCAGCGCCTCCGACCTGGAACTGGCTCTTGACGTGATCGCTGGCCCTGTCGCCGGCGAAGACGTTGCCTGGCGACTTGAATTGCCACCAGCGCGTCACACCTCGCTCACCGATTTTCGTGTAGCCATTTTGCCACAGGCCCCATGGCTGCCCGTGGATAACGAGATCACAGCAGCATTGGACGACCTGGCCACACGACTAAGCCGGCTTGGCACAAAGGTGGTACAGGCACAACCCGAAGGTTTCGATCTACAGAAGCACCAGGAGACCTATCTCTCTTTCTTGAATGTCTTCATGTTCTCTGAAATGGATGATGATCAACGTTCAGAGATCGCCCGGGGGATGCTACAATCGCCCAATCCTTTTGCCCAGGCACAGGCCTCCGGTGTCACTGCCAGTGCACCGCAGTTCCTCCGCCTGCACGGGCGGCGCGAGCGCTACCGGGTTCTCTTTCGTCGCTTCTTCCGGGATTGGGATATATTGTTAACACCGGTAACCATCGCACCCGCCTTTGAGCATATCGGCAGAGAAGTCTCGTTCTCTAGTCGCACACTACGCATCAACGGTGAAGTGGTTCCATACTTTTACCTCTCGGCCTACTGCGGTGTCGCCACACTCAGCGGGCAGCCCGCGACGGTCTTTCCATGGGGACGTACGCGACATGGTTTGCCAATCGGACTACAAGCCATTGGACCTTACCTGGAGGATCGCACATCCATTGCCTTTGCAGCATTGCTCGAGCGCGAATTTGGTGGTTTCGTACCTCCACCGGGATACGTAGATATGTAGTGAGACAATCGCCCTGATATGTATTAATTTCGTGGTATACTTTCGGCAAGATATCAAACAAGTACCACGGCCTCAACCAGGAAGCAGGCAGAGATATGCTCAACACACCCTCTCTGAATGTGGTCAACAGCTCGAAATTCTCTCAGGGATTTGTCAAACCGCTCTATGATTCCTACTGCTTCTCTAATATCCCGCGCACTGTCGAGTTTCTCCTCACAGGCAAGGGACAAAGTGCCTTACCGCCAGACGTGTTTGGGAATTTACCTACACGATACGACAAAGTTATCCTGTTTTTCGTTGATGCTTTCGGCTGGCGATTTTTCGAGCGCTACGCCGAGAAATACCAGTTTTTGAAAATTATCCTCGAGAACGGCGTCGTTTCAAAGCTCACCTCACAGTTTCCATCGACTACAGCCGCGCATGTTACCTGCATGCATACCGGCCTGGATGTCGCTCAAAGTGGCATCTACGAGTGGAACTATTATGAACCCCTCATCGACGAAATGATCTCTCCCCTGCTCTTTTCATACGCTGGTGACAAAGAAAGGGATACCTTACAACGCTGCCCTGTTCCCGCAGCCGCCTTTTATCCAGGGCATACACTTTATCCGGCATTGAAAGCGCAGGGTATAATAGCCTATGTTTTCCAAAGCGCTGCCTACACACCTTCTACCTATTCAGATATCATCTACCGGGGAGCAACTGTGATCCCTTTTAGAACTCTCTCGGAGGCGCTTGCTCTCTTATCGGAAATGCTTCTAGCAGGAAAGGTAGCTCCCGCCTACTATTTCTTGTACTTCGACAGGATCGATGCCTATGGCCATGTTTATGGGCCAAACGCAAAACAATTCGAGGAAGCAGTTGACTTATTTTTGACCAGGATGGAGCAGCTCTTTTATAAACCGCTTCATGGTAAAGTCGGTCATACATTGTTCATCATGACTGCCGATCACGGCCAGATCGAGGTCGATCCCAGAACAACGTTTTATCTGAACCTGCACGCTCCAGGCATCGAACGTCTCTTGCGCACCAATCAGAAAGGCAAACTACTCGTCCCGGCAGGCTCTGCCAGGGATATGTTCCTGTACGTCAAAGAGGAGTGCCTGGGAGAGGCGCTGGCATCGCTGCAAAAACAGCTTGCGGGCAGAGCCAAGGTCTACCAGACACAAGATTTGCTGGCACAGCATTTTTTCGGTTTGCAGACACCTTCACCCGAGTTTTTGGGCAGAGTGGGCAATGTAGTCGTTTTGCCATATCCTGGTGAGTCCGTCTGGTGGTACGAAGAGGGAAAATTTGATATGCACTTTCTAGGGCATCACGGAGGACTCACTCCAGAAGAGATGGAGATACCCTTACTCATGTTACCCTTATAGGAGCTAATTTATCGCACTTTCTCGCAATAGAATATGTCGAAGAGAAACACATGACCATATCATCTACCCCAGAAACACAAAAAGCTCGAAAAGAAAACCTTAGTAGTTATCCAGCTCGCATCGTAGGTATTACTATCGCCGCCTGTCTTATATTCTGGGTGTTCGTCTTCAGTGATAGTGGGTGGGGGCCAATCCTCACGCCACTCTCGAATCAACTGCACATCCCGCTCGTCACAGCGGGGTTATTTTATGTGCTCTGGACAACGGGCTATTTGCCGGGTGCATTGATAGGCGGCGTCATGCTTGATCGCTACGGGCCCAGGCGCGTCTTCTTTGGCGCAGCACTTATCGTCTCTGGTGGTATATCCTGTATCTTCCTGGGCCTGTTGCTGCCGCATCTCGTACCTGTAGTTTTTTTGCTCATCTTTGCAGGGTTGGCAGGAGTGGGCGGTGGAATCATCGATGCTTCTACCAACGGGCTTATCAGCGCTGTGTACGCGTCGAGGCGCGGTGTGGCGCTGAACCTGTTCAATCTGCTCTATCCTTTGGGCGGTGTAGTGGTAGCGCTCATCGATGCCGGCTTGTTGACACTGTTTCACAATGATCCACGCCCTGCATTTCTCTTCACTCTTTGCTTCATTGTTGGGGCACTCTGTTCACTACCAGGAGTACCAGGAACATACAGAATCGAGAGCGGTGAAGAACAGCCGCAAGAAACTCTATCTCAACCTGCCCCTACGCTGTCTCGATTTATACCACCTGCGCGCTGCTACGGTGAAATGATGCGGCGCTTCTCATCGCTCGTCACAACGCTGGCTCCAGTAATTGGTGTAATGATGCTTACGGCGGGGATTAGCGCGAGTGTACGTGCATGGGCGCCAACATATCTACATGTTGTCTTCGGGCAGACACCCGCCGTCGCCGCCGTGCTCAGCAGCATCACGTGGGCCTTGTCAGCCGCCAGCCGCCTGGGAGCTGCCGCGCTCATCTTGCGCATTGGCTCCTGGAGGATGGTTATGCTCGGTATCCTGGTCACCTTGCTAGGACTGATTGCAATGATGCTCAGCTCAGATGCCTTCATCGCAACCCTGGCTATTGCCCTCACCAGCATTGGCCTCTCACCGCTATTTGCAACATGTCTGACCATTGGCAGTGAGCGTGTGGGAAGATCACCCGGCTCGGTAGCAGGTATTCTGCTCTTCACAGTTGGCAGCAGCACTGTTTTCTGTAGCTGGTTCTTCGGCTTCTTACTCACTACCATCGGCCCAGTCTGGGCTGCGCTCTTCTGCTTTTCTTCGGTCTTCCTTGGCGGGCTGATGGCGTTACGCCTGCGTAAAAACTGAAAATTACCTGGTCTGAAATAGAGTAGCAATGAGAGGTGCAGATGCTTTAGTACAAATGTACATATTGAGCAAGATAGAAGAAGTATTATCGTTTGTGATCGTTTATACTGTAATAAGGAATGTCCCTGGCGTTCATCTTCGTATGGAGCATAATAGGGGCGATCACATTCACTGCCTGGAGAGAAAGGTGCAACGAGGTCATCATGGACTTGCCGGTCACTATCCCTAACGTCACAGTATCTTTGCCCAATGCTCTACGTGCGAGAGCTGGCAACCGCAGAACCGTTGTGGTCAACGGCAGTACGATCCGCGAAATCATTGCTGCTCTCGGCCACGACTTTCCCGGCCTGCGTTTCAATCTGTGTTACGAGACAGGCGAATTACGTTCCTATGTCAACATATTTCTCGACCGCGAAAATATTCGCTATCTAGATGGTCTTGATACGCCGGTACGCAACGGGGCGACAATTCACATTTTACAGTCCGTTGCCGGGGGCTGATCTTTTGATGAAGCAGGGCTTTGCTCAAAAAATGTAGGCAACAAAGCACGCCCAGCAAGGTCATTTATCAGGAAGGAGTTTCTATGTCCAATAACCACACATACCAACCAGGCAGCGTTCTTGTCTTAGTTGGCACTAAACGTGGACTGTTTCTTTTAAACTCGCGCGATCGAGAGATATGGAATGTCGAGGCCGCCGGGCTTCCTGGTCACCGCGTCTACCACGCCATTCTCGATCAGCGCGATGGCCGCCGCTTATTCGCTGCCGATAATGGTGATTTCTTCGGTGTGTTCTTGCGTTATAGCGACGACTTTGGTCAGAGCTGGCATGAGCCGGAACAGGGCATACAGTTTCCGGAAAGCAGCGGGCTGAAACTCAACAACATCTGGGTGATCGAACCTGGGCGACCCGGTGAACCCGGAACGGTCTACGCAGGTGTTGATCCAGCCAGCCTGTGGGTCAGCACTGATGGTGGCGTGACCTGGAATTTCAATGCCGGGCTGGCTGACCACCCGACCCGCGAACGCTGGGAGCCGGGGGCAGGTGGATTGTGCCTGCATACCATCATCCCCGACCCGTCGAACGCTTCCAGAATGTGGATCGGCATCTCTGCCGTCGGCTGCATGCGTACGGACGATGCGGGACGAAGCTGGGTCTTTGCCAACAAAAATACCCGCGCCGATTTCTCCCCTATCAAGTATCCGGAGTTCGGACAGTGCATTCATCGCCTGGTCCAGCATCCAACCAGGCCAGACGTCTTATACCAGCAGAATCATTGTGGCATCTATAAGACGACCAATGCAGGTGAAGATTGGATAGACATCCAGCAGGACCTGCCTTCCCAGTTTGGCTTTCCTATTGCCCTGGATGTACATCAACCAGATACCGTCTTCGTGGTGGTAGAGGACCCGGACGGTCGCAATAATGTCGGGAAGCAGTTCACTGTCTACCGGACCGAGGACGGTGGGGAACAATGGCAGCCACTGTCGAAAGGGCTGCCGGGTGGCTCAGGAGTGCGACTGGGCGTCCTGCGGCATGCCATGTGTACGGATACCAACGATCCCTGCGGTGTCTATGTTGGTACTAACACGGGTCAACTCTTTGCCAGCCACGACCGTGGCGATAGCTGGCAGTTGATCGCCGATTTCCTGCCGCCCATCTACTCGGTGACGACTGCCGTGCTGGTGTGAGAGCTTTCCCCAGTTAAACACCTAATGAATAAGATTATGCCTGGTCTCCTAACAACAAGGCCAGGTATTCCTGTTTTGCCTGCTCACGCTCCTCCTCGGTGGGGGGCGTGACCTGTAGGGTAGAAGTATTACCCACCCGGTCTTTCTGACTCTTTGAGACGCACCTGGTTGCCTAGCTGTTTGAGGCGATTCCAGACCACATAATCGGTCTGATTCTTAGGGACATAGTAGTGATCCTCGTCAGAAACCATATCGGCCGTGGCGACGAACTCGCCCTGCTCCAGGTGCTGTAGATCGATGTACTTTGCCCCTTGCTCCAGGCGCTCTCCTAGAGGCACGATCACGATTTTGCGCAGTTCGTCACGGGTCAGATCAGCCAGCTTGTCGTACAGTTCCTTGATATCAATGGCCCGAAGACCTACATCTTGCGGCTCAGAGCGCAGGCCAAAGTTCGCTCCCGCAAAGTTATCCGGCCTCAAATCCTCTACGAAGTCGTCTACCTGGGCGGGCCGGGGTTCTGGCTGCCTCTCTGCCTTCTCATGCAGCCTGGAACCCTTGCGGGGCTTGTCAGGCCGCGCCGTAAGACCCCGTGCTTTAGCACCGGGGATACAAGGCGCGCCCCATCAGGTGGTCCTGTTTTGTTGTTATTTGTTCTATACTGTGCTACCATAAGCGTATCGTACACTTGACAACAGAATCGCGTTTCAGAGGTTCCACCGTGGAGGACGGTGGGTAAAAACTCGACCGTGTGACGCATGGTACGCTCACTTTCTTTGCCAGGTGATGAAAACCATGTCACCTGATGAATGAACAGTCTGAGTAAGTACCGCAGGGCTTGCGGGAACTGAGGCCTGTGGAGGTGAAAGCTCTGGCGTGTGGGCCCGTTGCCATACGTGAAACTATTAGCCAACGAAGCAGGAAACCCTCACCGCGAGGTGAGGAATCCCCGGCGTTTACGCCTGGGGAGGATGTCAATGCGACCATGTACCTCTTTGGCCGGTCGCTGTTGATGTCTCTTTGGCATGCCCTGTACCTCTTCAATGAACTCCTCGTACTCCATGCTCTCCACTTAGCTTGCTCGGAACTCTTCTTTCTCATTAATCCTTACTATTTGGTAATGGCCGTAAGGCAATCCCTACATAGAGGATACGTCCAGCAAAGGAAAACGTGACACTAGAAAGCAACTATGCTATACTGGCATGCAACACAAGGATGCCCACGCGGGATATCTCATACATTCGTACTGATTGCAGCGTATTTCGTCTGTTCTATAAACCATTAAAGTGAGGGGAAACAATACTTATGCGTCGAGGAACACTCACACTCCTCCTATTCATTGTTCTTTTAGCTGCCTGCTCAGCGTATATTGATTGGCCTACCAATCCGCACTGGAGCATTGGCAGCTTCACCTTGCCACATCCTGACGTCAAGCAAGGACTTGACTTGCAGGGTGGCGTGCGCGTAGTCCTGGTGCCGGACCCTGCTCAACACTATAGCCAGAGCACCATCCAGACCGAGATTGACCCTGCTCGTAACCTGATTGGGACTCGTGTCAACGGTGGCCTGGGAGTCAACGAGCCAAACATCTACGTGCAAAACAGCAGCGGCCAGTATGGCATCGTCGTTGAGTTGCCAGGTCTGACCAGTGGTAACACCTCCCAACAGATACACTCACTGCTCCAGACCGGCAACCTGGAATTCTGGAATACTGGCCCGCAGAACGCTACGATCGGCTCAACGTTCGATCCTTCTCAGTACACCCAGTACAACAAGGGTGGCAAAGCGCCCTTCACGGGTGCGAACCTCGATTCTTCACAAATTAGCGTCGGCACCGACCAGGCAGGTCGCCCGAATATTCTCTTCGCCATGAAGGGGTCTGCCGTCCAGAGCTTCGGCTCATTTACACAATCGAATGTCGGCAACTATCTCACCGTCACGCTGGATCGCAAAGTTATCGAGTCTGCCGTCATCCAGAGCGCTATCACCGGCCAGGGCGAGATCACGGGCACCTTCACCGCTGACTCGGCAAAGCAGATCGTCACTATCCTGCAATATGGCTCCCTGCCGCTCGTTCTGCAAATCGCTACGCAAGAGACCGTTGGTCCCACCCTGGGCCAGGACTCCATTACCAAGAGTTACATCGCGGCTGCTATTGGCCTGGGCCTCGTCATCCTGTTCATGTTGCTCTACTACCGCCTGCCGGGTCTGTTAGCTGACCTGGCGCTGATACTATATGCCGGTCTCACCCTTGCCGTCTTCAAAGTGGCCGGTGTCACACTCTCGCTGGCCGGTATCGCGGGCTTCATCCTCTCTATCGGTATGGCGGTCGATGCCAACGTGCTCATCTTTGAGCGCGTCAAAGAAGAGTTACGCGCGGGGAGACTGCTTGCTTCCGCCATAGATATCGGATGGAAGCGCGCATGGCCTTCTATCCGGGACTCTAACATTTCTACATTGATCACCTGCTCTGTACTGTACTACTTTGGCAGCAATTTCGGTGCGAGCATCATCGTTGGATTCGCCACCACGCTTTTCCTGGGTGTGTTGATCAGTATGTTCACCGCCCTTACCGTTACGCGCACCTTCCTGAACGTACTGGTACCTACCGGCGCCGTCAGCCATCCCGCGCTGTTCGGGCTTCCTGCTGGCTCTATTGCCACAGCATCCCTGGCACGTCGCAATAGCCCTCTCTCGTAGAGGCCCGCTTTATCGCACCCGAGAGGAGAACGTTGTGTTCAATCTTGTA
>WNFA01004470.1_pt1 | contig 11678 bp, 10 predicted proteins | sample 5400481 | NCBI WGS metagenome assembly WNFA01 (sample SAMN13153340, study PRJNA577476) | soil metagenome | isolation source: 120 cm saprolite under Douglas fir tree site 2 hole 1 replicate 2 | place: USA:California | collected 2015-04-18
GCGAATGACGTCGATCTTGCCGCGAAGCACGTTCAGAGAGGCCTTTGGCAAGATAAATGAAAAATCTGTTGTAGCCTGCACATTGGTGGTCAACGGGGGCAGATTTGGATCGGCGTGACTCTCAGCTCGCTCCGCCCGCCACACGTACTGCTCGCTCCCGAATGTGGTCATTGTGACCGGTCCGGAAAACGAGTTGTGTTTTCCGGTTTCATCGTCAAAGACCAAGCGTACTCTATGCGCATTCGACTGATCTTTGTTAATCACCATCACCGACCACTGTCCGTCTGGACGCTGAACCGGATAAGCCGTGATCAGCAGGTGCCCAGCGCCGTCCCTAAGATCGGTTGATGCGGAGAAAAGCTGGTGAATGCCCGCACCGTGCTCGACCCATTCGAGGTTGATGACACGGCTGGCGTGATATTGCGAGGTGTGGGCGCGAATCGATGGCGCTGACGCTGGCCGAAGGGATCACCGCACCCGAAGGATCAGTGACCGTGCCGGAAATGGAGCCGGTGTAGAGCTGACTGTTAGCCAACGAGGTGAGCAAAAAGAGCAATGAAACGGAAAGCCACGCACATCTGGCTTTTCCGTCTGACCATCGTGTGATCGATTGCGATTGCCGCCCCCACACCAATCTGGCGGTTTCCATGACTGACCCTCCACTGTCGCGGTTTTGTCTCGCCCTGGACTGACTACGCGAACACTTTGCCGCTGGACATGAAAACAGGCGCCCCGTGGCGACTTCTATTAAAACGTTTTATTACTGATCGAATGAGTGGCTGTCAAGCAAAATTTGAGGCGATTCGCCGAATCGATCGCCGGCTCAAGCCTGCCGCTGCATGACATGCAGGGGCGAAACTCTCGCGGCAGAATTTCGCCCGGTATTCTTAGGTTCTCGCCATCAGCGAGATCGATACGGCACGAAGCCCCGTGCCTTGGTCGGCAGGCGATAGACCGACGTAGTGGCGGTGATGTAAAGCGTGCGGTGGTCGTCGTCGCCCCAGGCGAGGTTGGCAGGCTGTTCCGGCATCTCGATCGTACCCAGATGGTGACCTTGCGGATCCCACACCCAGATTCCCCTGGGACCGGTCACAAACAGATTTCCGTCGTGGTCGACTTTAATGCCGTCCGGTACTCCGTCGTTCTTTGCGCCCGGCTCCTCACCGAAAATTCGGCCGTTGCTCAGGGTGCCGTCTGGGGCCATGTCATACACGCGGATGTTTCTTTGCTCACTGTCATCCACGTAGAAGCGCTTGCCATCGGGCGAGAAGGCAAGCCCGTTGGGTTGTGTGAGGTCTTTGGTCAGGAGGCGGACATTTCCTTTTTCATCCAGGCGGTACACGCCCTGGAAAGGTATTTCCTGCTTCTGTCCTTCCACCAGATCGAGCGTGGGATCGGTGAAGTAGAGAGCACCGTCGGGACCGACCACGACATCATTCGGACTGTTGAATTTCTTTCCCTCATATTGGTCAGCCAATATGGTGTATTTCCCGTCCGGAGTTACCGCGATGATGGCGCGCAGAACGCTGGCGCAATCGATCAGACGATGTTGCCGGTCGTAGGTATTGCCATCGGGATCGCCGAGAGAGATCACTTCCTCTTTGCGGCTGTCTTCCTTTCGGCCGTCCAGAAACACGCGATAGATCTTGTTCTGGACTTCGTCGCTCACGTAGAGGAATCCGGATGGATCCCAGACTGGACCTTCGGTGAAGCCAAAATCGCTGGCAACCAGCGTCAGCTTGGCGTTGCGGTCGAATAGTTTCCAGAATTTTGGAGATTCGTCTGTAAGCTTGAAGGTTCGCTCAGGCACGCCCGCTCGGACCGAAATAGAAGCCAGCCAGGCAAACAGGACAATGGCGCCGGCCAGCGCGGTGGCGGCCTTGAGTCCCGAGTTCCTGAGCCAACGACCGACGGAAGATCGCATCTTCAAGATGGTATGGTTCATTCCTTCCCCGCAGGTTTATTGTTGTTGGTTCGAACCATATTGGTTCGAACGATGCTCATCAAATAGCTCACCAGATCGTCCATTTCCTGACGGCTGAGCCTGGTTCCGTAATCGGCGGGCATCAAAGACCGGGGTTGGTAGTCAATCCTCCGCAATTCTGACTTGGTAAACAATCTGACTTGGTAAACAAATGGAACGTACCGTCCAGAGTCTGAATTTGCAGAGAGAAGTTGTCTTCGTTCCGCGTCACTCCGGTCAGAGTTTGGCCTTTCCTGGTGGTTACGAGCACGATCCGCCGTCGAGGGTCCAGTGCCTTGTCGGGATCGGCGATGGCGCTGCGAAGGTCATCCGCTGACCGGGGGCCGGTGTAGCTCGACAGGTCCGAACCGATAAAGCCGCCTTCGCCGTTCGCCATGTGGCACTGCGAACACCCGGGTTTTCCATGGAAGAGTTCTTTGCCGCGTCCAGGATCGCCGGGGAACACTACTGGTGCAGCCTGACCTTGCAAGCTGCGCAAGTAGCGAACAACTGTCTGAATCTGCGCGGCCCCGAGCGAACGAAAAGCCTGCATTCCAGTTCCCGCTATGCCGTCCTGAACAAGGCGGAGCAGAGCTTCGTCCGGGAGTTGCTGAACTTCTCTTTTGTTGACGATATCGGGCCCACGATCGCCGCCGCGAGCGTCTAACCCGTGGCAAGGCGCGCAACCGGCGGCAAAGATTCGTTGTCCTTCGGGCGTATTGCTGTTCTCGGCCGGCGGAGGCGTACCGGATTGCTGCCCAGGCAATTGAGCAGGCGAAAATGCCCTCAGGAGGGAGAGCATTGCCAGTATCAATAGGCGCAAAAATCGGTGAGACATTCGATTATTTCTGTTTTACGGCGTTCGCGGAATCCTCGATTGAGTACATGTATACAACCAGACCGAGCGAATGAACAAATCGCGGGCTGGGTATTGAATAGGCAAAGATGGTTTCTTATATCATTGCAATCCGGCGTCATTCATTGGATAATTCGCCTCGATTAAATCGATTCAATGCGGACCGGCACCGAGCGCCGGGATTGTATCGCCGCTTTGCAAAGCGGCTCGGCCGGCGGAATCCAGAGCGATGACAGGGAGAATGCGACTGGGAAGGCGGATGACATGGGCGATCGCCCTGCTGACAGGCTGCGTGATCGTGGCGCGAGCTGACAATCTTCCCAAGGAAGCGACCTCCGCTGTCATGGATGTGCTTCCTGCGCAGCTGATGGTGAAAGGGCCGGGAGCAAACTGGCTCTCCTACAACGGGGATTTCTCGGGGCGGCGGTACGGCAAGCTGTCGCAGATCAATCTTGGCAACGTAGGACAATTGCAGGCGCGCTGGGTATTCCATTCCGGCAATTCCAACCGGCTGGAAGTGACGCCGGTGGTGGCGAACGGCATTATGTTCGTGACGTCGGCCAACGATACCTACGCGCTGGACGCGCGCACCGGTCGTGTGATCTGGCATCACGTCTGGCCCATCTCCGAAGGTCTGATCGATGACGCTTCTGGGCACCTCAGTCGCGGAGTCGCGTTGTGGCATTCCCGAGTTTACCGGCAAACCGATAACGCCCATTTGCTGTGTCTCGACGCGCGTTCCGGTCACCTGCTGTGGAATGTAGCGTACGCCGACTGGAACCAGAATTATGGCGCGACCGCAGCGCCGCTGGTGGTGAAGGACAAGGTCATCGTGGGCACTTCCGGCGGGGATGATGGGGTTCGGGGTTTTGTGGCCGCGTTCGACGCGACCACTGGAAAGTTGGCCTGGCGTTTTTGGACGATTCCAGGGCCAGGAGAATTCGGGTCCGAAAGCTGGCCCGGAGATTTGTACCTGCATGGCGGCGGCACTACCTGGATGCCGGGTACTTATGATCCCGGAAGCAACACGTTGTTCTGGGGCACCAGCAATCCCAGCCCTGACTTCGACGGCAGCGTGCGTCCAGGCGACAACCTGTATACCGATTGCATTCTGGCACTCGACGCGGATACGGGCGCGCTGAAATGGTATTTCCAGTTTACGCCGCACGATCAATTCGATTACGACGCAACTGAAACCCCAATCCTGATTGACGCGACTTACAAGGGCAAGCCGCGCAAGTTGCTGGTGCAGGCGAATCGCAATGGTTTCATCTATGTGCTGGACCGGACCAACGGGAAATTTCTTTCGGCGACGCCTTTCGTACACAAGCTAACCTGGGCGACGGGAATCGACGCGCAGGGCCGTCCCATCCGGTCTGGTCTCGAGCCCACTGCCGAGGGTGCCCGAATCTGTCCCGGCTATGGCGGCGCCACGAACTGGTTCGCGCCGTCCTACAGCGAGGTTACCCATTTCATCTATTTTGTCGCTTTGGAAGAATGCCAGACCTTTTTCTTGAAACCGCAAGACTTTGTGGAAGGAAAGACTTTTTACTCGACCGGAGTGAAGCGGATTCCGGGGGAGAATTCGCAGAAAATTCTACTGGCCTACGACTTGCATAGGCAGTCGTTTGCCTGGCGTTATCCGCAAGTGGGGACCGGGCACTCCGATGGCGGAACCCTGGCGACGGCGGGTGGTTTGGTTTTCTTTGGCGATGACGCGCAATCATTCGAAGCGGTCGCCGCCCGCACCGGAAGGCCTTTGTGGCACTTCAATACGGGGCAGGATTTCAGCGCTTCTCCGATGAGCTATGCGGTTCAGGGTAAGCAATACGTTGCCGTCGCGGCGGGAAGTGATATTTTCAGTTTCGCGTTACCGTAGCGCTTCGACGGTTCGGTCGGGTTCGGGCTCAAAGATTTTGACCGCAAAGGGCGCAAAGACTAACGCAAAGGACGCAAAGGAATCTCGATAAGATTTGCGTCGACCGAGATACAAATCCTAAGGAGGCTGACTATGACTTCTACATTTTTTAATCGCAGGATGCTGATGGGTCGCCTGGCTGCCGGACTGTCCGCCGTCGGAGTGGGGAGCTTGTTGGCGGGAAGCGCTGAAGCGAAGAACCGGGAGTCGGGCGTGCGCAAGCTCAATCGTGACGGCAAGCCGGCAGATGGAACGCAAATGATTACCGCCCTCATCACGCACGATGGTCTCCTCTACATCGCTGGCCAGGGGGCCAACTCCAATGGGCCGGTAGGGAAGGACGACATCGACAGTCACACCACGAAAGTGATGGAGAACGTAAAAGAGTTGGTCATCACCGGCGGCGGCACGATGGACAGCATTTTGCAGCTTACGGTTTACCTCGCAGATATCACTTACTACGAGCCAATGAACAAGATTTTCAAGACTTATTTCCCCAATGGCGGGCCGGCGCGAACCACGGTCGCGGTGGCCGCACTTCCGGGCAATTCCAAGGTGGAAATCAATTGCATCGCCGCTATAGTCCGTAAGTGAGTACCTGTACGCGCAAAGGAGCAGCAATCATGCGACTGGGTTCGAATTGGAATCGCCGGACGTTTCTTGGAAGCTTGACCGTGGCTGCGGGATCGATGATGACGCCGCGCCAGCTCTTTGCTGGGAAAGGCAACGGCAAGATCAGCGGGTTCGGCCAGTCGGGCAACCCCTACGACGAGCTTGGAGTCAAGACCGTCATCAACTGTGAAGGAACCATGACCGTGCTGGGCGGTTCCATACTTCGTCCGGAACTTGAGGCCGTGATGGCCCAGGCCGGCCGCCACTTCGTGCACATCGCCGATCTGGAGGTCGCGGCCGGGAAGCGCATCGCTGAAATGCTGAAGTTGCCCGAAGGATACACGGCGCTGGTAACCTCGGGCGCCGCCGCAGCCATGCAGTCCGGCCTCGCGGGCATCCTGACACGCGACAACGAACAGTTCATCAAACAGATTCCCGACCTGACCGGGATGAAGTCGGAAGTCATCATCCAAAAATCCCATCGCAATCCGTTTGATCATCAGTTGCGCACCACCGGAATAAGACTGATCGTGATCGAGACGCGTGATGAATTGCGCCAGGCGGTCAACGAAAAGACTGCCATGATGCACTTCACCAACTTTGCCAACGCGGCCGGGCAGATCAAGGTCGACGAGTGGGTAAAGCTGGCAAAGGAGTACAAGATTCCGTGCATGAACGACGCGGCCGCCGACACCCCACCGGTTTCGCATCTTTGGGATTACGCAAACATGGGCTATGACCTGATCACCTTTAGCGGCGGCAAAGCCATGCGCGGACCGCAGTGTGCCGGCCTGTTGATCGGAAGAAAGGATCTGGTCGCAAACGCGTTGCTCAACAACAGTCCACACGAGGACACAATCGGCCGCAGTCAGAAAGTGGGCAAGGAAGAAATCGTGGGGATGGTCAAGGCGCTGGACCTGTATCTCAACGAAGATCACGAGGCCCTGTGGAAAGAATGGCAGGACCAGCTGGAATACATCTCGCGCCAGATCACGCGCCTGGATGGGGTGAGCACCGCATTCTTCGTTCCAGACATCGCAAACCACGTGCCCCACATGGCAATCACCTGGGATGCGAACCGCATCGCGCTCTCGCCCAAGGAAGTCTCCAAGCTGTTGGAAGACTCCACACCGTCCATCGTGATGGGAGTTGGAGAAGAACGTCCCGGACTCTCCATGAACTCGTTTATGCTGCAACCGGGAGAAAACAAGATTGTGGCGGAGCAACTGATGCGGATTTTCCGCGGACACTCGGCGGCTGGAAAGTAAACCCCGCGCGTCGGACCTCGGACTTCGAATTTGGCACATACGGAGCTTCAGCCCGCCGGGCGCCACAGATGATGAGGTCTGAGGCCCGATGTCCGAAGTGCTACGTACTCCGAAACCCAGACATTGGGTGGGAGCGAATGAAGAGACTGATGACACACGCTTCTTCAAACAGGGAAGTCACGGGACGGTGAAGCGGCCAGAGAAGAGCCATGTGCGCTGGTCTCTCGTCTTCTTGATGTTCGTCCTGGGCGCCGTGGCGTTTCTCGATCGTGTGAACATATCGATCGCGGGAAGCTCGATCGCCGCCGACTATCACCTCAGCAATGTGCAGCTTGGTTCGGTGTTCAGCGCCCTGCTGTGGGGGTATGCATTTTGCCAGACGCTCGGCGGGCGTTTGGCCGACCGCGTGGGACCGCGGCGCGTGCTCGCTTTCGGGGTCATCTGGTGGGGCGTCTTTACCGCTTTGACTGCGACGGTTCCGGCGGGCATTGCGAACGCCCTTGTCTTGTTCGTCGCCATCCGGTTCCTGCTGGGAGTGGGTGAGGCAGTGGTATTTCCTGCCTCCAATCAGTTCGTGGCACGCTGGATTCCAACCCAGGAGCGTGGCGTCGCCAATGGTTGGATTTTTGCCGGTGTAGGTGCGGGCGCTGGCCTTTCGCCTCCACTGATCACTTTCATTATGCTGCACCACGGCTGGCGCGCGTCCTTCTGGGTGTGCGCGGGAATTGGCTTGATTGCCGGAGGAGCGTGGTATGTGCTGGCGCGCGACACCCCGGCCGAGCACTCGGGCGTCTCCGCGGCGGAACTTGCTCTAATCACTGCCGGCCTGACCGTAGGCACAGAATCTGCAACCACGTCTGCCAGCGACGGTCCGAACCTGATGCCTTGGAGTAGAGTTCTCGCCAGCAAAGAAGTGTTGGCGGTCACGCTTAGCTATTTTTGTTTTGGCTATGTCGCCTGGATTTTCTTCAGCTGGTTTTACATTTACCTGGCCCAGGTGCGAGGACTGAATCTGAAGGCGAGCGCGTTCTATGCCATGCTGCCCTTTCTGGCGATGGCGATTTGCTGCATGGCCGGCGGAGCCATCAGTGACCGGCTTACTCGTTTGCACGGACCGCGGCTTGGCCGCTGCGTGCTGGCTTCCGTCGTTATGGTCGGCGCCGGTGTCTTTCTGGTTTTTGGATCGCAGGTCGAGAGCGCGCGGCTGGCCAGCGTCGTTCTGGCCGGAGGAGCCGGGGCACTGTATCTCGCGCAAAGTTCGTTCTGGTCTGTGACCGCCGACATCGCGGGCTGTTCGTCAGGCTCGGTTTCCGGCTTCATGAACACGGGAGCGCAGATTGGCGGTGCCGTCACGGCTTCGCTCACACCCTGGATTGCAGCCCACTTTGGATGGACTACTTCGTTCCTGGTTGCCGCAGCTTTGTGTGGGGTGGGAGCGGCAGCCTGGCTGATGGTCGACCCGCGCCGCAGCCTCAGTCTGCAGTACGGTCCGGGATAGCGGAGCTCGGATGTATGATTTGCCGTTGAAACGAAAATTAGGTGAGGGTGCTATGAAAGTGACCGTCCGAGTTGTCCTGGCTGTCATGCTGGCCAGCGCTTGCATTGGCTGCAATGGTGCGCCATCAACAACCCAACCCGGTTCTTCGTCAGCTATGCCGGAAAAGCCGCAGCCAGTGGTGCGTCCTCCGATCGTCGGCGTGGCTCACATCGGTTTGCGGACCGACAATCTGGCGGCCGCCCGCAAGTTCTACTCCGGAGTCCTCGGATTGCAGGAACCCTTCACCGTGGACGATCCTCCTGGCAAGTTGCTGCTGACTTATTTCAAAGTCAACGATCATCAGTACGTCGAAGTTTTTCCCGAGCTTAAGGATCCCCAGCAGGATCGCTTGTCCCATATTTCTTTTGAGACCACGGACGCGGAGCAGATGCGCGCCTACCTTGCCAGCCGCGGCGTGAAAGTTCCGGAAAAACTGGAACCCATGCTGGATGGAAATCGCGGCTTCGATGTCACTGACCCGGACGGCCACGATGTAGAGTTCGTGCAATTCATGCCGGGCTCGTTACACAGTCGCAATTTCGGCAAGTTCCTCCCGGATACGCGCATTTCGCAGCGCATCATCCACCTGGGAGTTGTGGTTCAGGACCAGGCCAAGGCCGACACTTTCTACAAGGACATCCTGGGCTTTCGCGAGACCTGGCACGGCGGCATGACCGACAAAGAGACCGACTGGGTGGACATGCAAGTGCCCGAAGGAACCGACTGGCTGGAATATATGCTGAACGTTCACAACCCTTCGCCGAAGGAACTGGGAGTGATGCACCATTTTGCTCTGGGTGTTCCCAGCGTGAAAGCAAGCTACCAGACCGTGTTGCAGCGGGGAATGAAGCCGGAGAAGCCGCAGATTGGCCGCGACGGCAAGTGGCAATTGAATCTCTATGATCCCAACTACACGCGAGTCGAACTCATGGAGCCGACTCCGGTTCGCGAGCCCTGTTGTTCGCCTTTTGTGAAATAGGCGAGTTGACCGCCGGAGGAACGTCTTCATGAAACCGCTGCCAACATTTCTCGTCATCGCTGCCTGTGCTTTGTGGGTGAGGCCGTTGGTTGCACAGGCGCAAAAACAGCCCGAGCGCCAGGTTGCGATTACGATTGACGACTTGCCCGCCGGGGCCGCCAACTCGATGAGCGCAGCCACGATCAGCGAAATGACCATGAAGCTGCTGAGCACACTCCGCGACCAGAAAGTCCCGGCGATCGGGTTCGTCAACGAAAAAAAACTTTATAAACTGGGAGAGGTAGACGATCGGATCAAGGCTCTCCGCATGTGGCTCGATTACGGTTTTGAACTTGGCAACCACACCTTCAGCCACATGTCGCTGAACCAGGCGGGATTGAAAGCGTGGGAAGACGATGTAGTCCAGGGAGAGAGCGTAACCAGCATGCTGCTTGCCGAGCACAACCTGAAGCTGAGATATTTCCGCCACCCGTTTCTGGACACGGGACGCGATCTTCAAACCCGGCGCGAAGCTGAAGCGTTTCTGGTAGCGAGAGGTTACCGGATCGCACCGGTCACGCTGGACGCGTGGGACTGGATGTACGCCGGGGTCTACGAAGATGCCCGGAAACGCGGGGACGCTGCACTGCTGCAGGAACTCACGCGCAGTTATCTTTCCTACAGTGACGAAATGTTTGCCTACACCGAACAGCTTGCCAAACAAACCATCGGCTACGAACCGAAACAGATTCTGCTGCTGCACGCCAACCAGTTGGAGGCCGACCATATCGGCGAGTTGCTCGACGTCATGCGCAAACGAGGCTATCGCTTCATCGCGCTGGGAGACGCCCTGAGCGATCAGGCGTACGGTTTGCCCGATACTTTCGTCGGAGAAGAAGGCTCGGGCTGGATCGACCACTGGGCGGTCACCCTGGGCAAGCCTCCGCAGGGAGCACCAGTGTTTCCGCAGTGGGTCATTGATCGTTCGAAAGCCCTGCACCTGCCACAACCGTGATTCGCGTCTAAGGCACGCGAAGTCCGCTGCCGAGCTGCGATGCGATCCGCCGCTATTCCTGGGCGCCGAATGTTCGGGAAAAAGCTTTAACCGCAAAGATCGCAAAGCCCAGCCGCGAAGAACGCAGAGAAAACCGGGCTCCTTTGCGTCCTTTGCGCTAGCTTTGCGATCTTTGCGGTTAAAAGCTTTTCCGCTCTCCCGACCATTAAGCACAGCCTCGGAGATGGCATCTCCCACACCCTAACCCGGGGCGCAGCAAAACAGGTTTCCGCTGCGGGGTAAGTCTCTCTCGCCCAATGCGATCGCGATCGCTTCCTTTCGCGGTGTCTATTGACTTCAGGCAGGGATGACCACCGGGCCCACAGTTTTGGCTGCAAGAATCGGCAACCGGCGCGTTCTCCTCCTGAAGGCAAGAAGGGCTGCAGCGGCAGCGAGGTTCCTGGAGACGCCATGAAAGATGCCAACGGACACGTCAACTCAAGATTCTGGTTATTTTTGGTTCCCCTGGCGCTGATCATCGCCGGCCTTGTAACGGTGGAATCGTTCGAAGCGGCTGGCGACGAATCGAAGCCCAGCGTGACTTACTCGAACGGCACACTTCATCTGGCCATTCCGTACGATGCGAATCAGCCCGGCTCAGGACAACTGACCATGGAGGTACTGGATCCTGAAGATCAGGTGCTCGGGCGAGCGCAGCGGCGTGTCGATGTTGTCCGGGGCACGGGACTGTGGCAGGAAGAGATCAAGCTGAAGAAATCACTTTCCATTGATGAACTGGTATGGCATCGCGTGCGCTACCGCTTCGAATACAGCGAGGGAAAGGGCGCGGCCATCGAGGGCGTGGAATCGATTTCGCAGATTCTCCGTACGCCGGTGCTTCACATCCTGGGGCAGCAATCGTATTTGACCGGTGGCCAGGCAGCGGTTCGTTTGATCGTCACGGATTCGAAGAACGAGGTCATTGCCGGCCGGGGTTCGGTACAGATCGATTTGCTGGTGCCCGATCAGAAGTCGCGGGTGCTTTTCACCGGCCAGCTCAATCCACGGGGGACTGCCGAGGCGCAGTTCCGGTTTCCCGCTGGACTGGTGGGCAGTTATCAGCTGCGCTACGCGGTGGACACGCCAATCGGTTCCACGGAATTCACACAGCCGGTACGGCTGGAAGACAAGATATCGATTCTTCTTACCACCGAAAAGCCCATCTACCAGCCTGGTCAGACGATCCACGTGCGGGCGCTGGCACTGGATCGCTCCAATCACGACGCGGCCGCCAACCGCAAGCTGACTTTCGAAGTGGAAGACTCTCGCGGCAACAAGGTTTTCAACAGAGTCACCGCGACGGACAAATTTGGAGTTGGTTCGGCGGAATTCGCTCTGGCCGATGAAGTAAACCTGGGCACGTACCATCTGCGCGCTCTGATGGGGGATGGCGATGCGCCTACGAACACCGCCGAAATCGCACTGAACGTCGAGAAATACGTCCTCCCGAAATTCAAGGTCGCGGTGGATTTCGCGGGCAAGGACAACAAGACGAAACGCGGCTACCGCCCG
>WNFA01004473.1_pt1 | contig 11676 bp, 10 predicted proteins | sample 5400481 | NCBI WGS metagenome assembly WNFA01 (sample SAMN13153340, study PRJNA577476) | soil metagenome | isolation source: 120 cm saprolite under Douglas fir tree site 2 hole 1 replicate 2 | place: USA:California | collected 2015-04-18
AGACAAGTACGACCACATCATGGAGCTTCGAAAAAAGCAGGAAGGCAATAAGCCAATGAAGATGGACATGCCGGGGATGGAGGACAAACATGAATAACCTGACTACGCCGGTGAAGTTTATGGAAGTGAGGGTCGAAACAGTGTCACCACTGCGTTGTGTAACCCGATTCGTACTCTGTTTTTCCTGGGCTCTGTTCCTGGTCGCCTTGCCGGGCCGAGCGCAAACTCCAGCTTCCGAGCAGAAGACGATCACACTCGAAGAACTGCAACAGATAGCCTTACAGAACAACCCCACGTTCAAGCAATCGGCCGCCAACATCCAGGCGGCGGAAGGCAGGAAGAAGCAGTCGGGACTCTACCCGAACCCAACCGTGGGCTACCAGGGCGAACAGATCCGAGGCGGGTCGTTTCACGGGGGCGAGCAGGGGGTTTTCGTTCAGCAGGACATCGTGCTGGGTGGAAAGCTGGGCCTGAATCGAAAGATTTTTGATCAGGAACTCCAGCAGGCAGAAGCCGAGGCCGAGGAGCAAAGAGTGCGCGTAGTCACGAACGTGCGGATGTCTTACATCCAAGCGCTGGCCGCCCAGCAGACGCTGGAGTTGCGGCAAAACCTCAGCAAGCTTGCCGACGATGCCGTCGAGACCTCCCGTCAGCTCGCGAATGTGGGCCAAGCGGACGCTCCCGATGTGTTGGAATCGGAAGTGGAAGCGCAGCAGGCACAACTGGCGGTCACCATGGCCGAACAGAACCAGCAGCGGGTTTGGAAAGCCCTGACCGCCGTCGTGGGGAATCCGCGGCTTCCCTTGATGAGGCTCGCAGGAAAACTCGAGGACACTCCGCCGGTCAATGCGGATGAACTGGTGGAGAAAATCGTCAACGAGAGTCCAGCCGTAAGAATCGCCGAACTCGGCGTCAAACGAGCGGAAGCCGCCTTGGCTCGCGCGAAGCGGGAAACGATTCCCGACCTGCAAATCCGTGGTGGCCTGCAGCAGAATGGCGAGTTGTTGTCTAACGGGAGACCTGTCGGGTTGCAGGGCTTTGCCGACGTGGGGGTGAGAATACCGATTTTTAACCGCAACCAGGGAAACATTGCCACCGCTAACGCTGATGCAGATAGGGCAAAGCGCGAAGTGGAGCGCGTGAAGCTCGTTTTGCGGGAACGGGCGGCCAGCGTCGTCCAGACGTACACGTTCTCGCAAGCCGCGGTCGACCGTTACAAGAACCAGATGATACCGAGGGCGCAAAAGGCGTATGAGATGTACACCAAAAAATACCAGGATATGGCTGCCGCTTACCCACAGGTCCTCATCTCCCAGCGGACTCTGATGCAGCTCGAAGTCTCCTACATCACTGCGCTGGAGAACTTCGCCACGAGCTCACTCTCTCTACAGTCCTACTTGCTCACGGACGGCCTCGAAGCTCCTTCGCAGCCGGGTGGAATCGACCAACCGGTGCGTGAGGTCAACATCCCGTTCCAGATGGGCGCAAGCCCCCAGTAGAGGTAAGCGCATGAGAAAACGCACTGTTCTTCTATCAATAATCGTTGCGGGCATCGTGGGAGCCGCTGCGTTCGGATGGGTGACGATCCGGCGTGGCTTCAGTGCGCGGGATAACCCGTCAGCAGTGGAAACTTATGTCGCCAAAACGGCGCGAAGGCTTTCGGTTCCGGCATCAGAACGTAACGCGCCGAACCCGTTCTCGCCGAGCCCCGAGGTTCTCAACGAAGCGCGGGCTCATTTCGCCGATCATTGCGCTGTTTGCCACGGCAACGACGGCAGCGGGAAGACACAAATCGGCCAGAATCTCTATCCGAAAGCGCCTGACATGCGTCTGCCCGACACGCAGAACCTCACGGACGGAGAGATCTACTACGTCATCCACAATGGCATTCGGCTCACCGGAATGCCTGCTTGGGGCACGGAGGAGAAAGACGAGGACAGCTGGAAGTTGGTGCTTTTCATACACCATCTGCCTCAACTCACGCCAGGGGAGGAACGTGAGATGGAAGCCCTCAATTCGAAAGGGCCAGCAGAGAAAGAGGAGCAGCAAGAGGAAGAACAGTTCTTGAACGGTGACCCCAGCAAGCAAATCCAAAACAAACATTACAGCAACATCCCTAAGGAGAAGAAACAATGAAACGGACGGTCGCAGTATTTGCTCTAGCGTTAGCACTCTCAGCAATCGCATTCGCCCATGGAAATGAGAAGCACGTGATGGGCACGGTTACCAGCATCTCCCACAACTCTTTTACTGTGGAGACTACGTCAAATAAGATGGTTACGGTGACTTTGAGCGCCGCGACTAAGTTCCAAAAGAGTGGGTCACCGGCAGCCCTGAAAGATCTAAAAGTCGGTGATAAGGTTGTGATCCACGCAACCGGCCCCGAACAGAAGCTGGTTGCCGCCGAGGTGAGATTTGGAACCATGACCAAGGACAACATGTCTGGGATGAAGGGGATGGATCACAGCCATCCGTCCGACCCGGCGCCAGAGAGCCACTAGTCCACGACGTGATTGGTTGGGCCACCAGAGTCTACTTGTGGCACTGACCTCAGCATTTGACATCGGAGTTGGAAATAGAACATATGACACACCAAGACCGCGAAGCGGTCGACCAACATGCTGGGCACAAGATTTCCGACGCCCACGCGAGTCACGACCGCCACGCCGGACACTCCGTCGCCATGTTTCGTGACAAGTTTTGGTTGAGCTTTGCCCTCACGATACCAGTGGTTTTCTGGTCGACCGATGTCCAACAGTGGCTTGGGTACAGAGCACCTTCCTTTCTTGGTTCAACCTGGATCGCCCCAATCCTAGGAACGGTGGTTTTTGTTTACGGTGGTCTCGTTTTCATTCGTGGCGCATGGAGCGAACTGGCGGACCATAAGCCCGGTATGATGACCCTCATCAGCCTGGCGATCACAGTTGCCTTCGGTACGTCGCTTGCCGCAACGTTCGGCCTCTTTGAGATCGAAGTCTGGTGGGAACTTGCATCTCTGATTACGATCATGGTCCTCGGCCATTGGCTGGAAATGCGAGCCATTTCTCAGGCTCGTGGCGCGCTCAATGCACTTGCCGCACTGCTCCCAGACACTGCCGAACGAGTAAGCGGTGCGGAGACTCAAACCGTTCCACTGTCTGAGTTGCGCGCGGGCGACGTTGTCCTTGTCCGGCCCGGAACCCGCGTCCCGGCGGACGGCACAGTCGTCGAGGGCGCGGCCGATGTAGACGAATCGATGATTACCGGCGAGTCCCGGACGGTCTCGAAGGCGCCAGGTGCCGTCGTCATCGCGGGGACGGTCGCCAGCGGTGGAAGCCTTCGAGTCCGCGTCACGGCAGTCGGCGAGCAGACCGCTCTGTCCGGCATCATGCGGCTCGTTGCTGCTGCGCAAGCTTCTGGGTCTCGCACGCAAGCCCTCGCCGATCGTGCCGCCGCAATCCTTTTCTACGTGGCAGTCGTGTCTGGCGTGATCACGCTCACATACTGGTGGTTTTCAGGAGACAAAGAACACGCCCTGATCAGGACGGCAACCGTCCTCATCATTGCGTGCCCGCACGCCCTGGGACTGGCGATTCCGCTCGTGATTGCAATCTCGACATCACTCGGAGCGCAGAATGGTCTCCTCGTAAAGGACAGACTCGCACTCGAACGGGCCCGCAATTTGGACATGGTGATTTTCGATAAGACTGGAACACTCACACGCGGCTCCCCTGCATTGTCCGGAGTCGCGGCTGCGCCTGGCAGCAACGAGAGTGATTTACTTGCCCATGCTGCTGCTGTCGAAGCAAACTCCGAACACCCGCTCGCTAAAGCAATCGTAGCCGAAGCCAAGCGCCGAAACCTGCCCACATTGCAAGCTGCCGACTTCGAGGCGCTACCCGGTCGAGGGGCACAGGCACGCGTGAACGGCAAGAGCGTCATTATCGGAGGCCCACGTCTGTTGACCGAGGGCAAGGTATCAATACCGCCAGAAGTTGAAAAGTTGACGACCGCCTGGACGTCCGAGGGAAAGACGGTTCTCTACGTCGTCGCCGAAGGGCAACTACTGGGCGCCTTTGCCGTGGAAGATGAGATTCGGCCCGAATCAAAGGAGGCGGTCACGGAACTGCATAGGCTTGGTATCCGTGTCGCAATGATTACCGGAGACTCGAAGGCGGTTGCTGATTCCGTCGCCGGACGCATCGGGATAGATGAGGTCGCAGCCGAGGTTCTCCCTGCCGACAAGGCCACGGCAGTGAAGCGTTTTCAGTCGGGCGGCAAGAGGGTCGCAATGGTTGGCGACGGCGTGAACGACGCGCCAGCGCTGGCAACCGCGGACGTCGGAATCGCGATTGGCGCTGGAACCGATGTGGCAATTGAGTCAGCTGGAATCGTGCTGGTGCGCAGCGATCCGCGCGATGTTGTGGGCGCGATCAAACTATCTCGGGCTACTTACCGGAAGATGATTCAAAATCTCGTTTGGGGACCGCCTATAACCTTGTCGCCATCCCTGTCGCGGGAGGCCTGCTCATTCGATGGGGACTCGACCTGCCCATGAGCGTTGGTGCAGTCGCCATGAGCCTCTCCACCATTATCGTCGCTGCGAATGCGCAGCTGCTTCGCCGGTTGAAACTGCATGCTTGACAGCATGTCCCTTACGATATAGCTTAGCTACTAAGCGAGTATCAGGCATAGGAGTGGACGCGATGGGGACTGCACGCAAGACCCAGCCTAAGCTGATCGAGGAGATCGTCGGGCAGCTGGCGCGCCGACACAGCACTGCCGTGGTGCTATTTCACCACGCGGTCGCGGAGCGCCTGGGGCTGGGCCCAACCGATCACAAGTGCCTCGACTTGTTGCGCGAGCGAGGGGCAATGGCGGGCAGCGATCTAGGCGCAATCACTGGCCTGACCAGTGGCGCGATCACCGGTGTTGTCGCGAGGCTCGAGCGGGCGGGGTATTTGCGTCGTGAACAAGACCCGCGCGATGGGCGTAAACAGGTCCTCCACCTGGCACTGGAGCGGTCGCCCATCCAGGACGTGATCTCCCCATTACGAAAAGACGTAGCTGCTCTGTTGGAGAATTTCGATACCCACCAACTCACCGCTATCGCCGAGTTCCTGGCTCGCACCACGGACCTTGTCTACCGTCATGCGGCTCTGCTCCGCGCTGAAACAATTTCCGACGTGGGCCGGGCTCGCGGGATTGGGCGAACACCCTCCCCCACCAGTGCTAAGTGAAGGATCAGAAATGAAAGTCCAGCGATGACACCCGCCCTCCGCAAGTTGACCATCACCGCGCATGTCACCTTCTCAGTCGGCTGGCTCGGCGCGGTCGCCGCCTTCCTGGTTCTCAGCATCGCCGGCCTGACCAGCCATGATGCTGAAGTGGTGCGCGGCGCTTATCTCTCGATGGACTTGATCAGCAGGTTTATCGTCATCCCGATGTGTTTCGCTGCGGTGGCGACTGGACTTCTCCAGGCACTAGGCACCCCATGGGGCTTGTTTCGGTACTACTGGATCCTGCTGAAATTCGGCCTGGCCATTTTTGCCAGCCTCGCCCTGCTGTTGCACCAATTCGTAGCTGTGGCGGAGGCGGCGAAGCGCGTATCAGGGGCTGCGTCAGAAACATTGTTCAGCGCCGACCTTGGTCCGCTGAAGACCGAGCTCGTGCGCGCTCCTAGCCTCGCCATGCTGTTGCTGCTCGTGGTCACAACGTTGGGAGTGTACAAACCATGGGGCCTGACTCGCTACTGGCGACGCAAGCAGCAGGAGCGACGCAAAGTCCTGCAGCAACCTGACAACGAGACTCCCTTAGGAGTCAAGATCTTCTTCGCCGTGATCGGTGTGCTGGTGTTGGTGTTCGTCATGCTGCACCTCACCGGCCATGGTTTTGAGAGCCACGGTCACTGACCCTGGAGGGTAACGATTGGATAACGGCGAGGGATATCGTCGCTGACCATGGGCTGCCAGCGGGGTGGCGAAAGTCATGAAGGCTCCGCAAATGTCGGAATCGCGATTGGCGCGGGAACCGATGTGGCAATTGAGTCAGCTGGAATCGTGCTTGTGCATAGCAATCCGCGCGATACGGATTAGAGAACCCGTTGTTCATTCTGGCCTTTGGTTTTTCGTATGGGCTGGGTTCGGTCTATGGTTTCTCCAAGGCGCTTGGCCCTTCGGTATTGTGGAAGTATTTGGTCGGTTGTGGCACTACGGCGCTGGTGGACCGTAGCAAAACGGAGGACACTCTGACGCTGATCGCAAGCCACACAGAAATGTCTGCGGTTTTAGCTGTCATCGCAGCAAGCGTCACGACATTCGCAGCCACGAATATCGATGATTTGTTTCTGCTCGTTGTGTTTTGTGCCAAGCGAGTACCAATGCGTCGGGTCATGGCAGGTCAATTTCTTGGATTCTCCGGCATTGTGGCGATCAGCTTGATAGGTCTTTGGGCGGCGCTTACGATTCCACGTGCTTGGTTCCGAGTTCTAGGTTTTCTACCGCTGGGCGTGGGAATCAAGCACCTGTTTCACATGCACAAGAATGGAGGACAGCCAGCGAGCAAGTTCAATGTGCTCTCCATCGCAGGAATTACGTTAGCAAACGGCGCAGATAATGTAGGGATTTACGTCCCATTCTTTGCTATTAGCCGCTCGTATCTTTGGATGATTCTGAGCATGTATGCTGTGTTATTGCCGGTTTGGTGCTTTGGCGGGAAATGGCTTGGAGAACGCCCCATCGCTTTGCGGTTTATAGATCGTTATGGTCACTGGGTCGTCCCGATTGTATTCATCGGCCTTGGAATGTACATCCTGACTTGGCAATAACCGCGCGATTGCGTGACGGGGATGGTGAAATGCCTGGCGAAATTCCCATAGCTTGCACTCTTTCAAATGCAGATTTCCGCAAACAGGACGTTGTTCGATGACGCCGAGTCCTTGCACCAGGAGTTTGCCGTGCGTTTCCGCTTGTTTTGACCTGTCGGTTGAGGTCACTTTAACTTATTGTTTGCTTTGGGAAACCCAGCAGGCTCAGCGGCTGGGAAATTACTTGACACGGTAGAGGTCTGCACTTGGGTCGTAGTCTTCCGGAATGTTTATCGCACAGCGTCTTAGCGGAATTGTGAGCGGATCAGTGCCCGGAGGTCGGCTTCGAGGAGGTTGGATCACACAGACCTGCAATCCATGGGGTTTCTTTCTTGGGACCGGCCGCGGCGATATCTTACAAACCTCGGACCTCCGGAATCCACAATCGCCAACTCCCTCCTTCAACTCCGAGTATCGGGATCCCTCGATGATGGACGCAATGGGAATTCGGATACATTGTCCCAGGCGTGTTCACCCCTGTGCTCGCGAAACACTCGAGGTCGTTCTCGCTCATTGACTGCATTTCGGTTGGTGTCGACCGCATGCAGCGAAGCTTTGAGCCGATGCGAAAGCAGGTAGAAGCATGGCAGAGGAGTGAACTCACCGACGTCACTTGTATTCAGTCGAGAATTCGCACCAAGAAACAGTGTCATTCAGAGTCCTGGCGCATCGGTCAAAGACGGCCGGTTCGGGTGAAGTTTCTTTGCTACGAAGGAACCATGCAGACGGCGTGTTTGCGGCTCATGGGCAAAAAGCTTCTCGTGGCCCTGACCATGGAGGGAAAGTTTGCTGGAGAGGGACTACAAAACATCGATGAAGACGACGACATGCTCTCGGCGATGGCGCGGGAGTTGGTCGAGAGGAACGGAATTGGCGAAACTGCCGACGCTGTTTGGAGGGCACTGAACACCGAGCATCAGAAACTCTTTCCAAGGAATTCTGATTCCGATCACACCCCCTTTGATCGATGCGCCGGCTGCCTTGCTGGGCACTCGAAGCGATCCAGCGGGCCTGGTCGAAGAAGCCATCGAGAGCAGTTCGGTAAGCTCTTTCATGGCTGCCCGGTATATCAAGATCGGGAAGCAAGAGCGACTCTGCTGAGCGCTCCCCTTCCCGATCCCGCTCAATCAGCTCAGAAGTAGAGGTGCAGTCCGAGCTGGATAATGCGGTTTTGAAGCGATGACGTACTGCCGATTGTTCCGAAGCCAGTACCACGCTGGCCCGGAAGGGCGGCATGGTAGCCAGTCGTGGGATCGGCATTTGGTTCGGCAAATTGCGGATGATTCGGCAGGTTAAAGAAATCCGCCGAGAAGGTGAGCCGCGTCTGCTCCCCGAACGGAATCTTGACATCCTTCTGCAGGGAGAAGTCGAGATTGTCAACGCCCGGGTTGCGTACCTTCGAAAAGAAACGCGGAGCGTTGCCAAAGGCTTTGGTGACATCAAAGGGACCAGTCGAATCGACCAAATTTGATCCGGGACATGTTCCGGAGAAGTCGAAAGCCTGGTTGTTAAACCAGAGATTTGGGCCGCGCGCCGAGCCCGATATAGACGCCGGATTCCCGATCATCATCGGGCGATCTTCCAACACCCCGGCGCCGTTGCAGAATCCATAAGCGTTATCCGTGATTCCGAACGGAGTACCGGCGCTGATCGTATAGATGGTCGCCACTCGCCAGCCACCCAGCACTTCGCCGCCAACGCCGCTATTGAGCCATTTCTTGCCCGGGCCAAATGGCAACTCTACGATCGGCGCGAGAGTGAAACGCTCCGGGACATCGCCTGCGCTGACTGACCGTTCTGCCTTCCGGTTATAGAAGTCCTGGCCTAAGACGTCGAGTGACCAGAAGCCGCCCCAGTCGGACGATGAATCGTCAATCAGCTTGCTCCAGGTGAAGTTTGCGAGCATGGAGAAGCCATGCGAGAAACGATGATCAAATTGCGCTTGCATCGAATGGTAGATAGAACTGGAGAGTCCCCACCAGCCCGGATTAACAGTAAGGCAGCAATAAACCAAACCGCTGCCGATCGCCGCCGCCGCGGCGGGACAGTAAGGAGTGGTCGTAGCCGCAAACGCATTGGGTAATGCCGCGGTGCTCGCCGGCGTTTGCTGGCAGATGTTATACGCATAATTGATGGGCAAATGCGTACCCTTGCTGCCAACGTATCCCACCTGAAGAATCGTGTTGGCGCCGAACTGCTTCTCCAAGGTGAAGTTCCAGAGCTGGGTATAGGCCGGGGTCTGTTTCCGCGGTGCCCAGGAAGAGAACGAAACGTTAGAGTTCACAGGGATAGGAGCCGTGATCGCCGAAGGATTGGGGTTGGTGACGGTCAGCGGATTGTCCCAGATCGTCCCGGCTGCAATCGGCGTTGTCGCCAGCAGATTGGGTCCGGGCTGGCCATCGCCGGCGCGGCCGTGGCCGACGAATCCCGGGTGCATAATACCGTAACCTCCGCGGACCACGAAACCGCCACGCGGGTTCCACGCGAATCCGATACGCGGCTCAAATTGCCGCTTCGAAGGATCAAGCGTCGTATCCGGTGTTCCGTTCACTCCAAATTGCTCCCAGTGCGGAACGCAGGAGGGATCTTTCCCAGTGAAGAAGACCGCGCACGGATCGAAAAAGGCATCACCGTGGTGGGTCTCGCGGAACGACTGGTCGTACTGGTACCGCACCCCCAAGTTCAAGGTCAGCTTAGAGGTCATCTTGAAGTTATCTTGGAAGAAGAAGGAATAGGACCACGCGCGCGACGAAACAAATGCGTTTTGCACTTGGACGCTGCTGTTTGCCATTGTCCCAAATAGGAAATCAGCAAAGGGGTTGCCATTGCCCGACGCCCCTCCGCTCGTCTGATTCCCCTTGAAACTGAACCCACCGTCCACTCCGTTGGGCTGGTAATTGTCAATTGAGTAGTGGTCGAATTGCGCCCCTGTCTTAATGCTATGCCTGCCCACCAACTTGCTGAGGGTATTGCCGAAATGGAAGGTGGAGGCAGGCTCGTAGAGCATTCCCCCGTTACTAATGCTGGCGTAGCCATTTATAGTAACGCCCGGAGTGCCGCACTTGGTTCCATTGCTCGTGTCGGGCACGCTGGATAGGCAATTCGGAATGCCGTTTATTCCAAACGCAGATGGGGACTCCGCACCCACGCCAAAAGGCGAACGGTCGCCGATCCGATGCGTAAATCCAAATCGAAAGTCATTCAGCGTGGCGGAATTGAACGTGTGTGTCCACCCCAGAGTGCTTGCGTATTGTTTTCCTCGTCCAATTTGCTGGCCTGCGGGCCCGATGATAATGTCATAACTGGTACCGGTGCTGTAATCCGTGTGAAACGTGCCAAAAATGCGATCGCTTTGCGAAAGATTCCAGTCAACACGCGGATTGAACCGATTGATCGAATTACTGCTCGGGGAGTTGATTGTAAGAGAAGCTACTCCCGGTCCCACTGCCGTCGTAGACGTGGGCCAGACCGCCAGCAGAGCCGTGGACGCGGGGCTAATCGAAGTAATCATGTTACTTGGAACTGGGGTTGTGGTACCGGGAAAGTAGATCTGATTAATGTAGACGCCAGGACTGCTCTGGTCATTGCAAATGCCTCCGGGCCCCGTGAACCCGGTTGTACACAAAGCCGACAGGTCCCCACCGCGAAACGCGGCGTCTGGGACTAATTGACCGGCCAACGGCTGGCTGCCGTGCGAACGGATGGCTTCGTAATCGGTGAAGAAGAACAACTTGCCCTTGACGATCGGGCCGCCAATGCTGCCTCCAAACTCGTTATAGGTAAACGGGTTCTTGGCTTTGCCAGTATCTACGAAGAAATCCTTGGCATCGAGTTTCTGGTTGCGGAGGTATTCGTATGCCGAGCCGTGGAATTGATTCGTGCCGCTCTTAGTTTCGGCAATCACGATCGCGCCGCCCGCTTTGCCATATTCCGCGGACATGCTGTTCTGCTCGATGCGGAACTCCCCAATGGCCTCCACCGTAGGCTGCACGTCTTGCCCGCCAAAAACCGGCGGAGTGATCGAGGTGCCATCCAGGAGGTTGTCGTCATTGCGAGGCCGGCTGCCGCTGATGCGCACATTACCGCTATTTCCGCAGCTCCCGACTCCCCCATTTCCAGTACCGCTACCGGTGCAGCCGGTCTGCTGCGATACCCCTGCCGCCAGCACAAGGAAGTTATACGGGCTTCGGCCGCTACCGCTTTGTGTTGGCAACTCCTCCAACTGCCTTGCATTCATAGTCTGACCGAGGTCCGATTGCTGAGTGTGCAAGATGGCCATATTTTCGGCGGTAACTGAAACCACCTCACTCGTTTGACCCACGGTTAGGGCCAAATCAACTTTAGGATTTGCATTCACCTCGAGCAGGATCTTGTCGGCGACCGCCGTCTTAAAGCCCTTTGCCTGCGCTTCCACCTTGTAGACGCCCGGGATAAGGCTGTTTGCGCTGTAGATCCCCACGGTGTTTGTCGTGAACGTACGGGTCACGCCGGTGCTAACATTCGTGACTTTCACAACTGCACCGGGCACTACGGCGCCAGTGGAATCCGTAACCGTACCGCTGATCGTCCCGTAAACGGCTTGCCCTGTCATTGGGGGAGGGCAAAGCATCAGAACCATGAGGACCAAGCAGGTAAGCAGTAGAGCTACTCTGGTGCGTCTCACAATCACCTCCGCAGAACCTTCTGAAAGTTGACCTATGCTGGACGGGTCACTATTTGGGAGCGTCCTCAGCGATCAAAAAACGAGTCATTTTTCTCGGTATACGTTTACTCGACGCAGATAATGGACTCATGTCTGGCGATTTGTCAAGCTCTTTTTTGCTGTGACTGCA
>WNFA01006025.1_pt1 | contig 11674 bp, 10 predicted proteins | sample 5400481 | NCBI WGS metagenome assembly WNFA01 (sample SAMN13153340, study PRJNA577476) | soil metagenome | isolation source: 120 cm saprolite under Douglas fir tree site 2 hole 1 replicate 2 | place: USA:California | collected 2015-04-18
GAACTCCGGGATCGATCTGAAAGCGACGAACAAGCTGGTAGTTCCGAACAGCAACACTCGATTGACCAGCTGGCGTCGGGCAGCCGCGAATTCTACCGATACTAATTCGCCGAGTCTGACAACGGCGCGCGCGCGCAAAGGCGACACGATTGCGAAGATTGCCGCGGCTCGTAAACTTTCCGCCGATGAACTGGCGCGTCTGAATGGCATCGCAGCTGATGTCGATCTGCGGGCCGGACAGGAGATTAAGTTGCCGGGTGCGGGAGCCAGTACGCAACCCAAGTCGCGCCGGCGCTAAAATCGCGACTCTTATTAGCTAAATTAAGTAAGTGATAAACGGTTGCTTCCGAGCGACCGATAAGAATATGGCGAGCGCGCTTCATTGAGAGGCGCGCTCTTTTGTATTTAAGGTGGTATAGACTCTTGGGCCGGGATCTGACGCAACCGGAATGTTAGTTCATCTGAGCACAGACTGAACCCACTCGACCGACTCCCATGCTCTTCCGCACCCAATCAGCCGCCGTCTATGGCATCGACGCAAACCTGGTTGATGTCGAAGTCGATCTAACTCCGGTGCGCACTGAAACCGATCAACCCTCTTCGGTAATCATTGTCGGTTTGCCTGATCTGGCCGTGCGTGAATCTCGCGAACGCATTCGCGCGGCCATCAACAACAGCGCATTCTTTTTTCCGTTTCACAAAACCACGATCAACCTGGCCCCGGCCGATGTGCGCAAAGAGGGCGCCAGTTTCGATTTGCCAATCGCCCTTGGCATTCTGGGCGCCAATGGTGACCTCGGCGACGCCCAACATCTGACGGACATCCTCGCTGTCGGGGAGCTTTCGCTGGACGGGCGCGTGCGGGCGGTGCGCGGGGCGTTGCCGATCGCTTTACGCGCCCGCCAATCGCAAACAAAACATTTGCTGCTGCCGGATGAAAATGCAAAGGAAGCCGCAGTCGTTGCCGAGGTGAACGTTTATGGAGTCACCGATCTCAGAAACGCGGTAGAGCTAATCGCGGCGATTCGATCGGCAAACCCGCCTGAGCCGATCCGCGTCGACCCGGCGGAGATATTGATTCACGATGAGCGCTACGCCGTTGATTTTCGCGAAGTGCGCGGCCAGCAAGCCGCCAAGCGAGCGCTGGAAGTTGCCACTGCCGGCGGCCATAACATTCTGCTTATCGGTCCGCCAGGCTCCGGCAAGACGATGCTGGCGAAACGTCTGCCGACGATTTTGCCGCCGCTGGAATTCGAAGCGGCGCTTGAGTTGACGAAGATTCATTCCGTGGCCGGATTAACCGGGCGCGCGGGCCTGGTGACTGAGCGGCCATTTCGCTCGCCGCATCACACGATCAGCGACGCGGGCCTGATCGGCGGTGGCGCGATACCGCGTCCCGGCGAAGTCTCGCTCGCGCATCAGGGCGTCCTGTTTCTTGATGAGTTGCCGGAGTTCGATCGCAGCGTGCTCGAAGTTCTGCGCCAACCGCTCGAAGATCAGAAAGTCACGATCAGCCGCGCGGCGATGTCGCTCACGTTTCCGGCTTCGTTCATGCTGGCGGCGGCGATGAACCCCTGCCCCTGTGGATTCTGGAATGATCCGACGCGCGAATGTCGTTGCACGGCTTTACAGATTCAGCGTTACGTCGGTCGCATCTCCGGACCTTTGCTCGATCGCCGCGGTTAAGTTTCGCGAACTCACCGGCGAAACGCCCGTAGACATAGAGGACTCGGCCAGCATTCGTCAGCGCGTAATCAAGGCGCGGGAGCGACAACGGGCGCGGCTGGCGTCCGACGGAATCTTTTCAAACGCCGCCATGACGCCGCGTCTGATCCGCCGCTATTGCCGGATTGATTCGGAAAGCGAAACGATGCTGGAACGCGCCATGGCGCGTCTGGGCTTGTCCGCGCGCGCCTACGATCGGATCCTGAAAGTCAGCCGCACGATCGCCGACCTCGAAGACTGCGACGAGATCCAATCGGACCACGTCGCCGAAGCGGTCCATTATCGCTCTCTCGATCGCACTTACTGGACGTAAGTCAAAAACATCGAAATTGCTGCTGCTCTGCAATCTCAAAAAGAGCTAAGGGCATCGCGGCTTGTCAGAGTGCGCCTATGATCGGATACTAAAACACGAGTGGCTGCAAGCGAAACCGAGACACCGCGAACGCCCGACTACCAGTTGACCCAACGGGCCGCCGAAGGCGACATGAAAGCCTTCGAGGAACTGTATCAGCGTCATAACCGTCGTGTTTACTCACTCTGCCTGCGCATGACTGGTAACGTGACTGAGGCGGAAGACCTGGCGCAGGAAGTTTTCATTCAACTCTTTCGCAAAATCGGCAGCTTTCGCGGCGAGTCGGCATTCACCACCTGGCTGCATCGTTTGACCGTCAATCAGGTGCTGATGCACTTTCGCAAGCGCGGCGTGCGGATGGAGCAGACGACCGAAGACGGCGAGGCGCCGATTCAGATCGTCAAAGGAACGGAAAACCCGAATGCCATGCCCGTCGTCGATCGGATCGCGCTGGACAAGGCGATTGGGCAGTTGCCACCCGGATATAAGATGGTTTTTACGCTGCACGACATCGAAGGGCACGAGCATGAAGAGATTGCCCGGATGCTGGGCGTCTCGGTCGGCACGTCAAAGTCGCAATTACACAAGGCCAGAATGAAATTACGGGGCTTGCTCAGGCAACAGAACAAGCCGCATTAGCAACCAAGAACCGGCCCTTTTCCGGGGCAGATAGACGTTCGAATTCCCAGATCGGGCAAGTTTGACATGGCGGCGAGCGAATCTCGCCGCTGCAACGTACAGAAGAAGAGGCAGTCTCCCCTTTATTGCTTTGAGACCGCGAGAGTCGCGCAGTCCCGGGCTGATTAGAAGATGCGCGGCGCATCAGAAGGTTAGAAGAAATGAACTGCGAAAAGTATCAGGATTTGCTGAGCGGCTTTATTGACGGGTCGCTGATTCCCGAAGAACACAACCGAGTCGAGGCACATCTGAGCGACTGCGGCGTTTGCGCTGAAGCGCGCATCGACCTGGACGCTATCGTCGTGTTTTGCCGTGAGAATCGTGGTGAGTATGATGCAGTGCCGAACGAGCGCGCACTGTGGCTGCGGATTAGCAACATGATCGAAGGTGATTTGACCGGTTTGCCGCGGGCGGTGGTCAAGGCTAATGCCGGCTGGTGGTCGCGCTTGATGAACCAGAGCTGGCAACTGTCGTTTCCACGGCTGGCGGCTTCAGCGGCGGTGCTGGTAATCGTGGTGGCGCTGGGAACCGTTTTTGGCGTGCGTCGCTTCCAGAACAGGAGCGTGCAGGGAACGCCGACGGTGACAACCGGTTCGTCAATTGAGGAGCGCTATCGCCAACAACAGCAGGTTATTGCGTACTGGAACCAACGCGTCGAGCAGAACAAGGCGCGTTGGAGTTCGCAGATGCGCGAAACCTTCGATCGCAACATGGGAGTGATCGATGCTGCAGTCAACGATTCCATGCGTCAGTTGGACCAGAACCCGCACGACGGGGTTTCGGAAGATATATTGAACGCCGCGTTGAACGACAAGGTAGAGTTGCTGAAGGAATTTGCCGATTTGTAATCCGCGGCGTGGAGTTGAGCGCCTCGTGTTGACGACCCGATACCGATGAACATCTATCCGCCCACCACCAGAACCAGAACCGGTAAGCTCGCGGCGCTTTTTGCTTTCCTGATTGCGGTTTCAGCAACTACTGCGTTCGCGCAGCAAAAAGTGTCGCGTAACTTTCCGGCGGGCAAGAATGTCCGCCTGGAATTAAAGAACCTTTCCGGCACGATCACCGTCGAAACGTGGCCGAAGGACGAGATTCGCATCACCGCGACTATGGAGTCTCCGGTGGCGCATTTCAATCCGCGCCAGACCGACGCGGGCCTGGTAATCGACATCGTCGGCGACAACCGCGGCCGCGGCGACGTGGGTGACATGAACTTCAAGATTCAGGTGCCGGCGCGCACCTCAGTGGATCTGGAAACGCGGCGCGGGCAGATTAACGTCAGCAACATTCAGGGCGACCTCGTGCGGGCGCACATCTCGACCTCAGGCGACGTCACGCTGTCGGGAATTAACGCGGCCCGCGTTTTTGCCTCGAACACGACCGGCGATATTTTCTTCGACGGAGAATTTGCTTCGGGCGGCACCTATGAATTCAAGTCGGGGCAGGGAAATATCACTCTGCAGCTTCCTGCCAATTGCGGATTTCATTTGGTGGCAACCGCGCCCGCCAAAAAAATTTCTCTGGGTAGATTTTGGAACGACGGCATGAAACTGATGGGTGAGGGCCGCCGAATCATCGGCGATGTTGGTGACGGCCGGGCTTCGGTCACGGTTACGACTTATCAGGGCGACGTTAAATTCGTCCGTCGCTAGACAAACTCTTTCGATCTCCCGCACAATCCAATAAGTGGAACCAGCGAAGAGTGCAATCTTTGTTCTTACTGCAACTCTGTTGCTTGTCTTTGCCTTCGCTTCTGGCCGGCCAGTCGCAGCGCAAAAAAACAAGAAGCCGGTCATCCCTGCCGGGCCGCTCCTGACCCGCACCATCACGCGGCACGAAAGCCGGCGCTTTTTCTACGCCGGCACGGTCACGGTCACGGGGGCGCCCAACGGCTCAGTTACAATCGAAGGCTGGCAGCGAAATGAAGTAGAGATCAGCGCGGAAATCGAGCTGCAAGCCCCGACCGAAGCGGATCTCAGCCGGCTGGCGACGCTCAACAACTTTGTCATCGATGAAGATGCCAACCACCTTCGCGTTATCACGACCGGTACGCACGATCGCACTTTCATGAAACGCATGGCCAAGGACTTTCCCAGGTCTTTGATCGGTCTGCCATGGAAGATTGATTATCACATCAAGGTTCCCGCTCAGACTGATTTAGAGATCAATGCGGGCGTCGGCCCAACCAGGCTGACCGGCGTCGAAGGCGCGATTCGGCTGAACGCGGTGCAGACCGACGCGACCCTGTCGCTGACCGGCGGCCTGGTTTCAGTGATTGTGCAGAGTGGCACAGTCGATCTCACCGTTCCTGCCTTGAGCTGGCACGGGCTCGGCGCCGACATTAAGGTAGCGAGTGGCAAACTAAACATCGGATTGATGCCAGGTTTCAGCGGCGACATCCACGCTGCGGTGCTGAGAACGGGCGAGGTCAAGAACGGGTATCCCAATCTCGAGCCGCTGGAACGCAACAGCATTACCGCGCAATCTGTGCGCGCGCGCGCGGGCAATGGGGGCGGGACCCTGACGCTTACCGTCGGCGACGGCACGATCCAGATAGACCAGGTGAGCAGTAAGCAGTGACCAGTGAGCAGTAAACAGAGAGCAGCACGCAGATCCCCGCTCGCTAATGGCAACGGAAACTCAACTCGACGTACTCGCCATCTTCTCGCATCCTGACGATGCTGAGTTGACGATGGCCGGGACTCTTTTGAAATTGAAATCCCTGGGCCATCGCGTGGGCGTGGCAGACATGACGCGTGGCGAAATGGGCACACGCGGCACGCCTGAAATTCGCGCACAGGAATCGCTGGAGGCAGCGCGCGTGATGGGCTTGGACGCACGCGTGAATCTTGAACAACCCGACGGCCACCTCGCCCTCAGCGAAGAAACACGGCAGGTTGTGGTGCGCGCGCTCCGAAAATACCGGCCCAGAGTTGTCTTCACTTCGCACTGGGACGATCCCCATCCCGATCATGCCGCCACCGCGCGCATTGTGCGGGAAGCCGCGCGGCTGGCAACGATTCGCCGCTATGATGAGCAAGCCGGGCTGGACGCGATCAAGATGCCGGCGGTTGCCCACACGGTCTATTCGCGTCTGGTCGTGCCGTCATTCATCGTCGATGTGTCAGATTTCGCGGAAGGAAAAATGAAGGCGATTCGCGCGTATGCCTCGCAGTTTTATCGCGCCGAGTCGCCGGAGCCGACTACGCGCATAAGTGAGCAGAACTTTCTGCAGCAGCTTGACGACAGCACGAGGTATTACGGATCGCTGATTGGTGTCGGCGCCGGCGAAGCTTTCTATGTGCGCGAAGCCCTGAACATAGAAGACCCGGTCGCCCTGTTGACGCGGCCGATGAACATCTATTCATAGACAATCCGCATGAACATCCAGCGCGCTCAGAGAATCACTTCTTCTTTTCTTCCAAAACCGTACGCGCAATCGCAATCACGGCGCTGGCCCGAGGCGCAGCTCGTTGAAGGCCACGCGCCAGGTCAACTGCTTTCTCGTAATCCTCTTTAGCGAGAGTCTGAAAAATTCCGACCACATCAAAGTCCGCCACGCCCATTTGGTGGACTGAAGACGACCCCCTGGTGGCAAAAGTAAATGTAAGTTCGCCGTCTTCGCCCGTAAAATTCTCAGCGGAGTTCGCGGCCTTGATAGTCTCGCTCATCACATCCCAAACCATCGGGGGATTCACCACCAGCACAGCGTTAGTCACCGCCAGGAAAGCGCGCGGCCGATCCGCGTCCGAGCCATCGATACGCCGCGCCTCGGCCGCGGCGTCTTCGATCAGGTTCGATGCTTTGTCGTGATCTGATTTGAGAATGAGTTTCGCGGTTTGTGTCAGTACCCAGGCTTTCTGGATATGCGTCAACTCTCCGGTGCGAACCATCTCCAATGCTCGAGCAGTGTCCTTCTTGTCCACGGCACGCGTAGCCAGCGACCCGTCCACGAAGGCGCGCGCGGTGTTGCGCATCTCGCTGTTCTCGACCTTACTAACGTAGTCGCGGGCGCGCAGGTCACCCTTGCCCGCCAGATAGAACGCGAGTTGCACATAAAGCCGGTCCTGCTCTGCGGAAGTCCTGGCGTGATCGATTTGATCCAGCAGCGCCTGCTCTCGATCCGCCGTCGGTTGATCAGGCCTAATTCCCTTGCGCACCGGATCGTCGTCGCGCTGGCGTGTGCCCTCGCGCACCATCGAACTCAGCACCTCGAGTTGCTCTCGCAGTGCCGCGACGATTTCCGGTGTCCCAAATTGTTCGAACAGCGGCATCAGTCGCTTGATGACCAGGTATTGTCCATCCGGGCCAGACGTACTCGTGTCCTGTCCCGGCGGCGCGAGCGGACGCAACAAAACGCCGGCTGCCGCGTGAAGAAAAGCTTCACGCAACGCGGGAACGTCCAAAGCAGGGGTGCGCTCATTCGTCTGCGACGTGCCGGTTCCGCCCGGGCCGCTGAAGGTAATGTAGAGATGCGGCGTGAAAACATAGGACGAAAGCATCGACACAGTGTCGGCATCCGATTGCGGATTCGCCGCCGCGTTTGCCAACATCGCCGCATAACGCTGATCGGCCGCATTCGCATCCTTGTCGCGCAGATAAGAAAGAAAGTCGATCGTCTCCATGCTGATTGCGTTGAGGACGGGATCAGCGAACTGCAACGCGCGCTCTTTGTCACCGGCCTCGAGTAACTGCCGCGCGAGACCGAGCCTCTGCGCAACCGACTCGTCCGCACGGAACGGATTCGATCGGTTCTTCGCGTCGGTCGCTTCCTGCTCTTTCTGCTGCTTGAACTTTTCTAAAAACTCTTCGCCGAGTGCGCGGTCATGCTTCGCCGCAAGCCGCAGAACTTCTCGCCTCACATCAGGAGGCGTCGCCACGGCATAACCTCCGCCGGTCTTGGCTTTCGCCTGGCGAATTTCTTCCTGAAGACGCGATTGTCCTTCCTGGTCGGCGACCTCAGCCGCGTCCCACGCGTTGCGAAAGAAGGTGCGGGCCCGCTCCGAATCGACGTTCCAAAGCGCATCGGCGATGCGCGCCTGCGTCCGCGCTCGCAAAGTCGAATCAGAAAAGTTTCGTGCATCGGCGGCCAAAGAAACCAGCAGCGAGCGCGCGTGTTCGCGTCGCTCGCTTAAGATTCGTTCTGCTTCGAGGTCTTTGCCGGCTTTGTTTTTATCCGCAGAATTGTTTGCGGCGGAGCTGGCTTGCTCTTTTGTTTGCGCGACGGTCGTTCCAGAAGCCGCCAGAAGAAAAACTAGAATCAAGAGAGTGCGGCGGCTCATATCAACCTCCAGAACCGATAACGAGTGCTGAAATGTTAATCGAAGATGCTATTTCTTCTTCTCTTCCAGCACCGCGCGCGCAATTGCGATTATGGCGCTGGCGCGCGGCGCCTCACGATCAAATCCGCGTGCCAGATCGACCGTTCGATTGTAATCTTCTTTTGCGAGTTCACCGAAAATTCCTGTCACATCGAATTCCTGCGCCGAAGAAGCGCGCATGGAAGTCATGGATTTGGTATTCAAACTGGTCCGGACCGCGCCGTCCTCGCCCGTAAAGCCCTCGGCTGAGTTGGCAGCCTTGATGGCGTCGTAAGTAGCATCCCAACTCTTGCCCCGTTCGCTAACCAGCAGAGCGTTCGCCACGGACATCAGCGCACGCGGGCGGTCGGGATCAGAACCATCAATGCGCCGAGCTTCTGCGGCCGCTTCCTCAATCACCATCAATGATTTCTCGTGGTCGGTCTTTGCCAACAACTTACCGGCCGCCGCCAATGCCCAGGCCTTCTGCAGGTGGGTTAGCTCACCGATGCGAACCAACTCAAGAACCCGGTCGACGTCTTTCTTGTCCAGAGCGCGGATCGTCATTGTCGCATCGATGAACGGCCGCACCTGGTTGCGTAGTTCGCTGTTTTCAATCTTGTCTACATAATCGCGGGCGCGCAACTCGCCATTCTGGGCGAACAGTTGGGCCAACTGAAGGTAAAGCGCGTCGCGTTCATCTGATGTCTTCGCATGATCGATTCGATCGAGCAGGGCCTTCTCTCGATCCCCGCCTGACAGTGGCGGGCGGATCCCTTCTCGCACCGTGTCGTCATCACGCTGACGCATGTCTTCGGGGACGGTGGTGCCCAGCGCGTCCATCTCGGCGCGCATGGCATCGGTCATATCCCTTGGCGCGTACTGTTCGAATAGGGGCAGCAGGCGTTTGATCATTAGATATTTACCCTGAAGGCCGGACGAAGTTTGATCCTGTCCCGGAGGAGCCTGCGGTCGCAGCAAGATTCCGGCCGCCATGCGAAAAAATGCCAGGCGTAATTCCGGTGTGACTTCAACCGGCGCGCCGCCGCTTGAGGTCGACATCGTCGAAGCTCCGCCGCCATTGAACGTTACAAATACGTGAGGCGTGAAGAGATAGGAAGAAAGCAGAGAAACCGTATTGGCATCCGACTGTAAACGGTTAGCCGCAATTGCGAGCATCGCGAGGTATCGCCGATCTGCGGCCACCGCATCCTTCTCGCGCAGGTAAGAAAGAAAATCAATTCCCTCCATCCCAATAAAGCCCAGAGCCGGATCGGCAAATTGCAGCGCGCGCTCAACATCAGTCGCGAGCAGTTGACGCGCCAAACTCAACCGCTGACTAAGTCCTTCGGGCGTGTCAGAGGGATTGGACCTGGATCTGTCGGCCGCTTCGGTGGTTTCCCGATCCTTTTCTATCTTGAGTTTTGCCAACAACTCTTCGCCCAGGGCGCGATCGCGTCGCGCGGCGAGTCGCAGCACTTCGCCGCGCACGTTTGGCGGTCCCTGTACCGCGGAGTTTCCGGTTTTGGCTTGTTGCTGTTTGATATCTTCCTGCATTTTGCGCAGGCCTTCCTGATCCACAATCTCAGCCGCGTCCCAGGCTTTGCGGAACAGAGTGCGGGCTCGTTCCGGATCGGCGTCCCAAAGAACATCGGCGATCCGCGCCAGAGTGCGCGCGCGCAATTTCAGATCGCCGTAACTTCCTGCGTCGGCGGCCAGCGAAATCAATAACGATTGAGCATTGGCCCGCCGTTCGCGCAAGACTCTCGCTGCCTCGGCATCCCTGGCTGCTTTGCTATCGGCGGCCCCGTTCTTGGCTGGAGCGACAGTAGGCTGTTCATTGGCCAGCGTCTTCGTAGCTGGTTGAGCTTGGATAATGTACGGAATGGCTAGCAGGCAGAGGGCTGCCGGAAAGGGAAGGGAAGGGCGTTTCATTCGAAACCTCCGGAGACTGATGAACTGCTGGATTCAGAAACGCTCTAAAAGGCAGGGAGTTCCAGAATGTGTCAGAACCGAGGGGATCATGAATTCACCTCGATTGTATAACCCGGTCGCATCCACCACCCCACGCGGGATGCCCGCGCGGGGACCCCGATCCGCTCCCGGTTCTGACATCAAACCGCGACGACTTCAAGCTCGGGATCGACTTCCTGCTTCAGCATCCCTTCGATGGACATCAGCGTGCCGCTCAGCGAACTTGGGCAACTGCCGCAGGCGCCCTGGTAGCGAATGCTGAGCGTGTGGTCTTTCAAGCCGATAATCTCCAGATAGCCGCCATCGCCTGCCAATGCCGGTCGTACTTTTTCGTCGAGTATTTCATTGATCCTGAGCAAACGCGGGTCGTCGCTGGTTACCGCGGCAACCGCGCCGCCCACTGCGGCTGCTGACGAGACCGAGGTGACTGAATCAGCCGCGCGAATCGGCACGGCCAGCACCGGCAAAAGCTCGTCCCAGTCGGCCGAGTCTTCCTTCTCCGCCGTAATCATGTTGTCCATATAAAAGACGGACACGACACTGCCGACATCGAAGATCGATTTTGCCAGGGGATCAGATTGCGCCTGATCGACTGAGCCGAACTGACGGGCGACCCCATTGGTTACCGGCTCGCGTAGAATGAACTTCACGGCATTAGGGTTTGGAGTTTCCTGGATGTCACTAATCTTTGGCATTGCTCGTTGGTGCGCTTCGGCTTATCGAACCAGCGCTATCTTTCTTTAAGGTTGCCGCATCATTATAACCCCTCAGAGGCTGCAACTCTAACCGCTGAGGTGTGCCGGGTTCAGAGTTCAACCTTCAGGTTGCTGATTACAGCGCAAGCTAAAGCTTGAACTCTGAACTGACCCACGACCAGATGGCAAAAATGCTTGCGGCAAACGCGCGTGCGGAATATACTCGCGGGCCTCACTTGGCCCCCCTTTTCTCAAAGGTGAGACAAGTCGAGACGGAGGCAGACGATTGCGAGGGTCGGCTGCCTCCCCTCTTTTTATCGAGTAAGCAGTGAACAGTGAGCTGTGAACAGTAAGACGAGCTCGCCCAGGATACTCGTCGGCCGCTTCTTGCTGACTGCTCACCGCTCACTGCATACTGCCTTTACCCCGTGAGATACAACTTGCGATGTGGGGCTGACGTACAAAGGGCTTATCTCACGGGGTGAACTGATAAATGAACATCGGCATCACAGTCTATCCAACCTACGGCGGCAGCGGCATCGTCGGCTCTGAACTGGGCAAGGAACTCGCCGAACGCGGCCACACGGTGCACTTTATCTCTTCGTCTCTGCCGACGCGTCTGACTGAGCTGAACGAGCGCGTGCATTTTCACGAAGTCGAGATGATGTCCTATCCGCTGTTCGAACATCAGCCGTACACTCTGGCGCTGGCAACCAAGATGGCGACCGTGGCCGAGACTGAGAATCTCGATTTGCTCCACGTGCATTACGCCATTCCGCATTCGATCAGCGCGATACTGGCGAGGGAATCTTTGAAACCGCAACGGCGGCTGCCGGTAATCACGACGCTGCATGGCACGGACATCACTTTGGTGGGCGCGGATCGATCCTATCTCCCGATTACCCGCTATGGCCTGGAACAATCAGACGGCGTCACGGCGATCTCGAATT
>WNFA01009714.1_pt1 | contig 11672 bp, 11 predicted proteins | sample 5400481 | NCBI WGS metagenome assembly WNFA01 (sample SAMN13153340, study PRJNA577476) | soil metagenome | isolation source: 120 cm saprolite under Douglas fir tree site 2 hole 1 replicate 2 | place: USA:California | collected 2015-04-18
CTACGCGCCGCGCACCTACATCCACAGCGGCTATCAGGGGACGCTCGGCTTCAGCTACGCGACCGCGCTCGGCGCCAAGGTAGCGCGCCCCGACCTGCCGGTCGTGTCGATCTCGGGCGATGGCGGCTTTATGTACAATGTGCAGGAGCTGGCGACCGCGGCATTGCACGGCATCGATGTCATCGCGATCGTCTTCGCCGACGGCGCCTACGGCAATGTCCGGCGCATGCAGAAGAACGATTACGGCAACCGGCTGATCGGGGTCGACCTCCTCAACCCGAATTTCCCGAAGATGGCCGAGAGCTACGGCATCGCCGGGGTGCGCGCGACCAGCCCCGACGCGCTGCGCCGCGAGCTGGCGGCCGCCTTGAAGCGGCGCGGCCCGTCGCTGATCGAGGTGCCGGTCGGCGAGATGCCCGACCCGTGGCCGACGCTGATCATGCCGCGGGTGCGCGGGCGGTAGAGAGAGGATGAACAAGAGTAGGCTTGCGCTGCGCTCCATCAACGACCCCGTGCTCGGGCGCTTCCGAGCCGCGGTTGACGAACTGTACGGCGACCGGATCGAGCGCATCGTGCTGTTCGGTTCCCGCGCCCGCGGCGATCACCAGCCTAATTCGGATTATGACATCGCCGTCTTCATCAAGGAACCCGGCTCTTTCTATGAGGAAAACCACCGGCTTGCCGCCGTCACGACCGACATTCTGCTCGACACCGGCGCGGACATATCGGCCATACCATTCCGCGCCGGCGCGTACCGCGCGCGGACGGGCTTTATGCATGAGCTGCGCGAAGACGGCGTCGATCTATGAGGTCCGAGGCCGCGGATTATCTGAACAAAGCTCGCCATTGCCTGGACAACGCCCGAGGAATAGCTGCTGCCGGGTTTCCCGATGTCGCCGCGCGCGAGGCGTATCTCGCAGCATTCCACGCTGCCGAGGCGTACATTTTTGAGCAGAGCGGCAAGGCGGCAAAGACGCATCGCGGCGTCCGCGCCCAATTCAGCCGGCTGGCGCAGCACGAGACCCGCATCGATACTGGGCTCCTGACTTTTCTTGGAGAGGGTTATCAGTTCAAGGCCGTGGCGGATTACGGCGTCGGTCAAGCAATCGATTCGATCACATCTGGTGATGCGGATTCGGCGATCGCTACCGCGGAGCGCTTCGTAGAGGCCATAGCAGCGGTGCTGGGCTAACCACGTCTGAGCGGCGTTTGCGGGAATGGTGGGCCATCGACACATCTGCGGCGATGACAGCCTCGATTTTGCCGGCGACACCCGAGGCGATCGAGCGAGCGGCCCGCCTGATCCGCGAGGGCGGGCTGGTCGCGTTCCCGACCGAAACCGTGTACGGGCTCGCCGGCGATGCGACCAGCGAGGAAGCGGTCACTCGAATTTTCGCGGCGAAGGGTCGGCCGCGCTTCAACCCGCTGATCATCCATGTTCCGGGGCTGGCAGAAGCCGAGGCGCTTGCTGCGTTCGACGAGCGCGCGCGCCTCGCGGCGCGGCGGTTCTGGCCGGGGCCGCTCAGCCTGGTATTGCGCCGGCGCGCCGAGTGCGGGCTCTCGTTGCTGGCGAGCGCCGGGCTCGACACGGTCGCGCTGCGGGTTCCGGCGCATGCCGTAGCGCAGGCGCTCCTGCGCGCCGCCGGTCGGCCGATCGCAGCACCCTCGGCCAACCGCTCCGGCCGGGTCAGCCCGACGATTGCGGCGCATGTCCTGGCCGAGTTTGAAGACCCTCACCCTCCCATCGCTGACGCGATGGGCCCCTCCCTCTCCCGCGGTGCGGGAGAGGGTAAATATGCTGCCGCGCCCGATACCCTCGTCCGCAATGCGGGAGAGGATGCCCGAGGGCGCAGCCCGAGGGCGGGTGAGGGTCTGGGGCCGGCGCTGATCCTCGATGCCGGGCCGTGCCTGGTCGGGATCGAGTCGACGGTGCTCGACCTCACCGGCGCGACACCTGCGCTGCTGCGAGCGGGCGGGGTTACCCTCGAAGAACTCCGAGCGGTGTTCGGCGAAATCGAGGTTCCGGCGCCGGGCGAGAACACCCCGCGCGCGCCCGGGCGGCTGCCAAGCCATTATGCGCCGCGGCGGCCGGTGCGGCTCGATGCGGTGGATGCCCGGCCGGGCGAGGCGCTGCTCGCGTTCGGGGCGGAGGCGCCGCCGGGTTTTGCCGAGGTGTTGTTTCTATCGCGCAGCGGCGATCTCGCCGAGGCGGCGGCCAATCTGTTTGCGATGCTGCGCCGGCTCGACCGGCCGGAGTTCAGCGGGATCGCGGTGATGCCGATCCCAGAGGTGGGGCTCGGCCGCGCGATCAACGACCGGCTGCGCCGGGCTGCCGCACCAAAACTATGATAGCGCGACGACGCAGCCGAGAAAGGCTGGCAGAGGGTGGGTCACGACATAGCTCGGGATCGCCGCGAGATGGGTGCCGAGGCGCCCCTTGGCCTCGAACCGCTGGCGGAACCCGCTTTCGACAAACCGCGCACCGAGCCGCGGCACGATGCCGCCGGCGATATAGACGCCGCCTTGCGCGCCGAGGGTCAGCGCAAGATCCCCGGCAACCGTGCCGAGCATCGCGCAGAACATCGCCGTCGCCTCGCGGCAGAGCGGGTCCCGGGCGGCGGTTTCGGTGTCGGTGATCTGGGCCGCGGTGTAGGGCGCCGACGGCACGCGATCGAGCGCCGCCAGGCTGTTGTAGAGATTGACCAGACCCGGGCCCGAGAGACAGCGCTCGGCCGAGACGTGATCAAAGCCTCGGCGCATCAATTCGAGCACGGCGCTCTCGCGCTCATTCGCCGCGGCCATCGTGACATGGCCGCCCTCGCCGGCCAGCGGGACCCAGCCCGACCCGGCCGGGATCAAGCCCGAAACACCGAGACCCGAACCCGGGCCGAGCACGCCGATCGGCCGCCCCTCGACCGGCGCGCCGCCGCCGACCGCCATCCGGTCGCCCACCGTGAGGCGCGGCAACGCCAGCGCCACAGCGGTAAAATCGTTGATCGCCACGAGCCGTTCGAGACCAAACCGGCCGCGCAGCGCGGCGATCGAGAAGCTCCAGGGATGGTTGGTCATCCGGATCTGGTCGCCGGTTATCAGGGCGGCGATCGCCAGCGCCCCCAGGCGCGGCATCGCGAGGTTGCCGCGCATCGCCAGATAGGCGTCGAGCGCATCGCCGATCTCGGCAAAATCGGCGCAGGCGAAATTGCTCGAATGCAGCACCGCGCCGTCGGGCGCGACCAGCCCGAAGCGGGCGTTGGTCGCGCCGACATCGCCGACCAGCCAGGTCGTGCCGATCGTGCCTTGCGGCGCGGGTTGTTCGGTGGTCATCACTCAGCACCTCCGTCGCCGGCACGCTGTTGGCGCCGGGTCTGCCGACCGTTGCGTCGAAGTGTCGCCATCGCTCGCGCGCTCCGCGCAATCGCCAACGGCATCTCGCCGCCATTCCTTGTGCGGCGCACACAATGGCATGCTGCCGGGAAGCGTTGAGCTATGAGGAATCTCAACCTCTGCCAGCGATTTTTTGCAAGGGGGTTGACTTCGCAGGGCTAATCCCTAAATTGTGCAGTGCGGTACGAGCCATGGCGTGGTTCTGCCGTACGTCTTCTAGGCGTTTCCTCCCTAAACTCGGGCCGTGCTCACGCACGGCCCTTCTTTTTTGCACCAGGAGCGCTCGCCGGGCAGCACGGCGTCGGCGGTGCACCAGGAGCGCTCGCCGGGCAGCACGGCGTCGGCGGCAATCTCAGACAGGGCAGCGATCTCGCGGTAGATCGGCGCGAAATCGGGACGCGTCGCGGCGAACAGCTCGGCGAAATCGTCGATCACGAAATAGGTCTGCTGGTAGCGGTCGATGTGGTAGCGGGTCCGCATCACCCGGCGCAGATCGAAGCGCAGCCGATGGGGGTGCGGGTCATCGAGGCAGTAGACCGATTCGCCGGCCGAGGAGAGGATCCCCGAGCCATAGATGCGCAGGCCCTCCGGGGTCGCGATCAGCCCGAACTCGACGGTGTACCAATAGAGCCGCGCGAGCTCTTGCAGATGGCCGAGCCGCAGTGCCTTCAGCCCGCCGTCGCCATAGGCCTGCATGTAGTCGGCGAAGACCGGGTTCATCAGCATCGGGACATGGCCGCAGATGTCGTGGAAGACATCCGGCTCCTCTAAATAGTCGAGCTGGTCGCGGCGCCGGATGAAACAGGTCGAGGGGAAGCGGCGGCGGGCGAGCAGCGCGAAGAACACATCGTCCGGGACGATGCCGGGCACGGCGGCGATGCGCCACCCGGTCGCCCGGTCGAGCAAGTCGCTGAGGCGGCGGAAATCGGGGATCCCGCCGGCGGCCACGCCCAATCCCCGCAAGCCGTCGAGATATTCCTGGCAGGCGCGGCCGACCAGCAGGCGCTGCTGGCGGTCGAACAACAGCCGCCAGATGGCGTGCTCGTCGGCGCTGTATCCCGACCAGTTCTGCTCGATCGTGCAATCCCGGACGTCGTCCATCCCGCTACTCCGCGCCGCTCCTCTCCACGTATGAACGCCGGCGCGGCGCGTCAATCACGGGATTTCTGTCATTGTGAGCGCAGCGAAGCAATCTGGGGCCGGCCGTGCTGAACTACGCAGGGAATGCTTCGTCGCTACGCTCCTCGCAATGACGGTATGCGGAATTACTCGGCCGCGGGGCGGAGTGGCGTGGCCAGGGAATCCAGCATGATCTGGCCGAGATGCGCGATCAGCCCGGTCATTTCCGCCTTAAGCCGCTCGAACCCCGGCTTCTTCCGGTAGCGGCGCTCGTCCATGTAGAGCGCCCGGTTGATCTCGATCTGCAGTGCATGGCGGCCGCGCCGCGGGTTGCCGTAATGCACGGTCGTGAACCCGCCGGCATAAGGCGCGTTGAGTACGACCGCAAAATTCCGCTTGGCGAGAAAAGCGCGGGCCGCCTCGACGATGCGCGGGGCACACGACGCGCCATAGCAGTCGCCGAGCACGATATCTGCGGCCTCCTGGCCACCGACCGTGCTCGCCGCCGACGGCATCGAATGGCAGTCGAGCAGCAGATAGCCGCCGAAATTCGCCTCGGTCTCGTCGACCAGGCGCCGCAGCGCGTGATGATAGGGATGATAGAGCGCGTCGACCCGCTGCCTTGCCTCGGCAAAGCGCAGCTTGCGGGCATAGATCTCCTCACCGCTAGCGACGACCCGGGCAATCGTGCCGAGGCCCATGCGAACCCGGGGCGAGCGGGCATTAACGAAACCCGGCAGCAGGTCCGCGAACATCGCCGGATCGAGCTCCCAGGCCTCGCGGTTGACGTCGAGATAGGCGCGCGGGAAGCGGGCCGCGAGGAGCGGCGCCCCGAGGTCGGGCGCGGCGGCAAAGATCGCGTCGACAAAGCTGTCCTCGGAGCGCCGCAGGGTCAGCGGATCGAGACGCGCGGAAGCGAGGAAATCCTCGGAATAATCGGACCCGCTATGCGGCGAGGCGATGACGAGCGGGATGGCATGTCGCGGCGGCTCCCGCAGGTCGAGGACGCCATCAGCCGCGGGGCGTCGCCAGTCCGGCTCATCCATGGACCAAGCTTAGTGAACCGCCGACGCTGTGTCATCACCGCCGCGGCTGATTTAACGCAATCGCCGGCTTCGCTTCCGCCCGGCCGATGCCCGTGTTAATTCTGCCGCCCGATCCGGTTGTGGGCGGTTGCGGGTCCAGGGTGACATCCGGGAAATACGATCTGTTGCTCGCCGACGTCGTGACGCCCGGGAAGGAACCCGATGTCGAAGAAGCTCGCACTTCTCGCCGCCCTGCTGTTGGTCGCCGGGGCCGCCGCGGCGCAGACCGGCTCCGTCGAGGTCAGGGATGCCTGGGCCCGTGCGACGCGGGGCAAGGCCGAAATCGGCGCCGCTTATCTCACGCTCGAATCCCCGATTCCCGACCGCCTGACCGGCCTCTCGACGCCGGCCGCCAATACGGCCCAGCTGCACAATTCGACCATGGAAGGCGGGATCATGAAGATGCGTATGCTTGCCGGACTCGACCTCCCGGCCGGCCAGCCGATCAAGCTCGAGCCGGGCGCGACACACATCATGTTGCTCGGGTTGAACGAGCCACTGCGTCCCGGCCAGTCCTTCCCGCTGACCCTGCAATTCGAGAAGGCCGGTACGCGCGAGGTCACGGTCAGCGTCGAGAAGGCCGGGGCGATGGGGCCAGAGAAAGCGACCGGTGGCGACATGAAGATGCCGATGCCGGCGGGCCATTGAGGGCCCGAGCCATGACAACCCCCGAGAAACCAGTCGGCGCGCCACGCTATGTGGTGATCGCGGTCACCCTGGCGGGGCTCCTCGTCCTCGCCGCCGGCGCGCTGCTCGGCCTCGCCGTTCGCGACAACCCGAAAGGCGCGGCCGGGACCCTCCTCGCCAGCGCGATCGGCGGTCCGTTCCACCTCGTCGACCAGAACGGCAAACCGTTCGGCGATGCCGACCTCAAGGGCAAATGGCACCTTGTCTTCTTCGGCTATACCCATTGCCCCGACACCTGCCCGACCGCGCTCAACGAGATGGCGTTGGCGCTCGACCGGCTCGGCAAGGAGCGCGGCGCGGTGGGAATCGTCTTCATCACGGTCGACCCCGAGCGCGACACCCAAGAGGTGCTCAAATCCTACGTCCAAAGCTTCGATGCGCCGATCGTCGCACTGACCGGCACCGCCGAGGAGGTGGCGCAGGTGGCCAAGGTCTATCGCGTCTATTACGCCAAGCACCCGCGCGGCGATGCCGGCTACGACATGGACCACAGCGCGGTCGTCTATGTGATGGACCCGGCCGGCCGCTTCACCGCCACCTTCACCCCCGATAGCAGCGCGCAGGCGATCGCCGAACGGCTGCAAAAGCTGCTGTCGTAGCTAAGTTACGTGTCATTCCGGGGCGCGGACGAAGTCCGCGAACCCGGAACCCATAGACACAGGCCTCTGGAATATGGGTTCCGCGCCTGCCGCTTCGCGGCATCCCGGAATGACGACTGAGCGAAGTCCGCAAAAATTCGCCCCTACAGGCCTTCGCCGGGATGACGGTTGGCAAGGCGCCGGCGGCGCAACATATAGGGGCGATCCGACAGTTTCCGTACAGGGTTGATGGCCACGCTCCCCGACGAGATCGCGCGCCGGCGCACCTTTGCGATCATCTCGCATCCCGATGCCGGCAAGACGACGCTCACTGAAAAGCTCTTATTGTTCGGCGGCGCGATCCAGCTTGCCGGCGAAGTGAAGGCGCGCGGCGAGCGCCGGCGGGCACGGTCCGACTGGATGGCGATCGAGCGCGAGCGCGGCATCTCGGTGTCGTCGGCGGTGATGACGTTCGAGCATGAGGGCCTCGTTTTCAACCTGCTCGATACGCCGGGCCACCAGGATTTCAGCGAAGACACCTATCGCACGCTGACCGCGGTCGACAGCGCGATCATGGTGATCGACGCCGCGCGCGGCATCGAGGAGCAGACCAAAAAGCTCTTCGAGGTGTGCCGGCTGCGCGACGTGCCGATCATCACGTTCATCAACAAGCTCGACCGCGAAAGCCGCGACCCGTTCGACCTGATCGACGAAATCGAGCAGACCCTCGCGCTCGACACCACGCCGGCGAGCTGGCCGATCGGCATGGGCCGCGATTTCCTCGGCAGCTACGATCTGTTCGGCGATGCGCTCTTGCTGTTCGAGCGCGGCCTTGGCGGTCAGCTCGTCGAGCCGATCCGCTGCAAGGGGCTCGACGACCCGGCACTGGCAACGCGGCTGCCGGCCCGCGCCATCGCCACGCTGCGCGAGCAGGTCGAGATGGCGCGCGGCTTGTGCCCGGCTTTTGACCTGGCGTCGTTCCGACAAGGGCACCTGACGCCGGTTTTCTTCGGCAGCGCACTGCATAATTTCGGGGTGCGCGAGTTGTTGCGCGGGATCGCCGAGTTGGCGCCGCCGCCGCGGCCGCAGCCGGCGGTGGATGCCGGGGGGCCGCGGCCGGTGCTGCCCGAAGAAGAGGCGGTTGCCGGGTTTGTGTTCAAGGTGCAGGCCAATATCGACCCGCAGCACCGCGACCGCATCGCCTTTGTGCGGCTGTGCTCGGGCCGCTTCCGTCGCGGCATGAAGCTGAAGAACATGCGCACCGGCCGGCTGATGAGCGTGCAGAACCCGGTGCTGTTTCTGGCGCGCGAGCGCAACCTGGCCGACGAAGCCTGGCCCGGCGACATCATCGGCATCCCCAATCACGGGAATTTGCGTCTCGGCGATACCCTGACCGAGGGCGCCGAGATCCGGGTCACCGGCCTGCCGAGCTTCGCGCCGGAGATCCTGCGCCGGGTGCGGATCGAGGACCCGATGAAGTCGAAGCATCTGCGCCATGCGCTGACGCAGCTGGCCGATGAAGGGGTCACCCGGGTGTTCAAGCCGGCCAATGGCAGCGACTGGATCATCGGCGTCGTCGGCGCCTTGCAGCTCGATGTGCTGGAGGCGCGGCTCGCCGCCGAATATGGCCTCGCCACCCGGCTCGACGCCGCGCCCTGCGAGGCGGCGCGCTGGCTCGACGCCGAGCCCGCCGAGCTCGACCGCTTCCGCGCCACGAACGGCACCGCGCTGGCCGAGGACCATGACGGCGTGCCTATTTTCCTCGCCCGCAATGCCTGGGATTTGCGCACCACGATCGAGGAATGGCCGGCGATCCGCTTCACCGCGACCCGGGAGCAGAATTAGTCGAGACCGCGGGCGTCCCGCCCGCCTCCGCATCGCGGGCAAGGACAACGGTGGCCCCAATTTGTACTATGATTGCTCCTGACCGTATGAGAGAGCCACGGACGAAACGGTTGAGGTGACAGTCCGGCTGCCCGTCGCCCTCCAGCGTCGCGTGGATACGATCGCGAAGGCGCTCGATCATCCGCGAGCCTGGGTCATCGAGCGAGCGATCGAGAGCTTTGTCGAGATAGAGACCATCGTATTCGGCAAATGGCGGAACCGCACACCGAGTACAGGTTAGATGGCTGCGGACCGCCCTCCGCGATCTTGAATCGCAAATAGTGTCCTGAACCAGAAGCTCGCGATATCTCCCAGCCTGTCATCCCGGCGAAGGCCGGGATCCATCCCGGCCATGGATACCGGCCTTCGCCGGTATGACACGGAATGAAATGCAGCGATTGAGGTCGAGTGAAATCCTGCGCGTGCTCCACTCGCCACAACGCTGGCCACCGCGCCCGCGAGTTCCTTGAGGGTCCGTGTTGGTTGGCACGGGTTTTGAAAGCGCATTGGACAGGTCCGGGCCTCGCAGGCGAGGTCGATCCGGGCCGGGACTCCCGGATCATCTCCGGACCTAGCTCCCGGACCAGCTTCCGCATGTTCAAAGCTCCAAAACAACCAGACATATGGCCCGGTAGACCCGTCGGCGGTAAGCTGCCTCTGCCCGGGCGACACAGCCGGCGCCCTTGACCTCGTCCGGTGGTGACCGATGCGGCTCGGCCTCGCTGCCTGCCTTCTCGCGATAGCCGGCGCAGGACCGGCGCAGGCCGCGGGGATCGCGCTGGTCCTGGCGATCGATGTGTCGGAAAGCGTGTCGTCCGAGCGCTACATTCTGCAGCATGACGGGATCGCCCGCGCCTTTGAGGCGCCGCAGCTGATCGACGCCATCGCCGCGGTGCCCGAGGGGATCGAGGTGCTCGTGCTCGAATGGTCGGATCCCGACAAGATCGCGATCACGGTCGGCTGGACCCCCATCGCTAACCGCAGTGCCGCCGCAGCGTTCTCCGCCTCGGTGCGGGCAACCCAGCGTACCTCGCACGGGCTCACAGCGATCGGCTCGGCGATGCGTGCCGCCGCCAACGCCTTCGACCACATGCCCGAGCCGGCCGGGCAGCGGGTGATCGATGTTTCCGGCGACGGCATGGCCAATTTCGGGCTGCCGCCGGCGACGGTACGCGATGAGCTCGTCAAAGCGGGGATCACGATCAACGGCCTTGCAATCCTCAGCGAGGAACCGTGGCTCGAGGATTACTACAGCCGCAATGTGATCGGCGGCCCGGCGGCATTTGTCGTGGTCGCCAAGGGGTTCGACAGCTTTGCCGACGCGATGCTGCGCAAGCTGGTGCAGGAGGTGGCGAGCGGTCCCTCCGTCAGCGATGCCGAGGAGCGCTGACGCTCGCGGCACGGGTCGGCAGTGCCTCAATTTCGGGTTGGATGAGCCTCGTGCGTCCTTCGAGACGGCCGCTTTGCGGCCTCCTCAGGATGAGGTTCTTTCTTAATGCAATCAAAAGCTTACGTCATCCTGAGGAGGCGCGGAGCGCCGTCTCGAAGGACGCTCCACGCGCCTGCCGCGCCATCCTCGGGTCCCTCCGGTGGACGAGCGGGGCGAACTGCGCCACAGTCGACTGGCGCAGGTCACGATGAGGAGAGCCCCCGTGTTTCCGACCCTGAGCGACGAACAGCGCCGTTTCGTCTCGACCGTGCGCGAGCTGGCGCAGGGCGAGTTCCGCCAACGCGCACAGCGCTGGATGGACGGCACCTTCCCGTTCGACAACATGACGGCGCTCGCCGAGCTGGGCGTCCTCGGCATGGCGGTGCCGGAAGAATATGGCGGGCTCGGCCTCCCGGTCTTCGACACCGCCCTCGTACTCGAAGAGATCGCCAAGGCCTGTTACGTGACCGCGATGGCGGTCCTGGGCGAAGTTGGGGTGCAGACCCGGATCATCGCGACCTACGCCCCCGAGGCGATCAAAGAGCGCATCCTGCCGGCGGTGTGCAGCGGCGAGTGCCTCCTGGCGATCTGCATGACCGAGCCCGATGCCGGCACCGATGTCGCCAATTACCAGACCAATACCGACCATGTCGGCAACCGGCTCCGCCTCAACGGGGTCAAAACCCTGATCAGCCGGGCGGAGGAGGCCGGCATGTTCGTCGTCTTCACCCGGGTCGACCGGAAGCCCGGGCGCGAGGGCATCGGCTGCGTCCTCGTCGAGAAGGGCACGCCGGGGTTTTCGGTCACCGGCACCTACCACACGATGGGCGGGGAAAACCTGCACGAGATCCGCTTCGAGAACTGCGAGTTGCCGCCGGAGAACCTCGTCCTCGAAGACGGGTTTCGGAAGCTCCTCTCGGCCTTCAACACCCAGCGCTGCCTCAATCCCAGCATCTCGCTCGGCCTTGCAGAGGGCGCGCTCGAGGAGGCGGTCAAATACGTCAAGGAGCGCCGCGCCTTTGGCCGCGCGATCGGCGATTTCCAGGGCATCCGCTGGAAGATCGCCGAGATGTACCGCGACATCGAGGCGAGCCGCTCGATCCTCTACCGCGCCTGCGCCAGCGCCGATCCGTTCCCCGACCCGCTGTTGGCCGCGGCGGCCAAGGTCACCGTCAACGAGATGGCGCTCAGGGTCACCAGCGAGGCGATCCAGGTGCATGGCGGCTATGGCTTCACCGACGAGTTCCCGGTGTCGCGCTTCTATCGCGGCGCCCGCTACGGGACCCTCGGCGGCGGCACCTCCGAGACGCTGCGCGACCTGATGGGGAAGCGCGTGCTGGCCGGGGTCGATCCGGTCGACGGCATCCTGGGGCTGGGGGCTTTTTGATCCCGGTTACACGATGGGCAACCGCCTCCGCCGAACCCGACCGCGTTCGACAACAAGTATGCTATCCGCGACTCCGGCTTCGCTCCGCCCGGCCAGCACGTCGGACATGCGGGTAATGA
>WNFA01013782.1_pt1 | contig 11672 bp, 11 predicted proteins | sample 5400481 | NCBI WGS metagenome assembly WNFA01 (sample SAMN13153340, study PRJNA577476) | soil metagenome | isolation source: 120 cm saprolite under Douglas fir tree site 2 hole 1 replicate 2 | place: USA:California | collected 2015-04-18
TCAGCCCCGGTGCACGCGGGTGCGCGTAGGCGCACAAAGAAACAGCGCAAGGGGAAGGGAAGTCTTACCTTCAGGTAAGGTGCCGCTCGTTTCCGATCGGGCACGCTGAGGGCACGAAATGGAGAAGGCACGCTGTATACCGGGCCTGACATGCGAAAACGTGGCTCCCGCGATAGGACTCGAACCTATAACCTGCCGGTTAACAGCCGGACGCTCTGCCAATTGAGCTACGCGGGATGGGTGGTGACCGCGGCCCGAGATCAGCGATCCCGGGTGGTTTTCACCGCGGGCACAAGGGTAGCGCACCTGCGCGGATGCGCGCGCCTGGCGGTGCCCCCGTGGTCGCGCGCGCATAACAATCCCCGTATCGGGCATGTACAACGAGGTCAGTGCGGCGCGTGAGGTGCGCAGGCCAACGGGGGTCCTGCCGGCCGCGACCTGACCTTCGGGAGAGGCCCAGATGCGCTTTTATCGATTCAGCTTCCTTAGCGGCCTGGCCATCGGCTACGTGCTCGGTACGCAGGCAGGCCGCGAGCGCTACGAGCAGCTGAAGCAGCTTGCCCGCAAGGCCGCCGAGAGCCCGGCCATGCAACAGACCGCTGGTGCATTGCAGGCACAGGCTACGGCTACGGCCAAGACGGCGAAGGACAAGGCAGCGACCGGCATGCGCAAGGGGGCATCGAAGGTCGCAAGTCGGACCAGTGCGTCGGGCAGGTCTGGCTCGAAGGGCGAGACGAGTTCGTCAACGTCGACTGTTTCCGGCAACGGCGCGATGCCACGGACGGATAGTGACGACAACCGCCCTTTCGTTCCAGTTAACGGCAGCTTCGGCGAGCACGACCTCGGCTAGGCCGACCGCGCTGCCCTTGCCCGTAAGTCAGGTACTCAGGCCAGGTACTCACGCAGCATCTGCGCCCGGCCTGGGTGCCGGAGCTTGACGAGGGTCTTGGATTCGATCTGCCTGATCCGTTCCCGCGTCACCCCGAAGTCCCTGCCGACCTCTTCCAGCGTGCGCGGATGGCCGTCGAGCAGGCCGAACCGCAACTGAATGATGCGCTGCTCGCGCGGCGTGAGAGTATCAAGCACCTGCTCGAGCTGATCTTGCAGCATCATGAAGGCCGCTGCCTCGATGGGCACCACCGCATCGGCGTCCTCGATGAAGTCGCCGAGGTCCGAGTCTTCTTCGCCGATCGGCGCCTGGAGCGAGACAGGCTCCTGCGCGATTCGCTGGATTTCCGCGACCCGTTCGGCGGGGATGCCCATCTCGGCAGCCACCTCGGCAGGCGCGGGTTCACGACCCAGATCCTGGTGCAGCTGGCGCTGGATTCTTGCCATCTTGTTGATGGTCTCGACCATGTGCACGGGAATCCTGATCGTCCGCGCCTGATCGGCGATCGCCCTGGTGATCGCCTGCCTGATCCACCAGGTCGCGTACGTCGAGAACTTATAGCCCTTGGCGTAGTCAAACTTCTCCACGGCCCTGATCAGGCCGAGATTGCCTTCCTGGATCAGGTCAAGGAAGACCATGCCGCGGCCGATGTACCGCTTGGCGATGGAGACCACGAGCCGCAGGTTGGCCTCGATCAGCCGCTGCCTGGCCCGGTCGCCCAGATCGGCGATCATGGCGAGCTCTGCGCCGTTCGCGCCTGCTCCGACCATCTTGAAACCGCCGTGCAGCATCTCCCGGGCGAACAGCCCGGCCTCGATGGCCTTGGCGAGCTCGACCTCATCGTGGGCGGTCAGCAGCGGCACCTTGCCGATCTCGCGGAGATAAATCCTGACCAGGTCCGATGTTCCTGACCGGCGCAGCCGGTCCGGGTCGTCGGCCCGGCGCGTTTCCTCGGCGTCGTCCGAGCCAGAGTCGACGATCTCGACGCCGTCTTCGGCCAGCATGCGCATGACATCGTCGATGACCTCTGGCATCAGCTCGCAGCGGTCGAACGCTGCGTTGAGATCGGCGAGCGCCACGGTGCCGTTCTCCCGCGCTCGCGAGATTATTTCGGTGACCTGGTCAGCGGATGCTGTGAGCACAGAAGTCATGCACAACAGTGTGCGACAGTTAGCCTGCGGCGGATGGAGCGAAAATTGTCACCCGATGGCAAGTTTGGCGGGGCATCAGTTCAGGTAGGTACCTATGTTCACACACCCCCGCCGCGCTCCAGCAGCAGCTTGCGTCGTTGCTCGAGTGCGACAAGATCGCCGAACATCCGGTTGTAATCGGCCTGCTCGACCGGGTTCATTCGTTGCAGCCTCGCTTTTACCGCGACGATCTGCCGGGACACGGCAAGTTCTTCGATCTTAGTTAGCACGTCATCGGCGAACTTGGCATCAGGCTCGGCGTCGGCTCCCGGTGCCTCAACCGATTCAACGGCCAGCCTGGTCAGGAACATGCGGGCGGTATCGTTCGGGGCCGCGCCGAGCAGCCGGTCGATCCACTCGCGCACCGGGCCAGCCGTCGCGACGCCGCCGCAGCCGGCGATCAACTCACGCACCGCCCGGTGCGGGGGGGCCGTGAACGCATCGGGCCCCATGCTGTCGAAAGCGGGCCCCAGCAACGCGGGCCGCTGGAGAGCCAGCTTCAGCACCTGCCGCTCAAGGTTGATCACCGGGTCCGCCGGATCGTAGCGGGCCAGTGCTGCCTGGCGGCTCGGGTCGGACGTGCCCTGGCCGCTAGGACGGTCCTGGCCGCCTGGTGCCTGGCCGGATTCCCGGCCGGGCGGCCGCGTCCTGGCCGAGTGGTCGCGGCCATGTCTGCCCGGGATGTGCTCGGCGATCCGCTTCAGCACCAGGTCCTCGTCCATGAGTCCGAGCCAGCGGTCCACCTTGATGGCGTAGACCTTGCGGAGCGCGTGATCCTTGATCTTGGCGACGATCCGCGCGGCGGCGTCGAGCGCGCCGATCCTGCCTTCGGCGGACTCCAGGTCGTAGTCGCCCATCGCGGCGCGGACCGCGAACTCATACAGCGGCAGCCTCCTTGCCACCAGGTCCCTGACCGCGGCGTCGCCTTCCTTCAGTCGCAGGTCACAGGGGTCAAGTCCGTCCGGCTGCACGGCGACGAAGGTCTGGGTGACGAATCGCTCCTCCATCCCGAACGCCCGCAACGCAGCACGCCGACCCGCCTCATCCCCGTCGAAAGTGAAGACCACCTCGCCCCTGAGCTGGCTGTCGTCCATCAGCAGCCGCCGCAGGATCGCGATGTGGCCTTCGCCGAATGAGGTTCCGCTGGTCGCGACCGCAGTGGTCACCCCGGCCAGGTGACATGCCATCACGTCGGTGTATCCCTCGACGATGACGGCCTGCCTGCGGTGGGCGATGTCACGCTTGGCCAGGTCGGCGCCGTAGAGCACGGAGCTCTTCTTGAAGATCGGCGTCTCCGGTGTGTTCAGGTACTTCGGGCCGTTGTCCTCGGTGGCAAGCTTGCGGGCGCCGAAGGCGATCACGTCTCCGGACAGGTCCCTGATCGGCCAGATCAGCCTGCCGCGGAACTTGTCGGTCAGGCCATGCCGTCCGCGGCCCCCCAGTCCCCCGGTCAGCAGTTCCTCCTCGGTGAACCCCAGGCCCCGCAGGTGCCTGGTGGTCATCTCCCAGTCGTCGGGGGCGTAGCCGGCGCCGAATCGCTGCGCATCGGCCATCTCGAATCCGCGGGAAGAAAGGAATTCCCTGGCCAGGCGGGCTGCAGGGGTGAGAATTTGTTGCGCATAAAATTCCGCGGCGGCCCGGTGCGCCTCGATCAGCCTGCGGCGCCTGGACTGCTCCTGGCCGGGAACATGCCCGCCTTGTTCATAACGGAGCTCAACGCCGGCTCTGGCAGCCAGCCGCTCCACCGCCTCAGTGAATCCCAAGGTGTCGATCTTGCGGATAAAGGCGATGACGTCGCCACCCTCGGCGCAGGAGAAGCAGTACCACAGGCCGCGGGCCGGCGTGACATTGAACGACGGCGTCTTCTCCTCGTGGAACGGGCAGAGTCCCTTCAGCGAGCCGCCGCCCGCGCTACGCAGCTGGAGATATTCCCCGACTACTTCCCCGATGGGTGAGCGGGAGCGGACGAGCTCAATGTCCTCGTCGCGTATCCGGCCTGGCACCTTGGCGAGTCTAGTCCCGGGCCGCCCGGGCCGGCGCTGGTAATCTCGCTGGGCGTGTCCAGCTTTCTGGTGCTCTGGGATGTCGACTACACCCTCGTGGACGCCCACGGAGTGGGCCGGCACCTCTACGACGCCGCGTTCACCCAGCTGTTCGGCAGGGAACTACCGGCGGCGGCCGCTGCGGCCGGCATGGCCGGGCGGACCGACCATGCGATCGTGCTCGAGGTACTCGGGCTCGCCGGTGTAGCCGATCCGCGTGGGCAGGTGGGAGCCTTCGAGGCGGCCCTGGCCAGCCTCGCGCCCGGGGTGGCTGGCATGGTCGCCGAAACGGCGAAGGCGCTGCCCGGCGCACACGCCGCGCTCAGCGCGCTGGCTGGCGTGCCTGGCGTCGTGCAGTCCGTGCTGACCGGGAATGTGAGGCAGGTCGCCGAGGCCAAGCTGACACCGCTCGGCCTGATCAGGCATCTCGACTTCGAGGTGGGCGCGTACGGGAACGAGCACGAGGTCAGGGCTGAGCTCGTGCCCCTCGCCAGGAGCCGGGCCGGGGCGGCCTACGGCGCCGAGTTCGGTGGCGAGGCCACTGTGCTGGTCGGGGACACGCCGCTGGACGTGGCGGCGGCGCTGGCGAACGGAGCGAGGGCCGTCGCAGTCGCAACTGGCCAGTTCCCCACTGGCGAGCTTGAGGCAGCCGGAGCGAGCGCCGTGCTGGCCGACCTTAGCGGCACGGCTGAGGTCGTCGCCGCGGTACTAGGCAACCGCGACCGCTACCAGCCGCGGCCCGCGTAACGCTGCTCAGGCGGGAGCGTATTCACGTTCAGGCCCACCATCGGCTCGCCCAGGCCGCGCGAAACCTTCGCGATCACGTCGGGGTCATCGTGGAACGTGGTGGCCTTGACGATCGCGGCAGCCCGCGCGGCGGGGTCGCCCGACTTGAAGATCCCTGAGCCGACGAAAACGCCGTCGGCACCGAGCTGCATCATCATGGCCGCATCGGCGGGGGTAGCCAGGCCGCCGGCGGTGAACAGTACGACGGGCAGCTTGCCGGCCGCGGCCACCTCGGCGACGAGCTCGTAGGGAGCCTGCAGGTCCTTGGCCGCCGCGTAAAGCTCCTCCGGCGACATGCCGGCCAGCTTGCGGATATCGGCCCTGATGCTGCGCATGTGCCTGGTCGCCTCGACCACGTTGCCCGTGCCTGCCTCGCCCTTGGACCTGATCATCGCGGCACCCTCGGCAATCCTGCGCAGCGCCTCGCCCAGGTTCGTCGCGCCGCAGACAAACGGCACCGTGAAGGCCCATTTGTCGACGTGGTGCGCCTCGTCGGCCGGGGTGAGGACCTCAGATTCGTCGATGTAGTCGACGCCGATAGCCTGCAGTACCTGCGCCTCGACAAAGTGGCCGATCCGGCATTTGGCCATCACCGGGATCGAGACGGCCGCGATGATCCCGTCGATCATGTCGGGATCGCTCATCCGCGCTACGCCGCCCTGCACCCTGATGTCGGCGGGCACCCGCTCCAGCGCCATGACCGCCACTGCGCCGGCGTCTTCGGCGATCTTCGCTTGCTCCGGGGTGACCACATCCATGATCACGCCGCCCTTGAGCATATCGGCCATGCCCCGCTTGACCCGCTGGGTACCGGTCACCGCTGCGGCCGCCGCAGCCATGGTGTCGGGATTGTCGGTTGAGCCATCGACTGACACGGGAGTTCCTTACGTAGTAGCACCGCTTTGATACCCCCATGGTAGGCGGTGCCGGAGTTCTGATCAGCCGGCGAGGTGGGGCATATCCGTGCCCTGATCGCCCATTCCGTTGCGCGCGACGGCGTCGTCGATCTCGAAGAACTCCGGCAGGGGGGCACCCCCAGCCAGCCGCAGCGTGCGCGCCAGCGGTCGGCGTCGTGCGGCAATCGTCACGGCTACGGCATCGTTGTAGAACTTCCTGGCGATGAAGACCTGCTGCGCCGTCGACTCGAGCTCGGCGACCATCTCGTCGGCGCCCTGCCCAGGCTCGACCGAGTCGCGGAAGTCTGGCCCGCTGAACACGGTCCGCAGCGCCCTAGTCAGATCGCTCTCGGCCAGCTCCCGCCCAGACTGTGCCGATCTCGCGTCATGCGCCAAGTCGGCGAGCAGCAGGCTGGCCGCCGGGTCAAGCAACCCAGACGAGGCGATCTCCAGCGCCACGGAGCTTCGCCTGACCAGCGCGGCGTCCAGGGCGGCACGAGCGGTCTCGACCCTGGTGTGCAGCCGGTCAAGCCGGCCGGCTCGCCAGGAGACGTAGACACCGGTAATCGCCACCACGGCGACCACGATCAGGAGGATGATAAGGCTCATCACGCGCTCGCGGCAGTGGCCGTGGCCGAGCCAGCCGGCAGCACGGCCTCATAAACCTTGACCACGTCACGTGCGATCTTGGTCCAGTCGTAGTCGCGTACCGCTGCCGAGGCGGCCGCCGACAGCACCGCGCGGCGCTGCGGATCATCAAGCAAGCGCCCGATGGCAGCTGCCAGGTCGGCGGCGTCGCCGCTGGTGAACAGCTCGCCAGCCCGGCCGCCGCGCAGCACCCGCCGGAAGGCATCCAGGTCGCTGGCCACGATCGGAGCGCCTGCCGCCATCGCCTCAGCCAGCACGATGCCGAAGCTCTCGCCGCCGGTATTCGGCGCGCAGAATACGTCGACCGAGTGATAGACCTGAGTCCCGGCCGCTCGGCGCCGATCAGGCAGAACGCCCGCAGCAGCACGGACAGGCCCTTGCGCGGCTCATCCATCCGGCCGAGGAACCCGATCGCACCGCCCTCGCCAGGCCAGCCCGCGAGCGGCTCGGCTTTCTCGAACCTGGACACGGTCACGCCGTTGGGTATGAGCACGGCATCGCCGCCCAGGTGGTGGACCAGTGTGGTCCGCGCCGCCTCGGACACCGCGATCCGTCCGCTCACCTTTTCCAGGGCCGAACGCAGCATGGGCTCGGCCGCATGGAGCGCCCTGGAGCGGGTGGTAGCGCCGTGGACGGTTGCCACGATGGGCCCGTCGAAGACCCAGCAGGCGATCAGCGACAGGCTAGGCGCCGCGGGCTCGTGCACGTGCAGGACGTCGAAGCTGCCGTCCCTGAGCCACCGGCGCACCCTGTTGGCCGATAGCGGGCCGAAGGACAGCCTGGCGACCGAGCCGTTGTAGGGAACGGCGACCGCCCGGCCGGCCGGCACGACGTAGCCGGGCAGGGCCGCGTCATCGTCTGCCGGGGAGATCACCGACACCGTGTGGCCGAGGTCGATCAGCGCCTCGGCGAGGTCCCTGATGTGCTCCTGCACGCCGCCGGGCACATCCCAGGAGTACGGGCAGACCAAGCCGACTCTCATGGGCCGCCTGCCACGGTATCGGTGGCGGCCGGGTCACCAGACGCCGCCGGGCCTGGCTCGGCGCCGTTCTTCCGCGCCGCGCGCGCCCTGGCCGCAACCCGCGCGCGGGAAGTGGCGAGGCGCTGGGGATCGAGGTCTGCGACAAAGACCCGCTGCAGCATGTGCCAGTCGGCCGGATGCTCCCTGATCCCCTGCTCGAAGACACGCGCGATCTGCTGCGTCATCGCGGCAGACTTCTGCCACCGCTCACCGGCCTCAGGCACCGGGATCTCCTCGTGGATACGGACGCCCCACCGGTCACCGTCGAACCATAGCGTCGCCGGCATTAGTGCGGCACCAGTCTGCACCGCCAGGGCGGCCGGCCCGCCCATCATTAGTGCTTTTTCCCCGAAGAATTCCACCTCAATTCCGCCGCCGGTCACATCGCGGTCGCACGGCAGCGCTACCAGCTTGCCCGCCCGCAGGCGCTGTGCCAGAACCCCGAACGCGTTCTGCCCGCCGCTGGCCGGGAGCACCTCCATCCCGATGTCCTGACGGAATGCCACGAACCGTTCGTATACCGCTTCCGGATCAAGGCGCTCCATCACCGTCGTGAACGAACCTCCCCCGCGGCCGATGATCCATGCCGCAGCCTGATCCCAGTTGCCCATATGCGGCAGGGGGACGACAACCCCGCGACCGGAGGCCATTGCTGATAGCAGCGCGTCGACCGCACCGGTCTCGACCATCCCGCCAACCAGCCGCTCGGTTGGCATCACGGGCAGCCTGAAGATCTCGAGCCAGTACCTCGCATAGGACTGCATCGAGGCACGCGACAAGGCCCTCAGCTCCTTGCCCGTGGCCGTGGGACCGAGTACCCGGCGCAGGTTTCCTTCGAGCACCCGGACCCGGGGACCCTGCCGACGCCATGCGATGTCGGCGAAGAAATTGAAGGCCGCGGCGGCCCACGATTCAGGCAGGCGGCACACGGCCGACCAGCCGAGCGCGTATGCGGCGCTGGCCAGCCGGTCCTTCAGGCTCGGCCTGGACTTCGCTGCGGGTCCTGCCTTCGCCCCTGACCTGGCCATCTCACCGGGCACCCCCACCTCCGAGACTCGCGGCGCGCGCGGACGCACCTACGTAGCCGCGCTGCCGGAAGCGGCCGTCACGTCGGCGTCGCGCGCAGCTGCCGCCTTGCGCACCGCGTAGACCCGCTGGCCGAAGGTAAAGGCGCTCAGCACGGCGAGGATCCATAGTCCTACAGAAAGGACATACGGTACGCCTAGTCCGGCGAGCCCGATAGCGACCAGGCCGATAAGCAGCCGCTCGGCCCGCTCGGCTATTCCTACGTCGCAGCTCAGCCCGACCCCCTCGGCTCGGGCTTTCGCATACGAGACTAGTCCTCCGGCGACGAGGCAGAACAGCGCTACGGCGGCCAGCAGCCTGTCGTGGCCGCCGGTCGCCAGCCAGATCGTGATGCCGGCGAACACAGCTGCGTCGGAGACCCGGTCCAGCGTGGAGTCGAGGAAGGCGCCGAAAGCGCCGGTGCTGCCCTGGATCCTGGCCAGCGTTCCGTCCAGCATGTCGGTGATTACGAAGGCGGTGCACACGACGGTCCCGACGAAGAGATGGCCGGTCGGGAATAGGCTGAGAGCGCCGACCGTCATCCCGATTGTCCCGGTTACCGTCAGCATGTTGGGGGTTATCGGGGTCTGCGCGAGCGCCCGGCTCACTGGTGTCAGCAGCTGGGCAAGACCCGGTCTCAGCACCTTCAGCATGTCCGTTTGATCTTACTGGCGGTTGATCAATCCGTTTCACCACCTGGTCTGGCGGGGACCCGTCAGACCACGGCACGCGAGCCGATTGCGGCCGGGGGCTTGTGGCCGGATGGGCGGTGGGTAAAGGCTGGCAGCAGCAGCAGCCAACATGAACGTCAGGAGGCGGTGGTATGGCGGAGAAGGCAACATCGGGAGCCGCCGGCAGGGCACCTACGGCCGGCCAGCCCGAGAACGTGCGGAACGTCGTGCTGGTCGGCCACTCCGGAGCAGGGAAGACGACCCTGGCCGAAACGTTGCTCGCCGAGACAGGCACCATCCAGCGGACCGGGCGGGTGGAGGATGGCAGCACTGTCAGCGATTTCGACGAAGTCGAGATCAGGCAGCAGCGCTCGGTGAACCTGACCCTGGCGCCGTTCGTCCACAACGACGTCAAGGTCAACATCCTGGACACCCCGGGCTACGCCGATTTCATCGGTGACCTGCGAGCGGGGCTGCGAGCCGCCGACGCCGCGCTCTTCGCGATCTCCGCCGCCGACGGCATCGACGGGCTGACGTCGATGCTGTGGGACGAATGCGCTTCAGCGGGCACGCCGCGTGCCGTCGTCATCACCAAGCTCGATCATCACCGGGGTGACTTCAACGAAGCGCTCAATGCGTGCCGGGCCGCCTTCGGCGACTCGGTCGCGCCGTTGTACCTGCCCGTCGGTGACGGCCAGGGCACCGTCAAGGGCCTGATCGGCCTGCTCTCCGAGCGGTACTACGAGTACTCGGGCGGCAAGCGCACCGAGCGCGACCCCGATCCGGCCGACACCGGCCCGATGGAGGAGTACCGCGGCGCGCTGATCGAGTCGATCATCCAGGAGAGCGAAGACGAGACCCTGATGGACAGATACCTGTCCGGTGAGAAGATCGACCAGAAGATCCTGATCGAGGACCTGGAGAAGGCGGTCGCCAGGGGCAGCTTCTACCCGGTGATACCGGCCGCCGCCCAGCAGGGCATCGGCCTGGCCGAGCTGCTCGAGGTAATGACGCAAGCGTTCCCGTCGCCGCAGGAGCACCCGCTGCCGCCCGTGACCACCATCGACGGCAAGCCTGTGAGCGGGATCCGCTCCGATCCGGCAGGCCCCCTGCTCGCCGAGGTGGTCAAGACCACCTCGGACCCGTATGTCGGCAGGATCAGCCTGGTCCGTGTCTTCTCAGGGACACTGCGCCCAGATGCCACCGTGCATGTGTCCGGCCACGGCCGCGCTGCCAGCGGGCACGCCGATCACGACGAGGACGAGCGGATAGGCGCGCTGACCTCGCCGCTTGGCAAGCAGCAGCGGAGCATCGCCGCCTGCGTCGCCGGCGACATCTGCGCGGTGGCGAAGCTGACCAGCGCCGAGACCGGCGACACCCTGTCGGACAAAGATAGGCCGCTCCTGATGGAGCCGTGGGCGATGCCTGAGCCGCTGCTACCGATCGCCATCACTGCCAAGTCCAAGGCGGACGAGGACAAATTGTCGCAGGCGCTGTCGCGGCTTGTCGCTGAGGACTCGACGCTCCGGCTTGAGAACAATGCAGAGACCCACCAGCTCGTGCTCTGGTGCATGGGCGAAGCCCACGCCGATTTGCTGCTTGACCGGCTGTCCAGCCGGTACGGCGTCGCCGTCGAGACGGTCGGACTGCGGGTGCCGCTGCGGGAGACGGTCGCTGGGAAGGCCGCAGGACTTGGCCGGAACGTCAAGCAGTCCGGCGGACACGGCGAGTACGCCATCTGCCACATTGAGATGGAACCGCTGCCTTCCGGCGGCGGCTTCGAGTTCGTCGACAAGATCGTCGGCGGCGTGGTGCCAAGGCAGTTCATCCCCTCGGTGGAGAAGGGCATCAGGACTCAGATGGAGCAGGGCGTCATCGCCGGCTACCCGATGGTCGACATTAAGGTCACCCTGTTCGACGGTAAGGCTCACTCGGTCGACTCGTCCGACATGGCGTTCCAGAAGGCCGGCCGGGCCGCGCTGCGTGACGCCGCCGACAAGGCGCAGCCGCAGCTGCTCGAGCCCGTCGACGAGGTCTCCGTGCTGATTGGCGACGACTATGTCGGCGCCGTGATGTCCGACCTTTCCTCGCGCCGCGGACGGGTGCTCGGCACCGAGCCGGTGGCAGGCGGCCGGACCCTGGTCAAGGCCGAGATCCCCGAGCTCGAGCTGACCAGGTACGCGATCGACCTGAGGTCGATGTCGCACGGCACGGGCTCGTTCTCGCGCTCCTACCTGCGCTACGAGCCGCTGCCTTCCCATCTCAAGGACAAGGTGACGGCGGAGGATAAGCCGGGTTAGACCGTCACCCTGGCTGTGCGGCCTTCGCCGCACCCCGCGCCGGCGGCCTCACTGGCCTTCTTTCCAGGCTCCGGCCACGATGTCGCGGGTTTCGGCTAGCAACTGGGGCAGGACCTTGGTCTGGCCGATCACGGGCATGAAATTGGCGTCACCGCCCCAGCGGG
>WNFA01019468.1_pt1 | contig 11670 bp, 10 predicted proteins | sample 5400481 | NCBI WGS metagenome assembly WNFA01 (sample SAMN13153340, study PRJNA577476) | soil metagenome | isolation source: 120 cm saprolite under Douglas fir tree site 2 hole 1 replicate 2 | place: USA:California | collected 2015-04-18
TGACTGACCGACTGGACAACGGCGCCCAGCGGCGCTAGTAAGAGGGGCATGCGGCTGGTTTGGGCCGCCCTCATGCTGGTCGCGATCACCTCCTGTGAGCAGGTGACGCGACCGAGCCCGCCGCCAGCAACTCCCGGGACGCGCGAGGCTTTCACGGGATGGGCTCCGCGCACGACCGCCCGCTGATGCACACGTGGCAGTTCACGGTCGGCGATGAGGGCCGTATCGTACGGCAGGTCCAGTTCGGTGACTTTCCGCCCGCAGCTGGTTCTTTAAGAAAGTACCGAAGAGCTTGTGACATACAGCTGTCACAGCCATGGTTCACGATAGGATCATGGCGGCAGCGAGTCCGCTCACGCGGATCAAACAAGGCCTCGACGATCTCCCTGGCTGGGTCGCCACGCTGGATGACGCCGAGCTGGGTGAAGCCCTGATCGAAACGCGGGAGGTCATCGACCGCGGCGAGGCGGTGTTCGCCAGCGGCGTCCGGCGGTTCGAGACGTCGGGCCAGTACCGAGCCGATGGCGCCCTGTCCGTCACTGCCTGGTTGCGATCGAACTGCAAGCTCTCCGGTGGAGCCGCGGCGGAACGGGTGGAGGTCGCCCGCGCCCTCGATCAGCTGCCAAAGACCGAAGAAGCCTTCGCTCGCGGTGACGTTGGCTACCAGCACGTGGCCGTCCTGGCCCGCACCGCCCAGCACGTCGGCGTGGCGGCGGTCCGAAAGGCCGAGGCCAGCCTGCTGCAGGCGGCGGAGACCATGGACCCGGGCCAGTTCACCGGGGTGGCCAAGCATTTCGAGCACCGGGTGGACGCCGCGGCGGCGCTGGCCGAGGCCAACCGCGCCCACGAGCGGCGCTACCTGCACGTCAGCGAGCCGATGGACGGGCTGGTTCGCCTGGACGGACTGTTGGATGCCGAAGGCGGGGCCATCCTGCGCACCGCCCTGGACGCCCGCATGTTGCCCGGCAAAGACGACGACCGCACCCCGGGCCAGCGGCGTGCCGACGCCCTGGTCGAGCTCTGCCGGCGAAAGACGGGCGGGTCCGCCACCGGCGCTGGGCCGCGGCCCCATCTGGTCATCCGGGCCAGCCTGGACACGCTGCTGGGGACGCCCGGCGCCCCGGCGGGCGAACTGGAGGCTGGCGGATCGGTGCCGGCGGAGACCGTCCGCCGGTTGGCTTGCGATGCCGCCCTCACCCGCATCACTGGCCGGGGCGAGCTGGACGCCGAGATCAGCCACGCCACGCGGAGCATCCCCCCGTCCACCCGGCGGGCGGTGGAGGCGCGCGATCGGACCTGTGTGGCCGGCCGCTGCGATCGCCCGCCCCAGTGGACCGACTGCCACCACCTCCAGCACTGGACTCAGGGCGGGCCGACGATTCTGCCCAATCTGGTCTTGCTTTGTCGGCGCCACCATCGGATGGTCCACGAAGGGGGCTGGGGTCTCCGGTGCGGGGAGCATGGCCGGTGGGGACTGGTGCCGCCTGTGAAATTGGTCGCGGCGCATGCTCGGTCGGCCTGACGAACGACCCGGCCGGCTATCTGAAGACGACGGCCATGTTGTCGAAGTCGGCCCAGACCGACTCGAACAGCCACTTGCTCACCCAGTACTGGGTGCCGTGCAAGGGATCATTGACCCGGACCTGGGTGGCCGACACGCCGCTGAGGGTCACCGCGTGCTCGGCATAGGAATAGCGGATCGGGCGGCCGTCCCAGGCCGTCCAGGTGCCGACCCAGGGCTTGGTCCAGTTGGTCTCGATCCAGACCTCGACCGGGTGGCCGGCAAGCAATTCGTCATATAGCGTCGCCGCCGCGAATCCCTCACCGCCGTAAGTGTTGGGCAGCCCGTGGGACTGGGCGATGGCAACGATGGGCGGGTAGTAGATGCCATATCCGGTCGGGGTCCAGTCGTTGCCCCAGACGTTGCCCACGAAATTCGTGTACGGGTCTCCCCACTGGACGACCGTGTGATTCGGACCCATTACCGGGGCGCGGGCGTCTACGGATTCGGTCGCGAAGAGCGCAGCGTCGCTGTAGTAGTGCCCGTAGGCGGCCAGGCCCATCCGCAGAGCGCTGGTCTCGCAGTCGAGGGTCATGGCCTGCTGGTAGACGGGCACGCCAACCGTCCGATAGCCGGCCGGCACTACCCAGGGGACGATGTCGACGGCCGTCGGAGGCGCCGGCGGCTGGTAAAGGGCATAAACATGGAGTTCCACAGCTGGCTCGACGGTCGAATCTACGGCCTCTCCACGTGGCTGCCCCTCGTGCCAGACCTGGAGACGGGTTGTCGTGACGAACCCGGTCGCGGGGAGCTGCGCAGTGGACGATAGAGCTGGTGCCGGCGGGGCGGCAGGCGAGGGCCCAGTGGCCAGGGTGCCACTCAGCGTCGCAGTCACGATGACCCCCGTGACGAGGTGCGCCAGCCGCAGGGACTTCATCCCTTATCCCCCAAATCGAGATCGAGATTGCGCTCAACCTAGCGGTCGAGTGTTGCGGCGCCAGTTGCACTGGCAGGTAGCGTGGAAGAGGCGTGACCGCCTCGTGCCCGGGGCGCGGCAACCGTGACCGGACCGAGAAGACGAGACCTGAAGGTCGTGCCCGGGGCGCGGCAACCGTGACCGGACCGCGAAGACGAGACCTGAAGGTTCCCGCGGATTTTGTGCGGGATTTCGGCCTAAATCGCGTTTGCACCTGCGAAAGGCTCGAAATTTCCGGTCAAATCCGGGCAGTAATGAGAGGAGGAGTTCGATCGTGAAGACATCGAAGTGGACCGCATCATCGTTCGCGACCATGTTGCACGAGGAGCTGGAGAAGGCGGCCAATGGGTCACGCCGGACCAGCAGCACGACGTTCAAGCTCAAGAAGACTGACGTCCGCCACGCGGTGGAGTCGGTCTTCGAGCATGCCGTTCACGCCGGAGCCGGCGGACAGCGCGTTCGTTTCCCCGTGATCGGCGCCCTGGCGTGGCGCGAGGTCAAGCCGCGCCGGGCCGGCATGGGCAAGAACCCGTTCACCGGCGAGAGCATCATGCTCAAGGCTCGGCCTGCGTCCCGCAAGCCGCGCTGGTCGTTCCCCAAGGCCGTTCGGGAGGCCTACGCGCGCAGCTTCCGCAAAGCCGCTTAGACCCGACTGACTCTCTATCTTGCCGCTCGGCGGAGCGCCCGCCGGGCGGTTCTTTTTGCCCTGGCCTAAGCGCCCTGCTTTCTATACTGAACTATGGGCTGGACGAGCAAACCGATTAAGACGATCGAGATTCCGGAGCCGGCGTTCGAGCCTCTGCTAACCCCCGGGCCGGCACCCGAACCGCAGCGCGAGCCCGAGCGGCAACCGGTACCCATCGAGCGATGATCCCCGCGGTGGGCTATCGCCTGTGGCGCGTCGATCGCGCCGACGGATGGACCGGCACGCACCTGCAGTCCCTGGTGGCGGAGACGCTCTGGCCGCCCCGAGACCGGCTGGTGGCGGCCTGCTCGGCTTGGCTGGCCCACCGGCGCGGCCGGCCGGTCGGCCGCTCGGCGCCTCCCCACGTCTCGCCCGCCCCCGAGTGCAGTTGCGGCGCGCACGCGTTCCACGACCTCCGGCAGATGCTCCGGCAGGCGGACGAACTCGAGTCCCCGGACGCCGATCGCTTCGTGTTTGGCGGCGCCGTCCTCTGCTGGGGACGGGTCGTGATCCATCCGGAAGGGATCCGGGCCCAGTACGCACGGCCTCTGGCGCTGTGCCGTCCCCGGGATCGTGAGGTCAGCCTGGTCGTGCGCAGCGGGTCCGGCTCCTGGGGCGAGCCCGGGAGGCGCTGGGCTGGCTGCGCTGGCCGCGCCGCCGGCCCTGATTAGCGTCGTAGTTCAACTCTCAGTATGGCCGCCATCTGCTGACGAAAGGCTGTCGCCCCACCGTTGGCAGGGTGACGGACGTAACGGGCGTCTTGGCCCAGGGCTGCCAGGGCTATCCGGCCGATAGCGATCACGACGCGCGGCCGGACCAGGTCAAGAAAATGCTCTGTCAAACTTTGGCCGGCCGCGATCTCGGCCGCCGTCGGCCGCCGGTTTGACAGTTGGTTCCCAGGGCGATACGGATGGGTAGGCACCGTGTTCCAGAGAACGACCCGCCGCTCCGCACCCAGCCGGTCTAGCAGGCCGTGCACGATGGTCCCAGACGGTTCGGACCACACACGGGTCCGGCAAGTCGGTTGGTAAGGACCTCCCCACCGGAGCAGGTCGCGTTCGCTGGTGAACGCGATCCCCGACCAGCGCATCCCCTGGTAGCCGGCCGCCTCCCCGATCGCCACGATTTCGGCCTCGCGGCGCTGCTCGAGATAGTGCCGGAGATTGGCCAGTCGGATGGCGGGCGCCCCGGGCACATCGTCCGGACCAGATTCCCGGAACTGGTTGAAGGTGCTGCCGACCCGCACCCCCGCCAGCTCGGTCAGCAGCTCGTTCAGGCCCGTGGCCGCCGTCCCGCAATCAGGTCCGCGACCAGACCGGTCCATCCGGTCTGGTGGGAGGCGCCCAGCCCCGCGCCCGTGTCGCCGTGAAAGTATTCAAAGAACAGGAGGCGGTCCTGCCAGGCCGGGTCTGGCTGGGAGGTTCCGAAGACGGGCCGGCGGCCGTGACTGTCTCTTAGGAACAGGGCAATCAGGCGCCGCCGGAGTTCGTCCGCCACTCCGGCCAGGCTCAGGGGGCGGCCCGATCCCGAGGGAAGTTCCACCGTAAACCCCGGACCAAAGTAGCGGTCGTAGCGGCGCAAGGCCTCAATGAACAGGTAGTTCAAGGGGAACCAGATGGGTCCCCGCCAGTTAGAGTTGCCGCCGAAAAGCCCGCTGGTTGACTCGGCCGGCTCGTAATCCAGCCGCGCCACGCCCGAGCCCACGTCAATCTCGAATGGATGATCCCGCAGCCCTTGGGAGAGCGAGCGCAGGCCGAACGAAGACAAAAACTGACTCTCATCCAGGGCGGACGCCAGGACCCGGCGCACCCGGTCCGGGCCGGCAATCGAGAGCAGGTAATACCCGCCGGTGCCCGGCTTGGCTATGTGATCCAGGACGGCCGCTACCTCGGGGTGATTGCTCACATACCACTCGGCCCGCCGGGCGAAGTCCGGCAGCCGGCCCAGGGTCTCCGGGCCCAGGGTGGTGACCGCGTTGAGCGGGATCAGGCCCACCATCGATTTGGCTCGCAGCGGCAGCCGGCGATCGTCGCCCAAATGCAAGACGTCGTAAAAAAATCCGTCTTCTTCATTCCAGAGCCCCTGGGCGTCCACCGCCCGCGCGATCAGGGTGAAGTGTTCGAAGAACTTGGTGGCGATGTCTTCATACGCCGAATCGTGTTCCGCCAGGAGTAACGCCAGCTCCAGCAGGTTCAGGCAGTACATCGCCATCCAGGCCGTCCCATCGGACTCTTCCAGGTGCCCCATCAGCGGCAGGGCCGCCGACCGGTCGAAAGGGCCGATGTTGTCCAGGCCCAGGAAGCCGCCCTCGAACACGTTGTTGCCTTCTTCGTCCTTGCGATTGATCCACCAGGTGAAGTTCAGCAGCAATTTATGAAACACGCGTTCCAGGAACTCATAGTCCTGCGAGCCGTCGATCTCGAACACACGGAGGGCCGCCCAGGCGTGCACCGGCGGGTTGACGTCGGAGAACGCCCACTCGTAGGCGGGCAGCTGACCGTTGGGGTGCATATACCACTCCCGGCAGAGCAAGACCAGCTGGTGTTTGGCATAGTCGGGGTCGACGTGCGCCAGGGCGACACAGTGAAACGCCAGATCCCAGGCGGCGTACCACGGATACTCCCACTTGTCGGGCATGGAGACCACATCGCGATTGTCCAGGTGCGTCCACCCGGCATTGCGGCCGTGCTGATGGCCGGGCGGCGGGACGGGACCGGCCGGGTCGCCCCGCAGCCATTTTTCGACTTCGAGATGGTAGTACTGCTTGGACCACAGCATGCCGGCGAAGGCCTGGCGCATGACCAGCGCTTCATCGGCCGAGGCATCGGCCGGCGTGAGCGCCGCGTAGAAGGCGTCCGCTTCCTGCTGGCGCTGCGCCAGCGCCTGGTCGAAGGTCGGCCCGAAGACTGGCTGCCCATCCGTCAGGCGCAGCCGGATGGTGGCCGAGCGCCCCGCCTCGACCACGAGCCGATATCGCAGGGCAGCCTTGGTGCCGATCTGCTCCGGGTTCACCGTCGGCAGGCCGGCGATGACGTAATCGTTGATGCCGTCTTTGGGATACGGCTTCCCCCCGGCCACGCCCCAGAGCCGCGCGGCGTTCGACTCGTTCTCGCAGAAGAGCATGTCGAAGTCCCCATCTCCGGCCAGCACCATGGGCGCCAGCACCCGGTGCTGGGTGGTGATCAGGCGGTCCCCCGCCATCAATCGCGGCCGGCGGTCGTCGTATCCCCAAGACCACGTATTCCGAAACCAGATAGTCGGCAGGACTTCGAGCGTCGCCGCCTCGGGACCGGCGTTACGGACTGTGAGCCTAATCAAGATGTCGTCCGTCGACGCCTTCGCGTAGTCGGCCGTAATATCCCAGTACCGGTTGTCCTTGAAAATACCCGTGTCCAGCAGTTCGTACTCCGGGTCCGCCCGGCCGCGGCGGCGATTTTCTTCCAGCAACTGAACGTATGGAAACGCCGCGTGCGGGTAGACATATCGCCACCGCATCCAGGAGTGCGTGGACGTCGAGTCCTGATACCACCAGTATTCTTTGACGTCTTCGCCGTGGTTGCCCTCGCTCCCGGTGAGCCCAAAGTGCCGTTCTTTCAGGATTGGATCGCGGCCGTTCCAGAACGCGAACGCCAGGCACAGGATCTGCCGGTCATCACAGATCCCGCCCATGCCGTCTTCGTTCCAGCGATAGGCGCGGGAGCGGGCGTGGTCGTGTGGAAAGTATTCCCAGGCGTTGCCGGAGTCGCTATAGTCCTCGCGCACGGTGCCCCAGGCGCGCTCGGCCAGATAAGGGCCCCAGCGCTTCCAGGGCACGCCGGCCGTCCTCGCTTCGTCCAGGCGCTTGCGCTCGGCGTCCATCAGGCGGCCGCCGCCAGATCAATGCGGCAGGCTACCCCGGGCTTCACTTCGATCATCAAACGGCCGGCGGCGGCATCCCATGCGCTGCTCGTGACGCAAGGCCCTGTGACCACCGGAGCCTTCAGCGTCAGGCTGGACCAGCCGACACTGATCGGGGTGGGTGCCCCCGAGGCCGCCACATTCAGGCTGAGTCGGCCGGCCAGGCCGTCGCCCCGCCCAGCGCTCACATTTGCGGGTGCCGCGGCCAGATATGGTCGAGCCAGATGGCGAAGGAAATCGAGATTGACCTGCTCGCCCGAGGCGTCCCGAATCCCCCAGTACTTGTTCTCTCGCCATTGCCACCAGGCCCAGCCGATATGGAGGTCATCCGCGTCATTCAGGGCGGCATCGGCGTAACCGGCCGCTCCCGGCTGGGTCAGGTCGTGACCGAATTCGCCGACCCACCACGGAGCGCTCAAAGCCTGTGCTTCCCGCGCCCGCTGGGCGAACCGATCGGCCAGCGGCCCGGGGTCACCAGTCCAGAAGGGCGGGACCAGGGACCCTTCGTAGACATGGTCCGCATAGACGAGATTGTGCGCCCGGATCGGTCGCACGGCCGTGTTCAACGTGAAGAGCAAGATGCCTTCCAGAAAGAACAGATGATTCGGATCGACCGCGCCCACGGCTTGAATTGTCCGCTGGTAAAAGGGCCACATGAAAAATTTCTCGAAAATGCGCGGCGGGATAGGCAGCGGATGCGGTTCGTTGAACAGGTCATAGCCGGCAACGCCAGGGTTGTCGCGGAATCGCCTCGCGACTGCCTGCCAGGTGCGGCTCAGCTCAGCCTGCCAGTCAGAGGCCATCCAGAAGTACGTCTCGGCAGACCAGGCGGCCGGCGACAGCGCCGGCCCCCAGGAGAATTGGGGCAGCGGATTGACGTTCGGCACCAGCGGTAGGGTGGCCCACGCTGGCGCTCCGGAGTAGCCGAACTTCGGGCTCCAACCCAGGCGAAAGTGCATATCCAGGACTCCGTAAAGAGCGTGCCGGTTGAGCATCGCCACCGCGGTCGAAACCCGGTCCAGGTAGTGCTCGTCGATCTGCCCGCGAACGGGTTCGAGCCCTGACCAGTCGATGCCGAGGCGGACGAGGTTGAATCCTGCCCGTTGCATGAGCTCGGCGTCGCGCTCGTCGAGTGTCGCCGGCGGGTGCGCAGGATACGCCACGAACGTGTCGACGTTGAAGCCGCGCAGCAGGACGTCCCGCCCGATCTCATCGCTGATGCGCCCGCCGCTGGTGTGAAGCCAGAAAAGACTCGGGTCGCCGCCTCGCGGTGAAGAGGACGGGAGCGCGACGGCCAGTCGCGGAGCCGGGACATAGGCGGCGGCGACGAGCAGGAGCACGATCGCGGTGAGAGCGACAGCCAGGCCCCGTCGCCTACCCCGCCGGTTCCTCACGAGGAGTCTACTCGAGGGACCCGAGCACCCGGCAGCCCGACGGGCCGGCGATGATGCAGGCGGTCGCCATCCCCAGGAAGAGACCGTGGGCCATCACGCCCAGGGTCGCATCCAGCGCGCTCGCCAGCCGGGCCGGCTCGGCGATGCCACCCTCGACGCTCAGGTCGATCACGAAGTTGCCATTGTCCGTAACGAACGGATGATCATCTCCTCCGCGAAGCACCCAACGAGTCGCCAGCCGCTCCAGGCGACGGGCGGTCTGCAGCCAAAGAAAAGACGAGATCTCGACTGGAAGAGCGCCCTGCCCAAGGCGCGGCACCAACTTGGACTCGTCGGCAATAACGATGAATCGCTGGGCGGCCGCGGCGACTAATTTTTCCCTGAGCATCGCTCCGCCCCGGCCCTTGATCAGGTTGCGCTGGGGGTCGATCTCGTCGGCCCCGTCTACCGCCAGGTCCAGCGGCCGATCGACGTGGTCCTGCAATGGAATTCCGGCAGCCGCGGCCTGGTCGGCGGCTGCCCGAGACGTCGGGACGCCGCGGACGGCAATGCCGCGGGACACCAGCCGGCCGAGGCCGGCGATGAACAGGGCGCTGGTGCTCCCCGAGCCCAGGCCGATGACCATCCCCGGGCGGACCAGTTCCAGCGCCCGCTCTGCTGCTGCCGCCTTGAGCGACTCGATCTGGGTCATGTTAGCCCCAAGCCCGGATCCACCGAGCGGACGAAGCAGATTGGGATGCGGGGCGAGATGAGCGCAAGCCCGGATCTACCGGTCGGGCGCCGCAGATCGGGATGCGGGGCGTGCCGAGCCGAAGGAGGCGACGAGCACCGCAGCGAGCGTACCCGTTGGTACGTGAGCGAGGCGCCGGCCCTCTTACCGCATTCTTACCGCGTCGGACCACGATATACGGACGTGAGCCTGGGCCAGCGCATCCTGGTCGTGGATGACGATCCAATGGTCGCGTCCACGATCGAGCGCGTGCTGCGACCCGAAGGCTATGACGTCGATATCGCCCTCGGCGGCCTGGCCGCCCTCAGCCGGGCCAGGGAGCACCGGCCGGACCTGGTGGTGCTGGACCTGATGATGCCGGGGGTCGACGGCCTGGAAGTCTGCCGCCAGCTGCGCGCCGGCGACGACCTGCCGATTCTCCTTCTGACTGCTCGGGGAGGGACCGCCGATCGGGTGCGCGGCCTCGATACCGGCGCCGACGATTACCTGGTCAAACCGTTCGCCTATCCCGAGCTGCTGGCTCGGGTTCGGGCGCTGCTCCGCCGTACGTCGCCCGGAAGGGGCGAAACGCTTCGGTTTGCCGACCTGTCGATGGACCCAACTGCCCATGAGCTCCGACGAGGCGAGCGGCGAATCCAGTTGACCGCCAGAGAATTCACCTTACTTGAGCATTTTCTTCGGCATCCGCGCCTGGTGCTGAGCCGCGACCAGCTGTTGCAAGCCGTCTGGCCGGACGAAGAAGCAGACGACAACATCGTCGCCGTCTACATCGGCTACCTGCGTCAGAAACTGGAAGAAAACGGGGGACAACGGCTGATCCAGACCGTTCGTGGCTTCGGCTACAGCCTGCGCGAGGCCTGACGGTGTCGTTTCGGTTCCGCCTCACGCTCTTTGGCGCCGGCGTGGTGGCCCTGACGTTACTGACGTTCGGCTGGCTTGTCTATCAGCTGGCGGCCCACACCCAGGGGACCGACCAGGACAAGGCCTTGAGTCAGCGCGCGGTGGAGGCCGTCGCAGCGGCGCAGGCGATGCCGTCCGACACGCCGGCGACGCTCGCGAGCCTGGCCAGCGCTGAGGACCTGCGCAGCCACACAGACGTTTTCGTTCTGGTCCTGAGTGCGTCGGGGACGTTGCTCTCCACCAGTGCCCGCGTTGGTGATGCGCCGCCGGTCGTCCCCCTGGACGTCCTGCAACAGGCGGCCAGCCGGGGCCAGCTCCTCACCACCCTGAACCAGTCCGGCGTCCCGGTCCGCGTCTCGGTGCGACCCTGGAGCCACACCAACCAGGGCCTGGACGGCTTTGTCGTCGCGGGCCAGCCGATCAGCGTCCAGTCGACGAATCTGAGCGGGCTCAAGGCGTTCCTGATCATCTCGGCGATCCCCGCGTTGCTGGCGGCGCTGGGCGCCAGCTGGCTGGTTACCGGCCGGGCGCTGAGGCCGCTGCGAACGGTCGCGGAGACTGCCCAAGCCATCGGGCGCACGCGGGACCTCCAGCAGCGCCTGCCCCAACGTGAAGGCAAGGACGAGCTCAGCCAGCTGAGCCAGAGCTTCAACCAGATGCTCGCCCAGCTGCAGCAAGCGCACCAGCAGCTGGCCGCCGCCCTGGCGGCGCAACGGCGCTTCGTCGCCGACGCGTCGCACGAGCTGCGCACGCCGCTGACGACCATCCGTGGCAATGCGGGCTTGCTGGCCTTTGGCCCGGACGTGACCGACGATGTCCGGGCGGCGGCCGCTCGCGACATCGCCAGCGAGAGCGAGCGGATGAGCCGGCTGGTCGAGCAGCTGCTGACGCTGGCCCAGGCGGACGCCGGGCAAGACCTGCAGCTGACGCCGCTCGCCCTGCGGCCAATTCTGGAGTCGGTCAGTCGCCAGGCACAGGTCGCCCATCCAGATCGCCAGTTTCACGACGCCAGCTTCGCGGACGCTCGCGTCCTGGGCGACGAGGACGCCCTCACCCAGCTGCTCTGGATCCTGGTCGACAATGCCGTCAAGTTCACCAGGGCCGGCGGCCAGATCGAGATTGGGCTGGCGCAGCAGGACGGGACCGCACGGCTGACGGTGGCGGACGATGGGATCGGCATTCCCCCGGCCGACCTGGAGCGCATCTTTGACCGGTTCTATCGCGTCGATCCCGCCCGGTCGGGCGCCGGCGCCGGCATCGGGTTGTCCATCGCCCGCTGGATTGTCACCCAGCACCGGGGGACGATCACGGCCCGCAACAACGACGGGCCCGGGGCGACTTTCAGTGTCCAGCTGCCTAAGACAGACTAGAGACAGTCTGACTCGAGCTGACTCAAGTCTTATCTGGTTCTTACGGCCCCGGCGTACGTTCGACTCATGTACGACCTGGCAAACGAACACATTGCAGGCTACGTTGCGGCGCTGCTGACCCTCCCGATCGCCTGGCTCTTTCTGCGCCTGATCCAGCTGGCGGCCAAGCACCGGGTCGCCTGGGCGATCCGCTTCGCCGACGGATACCGCGCCAGCT
>WNFA01004951.1_pt1 | contig 11666 bp, 9 predicted proteins | sample 5400481 | NCBI WGS metagenome assembly WNFA01 (sample SAMN13153340, study PRJNA577476) | soil metagenome | isolation source: 120 cm saprolite under Douglas fir tree site 2 hole 1 replicate 2 | place: USA:California | collected 2015-04-18
GGTTGCGAAGGTCAGACTTCATCGCGGCGACATACGCCTTGTCCTTAGTGTTCGCGAACTTCGGAATCGCGATCGCGGCAAGAATGCCGATGATGACGACCACGATCAGAAGCTCAATGAGTGTAAAACCCTTTTTGTTGCTCATTTAAGACTCTCCTGAAGCGTTAGTAAATCGCCGCCGGCTTCCTGGGCCTTCAGCATGTCCAAAAGACGCGGCTCCTTAATTCAAGGCAACGCTACCCATGTGGCAACAGCCAATCCACATCGCCTGAGCTCGGCGTAAGTGGCTGTCCAGAAGCCACTTAGCGCACTGGTCTCGGTGCTTCACAAGCGCCAAAATCGTCGCTTTTTGCGTCTGGGATTGCAAGCTGCAACAGTTCTGATTGCCAAATTCGTATCAGTTGGGTGCGAAAACCGGGGGCTCGGCACGGAGGGCCGACGGGCGGAGCTGGATAAAAAAACCCCGCCTTTGGACGGGGTTTTTCATCGAAGCGTGACTGCAGCTCGTGCTACGGAGTTACGCTCCCGAAAAAGATATCAAGGTTAATCGGCGGCGGTCCATAAAACTTCCCCACTCCAGTCCATGCAAACGCCGCAGTCGTGGGAAGCGACACGATGCCGTTGTAATCTCCTATGAACGGCCTGAAGCCGGATGCCGACCCGCTCGGCACTCCGTACAGTCCCGGGTCGAAGCCGCTGCGTGTAACGCGTTGCGTGGTGAAGTTTGCGCCACCATCGGTGCTTTTGCCGTAGGTGATGTCGACAAGCGCGTTGTTGGTGTAGACCGCCCACAATGTCCGCATACGCTACATAAAGTCGCTGTCTGATCGGATCGAACGCGGGTACCGGATATGACCCTGGACCCCTGAAGGGAGTGCCCGAGACGTTAAAGCAATAAGGGGGAAAGAGGCAAACGGGATTATTGAACGTGGCGAACTGCACGGGCGCGCTCCACGTGGTGCCGCGATCGGAAGATTCACTTACGTACATCACCGCGCCCTTACCGCCCTGGACACCGTTGTCGAACGTCAGATATGCGTGGCTTCCATCGCCGTTCGTCACCACCCGCGCGTCCTGATTGCTGCGGACCGTGCTGGCGGTGATTTGCGTAGGTGTGGAGAACGTCGTTCCATTGTCCGCGGACACGGCGACAAAAATCGGCGAGTTCGATCCGTTGCCGTGGAATTGCGCCCAAGTGACGTAGATCCGTCCGTCAGTCGGATCGACCCAAATCGACTCGTGGTCCTGGAATTGGCCCGTTGAGCCCTTGGTAATGCCAGACGCATCCCATTGCGCCACGACGGTAAGTGGCTCCGCACTTCCACCTTTGAGCCAGGTTTTGCCGCCGTCCTTCGATGTGCTGAGAAGCAGCCGTGCCTTGTAGCTACTAACCCCCGAAACTGCGTACGTGTAGCAGGCATAGAGCGCAGTCTTCCCGTCACTACTAAACGCCACGACTGGATCGCCCCCAAAATCCCCGGTACCGGTTCCAGGCACAGCCGGATCGTTGGTGTACTTGGTTACTCCTGGTATGAATCCGTCCGGAACCGTAGGCGTCCAGGTCTTGCCCCCATCAAAGGTCGCGTTGACCGCGCAGCCATCGTTGTAGTTCCAGTCGTTGGCACCGACGATGAAGTTCTGCGGGTTGGCCGGGTTGACGGCGATGGGAGTTTCATTCTGAGCCGTCGTGTCGTTTCCGATGTCAACCACGAAAGCTCCGGACGCGGCGAGCTGGGCGCCCCGAGCCAGGTTGGGAGCAGTCGGGCGGTTCAATTGACTGTCCTCGCAGGCCGCGAGGACAAACACGGCCAGCAGCGCTGGGTAGGCGACGTACAAGCGCATTGGTGAGATCTCCACAATTTGTTAGGAATCTTCGCCCCAGAAACAACGGCAGCGAAACGTGAGGATAAGTGCGTCCTCGCGTCGCGTCCGTGATCTGAGGAAGTTTGGGAGGACATATATGTCGCACCGGTTCGGGTTTCCGCAATCCTATCCGGATGCGAGCGGGCGGCAGTTGGTGTTCGCCGACCGTTAGCGCGGCACTATCGCGCGAACCAGTAAGTCGCCTTCAGCAGGAAAACGTTGCTCGGGCGCCCAAAGATCCCTCGCGTTTCGCGGCCCGTGCGGAAATCACCCTCGAACGGCAGGAAGTCTTCGCGTTGCTGCTGCCAGACGAAGAAAAGCGCCGAACCGGGCCGGTATTCCCAGCGCACCACCGCATTTCCCCGCAACGAGTGCGTCCGGAAATCGGGATTGCCGATCGAGAATGAAGGCGCTAAGCCCGGACCATCCGGATCTACCGTATAGGAGCGCGTCTTCCCCGTCGCAGGATCGGGCACCGGCGTGATCGTGCTGCCGTTGTCGCTTCCGTAAACCAGGTACTCTTGCGTTCCCGGTTTCGCCAACTCCTTGAAGCCCTTGAAGCGTCCCGCCGAGGCAAAGGGCTGTGCGTAGAGCTGGAACGAGAGAAGCGGCGTCAGCGTCCATTCCACTCGGGTCGTCGCTGAAAGCGTCGTCTGGAACAGACTGCCGAACACGTATCGCCGTCCGTAGGTCGACGTTGCCACCGGATCGGTCGCGGCACGAACGAATTGTATGGTGTTGTGATAATGTGTGAGATCCGGCGATATCGTCACGTGAACCGACGAGCTTGGACGGATGTCGACGCCGGGACTGATCTCTTTCGTGTAACCGTGCGCCTGATCGACGTAATAGTTCGCGAACAAATTGTAGGAGACAGCTGAACGCGGGCTGCTATTGATCTGCGTCCAGCCTCCCCACTGCGTCGGCTGCCTGCCACGCGGGCCTCCGCGAGTGAGACGATCGTCGATCGCGCTCGGATCGTACTCACCACCGGCGTAAACCGTCCAAAGGTTCGTGAAGCTCAGCGTTATCTGGTTGAAGAAACTCGTCCAGAGCTTGTCGCCGCCGTAGTTCCAGGCGTGGTTGGTGCCGGCGAACAGGTTGTAGCTCCTGAGAAGCTTCCCCGCCTCGAGGTTATTGTAAGACCCTCCCGCACCGATGTTTCGGTAATCAACGCGACCCATGAACCCGAGATCATTCACCTCGAATCCCGGGCTGATCGATTTCGCGGTTGCGGAGAATGACCAGGTCCCCGATTTGTTGAGGCCAAGCTTGGCCGAATAACCGCCGAGCGAACTGGCGGTCGTGTCGACGGAGAGATAGTCGGCGTCGGGGCGCTGGTAATAGCGCGCGCTCGATTGCTGAGCATTTCGGATCACGGCTCTTGATCCTTCGATGAGAGACCTCGATAACGCTCCCGTCAGCTGCCACTGTTTTTTTGCCCAATTATGCTCGAAATCGACGCTGCCAACGTCAGCGCCTGAGCGAAGCAGGTTTTTGAAGGCGCTATCGCTCACATCGCGATTCACGGCTGTGCCGCCGAGCCCGAGAAGGGTTTGACCGTCGCGGAAGTCCCGGCGCACCCGTCCCACGAAATAGTTTGTGAGCGGCTCGACCGGAGTTGACGACTCGACGTTCGCGCCGTCGATCACGCGTGCTTTCTCCTCGGCGGTAAGCGCGTTGAGCACTCCAACCGTCCACGCTCCCACCTTTCCGGTCAGCTTGCCAGCGCCAATGATCGTTGTCGCGTCGGGTGCATCCACGAATTGTCCGTTGACGAAACGCTGCGGAGGTCTCCCGATTCGGCGAGAATAGAATATCTGCTGACTGCCGTATGACGGTCCACCGTTGATGGATCCGATGTTGAAAATGTTCGCTCCCTCGACGAAGAACGGGCGCTTCTCGGGGAAAAACGTCTCGTACGCCGAGAGGTTGACCACCGCGGGATCTACTTCGACCTGACCAAAATCAGGATTGACAGTGGCGGTGAGAGTGAGTCCGCTCGGAAGTCCGTACTTGAGATCAACGCCTGCCGAGGGCTTGGTATCGTTGGGCCGATAGAACGGATTCGCGGGATCACCAGGCGCGCGGGTCAGCTTGGCGCTCGCGTACGGCATCACTTCGAGACGACGCGGAGTCGGGATATCCACTATTCCTGCCAGATCGCCCTCGAACGAGACGAACCCTGGATCCGTTTGCTTCCACGGAGACCAACTATCGCGCTCGTTTCGGCGGGCAATGTCGCGCATGATCTGAATTCCCCAAAGACGTTCGACCCCGTTCTGGGCTCGTTGAAAACGAAGTTGAGAGAATGGGATGCGGTACTCCGCCGTCCAGCCTGCGGAATCCACATTGGTCGCGACCTGCCAGACGGCGTCCCAATTGAGGTCTTCACCCTTGTTGTCGTCGAACTCCAGAACATCCTTCTGCACGGCCCGGGGGTTCACCGAGAAGCGGAACGACGTGCGGCGATCGTGGTAGGAGTCGACCATCACGTGCAGCCAGTCCGAATAAATCCCGGACGCATCGCGCCGAGCGAGTTGGGCGGCGATCGAGTCAGGACGAGAGTCGAACATCCGCACTCCGACGTAGAGTGCATCGTCGTCGTAGAGAACCCGGACTTCGGTTGGGTCGGTGGCCTTGGCTCCGACGTTGGGATAGCTCTAGGTGAAGTCGCCCGATGGAACCGCCGCCGTCCACGCCGGCTCGTTCAATTTTCCATCGATGTTGATGGTGCCGGTGGAACGGCTGGCGCGCATGACGCGAACCGCCGACGCTGGAGGCGGCGATGTCGAAGAGGCGGGCGGTTGCCCCGCTGGCTGACCCGGATACGAAGGGTTCTGTGCGGCGACCGAGGTTGAAGCGGCGAGAACTGTCAATACAGCGAGGCACCGGAGCGCACGACGAATGACCATTGGATCGGAACGGGTTGAAGTGGCGGGCGATGCTTCTTGCCGTCGCCAGATTTAGACAGCCCTACGGTTGTAAGGGTTGGGTTATGACGCCGATTTAGATCGGAATTGATGCCTATTGCTTCTTCAGCTCGGTCCGCTCTTTCGGCTCGGTCCGTTCCTTTGACTCGGTCCGCTCCTTCGCCTCGGCCCGTTCTGCTGGCGCGGTGGGCACTTTGTTCGATCCCGCGCTCCCTTGTCCGCCGCCGGTAATGCGACAAGCGGCAGCCGGATCGCTTTCGAAATTCCGAATGATATCTTTGGACTTGCGCAGCTGCGCCGCGGTACCTCGCACCGTGATAGCCGAGATGCCGGATTTGGGAACATAGTAAAGGCTGCCACGCGTGCGGAGATAGGGATCGATGATGTCCGCTGCCTGCTGCGGCGAAAGACATGAGAGCGGAATCGTTTCCGTGAGCAATGTCGACGTTGTTGGCCCATCGCTTCGCATTGCGGGAAGGATCAGGGTCGCCGCCGTGAACCAGATCGTAACCACGAGCGCGGCGCCACTCAGCATCACGACTACACGCCCCACGCGTCGACGGTGCGCTGTGGTCACGGCGGTTTCCGCGAGAGTGATCGGATTGCTCATCGGCGGAAGGTTGTTGAGCACATTGGCGGCGTTGTATTCCCTGTCGCGGAGAAGCGTCGTGAGACGCGAGCAATCCGGACAAGTAGCGCAGTGCTGTATCACCGCGGAATCGCCAGCCATCTCCCTCAGCGAGCCGGTAGCGAGCTCTGAAAGGCACTCTTCGCAAGTCATCGGGAAAGCTCACGGTAGCTCGGGTGGGTCGCGAGCAGGCTCTCCCGGATGGCCTTGCGCGCTTTAAAAAGATTGGCTCTCACCGAGACCTGCTTCATTCCCGTCCGCTCGGCGGCTTCGGCGGGCGAGAATCCCTGCAAATCGACCAGTTCGAAAATCTCTCGCTGGCGACGAGGAAGCTCGGTGAAAAGCTCGCGGATCACGCTGGCGGCGCGCTCGCGATCTACGCGCCCACCGGGATCGGTCGTGTAAACGTCGCGGAGCGGCTGGGCCGCGGGCGAGAGCGCGAGACGGCCACGACGCCTGCGCGTTCGCCGCATCTGCGTCGCGGCCCTCCTGGTAATCCTGTACAGCCAGGCGTCGAGCGGGCCGTCGGAACGATACTGGCCCAGCTCGCGATACGTCCGAACGAAAACTTCCTGGGTGATATCCTCCGCCTCATCGGGATCGCTGGCGAACATCAGCGCCCAGCGGAATACCGCTGGCTGAAAGCGCGTGACGAGAGTCGTGAACGCGGAATCGTCCCCTGAGGAAGCGAGCGATGCCAGCTGCGCGTCGAGAGCGTACACAGCCCGATCACGGTACGTTGGACTCGCGCCGCGACCCCCGCTCTTATCGAATCGGCTGACGCTCATTGTGAGGGGAATATATGGTTGCGTGGGCACTGCGTCCGAGCTTGCGAACACGCGACATCTCCGGAGACTCGTCCGAATAGATGATGTCACCAGTGCCTGCAGCGTTTACTCGCCAGGCTGGTTTTAGTGAAGACTACAAGAGCGAGCGGATCCAGCCTCCGTCGACCGCGATCGAGCTGCCCGTGATGTAGCTCGCGCGCTCAGACGCTAGAAAGGCGGCAAGGGCGGCGAGCTCGCGCGGCTCGCCAAGCCGGCCCATCGGAATCTCCTTTTCCCATTTGGCGAAGGTGTCGTTCGCCGTAGCGCCGGATCTCCCACCGGCGGCACGAGCGAGCTCCTCGACACGATCGGTGCGCGTGTAGCCCGGCATGATGTTGTTCACCGTCACCCTGAACGGCGCGACCTCGTTGGCGAGTGTGCGCGCGAATCCAGTCACCGCCGCGCGCAGGCTGTTGGAGAGCATCAGTCCGTCAATCGGCTGCTTGACCGCGATCGACGTCACGTTGAGTATCCGTCCCCAATTTCTCTCTTTCATTCCGGGCAAAAGAGCGCGCGCCAGTCCGACGGCGCTCGCCAGAAGCAGGCGTGTGGCCGCATCCCACATTTCCGCGGTCAGGCTCTCGAACGGTCCGCTCGGTGGTCCGCCCGAGTTCGTGACGAGAATGTCGACCTTTCCGTACTTATCGAGCGCCGTTTTCGCGACGCGATCGATTCCCGATTGCCCAGAGACATCGGCCGAAACATCGACGACGGTAACGCCTGAGCTCTTACGGATCGATTCTGCCGTCTGACGAAGCGCATCCTCGCCACGCGCACAGATAACGAGATTTGCTCCTTCAGCCGCCAGCTCTTCGGCGATCGCGCGACCGAGACCTTTACTGCTGGCGGAGACCAGTGCGACCTTGCCGCGAAGACCGAGATCCAAGGTCAGCGCCTCAGGTAATCGTCTTTCTTGTCCAGCCAGTCCTGCCGTGGCGGACTGAAGACATCGACGTCGAGAGTCTCCTCGAGTGCCTCGGCCTTGTGCGGCACATTGGAAGGGATGAGCAACACCTCACCCGCGTGAACCGTGATCTCCTCCGCTCCGTCGTCGCCGATCCAGAACTTCAGAGCGCCCTCGAGGATGTAGGTGAGCTGCTCGTTCTCGTGCGAGTGTTTCGGCACGATGCAACCTTTCTTCAGGTACACGTGCGCGAGCATCATGCGATCGCCCGTAATGAGCCGGCGCTCAAGCATATCGGACACCCGCTCCTTTTTCATCGAGTCCCAGCGGTAAAACTTACATTCGTTCTTTGAAGCCATCAGCGCTCCTTCTTCTCCGTCATCGGGATGTGGCCTTGCGATCGTAGACGATTCGCCCGCCGACGATTGCGTAATCTATCTTCGCGTCGCGGATCGTCTCCGGCGCGACTTTCGTCAGATCGCGATCGATGATCACAACGTCGGCCAGCTTGCCCGGCGCTAGCGATCCCTTCTCGCGTTCTTCGAAGGATGCGTAGGCCCCGCCGGTGGTGTAAGCGCGCAACGCATCTTCGACCGTGATTTTCTGCTCTGGAATCCAGCCGTCGGGATGTTTGCCGTCAAGCGTTCTTCTCGTAACTGCTGCATAAATGCCTTCCAGCGGAGTCGCGGGCGCGACCGGCCAGTCACTTCCGAAGGCCAGCCTGGCACGCGTGTCCCGGAGAGTGCGAAACGCGTAGGTCGTTCTTGCCCGCTCGGGACCGATGACCTTTTCCGCCCAGCGGCCGTCGTCGATTGCATGGTACGGTTGCACGCTCGGGATCACACCCAACTCGCCGAAACGAGGTATGTCCGACGGTGCGATGTGCTGCGCATGCTCGATTCTGAAGCGCCGCTCGCGCGCGCCATTCTCGCGCTCCACCCGCTCGAAGATGCCGAGCTGGAGATTGACAGCGCGATCACCGATCGCGTGTACGATGACGTGCAGATTCGCTTTGTCGGCGTTGGACGTCCATGAGTAGAGATTCTCCGGCGTGTTGACGAGCAACCCGCTATCGCTTGGTGCATCGGTGAACGGCTGCATCATTGCCGCCGTGTGCGAGCCGAGCGACCCATCGACGAATCCCTTGAGCCCCCCGATGCGCAGCCATGAGTCTCCCCGTCCGCGCGCCGCCACGGTGTCGCGTAGTCGAGCCCATGTGGAAAGAGGCACAGCGGCGTAAATTCGCGTCCGCAATTTTCCAGCGCGGTGCGCGCGCTCGAACACCGCGAGATCCGACCACGTCCCCATGTGGTCGACGGATGTTACGCCGCGCTCGTTCGCGTAAGTCATCGCCGCATCGAGGGCGCGATCGAGCATCGCCGGACCTGGATCCGGAACCGCCCGATCAATCAGCTCCTGCGCGTTGTCCTTGAAGATTCCGCTCGGCTGTCCGGAAGCATCGCGGGTGATCGTGCCGCCTACTATGTCGCCCCCCGACATCGGCACCCCGGCGGCGTGCATCGCCGCAGAGTTGGCGAGTGCCATGTGGCCATCGAGGCGGTTGATCCAGACGGGATTGTCGGGCGTGACTGAATCGATCCATGAACGCCGCGGCAGCTCTCCGCCCCAGTTCTGATGATCCCAATCCCCGCCCGTGATCCAGGTTCCTCGGGGTACAGTCGCGGCGAAAGCCTTAATGCGCGAGATAAACTCAGATGGAGTTCTCGCGTCGCGCAGCTGCACCGACGCGAGATTCATCCCGCCGGCGAGAAAGTGTACATGCGAGTCAATGAATCCAGGAACGACCATGCCACCACGCGCATCTATCACCTTCGTCTGCGGGGACACGCGAAGCCGAATCTCGGATGTCGATCCAACAGCCGCAATCCGGTCGCCGCTCAGCGCGACCGCCTCGGCCCACGGTTTGTCCGGTTCGCCCGTCCAGACGATGCCGTTCACAATGGCGATGGTGTGGGGGTGCTGATTGTTTGTCATCGACGTCGCGCAGGCGAGGAAAAGGGCGCAGCTCGAGAGAGGAAGGTAAAAACGCACCGCCAAAAGCTAGCGAAAATCTTTCAGCGTGAGAGAGCTCTTCAGTGGAATCAGTTTCCGCGATTCTGGCCGAGCGTCCTATAAAAGACGAGACGAAGCGACGTACGCCATCAAATCCGCGCGCATCGTGCACTGATAGTCGAAAGAACCACAAACCGAGAAGGAAAAATGAGACTGACAACACATCGAAATGCGGTTATCGCGTTTGCGGCAATTGCGAGTCTGACAACGGCAGCGAGAACTGCGCAAGCGCAGCTACCGAAGCTATCGGAGTTTCACCCGTCGCTCTACGGCTCGACCGAGCTCGATACGCGCCACAGTCAGTTTTACTTGCTCGGCGTGTACGTCGGCATGGGCGGGCTCGGGTGGTCGCCATATTTCAACGCCAACGCATACTCGCTTCACTACCGGCTGATCCGCGACGTGCCTGCCTCGGCGAGAACTCTTTCGGCAGTGTCGCCGACGCTTGGGATGGCATACGCTGGTCGTAACAACGGGGTGTCGTTCGGTGCGGGGTACACGTGGGTTCAACATCCTGACGCTGGCGCGCCTGGAGCTGAAGGAGGCGGAAGCAACGGCACCTCGGCCAGTGTCGGCGCATACCATAACGGAGCGGGCAGGCGCGCGATGCACACGCAGCTGCTTGCGAACTACAACTTCGGAAGTCAGTACGCGTGGGCGCGCGGCCGCGCCTCGGTCCCATTCGGGCATTCAAGCAGGCACCCCGCGCGAATCGGCGCCGAGGTGGTCGGGCAGGGCGGCGGAAAAGATCCGGCGAAGAGCAATTCCTTTCAGGCGGGACCAACCCTCGAATACTCCTGGACTCCGCAGCTCAGGACGACGGCAGCGGCTGGATATAAGTCGGTCGGTGGTGCACGCTTCGCAAGCAGAGAGTCAGCGCCCTATCTCAAGCTCGAGTTCTCGTATTCGCCGTGATCGACGAACGCGGTTAGCGCGCCAGCATTTTCTCGAGTTGCCCCTTCACCTCTGACCACTCCTCGTCGAGGATGCTGTAGTAGATGCTGTCCCGGTAACGCCCGGTCCACATCAGCGTGTGCTTCCGAAGAATCCCCTCCTCTTTCGCTCCGATGCGCAGCATTGCCTTGCGCGAGGGCGCGTTCAGCACGTCGGTCTTGAGCTCGACTCTGACGCAGCGAAGCTTCTCGAATGCGTGCGTCAGCAACAGATACTTCGCTTCAGTGTTGATGGCGGTCCGCTGCCACGGACGGGCGAGCCACGTCCAGCCGATCTCGATGCGGCGGTTTGGACCATCATAGTTACCGAAGCGAGTGCTTCCGACGACCCGTCCCGAGGATCGCTCGATCGTGACGAAGGGTAGACTCGTTCCCTCGCGCTGGAGCGCGAGCGCGGATTCCATGTAGCCTCGCATCTCCTCGCCGGTCCGAATCATGACGATTGTAAGACGCCATATCTCCGGATCGAGCCCGATTTCAGTCAGCTGCGCGTGGTGCTCGAGCGTCATCGGCTCGAGACGCACGAAGCTCCCTTCGAGGACTACCGGCTCGAGGGCGGAGGTTGCTCGCGACACTCAGCTCGGGGGAGGAACTGGAGTAGGTGGAGCGGGCGGAGTCAGCGGAACCACCGGATGCTTCAGATGGAATCCTGTCGCCTCCTGGTACGCCCGCGCGACGGCCAGCACCTTGGGCTCCTCAAACAGTCCGCCCAGGAACGTGAGCGAAACGGGAGTGCCATCGTCTCGAAACCCGTTCGGTAGGATCACGGCGGGGTGTCCGGTGAGGTTCGTGGCGACAAGCTGCGCCAGATTCGCGGCACCAGTCGGCGTCACGATCACATCGACGGTGCGCATGAGATCGTCCCACTTCTGAATCGCGATGGAGCGCAGGCGATTGGCGTTGACATAGTCGACGGCGGGAATGAAGCGCGACGTCCGGAACGTGTTGGGCCAGTCGAACTTCCCCTGCTGGACGAGCTCGTTATCGCTATTCGATCTCGTGAGGTCGTCGAACGCTGCCGCGGCTTCGGCTGTCAGGATGATTCGCATTGCGTCGTACGGAACATCAGGCAGGTCGACTGGAATCAGATTGATCCCGAGCCGCTTGAATACATCGAGCGCGGCATCGTCGAACTGTTTCGTCGCGTGCAGGGTCCGCTTGGCATCTGTCGGGTCGATCTGCGGTGTGTCGAACGCGGACTTCACGTATCCGACGCGCAGCTGCTTGGGCGAGAGGTGCGCATCCCAGTGATACGGCGCTGAAATGACGCTATTGTCCTGACCGTCCGGTCCGTAGATCGCGTCGAGCACAATCGCGCAGTCCTCGACGCTGCGGCAGAGGGGACCGAGCTTGTCCATCGTCCATGAGAGCGCCATCGCCCCCGTGCGCGGTACTCGGCCAAACGTGGGCCTAAGCCCGGTAGTCCCGCAGCGCGTCGATGGGGAGGAGATCGATCCGAGCGTCTCACTTCCGATCGCGAACCCG
>WNFA01004478.1_pt1 | contig 11664 bp, 14 predicted proteins | sample 5400481 | NCBI WGS metagenome assembly WNFA01 (sample SAMN13153340, study PRJNA577476) | soil metagenome | isolation source: 120 cm saprolite under Douglas fir tree site 2 hole 1 replicate 2 | place: USA:California | collected 2015-04-18
CCGGATCCTCGATGGGCACCCACACGCCGCGGTCCCATACGATCACCGCGCCCGCGCCGTAGTTGCCTTCGGGGATGATCCCCTCGAAGTCGCCGTACTCGATGGGGTGATCCTCGACATGCACGGCCAGGCGTTTGTCGGCGGGATCGCGCGACGGCCCTTTAGGGACAGCCCACGATTTCAACACACCGTCCAGCTCGAGCCGCAGGTCGAAGTGCAGGCGCGTGGCGGCATGCTGGTGGACGATGAACCGCCGCCCCGGTGCGGCGGCGACCGAGCCGGATGGCTCGGGCGTGCGGTCGGCGGAGCGCTTGGCCCGGTATGGCTTGAGCGCGTCGTCAGGCGGAGGGCGGGTCGGGGGCGGCGGGGGGGTCGGTGTCACGGTCGTGGTCCATTGTAGACCGAAAATGCACCGCGTGGCAATCGGCGCGGCGGGGGGGGCGCAGGATGGACCCTCCCTCGCGCCAGTGGTAATATCCTGATGCGGTCGGTCGGACGCTCACCCTATCACCAGCAGGCCCTATGCCCGCGCACTCGATTGGCTCCGCCACGATTTCCTTCGGACTCGTCTCGGTCCCGATCAAAATGTTTTCGGCCGGGGAGTCGTCGGCCGCGATCTCGTTCAACTGGCTGCACAAGAAGGACGGGGCCCGTCTGAAGCAGCAATACGTCTGCTCGAAGGACGGGGAGAAGGTCGAAAAGGAGGACATGATCAAGGGGTACGAGTTCGCGAAGGGGCGGTACGTCCAGTTCACCCCCGACGAGCTCAAGGCGCTCGAGGAGAAGGGGACGGGCTCGATCAACATCACCGAATTCGTGGACGCCGACACGGTGGACCGGATGTACATGGACAAGGTCTACTTCATGGGACCCGACAAGGGGGGCGACCGAGCGTTCACGCTGTTGGGTGAAGCTCTCAAGAAGACCCGCAAGGTGGCGATCGGGCAGTGGGCGGCGCGCGGCAAGCAATACCTCGTCATGATCCGGCCGCTGGGCCGGGGGCTCGCGATGGAGCAGCTGCGCTACGCCAACGAAGTGCGCTCGATCGACGAAGTGCCGATCCCGAAGGTCGACGTGAAAAAGGCGGAGCTGGACATGGCCGTGCAACTCGTCGAGCAAGCGGCGACGGAAAACTTCGAGCCCCAGAAGTACGAGGATACCGTCAAGGCCCGAATCCAGGAGCAGATCCAGCGGAAGGTGGACGGCGAGGAGATCACCGAGGAACCGACCGAAGCCCCCAAGACGCAGATCATCGACCTCATGGAGGCGCTGAAGGCGAGTCTCGCCAAGGGCAAGGGCTCGACCGGCGGCGAGCGCAAACCCGCGAAGCGTGTCGAGCGCGCCGCCGAATCCAAGCCAGCCAAGAAACGAAAGGCCGCCAGCGCCTAGGCGATGACGGGCTATACCACCGAGGAAGTCGCTCGGCTCCTCGGTCTCTCTACCGGACAGATCCGATCCTACACCCGAGCCGGTTTCCTCTCCCCCTCCCCCTCGCGCGCCGCGCGGGGGGAACTGCGCTTTTCCTTTCAGGACCTGGTGCTGCTGCGCGCGGCGAAGGGCCTGATGGCGGCCCGGATCCCCGCGGCGAAGATCCGCGGCTCGCTGCGCCGCTTGAAGCAGCAGCTGCCGCGGGGCCGGGCGCTCTCGGAGCTGCGCATTACGGCCGAAGGACACCGCGTGGTGGCGCGGGACGGTGCCCTCGCCTGGAATCCGGATTCGGGGCAGCTGGTGCTCGACTTCGACGTGGCGAGCCTGGCCGAGCGCGCGGCCCCGCTGGCGCGCCGCCAGGCAGCCGCGGCCCGGCGGGTGGAGGACGATCTCGACGCCGAGCAGTGGTTCGACCTCGGGCTCGAGCTCGAAGTGAGCGCGCCGGAGGACGCGCGCGATGCTTACCGGCGAGCGCTCGAGTTGGATCCGCATCATGCCGACGCGCGGGTGAACTTGGGCCGGCTGCTGGTCGAATCCGGTCGCGCCGAGGAGGCGGAGACGCACTTCCGGGCGGTATTGGCCGACCAGCCCGCGCACGCGACCGCCTGGTACAACCTCGGCGTCGCGCTCGAGGACCGACGGCGTCCCAACGACGCTGTGAAGGCCTACGAGCAGGCGATCGCCACCGATCGACGGCTGGCGGACGCGTACTTCAACCTGGCGCGGTTGTACGAGCAGGCGGGGAAGCGCGCGGCAGCCTTGCGCAATTTGTCGAAATACCGCCTCCTGACCGACCGGTGATGGAGGCGTAAACATGAACCTCTTGGCCCCGCGCGTGGCAGCGTACCTGGACGAGCTCGTACCCCCGCGTCCCGCGCGGCTCGCTGAGCTGGAAGCCGAGGCGCGCCGCACGGGGTTTCCCATCATCGGCCCGGCGACGGGACACCTGTGCTACTTGCTGACCCGTCTCAGCAACGCTCGACACGTCTTCGAGCTCGGCTCCGGGTTCGGCTACTCGACCGCGTGGTTCGCCCGTGCCGTGAAGGAAAACGGCGGAGGGATCGTGCACCATGTCGTGCGGGACGACCGCTTGTCCCGCGAAGCGCGGGAAAACCTCGCGACGATCGGCCTGGCGGACGTCGTGCAGTTCCACGTCGGCGAGGCGGTGGCGACCCTGCAACAGGCTGCGGGGCCGTTCGACGTCATCTTCAACGATATCGACAAGCAGGACTACCCGAACGCGCTCGATGTCATCGCGACCAAGCTGCGACCCGGTGGGCTGCTCCTGGTCGACAACATGCTGTGGAGTGGGCGCATCTTCGAGCGCCGCGACACGAGCCCCGCGACCCGCGGCGTGCGCGAGCTGACGCGGCGGATTCAGGCAGACCCCAGCTGGATTGCGTCCGTGATCCCCGTGCGAGACGGCCTGCTGGTTGCGCAGCGCGTGGAGGAGCCATTAGGGTTGTCGGGTACCTTGAACACCCGCGCGAAGGAGTCATCACGATGAACTGTCCAGCCTGCGGCACGGCGATGACGGAGGTCGCGGTGAGCGACGTCAAGATCCAGGCTTGCAAGGGTGGCTGCGGCGGGTTGTGGTTCGACGAATGGACGCTCCGGAAGGTCGACCAGCCGGACCAGTCGGCGGGGGAAGCGCTACTCCACATCGAGCAGAACCCGGCGGTCAAGGTAGACCCGGAGAAGCGACGCAGCTGTCCCCGCGATACCGGCATCGTCATGATGCGGCACTTCTGGAGCGTCAAGCGGGACGTCGTCGTGGACGAGTGCCCCAAGTGCGAGGGGATTTTCCTCGATCCCGGTGAGCTCGCCGAAATTCGCTCGGACTACAAGTCAGACGGCGACCGGCACAAGGCCGCGCAAGCGTATTATCGGGAGATGTTCGATACCCAGCTCGCCGGTATGCTCAGCCAAGACAAGGCCAAACTCGAGAGCGCCCGCAAAGTCGCGAACATCTTCAAGTTCATCTGCCCGAGTTACTACATCCCCGGCAAGCAGGCCTGGGGCGCGTTCTAGCGACGCTTGCCCGTCACGCGGCTCTCGTTCCTGCGCTGGTACTACGTCGCGACACCGCTCTTTTGGCTGGTCGGACTGATATGGGGTGTCAACGTGCGTGTCGCCTTTCTGGATGACTTCCCCGTAGGACGCAACGCCTATTACCTGCTCTGCTTCATCGTCGGGATCGTGATGCTGCGGGCACCACAATACGCGAGCCGCCTCGCCTTCGCGGAGAGCACGGCAAACCTCGGTCTCCTGATGCTCAGCGTAGCGGTATGGTACCTCCACATGCTGGACTGGGCGGCGGGCCCGAGCGTCGCGGTTCGGGTCGTCACGCCGGCCGAGCTCGTGAGCTTCGCGCTGACGTCAATGGTGGCAGGGGTAAGCTACGGGTTGCGGGGCTCGGCAATCCGAGCCTGAAGCGGACCTCCGCCGAGGTGACGCACGATGGCTGCCGCCCAGAAGATCCTTGTGATCGACGATGACAAGACGTTCACGACCATGGTCGCGTCGTTGCTGCACGCAGCGGGCTACCGGACAGTGGTCGCGTTTGATGCGATGCAGGGATTCATGTTCGCCGGCCGCGAAGCCCCGGCGCTCGTCTTGCTTGATCTCAGCATGCCGGCGGGGGGTGGGATGCAGCTGCTCGACAAGCTGCGGCATTCGTCCAGGACCCAGAACGTGCCGGTAGTCATCATCACGGCCACGGCGACGCCCGGGCTCGAGGCGGAGGTCAAGGCAAAGGGTGCAGCGGCCGTCGTGATCAAACCGGTCGATCCGAAAGCCTTGGTCGAGCTTGTGAAGGGGATCCTTGAGCCGACGGACGCTTAAAGGAGCTCGGCAAACTGCTGCGCCAGCTTGGGCCCGATCCCCGACTCCTCGTGCTTGAAGAAGATGAACGCGTCGCCCCACCCCTTCCCCAACTCCTTCACGGTCGTGGCCCACTGTTCGAGATCCTGCGTCTTGTAGCCTTCGTCGCGCAGCCGCATGTAGCCGAAGTCGGCGGTCGCCACGAGCGGGGTATGGCCCGCTTCCGTGTCCGCGACGCACAACGCGGCGTTCCCGACCCGCAGCGCCTCGTACACGTCGTCCGTGAACCACGATTCGTGTCGGAACTCCCAGGCACACCGCAAGTCCGCCGGGAACTGCGTGAGCAGATCGTTCAGGCGGTCCAGATCCTTTTTGAAATTGGGCGGAAGCTGAAACAGGATCGGCCCGAGCTTAGGGCCAAGTTTGCGCGCGGTCTCGAGGAAGTAACGCAGCGGGTCGTCCACATCGCGCAGCCGGGCGATGTGCGTGATGCGCTGCGGCGCCTTAAGGACGAAGGTGAACGCGGCGGGTGTGGCGGCGTCCCAGCCGGCCACCGTCTTCGCGTTCGGCATCCGGTAAAACGTGTAGTTGATCTCCACGGTGGTGAGTCGCTGGGCGTAGTACTCGAGCATCTTGGACTCGGGCGTCTTGGCCGGATAAAACGGCCCCTTCCATTCCGGGAAGTTGTAGCCCGACGTGCCGACGCGGACGTTCACGCCACCCACACCGTTTTGATGTTCACGAACTCGCGCAGGCCATACTGCGACAGCTCGCGCCCGTAGCCCGAGCGCTTCACCCCGCCGAACGGCAGCCGCGGATCGGACCGGACGAGCCCATTCACGAACACGCTACCGGCTTCGATCTCCCGCGCCACGCGCTCCCCGCGCTTCGAGTCGGCAGTCCAGACCGACGCCCCCAGTCCATAGGGCGACGCGTTCGCGATGCGGATCGCGTCCGCCTCGTCCTTGGCGCGGATCACGGCCGCCACGGGGCCGAAGGTCTCCTGATCGAACGCGGGCATCCCGGGCTCCACTGCGATGAGCACGGTGGGCGGGTAGAAGGCGCCCTGGCCGGCGGGGACCTGGCCACCGAGCACGAGTCGGGCGCCGCGCTTCACCGACTCTTGCACCTGTCGATGCAGATTCTCGCGCAGATCGAGCCGCGCCTGTGGTCCGACCTGGGTCGCCGGGTCGAGGGGATCGCCCACCCTCCGGGCGCGCATTTCGCTCGTGAACCGCTCGAGGAACCGCTCGGCCACGTGCTCCACCACAATGAAGCGCTTGGCGGCGATGCAGCTCTGGCCGCTGTTGATGAGGCGCGCCTCCACCGCTGTGGTCGCGGCCCGCTCGAGATCCGCGTCCTCGAGCACGATGAACGGGTCGCTGCCGCCGAGCTCGAGCACCGTCTTCTTCAGGTGTCGACCTGCCTGCTCGGCCACCTGGCTCCCCGCGCGGTCCGAACCGGTGAGCGTCACGGCGCGCACGCGCTCGTCGGCGATGACGCCGCCCGCGGCTTCGTTCGAGAGGAATACCGCTCGGAAGAGACCGACCGGGAAGCCGGCGTCCTGGAAGACCGTTTCAATCTCGAGCGCACAGCGCGGCACGTTGGGAGCGTGCTTCAGAATGCCGGCGTTCCCAGCGACCAGGGCCGGTGCAGCGAAGCGAAACACCTGCCAGAACGGGAAATTCCACGGCATGATGGCGAGGACAGGACCCAGGGCTTCGAACCGGACGTAGCTGCGTGAGGCGTCGGTCGGGTAGGGCTCATCGGCGAGGAAGGCCGCCGCGTGGTCCGCGTAGTAGTCGCATGCCCAGGCGCATTTCTCCGCCTCTGCCACTCCTTGCGCCAGCGGCTTACCCATCTCCAGCGCCATGGTGCGGGCGGAGGCGTCCTTGCGCTCGCGCAGGACACGCGCGGCGGCGCGCAGCCGCTCCGCGCGCTCCGCCACCGGCGTGCGGCGCCACTCGCGCGACGCGGCGTCGGCGCCCTCGAGGATCCGGGCGAGCTCGTCGGGCGCCGTCTCCTGGAACGTCTCGAGCACCTCGCCCGTGGCGGGGTTGACCGACTGGGCGCTCATGCCACCACCTCCGGCCGATCCCGCACCCGATCCACGGTGCAGAGAAAACCCAAGGGCTCCTCGCCCGTCGCCCGGAATTGGTGGGCCACGCCGGGCGACACGTATACACAGTCGAACGGGGCGATGTCGTAGCTCCGGTCGCCCAGCGTCACGCGCCCCCGCCCGCGAATCACGACCACGGCGTGCGGATGCTGGTGCCGCTCGAGCGTCGAGTAGCCGCCCGGTTGGACCTCGAAATAGCGAGTAACGAAGGTGAACGGCTCTTCGCCGACGCCTTCGCCCAGGAGCGTCTGACGGGTTACGTCCCGGTACGGCACGTGCCCCGTCTTGTACTCGCGGACCGGGACCCCGTCCCAACGAAACCCGCCGAACTTGAGGACCTTCGATCGATCATCCATGGGAATGTCGTCTCACCGCCGCGACCAACCGCTCCGCCGCCGTGGCGGGATCGGGTTGCGCGTAGAGGCTCCCGCCGATCAGGAAGATGGTGTCCACGCCGTACCGCTCGATCCAATGCGGCACGCGGGCCGCGTCGATTCCCCCCGCCGGCACGGGAAACGAAGGGGACACCGGTCCGAGCGGCCCGCGCAGCCGCGTGTTGATCGCGGCGCAGGTTGCTTCCGAGAACGTAAATCGCCCGCCGACGTTGGGATAGATCACCGCATCGCTCCCCGCGACGCGGAACAGGTCGCCCAGCAACACCTCCGGCGCGATGCCGTGATCCGCGTGGAAGAAGGCGCCCGCGACCGACGGGTGGGACATAATCGCCAGCCCCGTCGCGGCGATCGCGCCCACGGCGCCGAGGCCTGCGGGAAGCGTGTTGACCACGACGCCGCGGCAGCCGGCGCGCCGCGCTGCGCCCACACGCTCCGACATGACGGACGGGACCGTCGTGACGTTCGGGAAATACAGCGCGTTCCTGCCCGTCTCGCCGTTGGCCCGCGCGACCGCTTCCTGGCAGCGCTCGACCCGCTCGCGAAACGGCGCCGTCGTCTGATCCGCCAGGCTGTGGTCATCTTTGATGAGATCGATCCCCGCTCGGGCGAATCCATAGGCCAGCCGTGCGAGCTGGGGGGCCGAGAGGCCGAGCGGCTTGAGCGCCGTGCAGAGCAGGGGTCGGCCACGGGCGCCCGTGAGCTCACGGAGCCCCACGATGCCGAGCCGCGGGCCGCCCAACTCGGCGAGCAGCCCGTTGGGCCACTCGAGACCGGCGATCACGATCCCTGTCTTGAGCGAGATGTTGCCGAACAGGAGGTTCAGGAGCTGTGGCAGGTCACCGCACACAACCGCCGGATCGAACGAGATCACGACGCGCGAGCGACCGCGGCCGAGCGACTCGACCGACTCGACGTGTCCCGCGACCCGCCATGCGACCTCCGGAGGAACGGCGTCCGCCGGGAGCTCGACGGTCTGCTCGAACGCGATGTCCTGCGCCCTCGCGGCGGCGAGCCGGCTCGAGCAGGCGAGGTGGTACGTCACGCGCAGGCGCATGGTGATCGCGGTCACGCTGGATGTTAGTGTCGGAGCGCGGCAGCGCGGCCGACTCTGCGACAGCCCGGGTGCCCCCGGTCCCACCCGGGGGCACCCCTATCCTTATAGCATGGGCTGACTTGTCGCGCACGTCCCCGGCCGGGCACACGCCTTGCGACTCAGCGGGTGCGGGCCGCACGGCGCGGCCGACGGGGAGTGATGTATGACACAGTCTTGGCGACCGGACGAATGGGCTGACGACGACGAGGCCTGGCGCGGCGATCTCCATCGCGACGCCGAGCCGTGGCGCGCCGATCCGAGCGACGCGCAATGGCGCGGCCAGGAGCACATCGCCGACTGGCCGGAGGAAGCAGCAGGACCCGAGTACCGGCTTCTCAAGGGGTGGATTGAGCGGCAGCAGAACGGGGACTGAATCGTCTGCCTGACTCGGCTAGAGACAGGACGACGTGCATGTATTTGCTATCACCCGCAAGCGACGGTAGCCTCGGCTCCCCGAGGAGGTTTGAGCCTGCACAGTCGAGGTTGACTTCAGTTAGAGACCTCGGTTCCGCATCGGAGAGTCCGCTTCATGTCGCTTACGACCTATCCCGGGCACCATCCTAGCCATGGGTACTCCTGTCAGACCTGGCTCGCTCGCTGTTTGAACGACTTTCTTCACCCCGGGCAGTTCTATTGCTGGTTCTCCACGCGCTTCAACGCGATGGATAACGGCGATGACTCCAACCCCTTGTTCATCTACATGTGGCTTGATCGAGCGGTACAACAAGGCGGCGTAAACAACCCAAAGGTGAAGGACGTTCGAGCCAATCTGATGCGGGCCGCCTCCAGGGAGCTGAGAGCTGCTGGCCGCGAAGGGGAACTGGACGAGACAATTGACCGGATCTCGCAAGCACCACTTGAGATGTTCACGCCCCAGATCTGGAGGATCGACTTGACCGCTGTGTCAGGGCGATACAAGCAAGGTGTTCACTACCCGGACGAGTACGAACTGAAGGGCCTAACCGCCACCGAGTTCGAAATCATAATCGACTAGGCATAAACCTTTGGCCTACGACCCGCTGAAACTGACCGAGTTCTACTTGGCGCTCTGGAAACTCTTAGACATTGGGTTCCCTAGTCACCATTGGTTGGAGCTGAGCTCTGAATCCGCCGAAGGCATCGAAGCGGAGATCGAAAGGATGGTCGGACGACCAGTCGCACGGATTACAGAGAACGATCTAACGTGGGGAGACGACCCCCGCAATTTGCAGAAGGATCTGAGCGACACGGTCCAGTTGGCGCGCGAGGCGATCAAGTCAGCAGATTGGATCGCGAAAGCGGATACGCTTCGAAGCTCGTTGCGTGACAAAGCTTTGTATTATGCGCAGTTCGTGTCGGAAGCCTACCGTCGCAACCTCGCTTCCCACGAAGCGACGCTCACTATACCCCGAGAACCGGGTCCCACATTCTTCGTCGGTGAGGCTCTCGTCGGTGACGGTGACGAGTTGGCACATGTTGACCTAATCATTGGATCCAAGCAGGGTCATGCGGGACGGGCGTTCTGCAACGCGCTGTGCAACTATAGCGATGGCTTCACCAAGCTCCTCGCTATCGTGAGCCCTAACCTACCCGCAAAGCCCGATACATTGCTGTTCAACAAGGTCACGATCAAGAATGCCAGGCAAGCGGTCCAGATGTTCGGGCCGGCGCAGGCCGCGGTCGCCCGCGCAGTGGTCGACAGCGTCTCCTCCGGCGTCATCCCGCGGGACAAAGTGGACGACTACTGCGCTCTGGTGGGGGTGTTCATCCATTGGCATGCCAAGGACGCCAAGAAAATTTTTGAGTTCAACTACGAAGCCACAAAAAAGGCAATTGAGCGCGCGCTCAGGAGCCAGCCTGACGTCGACGCGGTGATTACCCAGACCAAGACCGCTTTGCATCCCATGGCAAAAGAAGTAGAGCGCTGGCGGTGACGTCCTGGGTCCGGAGTTCGGCTCGTGACGGTTCCAGCGTAGCGCGGGTCAAGCAGGGGATACCGGCATCGAGTTAACACAATCCTAGGAGCTCACATGCCTGCCAGGTTCACCCGCGTGATCGCCGTGGCCACCCTCACTGCCGTCCTCACTCTGCCGCTCGCCGCCGCACAGCCGAGCAATCCGACCCGCCCTGCTTCCGACGTCGCGCAGGAGCCACACCCACAGATCATGGCGGCGATCCGCGCGCTCGAGGCCGCCAGGCTGCATTTGCAGCATGCCGCGCACGACTTCGGTGGCCATCGCGTGAAAGCGATCCGCGCGATCGATGCCGCGCTGGTGCAGCTGAAGCTCGCCCTCCAGTACGACAAGGATTGAGCGCGTAGTTCGCGCGCAGACGGGCCCGGCCGCATTCATCAGGTCGGGCCCCACGTGTTTTCTGGGCGGCTTGCGACGTTTCCTTCGGTAGGGTATGCTGCGAGCCGTTCGTCATTTCTCGGGAGACAGGCGGTGACTCTGACCATTGCGGCGCTCTTCGCCTCTATGCTGGCGGGCGGCGACACACTGCGCGGCGCGGTGGTCGACACGGCCGGTCATCCCCTCGCGACAGCTACCATTAGCGTGGCCGAGCTCGGCCTGACCCTGGTGACTCAGGCGGACGGAATGTTCCGGGTCGCCGACCTGCCCACTGGTCGCTACACCGTGGTCGTTCGCCGTCTCGGTTACGTGCCGATCGTTGCGACCGCCCGCGTTCCCGGCCCACCGCTCAGGCTCGTGCTTCGGCCCAGCGCACTGCACCTCGGCGCAGTCACAGTGACCGCCACCCGCTCCGCCATTAGCCCCCTCGCCTCACCGCTGCCGACCTCAGAGCTCTCGGGTGAGCAACTGCGGCGCGCCCACGAGGTGTCGCTGGCGCACGCGTTGGACCAGCTCCCGGGTGTCCGTACGCTGAGCACGGGCGAGCAAGTGGGCAAGCCGGTCATTAGAGGACTCACGGGACCCCGCGTGCTGGTGCTCGACAACGGACAGCGCCTCGAGGACTACTCGTGGAGTGACGAAGACGGCCCCTCCGTGGACGCCCGGTTGGCCGACCGCGTGGAGCTGATCCACGGGCCGGCGAGCGTGCTCTATGGCTCGGACGCGATCGGCGGCGTGATCAACGTAATCCCCAATGAGGTACCCGACGGCCGTGGGCATCCATCCTTCATGCGGGGCGCCGCCGAGATGTACGGCGCGACCAACAACAACGAAGTGGGAACGGTGCTCCGCGTCGAGGGGGCAAGCGGTCGGTTCGGCTGGGGGCTGACCGGCATTGGGCGTCGCGCGGACAACTTCCACACACCGCCGGGCAACGACTCCACGCCCACGGGCGATATCTACAACACCGCGTTCCACGCCATCAACGGGGAAGCGGTGGCTGGCCTACACGGGGACCGCAGCACGGTAACCCTCCGCTACACACGGTATGGGGGCGCGTTCGGATTGCTCGACGGCGCTCCCGTGCCCACCGACAACACGGACGGACCGCTCCGCCGGCTGTCCGACAACAGGCTGCAGCTCGCAAGCAACAGCGTGATCGGTGGCGTGCGCCTTGAGACGAAGTCCCAGTGGCAGCGTCACTCCCTCCGGGAAGTGTCCGACCAGAGTCGCAACGGAGATTCGACTCCGAACTTCGATCTGCTGTTGAACACCTATTCGACGGACGTCCTGCTGCACCACTCTTCGCCCGGCGGCCTTACCGGCACGGTAGGCGTTTCGGGCCTGTACCAGGACAACCAGACGCGCGGCACCGAGCCCCGTGTCCCCGCGGCCCGCACCGTCGGCGGAGCGGTATTCGCACTCGAGACTGCCAACGTGGGCCGCTGGACCCTGTTGTTCGGCGCCCGCGGCGAC
>WNFA01009933.1_pt1 | contig 11664 bp, 9 predicted proteins | sample 5400481 | NCBI WGS metagenome assembly WNFA01 (sample SAMN13153340, study PRJNA577476) | soil metagenome | isolation source: 120 cm saprolite under Douglas fir tree site 2 hole 1 replicate 2 | place: USA:California | collected 2015-04-18
TTTGATGCTCGATCCGCTAACCGCCGCGGTGTGCTCGCTCGAGGAGATCGATCGGCTCTTCGACGAGATGTGGGACGCGGAGCGCGAGTTCCTGCTTCCTTTCGAACGCTAACGGCAACTCGCGCCCCTCTCCCCTGAAAGGGAGAGGGAGTTGGGCTATTTTCGTGGTTCGCGGCAGGCGATATCCTTGGCCCACCGATGACGAACGCATTTCGTGGCTGGCCCGAAGAGTGCCAGCGCTTCTTCATCGGGCTCGAGCTCGACAACTCCAAGAAGTACTTCGACGCCAACCGCACCATCTACGAAGAGGCTGTCAAGGGCCCGATGGTCGCGCTCATCGCTTCCCTTGAAGACGCGTACGGACCGGGCAAAGTGTTCCGCGCCAACCGCGACATTCGATTCTCAAAAGACAAGTCGCCGTACAAGACGAATATCGCGGGCTATGCCGGAATGGAGGGCCACGGAGGCTACCTCTCGTTGGACGCACGTGGTCTGACAGTCGCATCAGGCCGCTACGAGTTCACGCCGGAGGAGCTCAACAAATATCGCAAGAAGGTGGCCGCCGAGGCCAGCGGGACGAAATTGGCCGCGATCGTGGCCAAGCTGGAGCGGGCCGGATACCAGATCGGTGGTGAGGAGCTCAAGCGGGTGCCGCCAGGTTTTCCGCAAGACCATCCGCGCGAACGCCTGCTGAGGCGCAAGCTCCTCTACATCTACAAGAACTTCGGGCTCAAGCCGTGGCTCGGGTCTGCGGCGGCACGCAAGCAAATCATCAAAGTGTTCGACGACGCGAGCCCACTCAACGACTGGATGAAGCGAAACGTCGGTTGAGCCTTTGGTGGCACGGCGCGGTCTTCTACGAGATCTTCGTTCGCAGCTTCGCTGACTCCAACGACGACGGAATCGGTGACCTGCCCGGCATCACCTCCAGGTTCGATTACCTCAAGCGGCTGGGCGTCGACGCGGTGTGGCTCACCCCTTTCTATCCGTCGCCGCAAAAGGACCAGGGCTACGACGTCGCCGACTACTACGAAGTCAATCCGGAGTACGGCACTCTCGCCGATTTCGACCAGCTCGTGGCCCGCGCGCACGAGCTTCGACTCAAGGTCTTGTGCGACATCGTGCCCAACCACACGTCCGACCAGCATCCGTGGTTTCAGGCCGCGCTGAGCTCGCCCGACGATCCGCACCGCGCGTACTACCACTTCGCCGACGGCAAGCCCGACGGATCACCGCCGAACAACTGGCGTTCCGCGTTCGGCGGCCCGGCCTGGACGCGAGATGAGCGCAGCGGCCAGTGGTATCTGCATCTTTTCGCGCCCGAACAACCAGATTTGAACTGGTGGAATCCCGAGGTGCCGGCGGAGTTCGAGCGAATCATCAGGTTCTGGCTCGACCGCGGAGCTGACGGGTATCGCATCGACGTGGCTTCAGCGCTCTTCAAACGCAAGGACCTCGCCGATGTGCCGATGATCAAGGATCCGCTGAGCGGCATGGCCCGTCCCGACCCCGCGTTCCTCATCGTCGACCAGCCGCAAGTGCACGGGGTGTATCGAAGGTGGCGGCAAATCCTCAACGAATACAAGCCCGACCGAGTGCTGGTTGGGGAGATCTTCGAGCCGCAGCGGCAGACGCGCTACATCCTTTCGGACCAGCTCAACATGGCATTCGCGCTCATTCGCGTGCGCTGGGAGGCGACTCTGTGGCGGCGGTCGATCGACATCGACATGCAGGCCCTTCGCGGACCTGGGGTGGCGCCAAGCTGGACCCTGTCAAACCACGATGTGGTCCGCCACGTCACGCGGTTGGGCGGCGGCGCGATCGGACGCGAACGCGCGCGTGCCGCTCTGTTGCTCCTCCTCGGCTTACCAGGCCAGGTCTTTCTCTACAACGGGGAGGAGCTCGGGCTCGAAGAGGTCGACCTCCCTCCCGAGGCGCGTCTGGATCCGCTCTTCATACATTCCGAGGGTCACCACCCCGGACGAGATGGCTGCCGCGTGCCCCTGCCCTGGAAGAAGGGCGAGCCCAACTCGGGCTTTTCGATAACGCCGCCGTGGCTGCCGATGCCGCCGGGATGGGATCGTTTCGCCGCCGACGCTGAAGAAGCATCGGGCTCATCGATGCTGACCTTCTATAAACGTGCGCTCGCGCTTCGACGGCGGCTGTCGCCGTGGCTGTCGCTCTCGATAGCCTGGCGGCCGGCCCTGGATGGAGTCCTGGTCTATCGCAGGGAGCGGCTGACGGTCGCTTGTAACTTCCTCAGCCGTCCAGTCAGCATCCCTGCAGCCGGACGGCTCGTGCTCGCGAGCGAACCGCTGGCCAGGCTCAGCGACGGATGGCTGACGCTGCCGTCGAACTCGGCCGCCTGGCTCGACGCCGTGTGGGCCGGCTAACGGGCGCAAACGCCATCAGCCGCTCGCGGATGGCCGGCCGTTCCTCCAGCTCTCGAAACTGATCCCCCCGGCCGCGAGTGCCCGAATCGGGGTCAGGGCGATCGTTGTGTCCGGTGCGCCCCCTCCGTGCAGCAGGGATGCGATGCCGATCGCGTCTCCATAACCGACCACCCGCAGCGGGCGGGCGTCAGCCGAGACCAAAGCTTCGCCCTGCGTGATCAGCCAGAGCCGGGAGCTGGGGCGGCGCTGCACCGTCATCCGCGTGCCCCGCTCGACCTCGGTTTCACGCAGGAGATCGGCCGCCAACTCGAGGTCCGACCACCGCAAGCCGGCAAAAGAAGTGGCATCCCGGCCAGCCGGTCCGCTCGAAGGCTGAAGGGCTGCCGCACCTCGACCAGCCTGGCCACCCAGCTGACGCTCGATTGTCCCGGATCGTCAATCGCTTCCATCACTGTCTCCCGCCTTCTTTTTGAACTCAGGCCGTGACGTAGCCAGGCTATCGGCAGTGGGTTAAAACCCGGGCTGGAAATGGTTAAAAGGAGTTGGTCGGACCGGTCAATTTCGGTAGTTCAGGCCAGGCTCGACCGCCCGGCTTAGGTTGCACGAACCCTTAACCTGAACCTAACGAAGCAGTTCGGCCGCAACCGCTACAGTTGCTCCGTGGCGGTTGGGGCGCATACAGATTCGGAGCCGGTAGGCCCAGACGCAGGACCGCAAGCAGGCTTGCAGCAAGGCCCCCTGGCCCTGCCCGACGCGCCTCGATTCCTGAACCGGGAGCTGTCGCGGCTGGACTTCGACGAACGGGTCCTGGCCATGGCGGAAGACCCCCGTCTCCCCGTCCTGGAGCGGGTGCGATTCCTCGCCATCTTCAGCCAGAACCTGGATGACTTCTTCCAGGTGCGCGTGGCAGGTCTGAAGGAGCAGGTGCTGGCCGCGGTTGCGGTTTCATCGCCCGACGGAATGTCCCCTCAGGAGCAGCTCAAGGCCATCCGCGGACGCGTCGAGGGCCTGGTCGAGCGACAGCTGCGCCTCTACAACACAGGCGTCATTCCCGCGCTCGCGGAAGCGGGCATCGCCATCCTCCGCGCCGATGAGGTGAGCAAGAAAGAGCTCAGCCAGCTCCACTCAGTGTTCAGGCAGCAGATCTTTCCGGTCTTGACGCCGCTCGCGGTCGACCCGGGCCACCCATTCCCATACATCTCTCACCTTTCGCTCAACCTCGCCGTCACCGTGCGGGATCCGCAGCGCCGCCAGCAGCGATTTGCTCGCGTCAAGGTGCCGCCGGTGCTGCCGCGCTTCATTCCGCTCGCGGAAGAAACCAGGTTCGTGCCTCTCGAGGACGTGATCGCGCTGCACCTGCAGGCGCTATTCCCGGGTATGGACGTGATCGCGCATTACCCGTTCCGCGTCACGCGTGATGGAGATCTCGATGACGTGGACAGCGACGCGGAGGATCTTCTCGCCGCCATCCAGACCGAGCTGCGCCGTCGCCGCCGCCATGCGAGGGTGGTGCGTCTCGAAGTCGACCCTGGCATGTCGACAGAGGTGCTCGACCTGCTCACTCGCGAGCTCGAGCTAGGGCCTGCGGATGTGTATCAGTCCGAGGGCCTGCTCGACCTTGGCAGCTTGAGTGCGCTATGGCAGCTGGACCGTCCCGACCTCAAGGAAGAGCCGTGGACGCCCGCGACGCAGCCGCGCCTGCGAGGGATTGGCGCCGAGGTTCCCGATCTGTTCGCGGTTTTGAGGGCAGGCGACGTCCTGGCTCATCATCCCTATGACTCATTCGCGACCTCGGTCGAGGCGTTCATCGATCACGCAGCGGGCGATCCCAACGTGCTTGCCATCAAACAGACCCTGTACCGAACCTCTGGCCCCGGCAGCCCAATCGTGCGTGCGTTGATCGGGGCGGCCGAGAGCGGGAAACAGGTGGCGGCGCTGGTCGAGCTCAAAGCTCGTGGTGACGAGCAGGCCAACATCGCGTGGGCGAGAGCGCTCGAAGAAGCGAACGTCCATGTGGTCTATGGGCTGGTCGGGTTGAAGACCCACGCCAAGGTGACGCTGGTCGTGCGCCGCGAAGGCAACCGCATCCAGAACTACGTCCATGTCGGCACCGGCAACTACAACCCGAGCACCGCTCATGGCTATGAGGATGTGAGTCTTCTCACGGCGGACCCCGACATTGGCGCCGATGTCACCGAGATGTTCAATCTCCTCACCGGCTACAGCCGTCAGCATCGGTACCGCAAGCTGCTGGTTGCGCCGTCGAGCCTGCGCTCCGGGATCACGCAGCTCATCGAACGAGAGGCGAAGCCTGGCGGTCGAATCGCGATCAAGGTCAACAACCTCATCGACCCCGACATCATCGACGCGCTGTACGCGGCATCTCAGGCCGGCGCGGAGATAGACCTCATCGTCCGCAGCATGTGCTCGCTTCGGCCTGGAGTCCCAGGCCTGTCAGAGCGGATCAGAGTTCGCTCGATCGTCGGTCGCTTCCTCGAGCACTCGCGCATCTTCCGTTTCGGCGGCAGCCAGCCCGAATACCTACTTGGGTCGTCGGACATCATGCAGCGCAACCTCGACCGCCGCGTCGAAGCGGTAATGCCGGTCACCGATGCAAAACTCTGCGGCCGGCTCGCGGAGATCTTCGAGGTCGCGCTCGCCGACGATGTCCTGGCATGGGAGCTCGGACCAGACGGCTCATGGCAGAAGGTCACCACAGTGCAGGGCCTCAATTCGCAAAGGCGCTTCCAGGAGCTCGCCCTCGAGCGTGCGCGTGGCAATGGAGTGGTAAGCCTCATCAAGCATGCTTGAGCCCCACGAATTCAGAGCCGCCGGCTTGAATTCGCGGGGACGCCATTAAAGAGCGTGAGGTGAAGCTCGGGGCGGGACCCGCGTTCCACCTCCCCGACCTCAACGGAGTCATCGACGGCGTCACCATCACCCCGCCTGAGGCGGTCCGGCTCGAGACGGTCTACGACGACACCCCCGACCTCCGCCTTGCGCGTTGGGGCGTTTCATTGCGTTATCGAGCCGGAGAGGGCTGGACTCTGAAGCTACCTCCGGTGGAGAGAACCTCGAGGCTTTCGCCCTCCCCACCGCGCGGGGAGGGAAGGGGTGGGGAGGCTCAACCGTCAACAGGGCTCCTCGAGCGCGACGAGATCACGTTCCCGGGCGGGCCCAAGAAACCACCTGCCGCCGCGGTCGCGCTGGTCCGCGCGTACGTGCGCACATCGGAGCTGGTTCCGGTCGCCCGCCTGTCGACGATACGCAGGCGCGTTCGGCTGGTCGGCGCCGACGGAAGCCGCGTCGCGGAGGTCGTCGACGACGAGGTCTCGGTGCGCGACGGCCGCCGTGTCGCGGCCCGGTTTCGCGAGATCGAGATCGAGGTGGCCGGCGCTGAGGGGAATGAAGCCCTCGTCGCGCCGCTGGTCGAGCGCCTGCGGGCGGCGGGAGCTGGCGCCCCAGATCCGACCCCCAAGCACATCCGCGCACTTGGACCCCGCGCGATGGAGCCCCCCGAGGTCGCCCCCCTTCCGGTCACCCCCGACTCTCCCGCGCGCGAAGTCATCCGCAGCGTCCTGGCTGAAGCAGTCGCCGCGATTTTGCGCAACGACCCACTCGTGCGCTTGGGCACGGATCCCGAAGCGGTGCACCAGGAGCGCGTGGCGACGCGCAAGTTGAGGTCACACCTCCGCACGTTTGGTCCGTTGCTCGAACCCGAGTGGACCGAACCGCTGCGTTCGGAGCTCGGTTGGCTGGGGATGGCGCTGGGCGCTGTGCGCGACCGCGAGGTGCTGCTGGAGCGGCTCCGTGAGCGTGCCAAATCCCTGCCGGAGAGCGACGCGAGGTCGGCGGCGTCCCTTCTGCGCATACTCGAGCTGGAGATCGAGTCATTGCGAAAGAAGCTGCAGTCGGACCTCGATTCGCAGCGCTACATCGACCTGCTCGAGAGGCTTGTGGCCGCGGCGCATGCGCCAATGACCACTCTCGATGCAGACCAACCCGCGTCCGTAGTGCTGTCCCCGCTGGCGACCGGTCCATGGCGCCGCCTGCGCAGTGCGGTCAAGCAACTGCCCGAGCAGCCGACGGACCCAGAGCTGCATCGCATCCGCATCCTCGCCAAGCGCGCTCGTTATGCGGCAGAGGCGGTGGCCCCGGTCGTCGGAACACGCGCCGCAGCATTCGCCCGAGCGGCGGCCAAGCTGCAAACGATCCTTGGCGAGCACCAGGACAGCGTCACCGCGCAGGCCTGGTTGCGCAGCGTGCGCGTGACCGGTCGGCGAGCGTTCGTCGCAGGCGAGCTGATCGCAATGGAACATCTAGCGGCGCAGAAAGCGCGCAAGGATTGGCCAGAGGTCTGGAAAGCCCTCGACCGCAAGTCATTGCGGAAATGGATGCCATAGATATGAGAGAAAACCTGCCGGCTTGCTCTCATCGCCAGTAGCCATGGGTCTCTTCTACTTCGCCCGTCACGCGAAGGCGGGGAGTCGCGGCCACTGGCAAGGAGATGACCGCCTCCGCCCGCTCAGCAAGAAGGGCGCCAAGCAGGCCGAGGCTCTCATCGACCTCTTCAAGCCTTTCAAGATCTCGGCCATCTACTCGAGCCCATTCCTGCGCTGCGTCCAGACCGTGGAGCCGTTGGCAAGCGACCGAGGTCTCGAGATCCAGGAGACGCCCGCGCTTGCCGAGGGCCGTGGGCTGCGAGGCGCCTACGAGTTCATGAGCGACCCGAATCTGGACAACGTGCTTCTGAGCACGCACGGTGACCTCGTGTGGGAGCTGGTCGAAGACCTCGTCGATCGCCGCGTGATCAAGCCCGGTGAGGGCGGCTATGAGAAAGGGTCGACCTGGGTGGTCGAGGTCGACAAAGGCAAGCCGGTTCGAGCGCGCTTCATCCCGGCTCCGTGAGCAAGCTCGCCAACGCCATCCGCAGAGAGCTGGCTGGCGCGGCGAATCCCGAAAAAGCGCCTGGGATGCAGGCGTACATGAAGTCCGTCATGCCGTACCGCGGCGTGAAAATGCCCCAGCTCCGCGCCATCTGCAAGCGCGTGTTCGCGGAGCACGCGCTGGCATCGTGCGAAGAGTGGCAGGCCGCGGTGCTCGAGCTCTGGCGTGGCGCGAAGTTTCGAGAGGAGCGCTACGCGGCCATGGAGCTCGCGGGTCAGAAACGCTACGCCGAGTACCGCACGCCGAACGTGATGCCGATGTTCGAGGAGATGATCGTGGCCGGCGCGTGGTGGGACTACGTCGACGAGGTGGCCCATCTCGTCGGACAGCTGCTCCGAGCCAATCGCAAGCAGATGCGCCCGGTGATGCGCGCGTGGAGCACGGACGAGAACCTTTGGAAGCGTCGCGTGTCGATCACCTGTCAGATCTCGTTCAAGAGGGACACGGACCTCACGCTGCTCTACGCGAACATCAAGCCGAACCTGGCCGACCGCGATTTCTTCATCCGCAAGGCCATCGGCTGGGCGCTGCGCGCATATGCCTGGACGGATCCCGACGAGGTTGCGCGCTACGTGCGCGCCCACGAGGCTCAGCTCAGCGGTCTGAGCCGGCGCGAGGCGCTCAAGAACATCGGTTAAATTGCGCCGCGGATCGCGCCGCTGCGCCAGCCCGAGCTGCAGCTTGCGCTCATCCGTTCCCACGCGGCGGGAGTCGGCCCCCCGGTCGACGAAGAGGTGGTGCGGGCCACAATGCTGCTTCGGGCGCGCACTCTCGCCATGGGTCTGTCGGGCGTACGGCCGGTGGTGGCCGAAGCGCTGGTCTCGGCGCTTAACGCACAGATCACCCCGCTGGTACCGCGTTATGGATCAGTCGGGTGCAGCGGAGACCTGGCGCCGCTCGCGCACATCGCGCTGGCATTGGTAGGCGAGGGTGAAGTTGTGAGCGCGGACGGGGTCAAACAGCCTGCCGCCCAGGCGTTGCGGGCCGCGAAGCTCAAGCCGCTGAAGCTCGAGACAAAAGAGGGTCTGTCGCTGATCAACGGGACTGACGGCATGCTGGGCATGCTGACCCTCGCGTGCAGCGACGCCGAGCTTTGCTTTCGCGTCGCGGACATCACCGCAGCGATGTCGGCCGAGGGCCTTCTGGGTACCGACCGTCCGTTCCAGCCGCACCTTCACGAGATCCGCCCGCATCCAGGTCAGGTCGCGAGCGCGGCAAACCTCGCGCGCATGCTGCGCGGGTCGGGCATCGTCGCATCGCATCGCCACTCCGCGCATGCGGTGCAGGACTCCTATTCGGTTCGCTGCAGCCCCCAGGTGGCCGGCGCCGCGCGCGACACCCTCGACTTCGCGCGCCGGACGGCGGCTGTCGAGCTCGCGTCCGCCATTGATAACCCGGTCGTACTGGAAAACGGCGAGGTGGAGTCGACCGGCAACTTTCATGGCGAACCGTTGGCGTTTGCGGCCGACTTCCTCGCCATCGCCGCCTCCGAGGTGGGGGCGATCGCCGAGCGCCGCGTCGACCGGCTTCTCGACCCGCACCGCTCCGCCGGCCTGCCGCCCTTCCTCGCCGTGGAGCCCGGCGTGAACTCTGGCCTCATGGTTGCCCAGTACACCGCCGCCGCATTGGTGGCCGAGAACCGCCGGCTGGCGGCGCCGGCGAGCGTGGACTCGGTGCCGACATCGGGCATGCAGGAGGACCACGTGTCGATGGGGTGGGGGGCGGCGCTGAAGCTGCGCGCCGTGCTCGAGAACCTGACCAGCATCCTGGCGGTGGAGCTGATCGCGGCCGCTCGGGCGCTGGATCTGCGCGCGCCGCTGAAGCCGGCGCCGGCCACCGCGGCCGTGCGCGACCTCGTGCGCAAGCACGTCCCCGGCGTGGGTCCGGACCGGGTGGTCGCGCCCGAGCTGGCCGCGGCTGCAGCCCTCATTCGGAGCGGCGCCGTCCTGGCCGCCGCCCAGGCGGTGACGGGCATTCTGAAGTGAGCTCGTCACGCGTTGTCCGCGCGCCGCGCGGAACTGAGCTGAGCTGCCTCGGGTGGCCGCAGGAGGCCGCGCTGCGAATGCTGATGAACAACCTCGACCCGGAGGTTGCCGAGCGGCCCGAGGACCTCGTTGTGTACGGCGGCACGGGTCGCGCGGCACGGTCGTGGGAGGCGTACGACGCCATCGTCCGCGAGCTTCGACGCCTGAAAGGGGACCAGACACTACTGGTCCAGTCGGGCAAGCCGGTTGGGGTTTTCGAAACCCACGAATGGGCGCCCCGGGTGCTCATCGCCAACTCGCTGCTGGTGCCCGAGTGGGCGACATGGGACGAGTTCCGCCGCCTGGAGGCGCTCGGTTTGACGATGTACGGCCAGATGACAGCAGGGTCGTGGATCTACATCGGCACGCAGGGCATCCTCCAGGGCACATACGAAACCTTTGCCGCGATCGCGCGGAAACGATTCGGCGGTTCGCTGGCCGGAACGATCACGTTGACCGCGGGCCTGGGCGGGATGGGCGGCGCGCAGCCGCTCGCCATCACCCTCAACGGCGGCGTTGCGATCTGTGTCGAAGCCGACGCGGAGAGGATCCAGCGCCGGATCGACCACGGCTATCTCGACGTGCGGGCATCTGACCTCGAGGACGCCCTGCGCCTCGCACGCGAGGCGAAGAAGTCGAAGCGCGCTCTCTCGATCGGGCTGCACGGCAATGCCGCGGAGGTGCTGCCGGCGCTGGCGGCGCAAGGCTTCGACGTAGACGTGGTCACCGATCAGACCTCGGCTCACGATCCGCTGAGCTACATCCCGGCCGGGCTCAGCGTCGAAGATGCGCAGGAGCTGCGGCTCGACGATCCGGAAGCCTACGTGCGCCGAGCCCGCGAGAGCATGGCCCACCACGTCGACGCGATGATCGACTTCCTCGATCACGGCGCCGAGGTCTTCGACTACGGCAACAGCCTGCGCGCGGAGGCGAAGCTGGGCGGGAGCATGCGCGCTTTCGATTTGCCGGGCTTTGTGCCCGCATACATCCGGCCCCTGTTCTGTGAAGGCAAGGGACCGTTCCGCTGGGTGGCGCTTTCGGGCGATCCAGCGGACATCGCAGCGACCGACCGCGCCATGGTCGAGGAGTTCTCCGACGATGCCGCGCTCGTGCGATGGATCAAGGCCGCCGGCGAGAAGGTCAAGTTCCAGGGTCTGCCCGGGCGCATCTGCTGGCTCGGCTACGGCGAACGCGCGAGAGCGGGCTTGCGGTTCAACGAACTGGTTCGCACCGGTGCGGTCAAGGCTCCGATCGTGATCGGTCGCGACCATCTCGATTCGGGCTCGGTGGCATCTCCGTATCGCGAGACCGAGGCGATGCTGGATGGTTCCGACGCGATCGCCGACTGGCCGATCCTCAACGCGCTGCTCAACACCTCGAGTGGGGCGTCGTGGGTGAGCGTCCACCATGGCGGTGGGGTGGGCATCGGCCGCTCGATCCATGCGGGGATGGTGGTGGTTGCGGATGGCACGGCCGAGGCGGCGCGCAAGCTCGAGCGAGTCTTGACGAACGATCCAGGCACCGGCGTCATGCGGCACGCCGACGCCGGGTACCCTCGCGCACTCGAGGTGGCGCGTGAGCGCGGCGTCCACATCCCCATGGAAGGGTGAACGGATCCGGTCGCTGGCACGCAGACCAGGCCTGGCTCGGCTATCGAGCCGAAGACGTGCTGATCGAGGTCGAAGACGGCCGCATCAAAGCCGTGACCACCGGTGTTCCCGCGCCTGCGGGTGCGGTGCGCCTATCTGGATGGACCGTTCCAGGCTTCGCCAACGTCCACAGCCATGCCTTCCAGCATTCCCTGCGAGGCACCGTGGAATCGGGGGCCGGCGACTTCTGGGAGTGGCGCGACCAGATGTATCGCAAGGCGGACAGCTGGGATGTTGCCGGCTACCTCAAGTTCGCCACGGGCGTTTTCCGCGAGATGCTCGAGGCAGGGATCACCGCAGTTGGTGAGTTCCATTACTTACATCGCTTTGGCAACGGGCTGGGCGAGGCGCTGATCGGTGCTGCACATCAAGTTGGAATCCGCATCACCCTGCTCGACGCGTGCTACCTGCGTGGCGGAATCGACGGCCGCCCTCTCGACGACGTCCAGAAAACCTTCTCCGACGGCGACGCCGAGCACTGGGTGCAGCGAATGGATGGGCTGGAGGAGAGCGCCGGAGTTCGCATCGGTGCGGCGATCCACAGCGTGCGCGCGGTCGATCCGGCCTCCATGCGCACGGTCGCCGACTGGGCTCGTAGACGAAACGCGCCGCTGCACATCCACCTTGCGGAACAGCCGGCTGAAGTCGAGG
>WNFA01018850.1_pt1 | contig 11662 bp, 11 predicted proteins | sample 5400481 | NCBI WGS metagenome assembly WNFA01 (sample SAMN13153340, study PRJNA577476) | soil metagenome | isolation source: 120 cm saprolite under Douglas fir tree site 2 hole 1 replicate 2 | place: USA:California | collected 2015-04-18
GTTTTGCAGCCAAATTCATCCATCCCACGAACTATCATCCCTTCGCCCCGAATGGCTGGCCGGGAATTCTGACCGGCGGTTCAATCGTATTTTTCACCTACATCGGATTCGATTCGGTCTCCACGGCCGCCGAGGAGTGTAAGAATCCGCAGCGCGACCTGCCCATCGGCATCATCGCAACGCTTGTAATTTGCACTCTTCTATATATTGCCGTCGTAGTGGTGCTTACCGGGCTGGTTCGCTGGGACACATTGGTGGACGATGCCGCCCCGGTCGTCAACACACTCAAGAAGCTTCATTTCTCGGGCGTTCGCCTGGTGGTGCTAATCGGCGCGCTCATGGGTATGATCTCTTCCCTGTTGGTTTTCCAGCTCGGGCAAGCCCGCGTGTGGTTTGCCATGTCGCGTGACGGCCTGTTTCCCAGAATTTTCGGGCGTGTGCATCCTCGCTATCAGACGCCGGATTTTTCAACCTGGATGGCGGGATTCGTGGTCGGTATTCCCGCCGGCTTGCTCGACATCGGAACCCTAGCCGATCTTTCGAATATCGGCACTCTGTTCGCCTTCGCCCTGGTGGCGGCAGGGGTGCTTATTCTTCGCTATCGGGAGCCGGACCGGCCGCGTGCTTTCCGCGCCCCCGGCGGGCCGCTGGCGCCCATCGTCACGATTTTCACATGCCTTCTTCTCATGGCCGGCCTGCCGATCATGAACTGGATCCGATTCATCGTCTGGATGATCCTGGGGCTGGTTCTTTATTCTTTTTATGGCCGGAAGCATAGCACCCTGAGGGCAGCGAATCGCGCGTAAGAGGAATCGCAGAATGCAGAGATGGTCTTTTCAGCATACGTGGAGGCGAACGGGAGTCGCGCTCGCCAGCCTCGTGCTCTTACTTTCCTCCCCGCAGAATTCGCGAGCGTGGGGCAGAAACGGACACAGACTCGTCGTCAACAAAGCCGTCGACACTCTGCCGCAGGGTATCCGGGAGTTCTTCGACACAAACCGCAGCTTCCTGTTGCAGCATGTCACCGATCCGCTGGACGTAATCGCGAAAACTCCGGCCGAGCGGCACAATCACTTCATTGCTCTCGACAAGTACGGGCGATTTCCATTTGAGACCCTGCCGCGCGACTACAAAGCCGCGGTAACGAAATTTGGCAAGTCTAAGCTGGAAGCGAACGGCCTGCTTCCCTGGCAGATTGGTGTGTACAGTAAAAAATTGACCGAAGCATTGAAGGACGGGAAGTGGGAAGAAGCAAAACTGGACGCAGCCATACTCGCGAATTACGTGGCGGAGGCGCATGACCCCTTCAACACAACCGATAATTTTGACGGTCACCTGAGCGGCCAGCTGGCAGTCAACGAGCGATTTGGAACCACGCTGATCGACCGCTATTCGTCTTTTTTCCCGATGCGGCCAAATGATGCGTTTTTCATCAGCGACCCTACGGATCGTGCTTTCGAGGCTTGCCTTGGTTCTCATAGCTGGCTGGAGACCATACTTCTCGCCGACCGCAACGCGCGCCGCGGGGAGAATTCCTTCACCGACGAGTATTACGACCGCTTCTACAACCAAGCCGCCGCAATTTTGATTCGGCAGCTCTCCGACGCGGCAACCGATGTGGGCTCTTTCTGGCTTACGGCGTGGGTAAACGCCGGCCGGCCGCAGCTGCCGCACTAATCTTTCGCGGATGACACCGCCCTTGCTCTCCAACCGGATTGCTTCCCTGCCCAAGGCCGAGCTGCACCTACATCTCGAAGGCTCCATCCAGCCTGCCACCGTCTGCGCGCTCACTGCCCGTCACGGTGTGGTCATGACCGAAGAGGAAGTTCGACTGCGCTACGCCTACCGCAACTTTCCCGAATTCATCGAAGCTTTTAAATGGGTCACTTCGTTCTTGCGCGACCCTCAGGACTACGCGCTCATCGCCCGCGACCTTGCCGAACATTTGCTCACGCAACGTGTGACCTATACGGAGGTAACCCTTTCTATCGGCGTGATGCTCCTTAGGAAGCAGCGGCCGGAGGCGAATTTCGAAGCCCTTCTTTGCGGCACCGAGCCATTTGAAAGACGCGGGCTCCGATTCCAGTGGGTGTTCGACGCGGCCCGCCAATTCGGCGCGGACTCAGCGATGGAAGTCGTCGAATGCGCAAAGCGCTGCGATTCGAAAGCTATCGTGGCCTTCGGCATCGGCGGCGACGAGCTCAGTGTCCCCACAAAGGAATTCCGCCTAATTGCTGGGAGCAGAACGCATCGGCCACGGAATCGCCGCGATCCACGATCCGGAGTTAATGGATTTGCTCGCAGAGCGCAAGCTCCCGCTTGAAATATGCCCGGGGAGCAATATGAAAACGGCCGCCCTCGCCCGGCAACTCGGCAGCCAGGATGCAAGAATCGAAGATCATCCGCTCCCCAAACTCCTCCGCCACGGGATACCCATTGTGCTCTCCACCGATGATCCGGCCATGTTTCACACCACTCTGTACGAAGAGTATGCAAACGCCGCGCGCATGGGTTTACAGGAAGACGAGCTGACGCGAATCGTCGAGATGGGTTTCGAACACGCCTTTCTGCCTGCCGGCGAAAGGCCTGGAGCATGAAGCAGTCAAAGGCAATGTTATACTGACGGCATGAAAGCACACGTCTGGGTAATGCCAAAACGCACCGTACTCGATCCCCAGGGACAAACGATCCAGCACGCCCTCTCCGGGCTCGGCTACTCCGCCGTGCGCGACGTCCGCCAGGGCAAATTCTTCGTTTTGAATCTCGATGGCTGGAGCCGCGATGAAGCACAGAAACAGCTCGAGCATATTTCAAAAGAAGTGCTCACCAATACGGTCATAGAAGAATACCGCTTCGAGATCGTGGACTGAGCGGCCTCCCTCATGAAAAACCTGCGCAATCCTTCAAGGAGTTCATTCTCATCCCTGGCCGGCCTCTTCCTACTCGGCGTTTTCGCTATGCTGGCGCTCGCAGGATGCAAGCCAAGCGGGCACACTTCCGATCCGCGTCTGCGGCCGATCGACGAGATGCTGGACTCCCAGCTGCCCGTGGGCACTGCCAAATCGCGAGTAATTTTTTACCTTAGTTCTCAGAATTTTCCCGTAGAAAACACGGGCGATCCTCGTGCAATTGTGGCTGTCGTTCATCATGTGGATTCGGACACGCTCCAGCCTGCAACGGCGCGCGTTACGTTTCACTTTGATGCCAGCGACAATCTCAAGTCCTACGAGCTTGTGGGGGCGGCAGGCTCTGCCTCCCGGCCGTAATCTGATTCGGGATAGGTTTCGTGGTGTTCATCTTGGTAAAACAGCCAGCGTGCTACGCTGCTAGAAACTCTTTGAGGAGACACCGCGGATGTGCGGAATAGTAGGCTATATCGGGCCCAAGAAAGTTGTGCCCGTTATCATTGAAGGTCTGCGTAAGCTCGAGTATCGCGGCTACGATTCCGCGGGCATCGCCGTCGTAACCCAGGCTGGCAAGCTGGACATTCGCCGCGCTCCAGGCAAACTTCGCAATCTCGAAGAGGTCATCGCCAGGTCCCCGCTGGAAGGCACCTACGGCATCGGTCACACGCGGTGGGCCACCCATGGCCGTCCCACCGAAGAGAACGCCCACCCGCATCGCGACTGCACTGCCCAAATCGTCGTCGTCCACAACGGAATCATCGAGAACTACCTCGAGCTAAAGGAAAAGCTGCAGAAAGAGGGACACAAGTTCGCCACGGAAACCGACACCGAGATCGTAGCGCACCTTGTGGAAAAGCACTCGCAGGGCGGGGTGCCGCTCGAGGAAGCGGTGCGCCTGTCATTGAAGGAATTGCGCGGCATCTACGCGCTGGTGTTTCTTTCCGCGAAAGATCCCCAGAAGATTGTTGCCGCGCGCCTGGGCCCGCCATCAGTGATTGGACTCGGCGATGGAGAATATTTCGCCGCTAGCGATATCCCCGCCCTGCTCCAGCACACGCGCGAAATGTTTTTCCTCGCCGACGGCGACATCGCCGTGCTGACCACACAAGGCGTGCGCGTCATGGACCACGACGGCCGTCCCGTCGAACGTCCCGCGCACCACGTCGCCTGGGACCCCATCATGGCGGAAAAGGGCGGCTACAAGCACTTCATGCAGAAGGAAATTTTTGAGCAGCCGCGCGCCGTGCGCGATACCTTGCTCGGCCGCATCTCGCAGGACACCGGAAAAGTTTTCCTGGATGAGATGGCGATTACGGAAAAGCAGTTCCGCGAGTTTCAGAACGTGCGCATCGTTGCCTGCGGCACGAGCTGGCACGCGGCTCTGGCTGCGAAATTCATGATCGAACACCTGGCGCGAGTGCCTGTTGAAGTGGATTACGGCAGTGAGTTCCGCTATCGCGACCCCATTATCGATTCGAACACGCTGACGGTGTGCATCAGCCAATCCGGCGAAACGGCGGACACGCTGGCCGCCCAGCGCGAAGCAAAATCGAAGGGCTCGCCCTCGCTGGCGATCTGCAACGTGATCGGTTCCATGATCACGCGTGAAGCTAACGGTACAATTCCGACGCACGCCGGGCCGGAGATCGGCGTGGCTTCCACAAAAGCTTTCACTTCGCAATTGACCGCGCTGCTTCTGCTCGCTTCCTACCTCGGCCAGCTTCGCGGCAAGTTGACCGAAGACGCCGCCAAAATCCTGATGCAGGAATTCACGCGCATTCCCCACAAGATCGAAACAGTTCTGCAAGCGGATGAATCGGGATTCTACGAAAACCTGGCGCGGCAATTTTTCCGCTACACCGATTTTCTCTATCTCGGCAGAGGGATTCACTACCCGATTGCGCTCGAAGGTGCGCTGAAGCTCAAGGAGATTTCCTACATTCATGCGGAAGGTTATCCCGCGGGCGAAATGAAGCACGGCCCCAACGCGCTCATCGACGAAAACCTGCCGGTCGTGGTGTTAGCGACGCGTGACGAATCCGATCCTGACGCGATGACGCGGTACGAGAAGAGCGTTTCCAATATCAAGGAAGTGAAGGCGCGCGACGGCATCGTCATTTCCATTGTCACCAAGGGAGATCATCTCGCGCGCGAAGCCTCCGATCACATCATCGAACTTCCGCCCGCGCCGGAGTTGCTCGTGCCGTTGCTGGAAATCATCCCTCTCCAATTGCTCGCTTATCACATCGCGGTACGGCGCGGTTGCGACGTCGACCAGCCGCGTAACCTGGCCAAATCCGTCACCGTGGAGTAGTCAGGGCCGTTTCCGCTACTATAGGAACATGCTTCTCTATTTTCGCCCGTGTCTCGCAACTCTCTCGCTCTTCTTGTTACCGGCCGGGTTCCCAGCTTCTGCGCAAGCTCCGGACGACATGGCGCCATTGCGTGAAGTCCACGCCGACGGCGAAAAACTCCTCACCGAGGCCCAGGTCATCGCGATAACCGGCCTGGTCGCCGGCGCCCAGACCGGCCGGAATGATTTGCAAACCGCTGCCGACAGGCTCGTGCAAACCGGGCTTTTCGCCAAAGTGAGCTACAACTTCCAGACGAAGATCGCCGGCATCCTAGTGACCTATCACGTGGAGGAATCGCCTCGAATCCCCGTCTACTTCGACAATATTCCCTGGTTCACGGATTCGGCGCTGGGCGATGCCATCCGCAACAAATTTCCTTTCTTTGACGGAACACTGCCCGAAGCCGGGGCCGCGGTGGAGCAGGCCGGTGAAGCTGTGAAGGATTTGCTCTCGACGCGCGGAGTGCAAGTGTCGCTCGAGCACACCGTGATCCCTAATCCAAATGGTGAAGGCAACGTGCAGGAAATCCGGGTCGCAGGCACCGCACTCCAAATCGCAAAGCTGGAATTGAGCGATCCCTCCCTTTTGGCCTCCAAAGCCGTACAGCAACACCTATCCGAGATACTGGGAAAGCCCTATTCCCGAATGACCATCGATCTTTTTCTCTCCGAAGCGATAAAGCCCATTTATCTGCAGCAAGGATTCCTGCGCGCGAAGCTCGGGCCGCCGGAGGTGCGGCTGACGGGCGATCCCAATCAGAAGCTGCCCTCGCAAATTCCAGTGTACGTGCCGGTAGCGCCAGGCGCGGTATATCGCTGGAAAGGAATCCATTGGACGGGAAACACACTCGTGTCGGAATTCACGCTGAACGGCCTGCTTGGGATCAAGAACGGAGATACCGCCGATGGCATGCAAATCGAAGCAGCCTGGGACCGCGCTCGCGAAGAATACGCTCATCGCGGCTACCTCGAGGCAAAGCTTGATCCACTTCCAGCGTATGACGATCAGGCACACACTGTTTCCTATTCGGTGAGCATTCAAGAAGGGCCGCAATTTCACTTCGGCAAAATGGTCCTCACTGGAATTTCCCCTGCTGCCGAGCGAAAGCTGCAAAATGCATGGCCCTTCGCTGCCGGTGCAATTTTCGACAAAGCAAAGTTCGAGGATCTTCTGGCAAAGCTGCAAACGCACCAGGAGCAGGTCTTCGGTGAGTTGCCGGTGCACTACGAAAACGTTGGCCATTGGCTGCAAACGGATGCGGGCAAGAACACGGTTGATGTGCTTCTGGATTTCAAGTGATTTCTTCTGCGGCCCAATCTGCTCTGCAAGCGGCACTCTGAGATATACTCAGCACTGGGATGAAAGAGCTCATTCATATTCGCCCTGCAGAGGGCGCTGTTCTGTCCGCGGAAGAAAAACAACATCTTCTGCTCGCTCGCCTCGCCGAAATTCCTTCGCTCATCGTAGCGCTTTCCGGTGGCGCGGACTCCGCTTATCTGGCCTGGGCAGCTCACAAGGCGCTGGGTGACCAAGCCTTATCCGTCACTGCTCTCTCGCCGAGTTACTCTGCTCACGATCGCACCATAGTGGAAGAGTTTGTGAGCAAGTTGGGCGTGCGCCACGAATTTATCGAAACGCACGAAATGGATAATCCCGCCTACCGTGCGAACGCGGCCGACCGTTGCTACTTCTGCAAAGATGAGCTGTTTTCCGTGTTGGACGAATTAGCGCAGGCGCGCGGTTTTGCCGCCGTCGCTTACGGTGTGAACGCCGATGACACGCTCGATTTTCGCCCCGGCCATCGCGCCGCCAAGGAGCATCAGGTTCTCGCGCCTCTTCTCAATGTCGGCCTTGCCAAGGAGGAGATTCGTCTTCTCTCGCAGCGTGCCGGTTTGCCCACCTGGGACCGTCCCGCCTCCGCTTGCCTCGCTTCGCGCTTGCCCTACGGCACGGAAGTGACATCAGAGCGTCTTGGACTTGTCGAGCGCGGAGAAGCGGCTTTGCGCGCGCTTGGTTTCCGCCAATTCCGCGTGCGGCTCCACGACAGGCTTGCACGCGTGGAAATATCGCCCGAAGAAATGCCTCGCGCACTCGCGCCCGAAATGGCCGCCGCCATGGCGGACCGGCTGAAAGCGGCCGGCTTCGCGTATGTTGCCCTGGACCTCGAGGGTTATCGCCGGGGCTCTCTCAACGAGACTCTTTCGCCCGTCGGCCGGCGCTCCGCCAAGGCTGCGCAGGGAACATAATTCTCTGCAATTGCGTAGCTATATGTGGGGCAGCTCAGAGCAAGTCTCTCGACCGTTACGGAGGATGAATGGCGCGCCACCGCAGTCTTTTCTTGCCGCTCGAGCTATTTTCGGCCGTCGTTGTCCTGGCCGGCTGCAACAGCGGGCCTTCAGTTAGCGGCGCCTTCGATCGCAGCTATAACGTTAGCGGTCCACTCCGCCTGGAACTGACCAACGCCTCTGGTGACGTGGACATCACAGGCAGCGCTGACGGCAAAGTGCACGTGCGCGGTGAAGTGCGCGCATCGGGATTCGGCTTTGACAATCCGCAGAAGCGCTTGGACGATACTCTCGCGAATCCTCCCATCGAGCAGAGAGGCGACACCGTTCGCATCGGCAAGGAAATGTCGGCGCGCAGACGATTCGCGGCGTGCGCGGCCCCGTAAAAGTGCGAGCCGCCTCGGGGGCCATCCGTGTCGAAAAAATCGAGCGCGACGTCCAACTTACCACCGCCAGCGGGTCGGTGTCGGCCTCTGATATTGGCAATGATGTCCGCGTATCATCCGCCTCGGGAAGTGTGACGGTCTCGAACACTCGGGGCGATGTGCGCGTGAACGCCCTTTCCGGCGCTATTCGCGTATCCAATCCGGGAGGGCGCGTCGAAGCGGATACCGCCAGCGGCGAAGTCGAGATTCAAGGCGCAGCAAAGGATGTGAAATCGCATGCCGCCTCGGGACGGGTTTCTGTGCAGGGAAACCCAGGCGCGGACAGCTACTGGGAACTGAAAACGGTATCCGGTACCGTACAACTCAGCATCCCGGCTTCTGCGAATCTCCATCTCTCGGCGGAAGCGGTCTCCGGTGAGATTCGCACCGACATTCCGATCGTCATCGAGGAGCAGGGCAAGCATTCTCTTCGGGCCCACATGGGCAGCGGTGGCGGACGCGCGGACGTGCATACCGTATCGGGCGAAATTCGCGTGAGCGGCACGAAATAGCCTCGTGCAAATTTAAGCTCTCGTTCTCGAAAAAACATCTAAGAGCTAGCGACAATTCTTTCCGATACCCTTAGAATTCAAATGTATGAATTCCCAGCTCTTCTGTGCGTGCGCGACTTCGATTCTTTTTCTTTGCGGGGCGGCTTCTCCACTCTGCGGTCAGACCCCTGCGCAAGACGAAAAGAGTCAGAACCCAATGCCACCATCGTCCAAAGTCGCCGCGTCGAATCCGGCCTCCTCCGCCAAGCAGCCGTCGCCCGCAGAGGAATTGCAGCAAGCCATCAGCAAAGCCGGAAACGACCGCGCGGCGCTGGTCCGGAATCTGGAGGCCTTCTTGAAGGAATATCCGGATTCGCGCCAGCGTCCTCAGATTTACCGTGCCCTTGTGGAGGCTAGCCTGCAATTGCGGGATAACGCGCGCGCCGCTGGTTACGGGGAGCGAATCGTCGCTCTCAGCCCTGACGACATCTCCATGACCATCCTGACAATTCAGCTGCTCGAACAGAACGGCGACGAAGCCGCTCTCCACCGGGCCGCAAACTATGCCACCCACGTGTTGGACTTTGTCGAGCGCAGCTCTTCCGTGGAAAAATCGCCAAGGGTTTCCCAGGAAGAGTGGGCCACGGAGAAGAAACGCGACCGCATGTCTGTGCTGACGTTGCGCGGAAGACTCGAACTGAAATTGAAGGACACAGTAGCGGCTCAAAAGGATTTCGCGGCGAGTTACGCGATCCTCCCCAGCGCGACGGCCGCGGAACAGCTCGGTGAAATCGCCGAAATGAAAAAAGATTTGAATGGCGCGATCCAGCAATACGCCCGCGCGTTCGCTCTGGCCGACGCAACGAATGAAACCGCCGGCCGTCGCGCGATCCGGCAGAAATTGGGCAATGTCTGGCGGATTGCCCATGGCTCTGATGATGGTCTGGGCGAGTATTTGCTTCGTACTTACGATGAAGTCTCGCAAGCCTCCATCGCAGCCAAGCCAAAGAAAAATGCGGACGCCCGGGAACCCGCGGATTTCACGCTCAGGAAAGCCCCCGAAGGCACGGCCTTTTCGCTGAAAGACACGAAGGGAAAAGTTCTCGTTGTCAATTTCTGGGCGACTTGGTGCGGCCCTTGCCACGCGCTTGAGCCTCTTTTCGCTCGCGTCGCCGCGGACTTCCAGGCGAATCCAGATGTGTATTTTCTGGCCGCCGACTGTGACGAAGATGAATCTCTCGTGGCGCCGTATCTGGAGGCGGACAAGCCTCGCACGCCGGTCGTATTCGCGGATGGCCTCGACCGGTTCTTCACCGTCAATTCCTTCCCGACCGTGATGGTGATCGATCGCATGGGCAGAATTGCCTTTCGTTCGGAGGGCTTCGAATCCGATGGCTTTGAGCCAAAACTGGCAGCCGCCGTTCGCCGCGCCCTGGCTCCTCCCTCGCCCTCGGTCGAAGCCACTGCTCCTCAGTGACAAAATGAGGCCTTCACGGTGGCATGGCATTCAAAAATCAGCGCAAAATCTGGGAGAAAGAAGTCACTGAAGTGGCGGCATGCTCATCTTCTTCACGATGGCCCAATAGCGTGAATCGGCATGAAGGGAGTCAAGATCTGGATCGTGCTGCAAATGTACGAGCTGTGCATCCCGCTGCTGAAATGCCTGTTCCAGGTACTGGATTGCTTCTTCTCTTCGCCCTGCTCCCGAAGCAACCTCCGCCATGCGCAGTGGCGAGACATATTCCTTGATTGCTCTGTGCTTCAGCTTCTTCAGGAATTCCAAGTTGACAGCTTGGAAGCCCCCATTGCGGTAGGCTTTGTCAACGGCGCTCGCGGTCGACTCATTTCCCTCGATCGCCAGTACCTTCTTCAATTCGCCCATCGCCCTTGCGTAATCTCCCTTATGGAAATAAACATTTGAAAGAAATGCGTGCAGCGCCCCGGCTTCCGGCCGCGCCTCGGATCGCTGACTCAACTCTTTCAATGCCTCATCAAACCGGCGTGCACGGATCAGCGCATATCCGTACGCCCACGGACGCGCGAAAGGATCCAACTCAACGGTGAGCTTGTCTTCCTGAAGGGCTTCTTCCGTGTGATTCCTTGTTTCCAGAATGTAGGCGTGCAAATGGTGCCCTTCCGCAAGACTCGGGTTTAGCTCAATCGCACGCTCGGAGTCCTTTTCAGCGCCTTCCCAATCCCAGCGATAGAAGAGTTTGACAGCTGCAAGCGAGTGATGGGCTTCGGGAAGTAAATCGTCCAGCTCCAACGCTTTCCTCGCAGCCGTTTCGGCCTTTGGCATCGTTTCGACCGAGCTGTTCTCTCCGGAAACCGTCGCGGCTGTGTAACTATCTGCCAAGCCGGCGTAGGCGGCGGCATAGGCAGGATCCAGTTTGATGGCTTCCTGAAAGAACTCGCGGCTCTTCTCATAACTATCCGAAAACCAATAGAATCTTCCCCGAAGATAAGCGTCTCGCGCCCCCGCGTTAGCCGGGGCGTGAGCAGGGTTTCCGCTGAATGCAGAAAGCGAGGAAGCGCCCTTTACGCGTTCCGCGATACTTTGGGCGAGCTCTTGCTGCAAAGACAGTACGTCTCCGACGGGACGATCGTAACTCTCTGCCCACAGATGCGTGTCAGTCGCCGCATAGACCAACTGTGCGCTTACCCTTACGCGCCCCTGCGACCGTGCGACTGCCCCCTCCACAATTCCGTCTACTCCTAACTCGCGGGCGATCTCGGGTAACGGCCGCCGCACTTTTTTGTACTGCATCACCGAAGTCCGAGATATGACTCGCAACGACCTGTAGTTTACAAGCATTGTAATTAGATCATCCGTCATCCCGTCCGCGAAATACTCTTCTGCGGCATCACCGGAAATGTTGTCCAGGGGCAACACCGCGATGGATCGGATCGCTACCGGCTGCGCTCCGTGGCGTTCGATGCGAGGCAACACGAACTTGTACGCTGGCCACCCGAGCAGCATGGCTGCCGCGATGCCACTCCAGACCAAACGGCGGCTTGCACGTCTCACGGGAACCGCTCCATCGTCGGCGCCCGCAGTACCGGGCTCCGATTGATTCATGCGGCTCGGTTCGCTGCCCCGGGAAGGGATGAACTCCTCACCCTTCGCGGCACCATCATTCTGGCTTTGTATTTCCCGGATATTGGTCACGTCGGCGATGAATCGGTACCCTTTCCGCTGCA
>WNFA01004480.1_pt1 | contig 11661 bp, 9 predicted proteins | sample 5400481 | NCBI WGS metagenome assembly WNFA01 (sample SAMN13153340, study PRJNA577476) | soil metagenome | isolation source: 120 cm saprolite under Douglas fir tree site 2 hole 1 replicate 2 | place: USA:California | collected 2015-04-18
GGGGTCCCTGCCTCCCGAGGCGAACGGTTACGAGCCGCCGCCGCAGGACGCCACTCCCCGCTCCGCCTTCAGGATCGTCTCCGGAGACGCCCCTCAATGAGCGAGGATGGGAATTGCCTACCATGGATTCGGCCATGTAGTCAACTACTAATTACGTAACGTAGTTGCCGCTTGGACGTAACGGCCCTACTCCTGGCATGCCAACTTAACTGCTAGATCACAAATCTCTTCAGCAGCTGCCGCCCAAGTCATGCTCTCCATCGATATTTAACGAAGATGTCGTCAATTATTTTCTGGGCTACCGGTTTTTGCGACGCGAAGAACAAATAATACACGACTGCGTTGTTTCTGTTCTTCATCGGCAGTGGGTCGGGCACAACCCTAAATCCCGCAACCTTGTTCAACCTCTCGCGAAAGCGAGTGATGATCGACTCATTGCTCTGCTTAATCAAATCGGGAGTGAAAAAAAGATTGTGCTGCGGACTCTCTGCGTATGCCGCCTGCTTCCACGACTCATCGCCCCAAAACCTTGTCATCCGATGGATACCGTCCTGCGGCACCTTCTCGGAATTTCGCCATATAGCATTTCGGTTCATGTCCATGACAGGGAAGTTAAGGAACATATCAACGGCCCGTGACTGTCCCGCTTGCACTATGACCTCCCAATCAAGATGTAGGCCGTACGGATCAAGCAGACATAAAGCACGGTTGAAGTTTTCGTATTTGATCGTCGGCAACAACTGTTGTCTGAGATACGGCATTGAGTCGCCGGTATGAATGTCGACGTCTGTTCGACCGGCGCAAAGCGTTGCAAGGTGCCTCGTTTTATCTGCGTCCATGTCGATGAAATAGAAATGGTCGAAGGGCGGTGAAACTTTCAGGGCGCGCGCGGGACTACCCTCCATTTGCCCTCCAGTTCGTTTAGATACGTGAACGCCTGGGCCGCTGAATGCGTCGATGTAGTACTTTTTTAGCTGCTTTTGGCGAGCGAAAGCCCTCGTGTAAGCAGAGCCATACTTCTCTACGATCTCGAGCTTCAGCTCAGACCAGTAGCCGATCTCGTCAAACTTAAAGGGTGCAGCCGTCACGCCTCGACCTGCACTTCGCGCTGCATCGATCTAGGTGATCGCGACACCGGAAATTGATTCCATACTTCCCCCTCTAATAGCCGGCCCCCGGTTTTGGGGGTGCGGCCTCCCCATTGTTTGAAGAAAAATGGCACGCGCGCCTTGATGCATTGGTCGCGAACATCGATCGCCCATTCCGATTTCATAGGTCGCGCGCCGGGGCCACTCTCACCACCAACGATCACCCAATGAATGTTGTCGAGGCAAAGTTGGCCAATCGGGCCGATAAGCGGCTCTATGGATAGGAAGCGCACTCCGGCGTTTGCCCTTTGCAGGTGCGCAATGCGCGACGTAGTTTGCTCGTTTTCTACTGACACGCCAAACCAGATGTGTCTTGGCGCGGTGCGTCCTGTGTATCGCTCGTTGACGAACTTTCGTAACAGTGAACTACGCTTCGTAAGAACCTGATAAATATGCCAGTCTGCCTTTTCCATTGTGTCGAACACAGCAGCAATGTGCCCTGGCGGAATTTCCTTATGAAAAAGATCGCTCATCGAATTTACAAAAATCATTCGCGGGCGCTTCCACGCAAACGGCTGTAAGAGGCGCTCCGGTCGAAGCGCCAGATCAAAGCCTGTTTCGAACGGGTGCCCCGGCACTCCCCGGAATCGCTCTGCGAAACGAGCGGCATAACAGTTATCGCAACCCGCACTAATCTTTGTGCAGCCCGTCACTGGGTTCCACGTTGCGTCCGTCCATTCAATTGCCGTCGCATCCGCCATGATCGAACGTAAGAATCACGAACACAGGCCTCGTGCAAGTCCGATGAGAGTATGCTTGGAGGGCCGCCGGCGGTTATGGCGTACGTCGGGCAGTCTCGGCCACACCCTCGCCTGAAAGTAGTGACCTGTCGCTTTGCACTTGGAGGGCAGAACCCGGATGTCGCTTCGCTCCATCCGGGCTACGCTCGCCACGGCCGCTGCTGCCAGAATTAGCTCACTTCTTTACGGGGAAATTCCTCTGCATCACGATCGAAGGTCTGCACAGAACGTCCACTCTCTTGCCGAAAGTATTCAGGTCGGAAAATGACCGATCAAACGTTACATGTTGTTTCGTTAGCTCCTTTATGGCAAAATCCGCAGAATATATTGCGCATTTCAAATCAGTTGACAGATAATCAAAATCTAGTCGACCAACATTCGCAAGGTAAGGTAAGCAACGTAGTCCAAGTCAATGGCCGCAAAATATAACGGGGTGGCTTAGTCCGGATTCAATTTTTGACCATGCGTTACCAAATCGAATGCTTCGCGAAGTTTTTCATCAGGCTTTTGCGCGGAGTTAAGCTTCGAAAACTCAATAGCTGTATTAATATCAAATGTAACCTGCGGGACTCGAGTGTGCGCAAACTGGAGCCAGTAACTCCCGGAGAGCTCACCGGAAGACGGCAATGACGGACAAACTGGACCCATTCGACGTCAAGGCGCTGGAGGGCTCGCTCAACGATTCGGCGACGCGCGTGTCGGCGATTTGGATCAGTTTTCTGGTTTTTGGGCTCTATCTGGTGATTGCAGCAGGAACGGTGACGCATCGTCAGCTTTTCCTGGAGGATCCTGTCAAGCTTCCGGTTTTGAATATCGATCTGCCCATGGTCGGATTCTTCTTTCTCGCGCCTATTCTATTCGTTGTCTTCCATACGTACGTGTTGATACAGGTATTGCTGCTTGGTCGCACGGCAGTGGTTTACAACGAGGCTGTCGAATATAACGTCAAGTTCGCAGAGGATAACGCCCGGGTCCGGCAGCGCCTCGCCAATACTTTGTTTGCCCAGATCTTTGCGGGCTCCCCGCGCGAGCGAAAGGGTTGGCTCGGCTTACTTCTCCTGATGTTGGCCTGGCTGACGCTCACAGTCGCCCCGATCCTCGTGCTACTCGTTTTTCAATTTCAGTTCTTACCCTACCATAGCTACTTGGTGACGTGGACGCTCCGAGGCTTAATTGTGCTGGATCTCATTGCTGTCTTGGTGTTTTGGCCAGCTCTACGCAACCCAGACCGCGGCGTTTCTTTGCGAGTCATCTTGTGGAGTTGGATCCCGCTGCTGCCATTTGGCCTAGGCGTGGTCGCTTTCAGTTGGATCTGTTTGACCTTTCCTGGTGAGAGTCATGCTGATTGGACACGGTATTGGCCAGACCAGAGCCTGGTGCAGGTCGATTGGGAACGGTATGGGCCAGAGGGAACAGAGGATACAATAATAGAGTGTCGGACCGTGAGCCCGATCTCAAAGGCCTTTGCTGGGTTCGATCGGATTAACTTGCCCCACGTCGATATCATCGACCACGAAAAACTTAGAAACATCGAATCGAACACCAAATCGGACAGCTTACCCGATTTTCAAGGTGAACGGACGAGACGAATCCGCGATCGACACCTGGACTGCGCGGATTTGTCTGAATTTTCCGATCTGCGCCGGATTGACTTGACCAATGCATCGCTGCGCGGCGCGTTCCTCAATCGCGCCCGGCTCCAGGGCGCGTCCCTCGACTATGCCCAGCTCCAGGGCGCGTCACTCGACTCTGCCCGGCTCCAGGGCGCGTCCCTGGACAAGGCCAAACTCCAGGGCACCTCCTTGTTTGATGCCCAGCTCCAGGGCGCGCACCTCGGCAGCGCCGAGCTCCAAGGCGCATTCCTCGAAGGCGCAAACCTGCAAGGCGCGTACTTGTACCGCGCCGCGCTCCAAGGCGCGAACTTCACTAGAAGCGCATTGGAGCATGCCCAATTGCTCCAAGTGAGTGTTTGGCGGGCGAAAAACGCTGATTGTCAGGGCGCTCGCGTGGCCGTAATCGATCAAGAGCGATTGCGCAGCGACATCGTCGATTTTATCGATAGTTCGCTTGAGGACGTTCCTGACATTCAAAAAAACCGCGCGATCAAAAACATGCGAGCCGGCCTCGTAGGGGATCCGGCCAAAGACGACACCGCGCAAATTGCGCGGGCTTGGGATCTATGTGCTCAGGCATCGAAGCTACTCAATGCCACAGCTGTTGAAAATCAACTTACTCGTGTTTTGCGTCAGGTTGTTTGCGAGGCAACGGAAAATCGAGAGGCGATCGCCGCGGGAATTATTGCACATTGGGTTTTTGGCCCCTCCCCAGTAAATTGGATTTCGACTCGGCTTGCCGGTGCGTTACTGGGCGAAGACGGCAATGATTGCGCAGTCAAGTATATCAACGAAGTAACAAAAGAGCGTCTTCGCTCTTTTTTGCCGGCCGGACCGAGTTCCGGTCCGAACTGAGAACACTAGGCGCGTTGACGGTTTTTGACAGAGGAATCGAGTTTTGATTCAAGGCTGCCTTTCTGGAGGAGGCAGGACCGGGATGTCGCCATAGCGCGTCTCGAAGGGCGTTCACGCTCGTCCGGTAGCCCGCGAAGACGGGCGTAAACACCCTTTAGGTACGGGCTATGGACGCGCGTCAACGCGCTTTAGGCTCACCCGGGCTACGCTGACTTGCCGAAGCCGTAGAGCGCCTCGGGATTCTGCACCAGGATGCGGTTGCGCGTAGCCTCGTCGGGGGCCCACTCGATCAGGAGGTCGAACAGGAGTGCGTCGTTCGGCTTGTTGTTGTCGGGCAAGCCTGGGTGCGGCCAGTCGCTACCCCAGACCAAGCGCTCCGGCGCCGCCTTGACGAACGCCTGCGCGATCTTGGTGGCCTCTGGGTAGGACGGTGGGCCGATCTTGCTGTTCGAATAGGCGCCCGAGACTTTCACCCAGGTGCGCCCCTTGTCGATCAGCTCGCGGACGATCTTGTGCGATGAATGATCGATGCCGGCCGGCAGCGGCGGGTGCGCGAGATGATCGAACACCATTGGTGTAGGCAGGCGCCGCAGCATCGAGGCCATCTCGTCGATCATCTCGCCGTCCACGTTGAACTGCACGTGCCAGCCGAGATCGGCGACGCGTTTTGACAGCGGCTCGACCATTTCGGGCGTGACGGCGCGCGAGCCCGGGTCCGCGAGGCTGAAGCGGATCCCGCGGATGCCACCGGCGTGAAATGCCTTGAGCTCGGCGTCCGCAATCGCCGGGGTGACGACGGCGACGCCGCGCGCGTTCGGCCCGAGTTGTGATATCGCGTAGAGGGTCACCCGGTTGTCGGTCGCATAGTTGCGGGGCTGCACAATGACGACGCGCGTTGTCCCGATCCGCTTTTGCAGCAGCCGGTAGTCCTCCACGGTGGCGTTCGTCGGTGCCGCCCGCGGGTTGGGCGGCATGGGAAAGCGTGCCGGGTCGTAGGTGTGCATGTGACAGTCGGCGGCATTGGCCGGCGCCTTGAGCTTGGGCGGCTCGATTCCGACCGAATTCGGCACTTGCTGGGCGTGACCTTGCCCAACGTGGATTCCCGAGGTCGTTGCCGTGATTGCCGCCATCGAGGCTCCCTTGATGAAAGTGCGACGTGCGATCATTTTTTCCTCCCGATTTGTCTTGACTTAAATGAGGCTACACAGGCTCGCCCAATGCAGCTCACGAACCCGCGCCCGGGGTTTGCTGCGGCTGCTTACAGCCGCTCTTGGCACCAAGCGGACATACCGAGACCATCTGCTAGTTGTCCGCTTTCGGGCAACAGCGGACATACATGCTCGCGCGGCTCCGACCGCATCGGTCGTGAATGACCCTGAGCTGACATAGGCCCCCTCGAAATCTCGCAGCGCAGCAGGTCTCGGGCACTCGCCTGTTGACGGTCTATAGTCGATGACAGCCTTGTAGCCAGTTGACTTACCTTCTTATTCGGTAACGATCGAACGAAGACTTTCGAATGCTGTGAGCGTCAGGGAGGCTGCCATGGCGACAAAAACTAGAGCCAAGGCGAAACGCCGGAAAACGACCGTCACCAAGAGGGCAAGGCGTAGAAAGACGGTTAGAAAAACTAAGATCATCAGAAAGAAAGCAGCAAAGAAGGCGCCGCCCCGACGAGCGGCACGCACCGAAGCCGAGCCGACTGCAAAGGTGGCGGTCAAGCCGAGGCCCGTCAGCCAACGGGCACAGCCTAAAGCAGTCAAGCCGCCGCCTAGTCGGCCTGCACAGCCTACTGCGGCGGAGCAGCGCATCGGCGTCGTGACCCACTATTACAGCCACCTCTCAGTCGTGGGCATGCAGCTCGAACCTGGTACTACGCTGCGCGTTGGCGATGTAATCCACATCCGCGGACACACCACCGATTTCACCCAGAAGGTCGAATCCCTCGAGGTTAATCATGCGGCGGTGACCGAGGTCGGGCCGAACGACGATTTCGGACTAAAGGTAGTCGAGCATGCGCGCGAGCACGACATCGTGCACAAAGTGCGATCCTAGCGCCGCTGGCTGGACCAAGCCGCCCAAGGAACGACGGAGGTGATCATGACGGCTGCAACGAAAATTCGCACTGACGAGGTGGCGCTTAGGAAAGCGCGCATGTTGGTCGGTGGGAAGTGGGTTGATAGCGCTTCAGGCGAGGTGCTCCAGGTCGAGGATCCGGCGCACCGGCGCCCGATCGCCGAGGTCCCCCGAGGGGGCGCCGAGGACGTCGCACGCGCAGTGCAAGCCGCGGCCGATGCCTTTCCCTCCTGGTCTCGCACGATTCCTCGCGAGCGCGGGCGCCTTCTCGCGCGGATTGCCGAGGCGCTTGAGGCACGGGTCGAGGAGATGGCGCGCACGATTGCGCTCGAGACCGGGAACGCGCTTCGCACCCAAGCACGCCCTGAGGCAAAGACCACAATCGACATCATCCGCTACTTCGGCGGCTTAGGCAGCGAACTCAAGGGCGAAACGATCCCTCTCGGCGAGCATGTTCTGAGCTACACGCGGCGTGAGCCGCTCGGCGTTGTCGGCGCCATCATTCCGTGGAACGCGCCAGTCCTACTGGCTGCTCTCAAGATCGGCCCCGCGCTTTGCGCCGGCAATACGCTCGTCTTGAAGGCCGCAGAGGATGCACCGCTTGGCGTCCTCATGCTCGCTGAAACATGTCAGGAATTCTTGCCGCCTGGCGTACTCAACGTGCTGACTGGACTCGGCGAGGAATGTGGCGCTCCACTCGCCAACCATCCGATGGTAAGCAAGCTCTCCTTCACCGGCTCGACGGAGGTCGGCAAACTCATCATGCGCGCTGCCTCAGACCGCATCGTGCCGGTGTCGCTCGAGCTTGGCGGCAAGAGTCCCTCGATCGTCTTCCCCGATGCAAACGAGGATTGGGTTATCGATGGAATTATTGCGGCGATGCGCTTCACGCGGCAGAGCCAGTCCTGCACCGCGGGCTCCCGCCTCTTCCTACACCGCGACATCTTCGACAATTTTCTTAATGCGCTCGGGCAAAAGGTCAAAGCGCTCAAGCTCGGTGATCCACTCGATGAGACAAGTGACATAGGTACCATCATCAACGAGAAGCAATTCAGGAAAGTGTGTGGCTTCGTCGAGGAGGGACTTAAGCGACGCGAAGCGCGCCTCGTAATCGGCGGTCTCCCGCCCAAGGAAGGGCCCCTTGGCGAAGGCTATTACGCAATCCCCACCATCTTCGCGAACGTTGCTAACGACTGGCGCCTGGCGCGCGAGGAGATCTTTGGCCCGGTGCTTGTCGCCATTCCCTGGACCGACGAAGCGGACGCGATTCGCATGGCGAATGACAGCCATTACGGGCTCGCCGCCTACGTCTGGTCTCATGACCTTGGCCGGGCTCTACGCGCGGCGCACGCGATCGAGGCTGGCTGGGTTCAGGTGAACCAGGGCCTCGGTCAGAGCCCAGGTCATTCCTACGGCGGTTACAAAGAAAGCGGCATCGGCCGCGAGTTCTCCCTCGAAGGCATGCTCGAGAGCTACACGCAGAGGAAGAATGTCACGATCAACCTAACACATTAAAACACTGAGCTGCTGCCGCACAGGGCGCTGGCGGGCGAGAAGAGCAAGCCCTCAGGTTCGTATGGCCGACGAGGTGATCGAATAGCGGTGCTTTTGCGGCGACGCATTAGGTCGCGATTGGCACAAAGCGGACTTGCCGAGGTGGTCTGCCACTTGTCCGCTTTCGGGGGCAAAGCGGACATGGCCCAAGGATGGCGCAACGTCTGCCTATGACCCCGTTGCGGACATTAGAAAGCTTTTCGCGCTGTCCAGCCGGCCATTGTCGGCATAAAGCGCTCAGACGCCGTCTCGTGCGCTGCGAGCGTGTGAGCATCGATCATGGGAGTAAATCCCGACGGCAGCACAAGCTCTCCAGACACGAACCCCAATGGCTCCGAGAACAGGCGTACATTCGGTTTCAGAAATCCGTTGAACTCGCCGGCATTGCGAATGGTGACGCGCGCGACACAGGCCTCCATCCAACACCCAAGCTCCGAAGATAATCCATCGCCGAGCACCGCTTCCATTCCCCATTCGTGAACCGCGTCGAGCGCCTCGCGAAGCAGATCGAGGCCGCCAAAACGCTTGAGCTTGAGCTTGCAGAAGCCCACGTTCGCAATTGCGGAGGCACGCTTCACATCGGCGAGTTCGCAGATCGGCTCGTCCAACATCACGGGAACAGGCGACGCGCTCGCTACCCTTGCGTTTGCCTCCCAGTCCTCGGCCGGGCACGGCTGCTCGAACAATTCAATGCCGGCCGGATCAAGCGCCATGGCGAAACGACAGGCATCCGCCTCGGAATAGGCGCGATTGGCGTCAAGGCGCATCGTCGCGCGGCCAGCGATCGCCCGCTGGATGAGCTGGACGCGACGCGCGTCGCCCTCCGCTGACTTCCCAACCTTAATTTTGAAGGTACGAAAGCCGTCTTTCAGGTGCTGTTCGACTTCCCGCTCGATGTCTCCGGGCGCGGAACTGCTGAATGGGGTGAGCAGCGGCAGACGCGTGTCTCGATCTACGCGGAGCAGCGGATGCCCCTCGAGCATTTCGATTGCCGTGACGAGCGCCGTCGTCGCCACCTTACTTGTGGCGAGGTCGCGCGCGATGATGGCCTTGGCCTCGCTCGAGTCCTTGCCGATGACAGCCGCCGCGTGCTCGCGGCAGAAGGTCCAGCCGCCGTCTCGCGTCTCGGTGCTCGATCCCGGCGAGATGTGTCCTTCGCCCCATCCGACCCGGCCGTCGCCGTCGCGTACCTCGACGACAATCGGTTCAAACTCGGTGAAGGTGCGATAGGACAGCACATAGGGACGAATGAGAGGCAGCCGCACGGTTCGCAGCACAATCTCTTGCAATCTCATCGATTGTCTTCCGTCGTTTTTGTGATGCAGTCGCTGCGTCCCTCAATGGATCCGCTCATTACCCTTGATCTGACTCCGGTGCATGACCCGCCGGGTCTTGGGATCGAACGGGTCGCGCCGGTGCAGCACGGAAAGATTGTTCCACATCAACACATCTCCAACCTTCCACCGGTGGCATAAGGTGAACCGCGGCTGTGTCGCATGCGCCCACAGTGCATCGAGCAGCGCCTCGCTCTCGGACACCTCAAGGCCGAGCACGTAAGCATTCGGACGCCGCCCCAGAAAGAGCGCCTTGCGGCCGGTGGTCGGCTCAGTGCGGATCAGTGGATGGCGAGCCCCCACTGTTTCCCGAACGTCCGTAACTGCCTTGTAACCCTTACGGAGCATTCCCGCGCTGTTGGTAGACGCGTCATGCACGGCGATCTTGTCTTTTGCAGCCTCCTTCAACTCCGCAGGCAGAGCTTCGTAGGCCGCGAACATATTGGCAAAATAAGTGTTTCCGCCTGCTTCAGGCGGAGGAACCTCCAGCGAGTGCAGCATCGCGGCCTTGGGCGGCACCTCCACGTACGTCATGTCAGCGTGCCACACCGCCTCGCCATCGCCGAGATTTCCGATTGGCTTGCCGCTTTCGACAACATTCGAGATGACGTTGAGTTCGGGGTGATCCTTGAGGAACGGCTCGCCATAGGGATTGGGACCTGGCGGGTCGAGCTCACCAAAATTCTTGCTGAAGGCGATCAGTTGCGGATCCGAAAGTTTTTGGTCGTGGAAGACGACGACCAGTCGCTCGCGCCATACGTCCTCAATTGTCCTGACCTCGTTTGGTGCGATGGGCTTCGACAGATCGAGCTCGGAAATTTCTGCGCCCAGCGGCGCGTCGAGATTTTTGATCGCAAGCGACATGACTACTCCTCCGTATAAACGACGAGTCTGCGCATCCTGAAGCTTCCATCTGCCGCCAAACCGGGGCAAGCCCGAGTTCGTCGAACTCGTGCATGGCGCGTCGCACGAGGTGAGTGGGGGTGCGGGCAGCAGGGACACGTAAAGCGCATGCGGTCGACCTCGATCAGAATGAGACGCCACTCGCCTTAATCGGGCCTTCCCATTTCTTGATCTCGGCGGCAAGAAATTGCGCGAGATATTCCGGAGAGCGGCGTTCCGGTGCAATCACATCGCCGCCGACCTGCTTGAGATGCTGCTGCAAGGACGGCATCTCCAGCGCGGCGACCGTGGCGCGGTTGAGCCTTTGGATGATCGGCTGCGGAGTCTTCGCGGGCAGGAAGAGCGCATACCAGCTCGGGAGATCGAAGTTGGTCAGCCCCTGTTCGTGCGCGGAGGGGAGATCGGGCAGGCTCGACGACCGGGTCTTGCTCAGGATCGCGATTGGCTTGACGGTCTTGCCCGCAATTTGCGGCAGCGCCAGGGGGAGACTCACGCAGTCGTAATCCATCCGGCCAGCCATCACTTCCTGCAGGCCTTGCACGACGTTGCGATAGGGAACGTGCGTAACTTCAATGCCAATCGTGGAGTTGAGCAGCATGCATGCAAGGTGATTGGAGCCGCCGGCTCCCGATGAGCTGTAGTGCAACTTCTCCTGGTTTGCCTTCGTGTAGGCGATAAACTGCTGCAAGTTGTCGGCCGGGAAGTCATTACGCGCGACCAACACCAGGGATTCATCCGTAAGGAGCGCCACCGGCGCGAAATCCGTCACAGCGTTGTAAAGGGGTGCTTTGTAGATCCACTGGCTTTGGGCGAAGGTCCCGACGTTTCCAATAACAAATTGATAGCCGTCAGGTATGGCCTTGGCCACACGGCTTCCACCGACCATGCCGCCTGCCCCGGCGACATTTTCCACAACAACGGGCTGCCGAAGGTTGCTGCTAATTCCATCAGCGATGATGCGTCCTATGGTGTCGCTCGAGCCGCCGGCTGAAAAGGGCACGACCAGCGTTAATGGACGCGTCGGCCAGTCCTCCGCCTTGGCGGGACGCGCGCACAGGTGAGCCGCAACCACGCTCGTGATAGCCGCAGCAGTTGTCCAGAACGCGAGGACGGAATGACGGACTCGCCTCATGCGATCCTCACTCACTCAGTGCTGTCGAGCAGATCGCTAGTTCTAAGGGGGTACCTGTAATCCCAGCTGGCAGCTCCCAATGCATGACCCTACCCCAAGTTTCCGGCTATCAGAAAGGGTAGCAATTTCCGTTATGGCACTAAGCGGACATCTCGATGCAAGCTCGCGTATGTCCGCTTTCGGGGGTGATCTCAACGGGTCGACGCAACACTCTATCCTGAAAGGGAAAGATGGAGTGTTCGGCAATGCGTCGAGGTTATTTTCGAGGCTTTACGGCATCAGAGAAAACAGAGCTTTGGGATCGCTGGC
>WNFA01004481.1_pt1 | contig 11659 bp, 10 predicted proteins | sample 5400481 | NCBI WGS metagenome assembly WNFA01 (sample SAMN13153340, study PRJNA577476) | soil metagenome | isolation source: 120 cm saprolite under Douglas fir tree site 2 hole 1 replicate 2 | place: USA:California | collected 2015-04-18
ATCGTATCCCGGATAGATGAAGATATTGGCCTCGCCTTGGCCCGCGCTGACGGTGCCGGATCCGCGCTGGGCCGCGTGCTCCAGAGCCCTGACTGTTGTTGTACCTACGGCAACGACGCGGCGAGATGCCCTTAGTGCCCCAGCAATCTTTGCCGCGGCTTCGGCCGTAATGGAATAAGACTCGGAGTGTAACTTGTGTTCCTCCACACGCTCAACCCGTACCGGTTGAAATGTTCCCAGGCCCACGTGGAGGGTGATGTTAGCGGTTTCGATGCCGCGCTCCCTGATGCGAGCCAGGATCTCTGGGGTGAAATGGAGACCCGCGGTGGGAGCGGCTACAGATCCTCGTGCTTCTGCATAGACGGTCTGGTAGCGTTCCCGGTCGGCGGGAGAATCCGGGCGGGCAATATAGGGGGGAAGGGGGATGTGTCCAAATTGCTCCAGCCTGGAAAAAAAGTCATGCACGGGGAGAAACCGAATCTTGCGCTCTCCGAATGAAGCCCGGGCGATCACTTCCGCTTGAAGTTCGTCATTCTCTCCAAAAAACAGGCGCTCTCCGACCAAGATTTTGCGTCCGGGGCGGACCAGGCACTCCCAGTCGTTGGGATCTGTTGAGATTTGGCGGATTAGCAGGACTTCGACGCGGCCTTGAAGGAAATCCCTAGCGGCGGGATTGTGCGGACTCAGTGGCTGCGATTGGATGCCGGCGCGGCGGCCATACAGCCGGGCGGGAAGCACTCGAGTGTTGTTGAAGACCAGGAGATCCGTGGATCGCAAGAGATCTGGGAAATCGAGAAACCGGCGATCCGAGAGGCGGCTACTCGATTTCTCCACGTGCAGCATCCGCGATGCAGAGCGATCCGCAAGGGGTTCTTGCGCGATCAGGTCGCGGGGAAGATGGTAGTGGAAGTCGGAAACCTGCACCCAGTCAGATTATAGGGAGAGAGTGGGAAAGGCTGCGTTAAACTGTTCTGGAATCGGCCGAGAAAATTTCATATTTTTATGAGTAAATTGGATTGTCTCTTGGCGCACAGTGCTGTAGTATGCGGAGGCTGTACTGCGGCTTGTTTTCGCCGCTCCCCCCAAACTCTCCATGGCGGCTGATCGCAAACAGAGGGAAGAAATCGTTCGCTTCGGGCGCATGCTGCACCAGCGTGGCTTCGTTGCGGCGATGGACGGAAATCTGTCGATCCGGCTGGACAACCGGCGAATTCTGGTTACACCCACCTGCGTGAGCAAGGGAGCCATGCGAGCGGCCGATATGGTCGTGGTGGACCGGCAAGGACACCGACTCGCCGGGCGCCGGGCGGTGACCAGCGAAATTGGCATGCATCTTCTGATTTATGACCTGCGGCCGGATATTACGGCCATCGTGCACGCGCATCCGCCTACGGCGACGGGCTTTGCGGCGGCTGGCATGGCCCTCAATGAGCCGTTAGTGTGCGAGGTCGTCATTGGGCTGGGGTCGATTCCTTTGGCGCGCTACGGAACCCCCGGGACCTCTGAACTGGCTGAAACTCTCGCCCCCTACGTTCCCCATTACGACGCCATTCTCATGTCGAACCACGGGGTAGTGGCCTATGGCGACACCCTTGAGCACGCTTACATGAAGATGGAAACCGTAGAGCACTTTGCCCAAATTGCCCTAGTCACGCACCTGCTCGGCCGGCAGCAGCCGCTGGGGGAAGATGAGGTCGAAAAACTACTGCTGGCGCGCGCCAAGTATTTTGGCGCAAAGATGGCCGCTTCCATGCCCGTGCCGGCGGGCGCCTCGCCCGATAAGGCCAGCTAGGCGCCGACCCGGCACGCCCACTCAGAAGGACCTTCGCTGCGCTCGGGTGGACAGCCGGGGCGGCTGTCCCTAGGTGAATTCTTAATCTCCTCCGATTCGGAAGCGCAATCCGGCGCGGAAGTTGATGGGTAAGGCGGGATAGCCCACGACTTCGTTGTACCGCCTCTCGAGGGCGTTCTCGATGTTCAGGTAAGCGGTGACGCGGGGATGGACCGCGTACCAGCCGCCGAGATCGACTCGGGCGTAGCCTGCGGCGTGATCCACTGGGGTGGGTAACACGAAGAAATCAGAATCCGGTCTGCGTCCGACAAAGCTGCCGCCCAAGTTCGCGGCCCAGCGGCTACCCAAGTATGAGAGCAACAGGCTTCCCGAATGTTTGGGACGGCGGATCAATGGATTTCCTGGCTCGTGCTGCGGGTCAAAAGCGAAGGGCTGCTCAAGGATCTGAGTGGAGGCATAGTTGTAGGCAGCGTCGAAGGATAGGCGCGAGAGCAGTCGGCCGTGGAATTCCACCTCTGCGCCCTGGGCGAAAGACTTGTCAATGTTTTCGTATTCGCCCGTGAATGTGGAGGGATCGACGAGGGCAAAGTCAATCTGGTTCCGAAACAGGTTGTTGAAATAGATGGCCGAAAACGTATACCGTCCCGACAGGAATAACTGCTCCATCCCGGCCTCGAAGGCGCGGTTTTCTTCCGCTTTCAGATGAGGATTGGGAACGATTCCCGGTCCGCTGGCGAAGGCCTCTTCGAAACGCGCCTCTTTGATTCCGGTGGCGTAGGAAAACCGCAGCCGGGTCCCGGAAAAGAATTGGCCGCCACGCAGCGCCCGGTAGTTCAATGCCACCCGGGGCACGAATTTGTTGCCAAAGGTTTCATTGTGAACGAAGCGGCCTCCGGCCACCACAGATAACCTGTTGACCTGTAGCACCTGCTGAGCGTAGCCGGCGTGGTTCCGCCGCAACCCGTGAGTAACGGGCGGGAAGTTGGTGTCGCCCACGAAGGCGTTTTCGTCTTCCAATTCATAGCCCAGGGTAGTGTGCGCCCAGGTGCGCTCGGAATAATCTCCCTGGTAGTCAAATCCGGCGCGGTTGAAATGGTCGACGGCGTGGAAGGGACAGTCGAGGAAAACAAAGTTCGTAGGATCGCAGCCTCGATCGGGGACGCTATCTTGGTTGGATCTTCTGTGGTTATATTCGAAGCCGGTGAGGCGGTGCTGCCAGCCCGATGGCCCGCTCAGGGTCAATTCGGCGCTTCCTAAAAGATCGTTGGTGCGTGCCTGCTGATCCGCGTCGGGCGCAAGCCGGGGCTGGTTGTTGAAGTCCCATTCGCCCTGCACGCCGGTGTGGCTGTTGGCATGACGCGCACGCACGCGGAGCAGCGCGCTGGGGTTGAGCTCGAGGCCAATGTTGGCCCCTTGGAGAGAGTTAGAGTAATCGTCGTTCGGACCTTTGCCGGCGCTGTTGAACTGATCGCCGAAAAAGTTGTAGTCCCAGCGACGCAGTGCGCCCGAGAGGCTGGCAAAACCATGGGCGGTATCGAAGTTTCCTCCGTCGGCGCCAAAGCGAAGTTCGGGAGTGTGGGTATTGCCTGTGGTGCTGAAGGTCTGCACAACGCTGGTCATGGCGTCGGAACCGTAGAGCGTGCTCTGGGCGCCACGAGCAAACTCGACCCGAGAGACATCGGTCAATCGGACGGGCCCGAAGTCCATGGTGCCCCCGGAATCGTTCACCGGTACGCTGTCGATGAGCACCTTGTTGTAACGGGAATCCCCGCCGCGCACGAACAACGAGGCCAAGCCACCGCGCTGCCCCGCGGTGTCCACGATGGCGCCAGGCAGGAAGCGGAGTGCATCGGAGGCGTCAAGGGGCTGCATCACCTGGAGCTGTGCAGCCTCCAAGACCGCGACACTGGCTCCCGATTCGGCTGCGGGAACAGGTGTTCGCGTGGCGACCACCACCACCACCTCCGTGGCCGAGGCCAACTGGAGTTGCGCCGTGAGCGAGGCCGGGTGGGGAACAGTGACGGTGAGGCTGGCGAATCCCGGGGCGAGAACCTGCACCTGGTATTCACCGTCGGGGATATTCTCAAACCAGACAGTTCCATCTCCGGCGGAGGTGACAGTGTGCAGGGCGGGTCCGTTGTTCCTGAGCAGCGATACCTGGGCCCCGGAGACGGCTGCGGATTGGGGATCAACCACCTTGACTTTGAGATCAGCAGCTAATGACGCGGCCCAGTATGAGCAAACAAAAAGCAGAGCGCAAAGTGCACGCATACCATCCTCCTTTACACGCGAAAGGGTTGCGGTGGACGGTTTGCGCCGGTCTCCTGGCTTGCGAGTGAGGATGAGGCTTGATCGTATTAAAAACGCGGCGATCTGACAGCATCCGATTGCGGCAGACGGCCTTCCCGGGCATCCCCCAGTGACCGGCTGCTATTTCCTCGCTTACAGTTGCGCGGCAGCGCGGGATTTTCACCCGCTTCCCTGTCTTTGCCGAAATGGCAAAGACGCGCAAATCGAAAGACTTTTGAAAGAGCGAGAAAAAACTCGTGTGAGGAATTTACCGGGGCGAGTTGTGGAAGTCAAATTTTTATCGTGCACTGGGCTTGGCATCAGGCATCTCGCTTGTAACACGGAAACTCGGCTGAACCAACCTTGCTTACGTTGGCGTCTGCGAACTCCACCACACGGTCGAGCGATTCCTGTAGCTGGGCTTGGTATCGCTCGAGATCTTCATCTGTGGCGTCAGGGGGAACCGCAATGGACTTACCGATGCGCATCATGGCCCGCGAGAACGGCATGGGAATGATCAATCGGTCCCAGGTGTTAAGAACCCAGGCTTTGTCGACTGCAATGTGAAACATCGCCAGAGGCACGCCGGTGGCTCGTCCCAGCGCAACGGGACCAGGCTTCACCTTGTGACGTGGACCGCGTGGGCCATCGAGGGTAAAGGATACGGTCCAACCCCCTTGCAGTGCGCGACGCAATCCGAGGAGAGCGCGGACCGCATTTCGACTGCTCGAGCCCTTCACGGGGACAAATCCGAACTTGATGGCGATGCGGCCCATATACTCGCCGTCGTAACTGTTGCTGCTCATCACCCGTATGCCGAGATTGCGGCATATGTAGGTCGAGGGAATGATGCACGAGTGCCACGAAGAGGCGATCACCGGACGGGCTTCCCGGGCGGGGGCTTCTTCTTCGCGGGAGACGCAAACGCGCAGAGTGGCGCCGATGAGGCGGATCAGCGTGGATCCACCCCAGACGATCAGGCTCAGAATGATTCTTTGACGGAGGGTGAAGCGGCGGGCGCCGGATGCGGGCTGGGCGGTAGCAGGAGCGGCTGGAGGTGTGCTGACTTCGCTCACCTGGCTATTGTAATGTGCGGGAGCACAGGGGCTAAAGCCCTGGACAGCGGTCCTGGACAGTGGCAGGCATTGATTGCAGCGCGCTGCGCCATCCAAAATCAGAGGGTGCGCTAGCTTTCAAGGTAGGAATCGATCCACTCTTTGATCTTGTGGCGGCGTTCATCAGCGGAATCGAAACGTACCCCAAACGATTTGGGTTTGCGCCAGCTAATCACGCCCCGAACGTTGACTCGAGGCAGGGTCAACAGGGCGAAGGAAACGTCTACGTTGGTACCGGCAGAAATATCTTCCGCACTCTTCAACGACATGCCGCCGGAGCTAATTTCGGCGCTGCTGGTGCTTAACCTGCGCCCGTCGGCGCATACCACCGAGACTTCAGTCATGACCGGGATGCGGGCATAGCGCCTGAATTCGTGGAGGACAAGAATACGGGTGGCACGAACTAACTTGAGAGCAGCAGGCCGCTCCAAGGGCTCCTGAAACATGGCGTTGATTCCGTACTTGGAGTAGCGTATGGCGTGTTGCGCATTGCCTCCGACGCCATAAATCACGAGGCGGCTGTTTGACCGCGAGCTGCGGGCTGCCTGCATCACGGCCTCCGCGCCAGAGTCAAGCGTCAGCACGCAGGCCTCAAACTTCTCCGTTTGAAGCCGCTCGGCGGCGTTTGCGGACATGGCCACAGTCTCGATGCCAAATTGCCGGAAGCACTCGGACAGAAGGCTTCGTGCCGAGTCTTTCAGGTTGACCAGTGCGGTACGGGCTCCGGCCTTTCTTACGGCAGAGGCGGTAGCGAAGGCGGTAGCGAAGGCTTTTTCCATGGTCGGGAACTGCGTAGGCAACGAAAGTCTATTCTGGCCTGCGATCTGGCACTTGGAAAGACCCGAACGGGCTAGTCAGGCAAGTACAAAAGTGCCATTACTTCAGTGGCACTCAGGGTTAATTGACGCAAGTCTATAGATCTATTGCAGATTGAGAGAGTCCCCTAACCGATTAAGAAGCAGCAATCCAACCATTCGTTGTACCGCAAGGGTTGCCGCAACTCAAAGCTAGAGTTCTCTCGAGCCGGTCAGGCCGACCAGCGACGAAACAGCAGCGCCCCGTTGGTGCCACCGAAACCGAAAGAATTCGACATGGCGTATTCAATTTCCGTCTTGCGGGTGTGGTTGGCAACAAAATCCATTCCCGCAGTTTCCGGATCCTGGCTTTCCAAGTTGACGGTTGGAGGCAGCACTTGATCCCGAAGCGCCAGCACGGTAATTCCGGCCTCGAGCCCGCCCGCACCACCGAGAAGATGGCCTGTCATTGACTTGGTGGAGCTGACGGGAACTTTGTGCTCTCCGAAGAAATAGCGGATGGCGTGAGCTTCGAGCGTATCGCCGATCGGAGTCGATGTGCCGTGCGCGTTCACGTAACCGACGACATCTGGACGAAGGCCGGCATCGCGCACGGCATTGCGCATCACGCGGAAGCCGCCTTCATGCTCCGGCGCCGGCTGGGTCATGTGATATGCGTCGCCGCTCATGCCGTAGCCAACGATTTCAGCCAGGATCGGAGCGTCGCGCTTCCGAGCGTATTCCAACTCTTCAAGGATCAGGATGCCCGCGCCTTCGCCGATGACAAAGCCATCGCGGTCCTTGTCCCACGGTCGGCTGGCTTTTTCGGGATGGTCATTGCGCGTGGAAAGAGCGCGCATCGCCGCGAATCCGCCAACACCCATGGGAGTGATTGCGGCTTCCGAGCCGCCGGCTATCATGACATCGGCGTCGTTGTGCTGAATGATGCGGAAGGAATCGCCGATGGAATGTGCGCTGGTCGTGCAGGCCGTAGCTGTGGCTTCATTTGGTCCCTTTGCACCATAGCGCATGGAGACGTGCCCAGCCGCCAAATTGACGATGGCCGCGGGAATGAAGAAGGGAGATATCTTGCGCGGGCCGCCTTCCATCAGCGCGGTATGCTCGCGCTCGATGATGTCGAAGCCTCCGATGCCCGAGCCGATATGGACCCCAACCCGTTCGTCATTCTCTGAAGTGATTTTGAGGCCTGACATCTGCATGGCTTCGTCTGAGGCCGCGATAGCCAGATGGATAAAACGTCCCATCTTTTTCAGTTCTTTTTTCTCGATGAACTTCAAAGGGTCGAAGTTCTTGACCTCGGCCGCGATCTGGCAAGCAAAATTGCCGGCGTCGAACTGCGTGATGCGTGCAACCCCGCTCTTGCCCGCAAGTAGGGCTTTCCACACGTCCCCGGTGGTATTGCCCACTCCGCAGATCAGCCCCAGGCCGGTAACGACGACCCTGCGTCCCAAACTACTTGCCACCTTTCGAGTGCTTGGAGATGTAATCGACCGCGTCCTGCACGGTGCGGATTTTCTCCGCGTCTTCATCGGGAATTTCGATGTCGAAGGCCTCTTCGAAAGCCATGACCAGTTCGACCGTATCCAGCGAATCCGCGCCCAGATCGTCTACGAACGAGGCGCTCGATGTGACTTCGCCCTCATCGACGCCCAGTTGTTCCACAATGATTTGCTTAACTTTCTCGTCCACTGCTGCCATATTTTTCCTCGCTTGCCTCGATTTTGTTCGAACGCCGATTCCAGGTCGCCGGGGTCGCGGTCCGCTACTTTTCCGGTCAGGCCGCGCTCGGGTAGTCCACCATTTCGCCACCTTCGCGTGCCACGTCAAAAAAAAGGCGAGTTTGTAGTGTAATGGTCCGGCTAAATGGCTGTAAAGGAAGCGCGGATTCGGTGACCGATCCAGGCTTGTGGTATACCTTCTGCATCCTAACTGCGGTCACTCGTGCCGGTCAAACCAGATGCGGGCCGTCGTGCAGCGCGTGAGCCGTGCCCAAGTCACGGTGATCGATGAGAGTGTCGGCGCGATTGACGCTGGGCTGCTGGTTTTGCTGGGCGTCGGCAGATCCGACACTGAGGCGGACGCCTCCTACCTGGCCGAGAAAATTGTTGGGTTGCGGATCTTCGAAGATGAACGTGGGAAAATGAACCGCAGTGTTCAGGACATACGCGGCGGAATCCTGGTGGTTTCGCAATTCACGCTGTATGGAGACGTCCGCCGAGGCAAGCGGCCCTCATTCGACGATGCGGCCCCACCGGAGAATGCGCGCGGGATGTACGAATTCTTCGTCGAACAGCTGAGAAAATCCGGCTTGCGCTGCGAAATGGGCCGATTCCAGGAAATGATGCGAGTGGAACTCGTCAATGAAGGGCCGGTGACCATCCTGCTGGACTCGACAAAGATGTTTTAGGTTCCCGTTGGTCTATTTCAGCGCGCCTGAAGAATGGCGTCGGTAACGCGAGCTGCTTCCACGGCCGCCTTTACGTCGTGAGTGCGCAGAATGTGTGCGCCCTTCAAGAGCAGCGCAGTATGCGTTGCGAGAGTTCCGAACAAACGCTCTTGCGCGGGAGCGTCTTTACCATCTTTGGCGAGCGTCCGGCCGATAAAGGACTTACGGGAAGTGCCTGCGACTAACGGGAATCCTAATGCTTGCAAGTCGCTGAACCGAGCCAGCAGCGGATAATTTTCGTCAAAACTTTTGCCGAAGCCGAAGCCCGGATCGACCGCGATTCGTTCCCTTCGCACACCGGCGAGAATGGCCGATTCCGTCCATTCTTTGAGCTCGCGCTTTACCAGGAGCACAACGTCGCCGGGCGGCGGCAGGCTCCGCCATTGCTCTGGCCGTCCGCGCATATGCATTAGCAGCGCGCCACACTTCAATTCCGTAACCGTTTTTGCCATCTGCCGATCCCAGCGAAAGCCGCTGACGTCGTTTACGATCTCTGCTCCTGCCTCCACTGCCGCTCGCGCTACACTCGATTTGTAGGTGTCGACGGAGACTACTGCCTGTGGTCGCTGTTTTTTGAGCGCAGAGATGACCGGGAGTATGCGCGCGAGTTCTTGTTCGGCAGTGACCGCGAGCCTTGCGCTGACTCCATGCTGGTTAGATTCCGCCGGCGCTTGCGGATTTCCCGCAGCCCCCACTTTCACTCCGGGACGCGTGGATTCACCGCCAACATCAATGATATCTGCGCCTTCGTCGAGCATACGAACAGCGTGTTCCAGCGCTGTGCCGCTGTCGAGATATAAGCCGCCGTCAGAAAAAGAGTCAGGCGTGACATTCACGATTCCCATGATCAGCGTGCGTTTCCCGAGCTCTAGGGCACGCGCTCCGAGGCTCCAGTGAAAAACGGCTCTCATCCGGGTCGATTCTAACTGAAGGTCGAAAACTCGGGGCCAACGGCAGAAAAGTGAGCAGGAGAAAATCTGGGTTCGATCTGAGGGATTGCCTAGCGGCGCCGCATCGCTGCATCTTGCTTCCTGATGGCGCGAATGGCGCCGGGACCCGTGCCGGTCGGTGGCTTCCGCATCCCGTCCAGCAACTCTTTCAGCACGACTGCATTATTGTGTCTTTCATCCTTGGCGGCAAACAGGAGCGTGAGGCGCTTCTTGTGGTGCGGGAAACTGTAGAGCGTCCGCAGGTCTTGTTCGGCTTCAGGACGCGCTAGCTCTTTGAGATACTGCCGTCGGAAATCACTCCATAGCCCAGGGTGGGCATGGTACCACTCACGCAGCTCACGGGAAGGAGCAAGATCGCGCAGCCACCGGTCCACTGAGGCGCGCTGCTGGCTGAGACCGCGCGGCCAGAGACGATCCACCAAAATGCGGGCTCCGTCGCTGCGCGAGGCTGGTTCATAAATGCGCTTCAAGGAAACGGGCATGGCTTGCTCTATTATTGTAAGGTGGTCGCGCTTCCTGTGTTGACAGATCCGGGCACGACGAGACGCATGCGAGTGTTACCGCAGCGGTCCGAGAAAGCAGTCGCAACATCGCGAGCGCAATGCCTTCGGGGGGTTCTCGCCGCGCTTGTAGCTTGGTTCTCTCTTGCCTCAACTTTAGACTGTGACGTTCAACGACGGAAGTCGGATGCGGAGCTGGGATTAACTGCTCAGCAGGCGGCGGGACGCAGGATTTACGAAGATCGCTGTGAGCGTTGTCACGAGCCTTATTCGACCAAAGACAAGAAAGGTCCGGGACTGCAAGGCCTGTTCAAGCATCAGTATCTTTCGGTGAGCGCACTTCCCGCGAATGACGAGCGAGTGTTAGACATCATCAGCCATGGCCGCAAGGACATGCCGGGTTACAGCCAGGTGCTCACTCCACAGCAGACGGCTGATTTGCTGGCCTATCTGCATACGCTCTGAAGGCTTCGGTATCGGCACAAGACCGGAGATCGAAGCATCATGAGATTCCGTTCGTGGGATAATTTCCCGGTGAAGAAAGCTGCGCAAAAAGACCTTTTCCGTTTGCTCCCTTCTGTGGATGAGCTTATGCACGCTCCTGCAGTGTCCTCGCTCAGGGCCGATCATGGCCATGCCGCCGCGTTGGACGCGGTTCGCGCCGTGCTCGAGGGTTTGCGGCGCGAGATCGGCTCGGGAGAACTCGATGATCGGGGTGTCGACCTCGCGCTCTCGAACCTCGAGGTTGCGGTGGAAGGCCAACTTCGCCAGGATCTCGGCTATTCACTGCGTCCGGTGGTCAATGCGACAGGGGTAATCCTGCACACCAATCTTGGCAGAGCTCCGCTGGCCGAGGTTGCGCTGGAGCATGTTCGCCAGGCTGGAGCCGCCTACTCAAATCTGGAGTTTGATCTCAAATCGGGCAATCGTGGCCAGCGTGATGTCCACGTCGACCACCTGTTTCGCAAACTTCTCGGCGACGATTACCTGCGAGGAGACGTTTCGACGAAATTCGCCGGGTTTGGGTCGGCTAGGACGGGCGGCCCCGTCCCTGCACAGGCCGCCGTCTCCACCATTGTCGTCAACAACAACGCCGCAGCGGTGCTGCTGGCGCTGAATACTTTGGCCGAAGGCGGCGAGGTCATCGTCTCACGCGGCGAACTGGTAGAAATTGGCGGCTCGTTCCGCATTCCGGATGTGATGACGAAGTCGGCGGCAATTCTGCGCGAAGTTGGCACTACTAATCGAACACGGATCTCCGATTACGAGCGTGCTATCAATGAACGCACGCGCCTGCTGCTGCGCGTACACCGTTCTAACTTCGAAATAACGGGCTTTACTGAGCAACCTTCCGTGGATGACCTGGTGACACTCTCGCGGGGTCGCGGCCTGCCTCTGATGGAGGATCTGGGCAGTGGTGCGCTGTTTGACTTGCGTGCGATTGGCATTACCGGTGAACCGGGCTTGCTCGACAGCTTGCGCAGCGGAGTGGACATCGTCACTTACAGCGGCGACAAACTGCTCGGTGGCCCGCAAGCGGGGTTGGTCAGCGGACGGCAAGATTTGGTTGCGCGCATGCGTTCGAATTCCCTGTTCCGTGCTCTGCGCGTGGACAAGCTCACGTACGCTGCTCTGGAAGCGACACTGCTGGCGTATGTGAAACGGGATCACGATGCCATTCCAGCGTTGCGGATGATGCGGCTTTCCAAAGAAGCAATTGGAAATCGAGCCGAGGCTCTGAGAGCGAGATGC
>WNFA01005766.1_pt1 | contig 11652 bp, 7 predicted proteins | sample 5400481 | NCBI WGS metagenome assembly WNFA01 (sample SAMN13153340, study PRJNA577476) | soil metagenome | isolation source: 120 cm saprolite under Douglas fir tree site 2 hole 1 replicate 2 | place: USA:California | collected 2015-04-18
TCCGGCGGGGACAAGATTCAGAGCGCGATGAAAGTGCTGGAGGAATACGCGATCGAGAGCTCGATTGCCAAGGTGTACGGCAGCGAAATGCTGGATTACGTGGTGGATGAGGCGGTGCAGATTTTCGGCGGCTACGGATTTCACGAGGAGTATCCGGTGTGCAGGGCTTATCGCGATTCGCGCATCAACCGGATTTTCGAAGGCACCAATGAGATCAATCGCATGCTGATTATTCAAATGCTGATGAAGCGGGCGATGGGCGGGCAGTTGGCGCTGATTCCCGCGGCCATGAAGCTAGCGGACGAGATATTGTCGGGGCCGTCGTTTGAGGAGGCGCCAGAAGGCGTGCTTGCCGAGGAAGCGCGAGTACTGGCCAATGCAAAGAAGATGTTTTTGCAGGCGGCTGGCGGCGCCGTGCAGAAATTCAGGGAAAAATTGGCGGAGGAGCAGGAACTGATCGGCGCGCTTTCGAATATCGTTATGGAAATTTACGCGATGGAGTCCTGCTTGCTGCGCACGCAAAAAGCCGCTGCGGCCAGGGGCGAAGCGGCTACGCAAACCATGGTGGATGCGACGCGCGTGTTTATCGCGGAGGCCGCGGAACGCGTGGAGCATGAAGCTCGACGGGCGGTGACGGCGGTCAACGAGGGCGATATGTTGACCACGCAGATGGCGGTACTGAAACGCTTTGGCAAGCGCGCGCCGGTAGACACCATCGCTCTGCGACGCGGCGTTGCAGGGGCTATACAGGCGCAAGATCGATTTCCCTTCGAGGGCCGCTAGCTAGATCGAACCAATCGCGTCGTTCATTCGGCAGTTGTCGTGCGGCTGGCGCGCAGCCGCACAAGCAAGTAGATCGAAGTGATAAGCAAAAAAGGCGAAGAGTAGAAGCCCGGAGCCGGTCGCGGGAACTGGACCGATGCCACCGTGCGACCCAGCACAGTGAAGAGCGTGTGACCCATTCCATTGAGTAGCATTACTCCCGCAAAAAAATATGCCGGAGGACGCAAGGCACGCGTGTTGCGATAGGCGAAGGGCGTGAGCGCCAGCAAAATTACGTTGGCAACGATGAGTCCGATGAGCCACTCGCGGTACTCAAACGTGGGCATCGGAAACCAGCCTAGCCTTCCGCGCATGGCGATAACGGTAGGGTTGTAAACGCTTAGGAAACCGGTAAGCGTCTCATCCGCGACGTGAGCACAAAAGGCAAGACACAGCAGAAGCCAAGGAAGCCCAAAATTGTCGGGCGCGGCGGAAGCTTGGCTGGCGGCCGGTGCCATGGCGGGGATTGTACCGCGCCACGATTCGCGGAGTGTAAGTGTTTGCTTTTGCGGTACGGAGGGTCGCGCGAAGCTTTAGGCGGGTAAGCGTTTACATTACACTTTTACCGTAAGCGATATATGGTAGCCGCGAGTCGAGGAGCAGCTCGGGATGTTCCGAAAGCTGTTAGCGTTGTCATTTGTCATCGTTGCGTTGCACGTCGTCGCCGTGTTGACGCTCGGAACGTCTCCCGCGGGATCCCTCGTCGGAAATTTGTTGCAGATTGCGTCCAGCGGCGTGGCCGTCGCGGCGGTGTTTGGCGCTTCACAGCGGGGCACTGGCTTAAGCCGGCGATTCTGGCTGCTGGTCGGACTAGGGCTGGCGGTGTGGGGCATAGCGAACGTCGGCTGGATGTATTACGAAATCGCGCTGCATAGGGAGCCTCCCACGGGCTCGATGGTGCGCGTCCTGTTCGGCACGCAAGTGATTGCTTGGGCGCTCGCAGTATTGCTAAACCGGGACAAAGAGTCTTCGACGCTGGACTTGGAGTCCGTTCTGGACTTCATCCAAATCACGATCGTTTTCTTTCTCATTTATCTAGGTTTTTATTACCTACCGTCGCTCCACCTCGATGCGCATACTGCATACCTCCGCGAAGTGTGGATGCAAATAGCAGAACGCTTCGTATTGGTGTTGCTGGCCGCCGTGCAAGCGAAGCGCGCGCGATCGAGTCAAATTCGAAAACTCTATCGGGGTTTTGCCGCGTACTTGCTGGGCTACACCCTATGCGCGAGCGTTGCAGACTACATACAGACACTCCGGCAGATGCCGACGGGAACTTGGTACGACCTGGTATGGAGCATACCGCTGCTGGGAGCCGCACTATGGGCGGCGAACTGGCAACCGCTGCCTGAGACGCAAGGTCCGCAACGGCTACGGCAAAGAAAGGTTGGCGAACTGCTGCTCGACAACGCGACGCTGGCTGTGGCGCCGCTGATCGTTTTGCTGCAGGTAGCGCAGCTCGGAACGGAATGGCAGGCGGTGCGGTTTACGTTGTTGGGCATTTCGATTTTGTGCTATGCCGCGCGGCTGGGGCTCACACAATACCGGCAGAACAAGACAGAAGACACGTTGCAACGCCACAACCGGGCAATGGACTCGGCGGTGAACGGAATCGCGATCGTAGATGCGAAGGGCCAGCACACCTACGCGAATGCGGCGTTCGCGCAAATGCTGGGGCACGAGAATGCGGAATCGATCGTCGGCCGGCCGTGGAAAGATGTTTACGCGCCGCAAGACGTCGAGCAGGTGGAAAAAGAGATCCGCGAGTCCCTGCGCAAGACCGGAAAGTGGTATGGACCAATGAACATCCACCGGCGAGACGGGAGCGCATTGCCGGTGGAAATGGCTGTTACGTCGTTGCCGGACGGGGGCGTAGTTTGTGTCAGCCGCGATATGACGGCAAAGCGGAATGCGGAAAACGCGCGTGCGCAAGCCGAAGCAAAATACAAGATGCTGGTGGAGCAAGTAGCGGCCATCAGCTACATCGCGGAGCTGGGAATCCATGGAGAATGGCTATACGTCAGCCCGCAGGTAGAAACGATGTTTGGTTTCTCGACGGAAGAGTGGCTGGGCGATTCGCGGGCATGGACGCAGCACGTGCATCCCGAGGACCACAAGATCGTGGAAGCCGCGGAAGCGGCGAGCCAGCGAGGAGAGCGTTTTCAGGCGGAGTATCGCGTGGTGCGCAAGGATGGCCGGGTGATTTGGGTGAGCGATACAGCGGTGGTGGTGGAAGGGAGTGACGCGCATCCATTGATGGAAGGAATCATCGTGGACATTACAGAGCGCAAGCAGCTGGAAACGCAGTTGCAGCAAGCGCGCCGGATGGAGGCGATCGGCCGCCTGGCGGGCGGAATCGCGCACGACTTCAATAACCTGCTGACAATCATCAAGGGCTATACCGAACTGGCCCTGAATCGTCCAAAGATTTCGCCGGAGTTGCAGGCGGACGTGGAGCGCATTGAAGATGCTTCGGAGCGCGCCAGCACGCTGGTGCGGCAACTGCTCGCGTTCAGCCGGCGACAGGTGTTGCAACCCAAGCTGTTGGACTTGAACAGCATCGTGCTGGGATTGGACAAGCTGCTACGGCGATTGATGGATGAAGCCATTCAGATGTCCACAGTCCCCGGGAAGAATATTGGAACAATCAAAGCGGACCCCGGGCAGATGGAACAAGTGATTATGAATCTGGTAGTGAATGCGCGGGATGCGATGCCCAACGGAGGGCGGCTGACCGTCGAAACGGCGAACGTCGACCTGGATGCGGCGTACGCGAGCGACCATGCGACAGTGAAGCCTGGGCAATATGTAATGCTGGCGGTTTCCGACACCGGGACGGGGATGAGCCCCGAAACAGTGGCGCATATTTTCGAGCCGTTTTATACGACGAAGGAAAGCGGGCGCGGTACGGGGCTGGGGCTATCGACGGTGTACGGAATTGTGAAGCAGAGCGGCGGATACGTCTGGGTGTACAGCGAGGTGGGACGCGGGTCGTCGTTCAAAGTGTATTTGCCCCGTGTGGAAGAGGCTGCGGAGGCGCTGCCGACAATCAAGGCAGCGAGCGGAGAGCAAAAAGGATCGGAGACCATTTTGCTGGTGGAAGATCAGGCGCAAGTGCGCGAACTGGCGCGGATGACGCTTTCTGAGAAGGGGTACACCGTGCTGGTCGCATCAAGCCCTGAAGATGCGGAAAGCATGTGCGCAAGCCACGGGACGGAGATTCATTTGTTGCTGACCGATTTGATCATGCCGGGAGTCACCGGGCGGGAGCTGGCGAAACGGTTGACAGCGCGGCATCCGAAGATGCGCGTGCTGTACATGTCCGGATACACGTTCGGCATCACTACACAGCCGGGAATGCCGGGTGGGTTGCTGGAAGACGGCGTGGCGTTCCTGCAAAAGCCGTTCACGCCCAGCGCGCTTGGCGAAAAGGTGCGCGAGGCGCTGAACCGCAGCTTGGCGACCACCGAGAGTTGATTACGCCGCACATTTCGCTAGTTTGTCAGCGGGGGCTTTGGGGCCGGGCTTTCGGCAGCAGGTGGAGTGGCAGCGTCTTTGGGCTTGGCGATTGCGGCGATGCTCTCGACGTTGAACTTCTTGTAGTCGGAATAGCGCGTTACCTCATTGACTTTGAAGGTCTTCACTAGAAGGACGCGCACGCCAACGTGAGCTTCTTCGTAAGTCGGCAGCCAGACTTCATTGTTGATGTAAGCCTGCTCGAAAACAAAACTGGTGCCCTTCTGCAGGTTGGCGATCACGCCGCCACCAAAGCGGAAATCGCCTACAAAATAAGCTTCCAGGCGCGCGACGTCGCGAGCTTTCTCATCGATCCAGATGACGCCGGCGAGTTCGTGCACTACTTTCTCGGCTAGTTTGCGCGGCTTGAAATCGGGATTAGGTTCGAAGTCAAAGACCAGGACGTCTTGGCCGCGGAAGCGCTCGCGCCGGGGATTTACAAACTGGCAGGCGCGGAGGAAGGTCTCGATGCCGACATCATCGTCCTTTTTCTCTTTGCCTTCTTCCTTGGCTTTTTCTTCCTTAGCCTCTTTCTTGGCGTCGCGCTTCTCGATATCCTGAATTTCCTTTTGTACTTTTTCGTTTTCTTTCTTCTGCTCTTCCTCGCTGAGCGGCTCGCCGTCTTTTTTGACCAGCGTGGAAACCTCATGACCGCTCAAGTAGAAGAAGGAATACTCGTGCAGTTCGCGCTTGCTGATTTTCCCGGTCTTATCGTATTCGGTTTCCTCTTCGCTGCGGGTGCCAGCGTAGTTTTCCTTGAGTTTGTCGACAACTTTCTGATTTTCGTCGATCTCTTTGAAGAGCGCTTTTAAGTCAGGTAGCTGGACCTGCGATTTCTTGGGAAAGTCGAAAACGCGCTCGCCGACTGTGCCGTTTACCTGCGCGCGGGTCACCGTGACGTCATACGTTTCGGTGCCGCGGTGCAGTTCGATTTTGTGGGGGATTTTAAGGCCATTCACGGAGCGATAATCGTCATACAGAATTTGCTCTTCGCTCCCTCCGATGGCGGCGTCCTCTTTCACGATGAGGTGAGTTTGGGAATCGAAGAAGACGTGGCGTTTAACGCCGGTCATGGTGGTGACTTCGATTTCCTGAGCCTCGTGGCCGCGGACTTTGGAGGACGCGGCAAAACCGACACCTAGCTTGTTTTTCTTGGCGGCGACTAAATGCGAATTATAGTACTGCCCGGCGGCCTCGAGTTGGGCGCCATCCGCTCCAACCAGGGTTGAGAATTCACCGTTCGCGTTGCGATGCCAGGCGGATTTGCCGTTGTAGGCTTCGATCAAGCTGACGTCACCGATGACCAGTTCGGAGTAATAGCGATTGGGCAGCTTGGTGTTGAGGGTGTAGGTTCCGTTCTTGCCATCCGGCGTGTGAAAGGTGCCTTCGATGATTACGGTTGTTGCTTTGGAGAGTGTCTTGGAGCCGCCTACGGCTTTGATGTATTGGTCAACGATTTTCTGCGCGTCTTGAGGACGTGCTGGCTGAGCAAGCGAGGTTATGCTAAGGGCGGCGGCTATTGCGAAATTGCGAGTGAGCATGGCGTTCAAAGATAGGAACGCAATTGTATGGGAAAAGTTTCGCCGGATGTGCGAAATCAGGCGGAGCTATTCGTAACAATGTTGCTGAACTGGGGCGCAGCGTGCCTGCCTGCCGCAGACGGGCTGCGCCTCTACGCGAACCGATATTGAGGCCCTCATTGGGCTTTGGGACGGTTGAGATACTTTTCGTATAGGGCTTTGTGCTTGTTGTCCAGCGAGCTCGGCTGGCCTTTGATGAAAATGTAGCGCACCTCCGTGGTGAGTTCGAGGGGATCACCGTTGGTGACGATGATGTTGGCAATCTTACCGCTTTCAAGCGAGCCGACTTGATCGGCCAGACCAAAGATTTGCGCCGGGTATAGGGTGACGGCCTTTAACGCTTCGTCATAGGGGAGACCAAAAGCGACGGCGTTCGCGGCCTGCTGGCCGAGCCGGCGCGCAAAGGAATTGTCAAAGCTGCCAAATGCAAATTTTACGCCAGCGGCGAAGAGCTCCGCGGGCTGCGTGAGCAGTCGATCATACGCATCATCTTCTTCGCGCGGCAGCGTCAACGTAGGCCCTAGAATCACCGGAATGCTTTTGGAACGCAGCAGGTCCTTTACTTTGTAAGCTTCGGCTCCACTGGCGAGAATCATTTTTAGTTTTTGTTTTTCGCAGAATTCCACAGCATTGCGGATGTCGCGAGCCCTGTCCGCGAAAACAAGCACTGGCAACTCGCCACGGGTGACGGGCACTAGAGCTTCCAGCTTGACGTCGCGCTGAAAATCGCCGGGACCGCCGTGGCCCAGGGCCTGCGCGTAATGGCGGGCGCGCTCGAGCCAGTCGGTGAGTTCCTCCACCTGCTTTTCATATTCCTGCTTGGCGTCGGCGAATGATTTTTGCTTTCTGGAGAAGGTGGAAAAATCAAAGGTTTGCGTTTCGATTTCCGGCCAATTCAAGACCATGGCAACGCTTTTCTTCAAAAGCATGTCGTTGATAGTCCAGCCGGACAAGTGAATTGCGGAAGCTTGACCGCCCAGGACGCCCGCCGCTCCAGCCGAATCCAGGCCGCCACTGGCCGGCACAGCGAGCACTTCAGTGATGCCAGCGGCACGTGTGACGGGAATATGTTCACTCGACGGCAGCACCGCTTCGGCGGCGACGACGTCTGGATTGAACGCACCGGTTTCCGCAGAATCGACCGTGGCGCTGACCGCGGCTATCTCGCGCAAGCCCATCTGCGTGACGGGATCGAATAGCCCGGGATAGACCTGCAGGCCCTTGCCGTCAATCACCCGAGCGCCCGCAGGGACTTCGACGGCCGCGCCGACGTTCGCGATTTTGCCGTTCTGAATAACGACCGTCCCATCTTCGATGGCGGCGCCGGACAGAGTAAAAATTTTCGCATGAGTGATCGCGTAGGTAGTCGGCTGAGACTGAGCGCCGACCATAGCGCCAAAGCAGGCCAAGGCCGCGCCGGCAGCCAGAACACGCAAGCTAGTCGAGAGAGCGCTTTTCATCGCGCACCGCCAAGAACAACCGTGGATTGCGGTGGCTTAGGTTTTTCCTCTTTCTTCTCTTCCGGTTTCTTCTCGCCCGGCTTCTTTGCGGCATCGCCGGACTCAGGCTTTTTCTCTGCGGCCTTCTTTTGTTTGTCGAGCAACGCCTTCTTTTCTTTTTCGCGCACGGGACGGTCGGCGATATCGCGCTGACGATCGAAATAAATACGCCCGTCGATCAGCGTCTTCTGAACCACGGCGTAGGCGCTGAGCGGATCGTGATTGTAGATGACCAGATCGGCGTCCTTGCCGGCATCGATGGACCCGACGCGTTTGTCGATACCGAGCTGCATTGCCGGATTCAACGTAACGAGTTTTAGCGCTTCGTCATGGGACAGGCCGCCAAATTTCATGCTTTTCGCGGCCTCCTGATTGAGATGGGTGGCTTCCTCGGCGTCATCGGAATTTACAGAGACCACTACACCGCGGCGGGTCATCAACGCGGCGTTGTACGAAATGGCGTCATAAGCTTCCACTTTGTAGGCCCACCAATCGGAGAAGGTCGAGGCTCCGGCGCCGGCAGCAGCAATTTCGTCGGCTACTTTGTAGCCCTCCAGGACGTGCTGAAAGGTGCGCACCTTGAAGCCAAATTCCTTGGCCACGCGCAGCAACATCAGAATTTCGTCCTCGCGATAGCAATGCGAATGCACGTAGCGCTTGCCCTCGAGCACTTCAACCAGCGGATCGAGCCGCAAATCGCGTCGGGGCGGAATCAAATTCTTTTCACCCGCGGCAGTACGCTTGTTGTACAGGTCCCAGCTGGCCTTGTAGTCGCGCGCTTCGGTAAAAGCGCCGCGAATGGTTTCCTCGACACCCATGCGCGTAGCGGGATACCGTGGCGTACCGCGGCTGAAATTCGAGCGCTTGGGATTTTCGCCGAGCGCGAACTTGATGCCCGGCAAAGCGCCGTCGAAGGGAAGCTTCGAAGCGGGCAGCCCCCAGCGCAACTTGATCACAACGGTCTGACCGCCGATGGCATTGGCGCTCCCGTGCAGAACATTGGCGACCGTCACGCCGCCAGCGAGGTCGCGGTAAATGTCAACATCATCCGGATTCAGAACATCGGCAATGTTAACGATCGAAGACACCGAGATGCTGCCCTCATTCACACTCCCATCCACCGCGATGTGCGAGTGGCAATCGATGATGCCGGGCATCACGAACTGGCCGGCGGCGTCGATGACCTGCGCGTCTTTCGGCGCTTTTACGGAGGCGCCCACCTCCGCGATTTTCCCGTCCTTAATCAAGATCGAGCCGCGCTCAATAGTGCCGTGGCTCACGGTCAGGATGGTCGCGTTCTGGATCAAGATAACGGGACTTGGTTCGGCGGCTGGCGATTTAGGAACGCGGGCCAGGATGGACGCAGGCAGGACCAGCAGAGCAATGCCGACGAACAGTTTCATGCGACTGAGCCTTGCTGTCTTCATCGCGCTCCTCCCGCAGTAGTCGCGCGAACGCCAGGCTTGGTGCCGGTAAAGTCGATATCCAATCCTTGCACACTGATAGATCCTTTGAGGGAAGTGCCATCGAACGTGCCGCTGAAGAGCACATCGGCCGGCGAACCCTCGATAAGAATATTGATGGTAAAGCTAAACTTATCAGCGCTGAGATAGCCGCTGATGATGTTGAAGGTGCCGCGCGTACCAGAAAGCGTCCCGGAAAGTGAGCCGTCGCTGGCCATCACGATGTCGAGCGTAGAATCTTCGGGTCCCTCGGGCGTGGTGTAGGAAAGCTTCCATTTGCCGGTGATATCGCCCTTGGGAGGATCTTTGGGTTTTTCTGGTTCGCGTATCGTGAATTTCCGCCCGTCGACGAATACAAATTTAATTTTTGTTTTCTCTTCGAAGATGTCGCCGTCGGTAACCACCAGGTTGGCGATCTTGCCGGTTTCGATGGAGCCGAGCCGATCCGCGACGCCAAAAATTTCAGCTGGTGTAAGCGTAAAGGCGCGAATCGCCGCGTCCGGAGAAAGGCCAGTCTCAATCGATTTTTTCGCCGCCTTCAGAATGTCTTTGGGCGCGGTGATTGCCCCGGAATAAAAGGCGAACTTCACGCCAGCATTAGCAAGCGCAGCCGGAGAAGAAGGAGCGCGCTCGCGGAAGCGCAGCGTATTGAGCGAAGGAACGGCGTCGGGGTCCGCATCCTTGTCAGCTTCCGGCCACTTCAAATCAACGAGGACGGGTAATTTTTTTACGGCAATTTCATTGGCAACTTCATAGCTCATTTGACCGCCGTACAGCACCCCGTTCACGTGCCAGCGATCGGTAAGCTCAAGCGCGCGGCGAATCTGTGCAGCATTGTTTGCCGGGATTAGCACCAAGGCATGGTCTTCCAACGCGTCAGCGAGGGCTTGCTCGGTGCGGTCAAAGCGTGGCCGGGCTATGCCGCGCGGATTCTTTTCATAAATGGCCTGAGCCTTCGTGCTCCAGTCCGTATCCAGCCAAACCTGCCGTACGTAGGCAAGCGAGCCCATCAGCGATCCGGGGAAGCTCGCAAAGTTCCCGACAGGTTGTAGAGAAATGGGAACTGCGACAGGTGTTCGCACCACCATGTCGCCATTGCGTTCTCCGCCAAGATTCAGCACCGCGGCCTGACCGGGAAACATCCCGCCTTTCGGCGCAGAAACTACGCTGGTGAATCCAGCGGAACGCCAAGTCTCCACGCGCTTGTCGCTCAAGCTGGCTTCATCGGCCGCGCTGCGCCATGGCGTCGCCCCTGGCCGATCTTCCGGGCCGCGTGAAGCAGGCGCCTGTGGGTGAGCACTGCCTTCGCCGCCTGACGCCGCCGGCGCAGGTGTCGCTGGAATTCCGACGTCTGTAAACGAATCGATGAATCCGGGATAGACGATCATGCCCTTTCCTTCGATGACCCAGGCTTCATCGGGAATGGCGGCGTCCTTGCTCACCGCTTTAATAACGCCGCGCGAGACTTTTCCAGGCGGGGTCCGGAGACTGACACGACCGTAGCTCCACGAATGGCGAAGTATTGCGGCTCGCCGCCCTGCGCGGCACAGCGCGTCCCTCCGCACAAAGCTGCGCCGACAGCCGCGGTGACACCCAGCGCAAACCTCAACCTTTGAAACGTAGAACGCATTCACGACTCCTTAGATTTGGACCGCACGGAGGGCGCAAGCCAGCCGCCAACGTCCCGATAGACGCACGAGGCTAGTGGGAAGTTTCCGAAGAGTCAAGGAGATAGGGCGCTGAAGGCTGGCGAGCGCAACATTCTGGCTCTGCCCTCGGGAGACCAAAATATCGTGAAATGTCATGAAACAAATCAGAGACTAGATGCGTCTCTTCTATGGCTATCCCATAGGGGGTGCTCGTGATATGGTTATCCCATAGGAGCCGCGATGCGAAGCATTCCGATTCCCGGTGAGAAAAGGCCATGAGGGCTGTTCGCGCGTGGATGTCAAGGCTAGCTGCTATGTTCCAACGTGAGCCGCGCGACACCGAACTACGCGAAGAACTCGAAAGCCACCTCCAAATGCACATCTCGGACAACGTGCGCGCCGGAATGAACCAGGAAGAAGCTCGCCGTCAAGCGCTGATCAAGCTGGGAGGCATCACGCAAACGCAAGAGCTGTACCGGGAACGCCGTGGCTTGCCGTTCCTGGATGCGCTGGCGCAAGACATTCGGTACAGCGTTCGCGTCTTGTCCAAGAGCCGCGGCTTCACTTTTGTCGCCATCGTTACACTGGCGCTCGGCATCGGCGTGAACACCGCGGTCTTCACCGCGTTTGACGCCCTCATTCTGCGACCGCGCCCGGTGAAAGATCCGGAGCGCCTGGTATCTGTCTATCGCACCTCGCCGGGCGAATCACGTGGCGGCGTGTCGTATCCCGATTACATCTACTTTCGCGACCACAGCAAGTCTTTTTCGGACCTTTCCCTGCTTGCGTACGGTGTCGCGGTAACTTCGAGCGATTTGCCCGCCACGAGTCCAGAAAGTTCATCGAGCATCGCGGGAGCCGCGGGCTTCCAGCTGCCGCAACTCCTCGCGGGCAGTGCGCAACCCATAGGGTGCGTTTTCGTCTCTGGCAATTACTTGCCGATGTATGGACTGACGCCGCTTTTGGGCCGCATCCTCTCGCCGCAGGACGACCAACCGAACGCCCTGCCTGTAGTATTAATGAGTGGAAACCTTTGGCAGCGCCAATTCCACTCCGACGCCAAAGTCGTCGGTTCCGTTCTGCACCTCAACGGCGTGGCCTTCACCGTCGTGGGGGTGACTCC
>WNFA01005526.1_pt1 | contig 11651 bp, 15 predicted proteins | sample 5400481 | NCBI WGS metagenome assembly WNFA01 (sample SAMN13153340, study PRJNA577476) | soil metagenome | isolation source: 120 cm saprolite under Douglas fir tree site 2 hole 1 replicate 2 | place: USA:California | collected 2015-04-18
GATGACCACTTCCCATTCGCCGGTCGCGCCGGCGATGAGCTGCGAGGTCCTGGTCGGTGCGTTCATGGCCGGTCCTTTTTTCGGGCCCTCGCATCGCGCGCCGCGGCAGCCCAGTCAAGAGGTGCGCCTGCCTGTCGCGCCCGCGGACGGAGCGCTATGCTCCAGGGAATTGGCCCGGCGAGAAAAGCAAGGCTGGAGGACGGCATGAGAATGGCAGTGATCGTCTCTGGGGTGCTCATGGCAATGGCAGGCGCGGCACAGGCGGCGGAAATCAAGGTGCTGGGTACGCCCGGCGTGAGGGAATTCTATGTCGAGCTGGGCGCGCAGTTCGAGAAGGCGACCGGCCACAAGCTCAGGACCGAGTGGGCGGGCAACGCCGACGTCACCAAGCGGATCGGCGGTGGCGAGACGGTCGACCTCGTCATCATGGCGGCCGAGCCGCTCGACGATCTCGCCAAGCGCGGCAAGATCGTCTCGGACAGCCGCGTCAACGTCGCCAGATCGGGCGTCGCCGTTGCGGTGCGCGCCGGCGCACCCAAGCCGGACATTTCATCGGGCCAAGCGCTCAAGAAAACCCTGCTCGCGACGAAATCGATCGCCTACTCGGCCGGCCCGAGCGGGCTCTATATCGCCGCCCTGGTGAAGCAAATGGGCATCGCCGATGAGATCAAATCCAAGATGCGGCAAGTGCTGCCCGGTGAGGCGGTCGGCGAACTGGTCGCGCGCGGCGACGCCGAGATCGGTTTCCATCAGATGAGCGAGCTTCTGCCGGTCAAAGGGATCGACATCATCGGACCGCTGTCGCCCGACGTGCAGAAGATCACCGTCTTTGCGGCGGGCATCCATGCCGGCGCCAAGGAGGCGGATGCCGCGCAGGCGCTGATCAAGTTCATCACCGCGCCTGCGGCTGCGCCTGTCATCAAGAAGCACGGCATGGAGCCGGGCTAATCTGCAGCCTCGAGCAGCGTCGTGACCATCGCCTCCCATTCCTTGTCGAGCGGGCCGGCGGCGGCCGCCTTTTTCGCCTGGCGATACCAGTACTCGGCATTGCCGCGGTCGCCCTCGACGCGGTGAAGATGGGCGTGCACCCAGGCGGCATCGCGCCCGGATTCGTCCATGATGATACGATGCGCCTTGTCCCAGTCGCCATGCTTCGCCCACCACAGCGCCTTGAGCGACGGCGCGCTGCGCTTGAAGTCGGCCAGGTCCATGGGGCGATCGTATCACCGCACCATCGCGGCCGCCTGCTTTACGTTGCCCACCAGCGCGGCGGCGTGAAGCGCCCGGCTGACTGCTCGATCACCTCGCCGAGCGAAAACAGCGTCTCCTCGTCGAAGGGCCGGCCGATGAGCTGCAGCCCGAGCGGCAGCCCCTGCGCGTCGAGACCGCCGGGGACGGAAATGCCGGGCAGTCCGGCCATGTTCACGGGCACCGTGAAGACGTCGTTGAGATACATCTCGGTCGGGTCAGCTTTGCCCTTCTCGCCGATGGCGAAGGCCGCCGACGGGGTGGCCGGGGCGAGGATCGCGTTCACGCCTTTGGCGAAGCAGTCTTCGAAATCCCGCTTGATCAGCGTGCGCACTTTTTGCGCGCGCAGATAATAGGCGTCGTAATAGCCGGCCGAGAGCACATAGGTGCCGATCAGCACGCGCCGGCGCACCTCCTTGCCGAATCCGGCGGCGCGTGTCTGTTCGTACATGCCGGTGATATCGCGCGCCGGCGCGCGCAGGCCATAACGCACGCCGTCGTAGCGCGCGAGATTGGACGACGCCTCCGCCGGCGCCACGACGTAATAGGCGGCGAGCGCATACTTCGTGTGCGGCAGCGACACCTCGACCGGCTCGGCGCCCGCAGCTTTGAGCCAGTCGGCGCCGCGCTGCCACAAAGTCTCGATCTCGCCGGACATGCCCGGCACGCGGTACTCCTGCGGGATACCGATCTTCATGCCTTTCACCGATTTGCCGACCGCCGCCTCGTAATCCGGCACCGGCAGATCGACCGACGTGGTGTCTTTCGGATCGTGTCCGGCCATTGCGCGCAGCAGGATCGCGCAGTCGCGCACCGTGCGCCCGAACGGTCCGGCCTGGTCGAGCGAGGACGCGTACGCGACGATCCCCCAGCGCGAGCAGCGGCCATAGGTCGGCTTGAGGCCGACAATGCCGGTGAGGGCCGCGGGCTGGCGGATCGAGCCGCCGGTGTCCGTGCCCGTCGCGCCGAGACAGAGCTGCGCGGCGACCGCCGCCGCCGAGCCGCCCGAAGAGCCGCCCGGCACCAGCTTGGCGTCCGATCCTTTGCGCCGCCACGGCGACACCACGGGCTCGAAGCAGGAATTTTCGTTCGACGAGCCCATGGCGAACTCGTCGTTGTTGAGCTTGGCCAGCATCACGGCGCCGTCGCGCCAGAGATTGGCCGTCACGGTCGACTCGTAGGTGGGTTCGAAATGGTCGAGGATGCGCGAACACGCGGTGGTGCGCACGCCCTTGGTCGCGAACACGTCCTTGATGCCGAGCGCGATGCCGGCGAGCGGGCCGCCCTCGCCTTTCGCGAGCTTTGCGTCGGCCGCTTTGGCCATCGCGCGCGCCCGCTCCGGCGTCTCCAGCACGACGGCATTGAGCGCGCGCGCCTTGTCGATGGCGGCAAGATGTGCGTCGGCAAGCTCGAGGGCGGAGATCTTTTTCTGACGCAGCTGGTCGCGCGCCTGCGCGAGCGTCAGCGAGGTCGGATCGGTCATTCGGACGGCGGCTCTTCGCACACGAACGCCGGCGCGGCGACGGCTTTCGGCGCGCCGGCGGCCGGCGGCTTCGATGCGTCAGCGGCCCCGGCCTTCGCCTGCTCGGCCAGGTGATCGAGATAGGCGTTCCAGAACTCGGATTCCATTTCGCAGGCGAGGCACATCAGTCGACCTCTCGCGGCGCCGCGGGCTCGCACACGAAGACCGCAATCGCGTAAGGCCGCGCGGAGATCACCCGGTCGTCATGCGCCGGCGCGGTCTTCGCCGCGGCCGGCGGACGCCAGCCCTTGCGATCCGCCTTGCCATAATAGGCGACGGTGAGCGGCTCGATCTCCTCGCATTCCTCGCACATGGCCTGCCTGCTATTCCACGACTTTGGGCACGACGAAATAGTGATCCTCGCGCGCCGGGGCGTTCTTCAGGATGTCGTCGGGGATGTCGCCATCCGTTACCTCGTCAGGTCGCTTTTTCATCGCCATCGGGGTGACCGAGGTCATCGGCTCCACCCCCTCCACGTCGGCCTCCGAGAGCTGCTCGAAGAAGGCCAGGATGGCGTTGAGCTCTCCCCGGAGATGCTCGACCTCCTCGTCGGCCACTGCAATGCGGGCAAGATGCGCGATGCGGCGGACGGTATCGGCATCGACGGACATGGGGGGCCTGGACCGCTCAGGGGCTGAGATAAAGTCGTGCCCATCCTTAGCAGAGCGACGTTTGGCGGGAAAACGGGAACTTTTGCCGATATCCCACGTTTTACTTAGTTCGTAGCGGGGAGGCTCGTATGGAACGCCTCATTTTCGTTTGTCCAAAAACCGATCAGCAGGTCGATATCGGAGTTGCGACCGAGATTACGACGCTGTTGCGTATCCGGTCCCAAATGATCCGTGCCCAATGTCCCGCCTGCGGCGGGACCCACGAGTGGTCGGTACGGGACGCATTGCTGAGCAAGGCAGCCTAAACCAACTCGTTGGCGCGGCTCGGCCGGTTTTGGAATAAATTCCTGTAAAAATGCCGAGTTCCCGATGTGGAACCCGGCGCGCGCGCCGCGCGTTCGGAGTGGGACGCCACAGCTGTGGCGTGTGAGGGGTGCCATGTCTCTCCTGATCAGCATTCTCATTACGTTCGTCGTCGTCATCCTCGTTCTGTATCTCGTCGATCTTTTGCCGATCGACGGGCGGGCCAAGCAGATCGTCCGCGTCATCGTCATCATCCTGGGCGTGCTCTCGTTGCTGCGCTACCTCGCCGTTTTCTGATGGGCCGACCGCTCCGTACCGAGGGATACGCCATCGTCTCGCGCGAGGGCATGATCTCTACTGCGGACGGCGTGATGCCGGACAGCCTCAAGTTCGAGGCGGATCAGCGCTTCTATCATGACGCCGTGGATAAAGCGGATGCGGTGGCGAACGGGCGCCACTCGAACGAGCGCGGGCCGCGTGCTTCCGAGCGGCCGAGACTCGTGCTCACGCGCCAAGTTCCGGCGCTGGCGCCTGACCCGACGAATCCAAGGGCCCTGCTATGGAATCCGGCTGGCTGCCGCTTCGAAGAGGCCTGGGAGCGGCTCGGGATTGATGGCGTGCTCGCCGTCGTCGGCGGCTCCGATGTGTTCGGCCTCTTTCTCACCATCGGATACGACGCGTTCTTCCTGTCTCGCGCCGACGTGAGCATCTCGCCCGGACGGCCGGTCTTTCCCGGCGTGCCGCAGAAGACTCCGGAATCCGTCCTCTCCGACCACGGAATGCGTCGAGGTGAGACGCGTATCCTCGACGCACGCGCTGGCGTTGCGGTCATCCGATGGGTGAGATCGTAGCCGCCGTTGCGAGCGATCCGTGCCAGCGATAAGCAGGCGTCATGACGATGCGTCCGTCTCGCGGCCTGCCGTCGGACTTGTGGCTCAAAAGCCCGATCGCCGCGCTCGATTACGAGATCGCCCAGGAGAAAGCCTCCGCGCTCGGCCGGCTCGGGCGAGCGCTCGAGGCTGCGCTGCAGGTGCTTGCCGAATTCGATACCGCTCACCCCTCGCCGGCGCCGGTCGAACGCCAAGCCCGGTCCAATCTCGTTGCCACCGCCGGCCACGTCCTGTGGCAGTTCATCGTCCAGCGGGAGGCGTGCGGACTGCGCGACGCCGGTTCGGTCATGCGCATGTATCGGGTGCCGGCGGAGGTGCGGGACCGCATGGGAGCATTTCCCGCCGGGCATTCGCGATAAGGTTGTCTTCGCGGAGAAATATTCAAATTAATTCAGAGACTTACGAACGCATGGCGGCGACGCAATCGTTTATTCACGGTTGATGCGTAAGACTTCGCCAACCATTTGAAAAAGCGCACCGCGACGAGGTGCGCAGTGAATCGTGGCGGTTCATGATCAATCGCTCTTCCCTCATCGGCGAGCTCGAGCACGTGTTGGCCTCCGGCACGACCGACCAGCGCATCCAGACGCTGTCGCGCATCACAGATCTCTTCGTCATCGGCGCCGAGCACTATTCGGAAGAGCATATCGACCTGTTCGACGATGTTCTCGTCAAGATCGCGGCCCGCATCGAGGCGAAATCGCTGGCCAAACTCTCGAACCGGCTTGCACCGGTGGCGAACGCCCCCAAGCGCACCGTGCAGGCGCTCGCCTTCCATGACGACATCGCGGTGGCGCGGCCGGTCCTGAAGGCATCGGATCGCCTGGACGAATCCGACCTCGTGGCCAATGCGCGCACCAAGAGCCAGGAGCACCTCCTCGCCATCTCGGAACGCAATTCCCTGAGCGAGGCCATCACCGACGTGCTGGTGGAGCGCGGCGACCGCGACGTCGTCCGTGCGGTCGCCAACAACAGCGGCGCCCGTTTTTCCAACGCCGGTTTTCGCCGTCTCGTCACGCGTTCGACCGGCGATGATCTGCTCGCCACCACGGTCGGCATGCGCCGCGACATTCCGCGCGCCCATTATCTCAAACTGATCGAACGCGCATCCGCCAGCGTGCGCGAGAAGCTCACCGCGCTCAATCCGCAGGACGCTGAAGCGGTGAAGTCCGCCGTCGCGGAGGTGACCGGCGGCATGCGCAGCGAAAGCCGCAATGCCTCCACCAACTACGCGGACGCCAAGGCGCAGGTCGAGGCGCTGTACCGCAACAAGCAGCTCAACGAGCAGGCAATCCACCAATTCGCGCGCGAGCGCAAATTCGAGCATACCGTCATCGCGCTCTCGCTGCTGTGCGACGTCGAGATCGACGTGGTCGAGCGCGCCATGCTCGATCCTGGCGCCGAGGTCGCGCTGATCCTCGCCAAATTCGCCAATCTGTCCTGGACCACCGCGAAGGCGATCCTCCTGCTCCAGGCGGCCGACCGCGGGCTCTCGGCGCAGGATCTCGATCAGGCCATGTCGAATTTCTCTCGCCTGCAGCCCGAGACCGCGCGGCGAGTGCTCGGTTTCTACCGCACGCGGCGCAAGGCGCCGACCGAAGCGGCGTCGATGACGGCCAACGGCCGTTAAATCGCCCACGGCCCTCTGGCGGGCCCTGCAACAGCACGAGAATAATCCCCTGGCTGGCGGTGGGTTATCGCGTCCGCGATACCTGCTCGCGATCTCGTGAGCGCAATGCGCGCTGTGAGCCCCCACTTCCTCTCAGAATGCCCTATGATCGGTTCGCATATCGCCGGCAATATTTGTAAGCCGTCCAGCCCAGGGGAGAATCCGATGTTGATCAATCGCCGTCAGGCCGTTCTCGGCACCGCCGCGATGGCCGCCGCCACGTGCTTCCCGCGCGTCGTCTTCAGCCAGGCCGCCGCCGGACCGTTCAAGCTCGATCCCCTTTCCTATCCCACCAACGCCCTCGAGCCGCATATCGACGCGAAGACGATGGAAATCCATCACGACCGCCATCATCAGGCCTATGTGAACAATCTCAACGCAGTCGCCAAGGACAACCCGACGATCGGGACCGCGCCGCTGCACGAGGTTCTTGCCAAACTTGGCGATGTACCTGAGGCCGTCCGCACCGCGGTGCGCAACAACGGCGGCGGGCACGCCAACCACACCATGTTCTGGCAGATCATGGGGCCGGGCGGCGGAACGCCGGAAGGCGATCTGTTAGCGGCGATCACCCGCGATTTCGGCGGGCTCGAGACCATGCAAGGACGCTTCAACGATGCGGGCACGCGCGTCTTCGGCTCGGGCTGGGTCTTCGTCACGGTCACGAAGGACGGCAAGGTCGCGATCGAGAGCAAGCCCAACCAGGACACTCCGCTGATGGACGGCAAACGCGTGCTCCTCGGGAATGACGTGTGGGAGCACGCCTATTATCTGAATTACCAGAACCGCCGGCCCGACTATCTCAAGGCGTGGTGGAACACGGTGAACTGGAAGAAGGCCGGCGAGCGCTACGCGGCCGCAAAGGCCGGTACGCTTACGATCTGAGCCGCGGAAACAGGCTCACTTCGCGCGCGGTCGAGGCGCAGCCGCTTCTCGACCGCGTTTCAATTCGTTGACCTCGACGCGCTTGGCGGCGAACGCCTCGCGCAGCACCGGCACGCATTGATCGGGATCGGCGTCGCCGCACATGAAGACGTCGACCGCCGCGTAGCCCGAATACGGCCAAGTGTGGATCGAGATGTGGCTCTCTGCCAGCACCGCCACGCCGGAGACGCCGTTCGGCTGAAAATGATGCACGTGGATGTGGAGGAGCGTCGCGCGCGAGGCTTCGACGCAGCGCCGCAACGTCGCTTCGACGTACTCGATGTCGTCGAGGCGGCGCGCCTCGTAGAGGTCGATCAGGAGATGGACGCCGGCGCAACGCACGCCGTCGCGGACGACCGAATGGTCGCGGCGCGCGCCCAATGGCACGAGGTCGGCTACGGTCATGCGCGCACTCTATCAGACGGCATGGGAATCCGGTCAGCGGCGTCGAAGACATAAGCATAGCCACTTGAAAAATCAAGGAAATCCAGAAATTTGATGAACCGGCGGCGCGTGCGCGCTCAGCCCGCCCGCCCCTTGCACGCATCCTGCGCTTCGACCACCGCCACGGCCGTCATGTTGACGATGCCGCGCGCCGTGACCGACGGGGTCAGGATATGGGCCGGGCGGGCGGCGCCGATCAGGATCGGGCCGACCGGGAGCCCGTCGGCGAGCACGTTGATCATCTGGTACGCGATATTGGCGGCATCGAGGTTGGGCATGATGAGTACGTTCGCCTCGCCCTCGATGCGGGAATGGGGCAGGACGCGATCGCGCAACGCGGCATTGAGCGCGGAGTCCCCGTGCATCTCGCCCTCGACCTCGAGATCGGGGTGCAGGCTCGTCAGGATCTCGGTCGCCCGGCGCATCTTGCGTGCCGACTCGGTGTCGTAGCTGCCGAAGTTCGAGTGCGACAGCAGCGCGATCTTCGGCTCGATCCCGAAGCGGCGGACATGGGCGGCGGCGAGCACCGCGGTCTCGACGATTTCCTCCGCGGTCGGATCGGGCCGCACTTGCGTATCGGCCAGAAAAAAATGGCCCTTCGCGGTGACGACGAGAGTGAGCGCCGCGTACTCCCGCACGCCGTCGCAAAATCCGATGATCGCCCGGATGTGCCGCAGGTGGCTCTGATAACGCCCCTCGACGCCGCAGAGCATCGCGTCCGCTTCCCCGCGATGCAGCGCAAGCGCGGCGATCACGGTCGCATTGGTGCGCGCGAGCGTGCGTGCCGCGTCGGGCGTGATGCCGGCGCGGCCGGCGACCTCGACATAGCTGCGGACGAAATCGCGGTAGCGCGGGTCGTCATCCGGATTGATCAATGCAAAGTCTTTGCCGGGCCGGATCGAGAGCCCGAAGCGCTCGAGGCGCTTTTCGATCACGCCGGGGCGGCCGACCAGGATCGGGTGCGCCAATCCCTCTTCGACCACCACCTGGGTGGCGCGGAGGATGCGTTCATCCTCGCCCTCCGCATAGGCGACGCGCATCGGCGCCTGCTTCGCCTGCGCAAACACCGGTCTCATGACGAAGCCGGATCGGAAGACGAAACGGTTGAGCCGCTCGCGATAGGTTTCGAGGTCGGCGATCGGTCGGGTGGCAACGCCAGACGCCATCGCCGCCTCCGCGACCGCGGGCGCAATGCGCAGGATGAGGCGCGGGTCGAACGGGTTGGGAATGAGCGAGCCGGGGCCGAAGGTGCGCGCCTCCCCGCCATAGGCGCGGGCGGCGACCTCCGACGGCGGATCGCGCGCGAGCGCCGCGATCGCCTCGACCGCGGCGAGCTTCATCTCCTCATTGATGGTGGTCGCGCCGACGTCGAGCGCGCCGCGGAAGATGTAGGGAAAGCAGAGGACGTTGTTGACCTGGTTCGGGAAATCGGATCGCCCGGTGCAGATCAGCGCGTCGGGTCTCGCCTTCAGAGCCTCCTCAGGCATGATCTCCGGCGTCGGGTTGGCGAGCGCCATGATGAGCGGCCTCGCAGCCATGCGCTTCGTCATCTCGGGCTTGAGCACGCCGGGCGCCGACAGCCCCAGAAAAATATCGGCGCCGTCGATGACCTCGCCCAGCGTGCGCTTCTCGGTCCTCTGCGCGTAGATCTCCTTCCAGCGATCCATGAGCGTGGGACGGCCCTGATAGACGACACCGGCGAGATCGGTGGCCCAGATGTTCTCCCGCTTCGCTCCCAACCCGACGAGAAGATTGAGGCAGGCGAGCGCGGCGGCGCCCGCGCCGGAGGCAACGATCTTCACCTCCTCGATGCGCTTGCCGGTGAGATGCAGCGCATTGCGCACCGCCGCCGCCACGATGATGGCCGTACCGTGCTGATCGTCGTGGAAGACCGGGATCTTCATGCGGCGCTTGAGCTTCTCCTCGACCTCGAAGCACTCCGGCCCTTTGATGTCCTCGAGATTGATGCCCCCGAACGTCGGCTCCAGCGCCGCAACCACGTCGACGAGACGATCGACGTCCGTCGCATCGACCTCTATGTCGAACACGTCGATCCCCGCGAACTTCTTGAACAGGACCGCCTTGCCCTCCATCACCGGCTTGCCGGCGAGCGGGCCGATGGCGCCGAGACCGAGCACGGCGGTTCCGTTCGTCACCACGGCGACGAGATTGGCGCGCGCCGTGAGCTCGGCCGCCTGCAGCGGATCGGCGGCGATCGCCTCGCAGGCGATGGCGACGCCCGGCGTATAGGCGAGCGAGAGGTCGTGCTGGGTCACGAGCGGCTTGGTCGCCTGGATCTCGACCTTTCCGGGCTTGGGCCCGCGATGATAGGCGAGCGCGCTCAGGCGAAAATCGTCCGACTCGTTGGCTGGCACGGCGGTTCCTCGACCCTTGGCAACGACATTTCCCGCCACTTGCGTTTAACGAAAAACGCGGCTGGAAGCGACAGGAGCGCGGCGGTGCTTGACCCGCGGGGGCGAAGATTGTCACGCTCCGGGCCATCGAGCCTCCAACGCAGAACAATTCGAGTCCAGAGGAGACCCATGACCGCTTCCCCCCGCCGGCTGCGCGCCGCCTGCTTGTGCTGCATCGAGCAATCGGCGGCGCCGGTCACTCGGCGCAATTTCATCGCTGGCGGCGTGGCGGCTCTCGGTGTCGGCACCGCGAGTGCGAGCAAGCCGGCCGCGGCGCAAGCGCCGGCCAGGCGGCGCATCGACGTGCACCACCACTACCTTCCGCCGTTTCATCGCGGCGCCTTGCAGGCCAACCGGATCGGCGGGGGCCTGCCGGACTGGTCGGTGGAAAGGTCACTCGAGGATATGGACAAATCGGGGATCGCGACCGCGGTCCTTTCTTCGATCCAGCCGGGCGTCTGGTTCGGTGAGCACGAGCCGGCGCGCAAGCTTGCGCGCGAGGTCAACGAATACGGCGCCAAGCTCGTCAAGGATCATCCCGGCCGTTTCGGTCTCTTTGCCGCCGTTCCCATTCCCGATGCCGAGGGAAGCTTGCGCGAGACCGAATACGCGCTCGACACCTTGAAGGCCGATGGCATCGGACTGTTCACCAGCTACAGGGACAAATATCTCGGCGATCCCGCCTTCGTGCCCGTGCTCGAGGAGCTCAATCGCCGCAAGGCCGTCGTCTACGTCCACCCCGTCGTGCCCGATTGCTGTCGCGGCCTGATCAAGGGCGTTCCGCCGGCCACGATCGAATTTGCCACCGACACCACGCGCACGATCTCGAGCCTGATCTTCGGCGAGGCCGGCAGCGCGTTCCGGTTCCCGGACATCCGCTGGATCTGGTCGCACAGCGGCGGCACTCTGCCGTTCCTCAGCGGCCGGCTCGTCCGCCTCGCCTTCGAACGCAAGGATGCGCGTATGCCCGAGGGCCCGCTCCCGATCCTGCGCCGATACAATTACGAGGTCGCGCAGGGAAACACGCCCGGCCAGCTCGCCGCGCTCACGAAGCTCGTACCGGTCTCGCAGATCCTTTACGGCACCGACTATCCCTACCGCACCGGCGTCGAAGCGGTGGAAGGTTTGCGCGATTACGGATTCTCCGACGCCGACCTTGCCGCCATCGATCGCGGCAACGCGACGAAGCTCATGCCCGCCCTGAAGGTGGGGTGAGGCTCTGCACGGATAGTGCGTAGGGCCGCAGCCCGGATGGAGCGAGCGAAATCCGGGGACCCGCTTTCCCCGCATTCCGCTCCGCTCCATGCGGGCTACAATCTATCCTGCGACGCTCCCCCAGTTCGCGGCGAGATGCTCGGCTCCGCGCAGCGAGAGCGCGAAGATCGTATAGGTCGGATTGGATGCGCCGGCGGTCGCAAAGATGCCCGGGCCGGCGACGTAGAGATTGCCGACCTCGTGCGTCTGCCCGTAGCTGTTGACGACCGAGTTGCCCGCGCCCGTGCCCATGATGGTGCCGCCCATCAGGTGGATGGTCGGCATGTTGCCGCGCCCCGACCACACCTCCTTGGCGCCGGTCGCCTTGGCGATCTGCAGGCCCTCCTCGAAGTTGGCGTTCCACAGCGCCGC
>WNFA01004488.1_pt1 | contig 11650 bp, 9 predicted proteins | sample 5400481 | NCBI WGS metagenome assembly WNFA01 (sample SAMN13153340, study PRJNA577476) | soil metagenome | isolation source: 120 cm saprolite under Douglas fir tree site 2 hole 1 replicate 2 | place: USA:California | collected 2015-04-18
CCACGACCACAGCGATCTCCACCAGCGGCACCCAGCCGGTGGCCCGAAGATCGAGACCGACTATCGCCGCCACACCGACCAGGCCGAGAACCAGCCCAGCCAGGTTGAGCGGCCCAATCTTTTCGCGGTTGCCGAAGAGAGGCGCAATCATGACACCGACGAGCGGCACCGCTGAGATCAGCAGTCCAGCCAGGGAGCTCGAGATCTGCTGTTCAGCACTCGAGATCGACAGCCATGGGATGCCTATTTCGATGACCGCGAAAAATACGAGGGGACGCCACTTGTCGAACAGGTCGCGAAAACCACCTTGCCGAATTGCGATCGGTATCAGCACGAGGGCCGCTATCACAGTGCGCAGGAAAACGAGCGTCGCAGGTGAGATTTCGCTGACCGCGATCCGGATGAACAGGTAAGGGATGCCCCAGATCAAGCACATCGCAACGAAGAGCACCAGGCCTCGACGGGTCATCCCACACCAACCTTAAGTAAGAGATGCCATGTGGAGCCTTAGGCCGGATTTATTCCGGCCGTCACCCAGACACTCCACCTACCAAACGCCACCCAGCGTCGCTGAGGAGAGGGGTCGGTCCGCGGAGGGGACGTGCCCTCCGCGATTTAATGACGCGGGTCTCTCAGGCCTGGGCTAGGTCCGTTGATCGGCGGGCGTTTGGACCTGGTCGTCGGATTCGGTCACGACCACTCGCACGCGCTGCACGGCATTGTTCTGCACGCCTTCGAGATTCCAGTTGCCGTCCGTGGGTTGAACGTTGCCGGCGCCGTCGGTCGCCCGCACGCTGAGCTCGTACTCGCCAGGCTTGGTCGCGTCCCACACATAGCTCCATGGGCGCCATGCAAAGGCCGAGGGCGGATCGCCCAGATCGGCTTCAGCCCATGACAGGCCACCGTCCACGCTCACGTCGACCTTCGTGATCGGCGCGCAGCCCGACCAGGCGCGACCCGAAAGCGCCTGGCGCGACGGAGCCACAAAGCGAAGGCGCGACATGAAATCCGGTATGCCCGGCGGCACCATAAGGGCTCGTGGAAGCATCCGAGTGACCGGCACGCCCGATTCATCCTCGGTGCGACGGTAGTGGTAGGCGGTCGCCTGCTGGAAGCCACCGAAGGTGCTCCCCAGCACCGTGATCGCGCGCAGCCATTTGACGTGCGCCATCCCGTACCAGCCGGGAACGATCAGGCGAAGCGGAAAACCATGTTGCGGAGGCAGCGGTTGCCCGTTGATGGCGTAGGCGAGGAGAACCTCCTCACGCCGGCACTCGGCCAGGGGCAGGCTGCGCTCGTACTGCTGCTCGACGTCGCCCTGGATCCCTCGATCGAATCCCGTGAACACCACGTCGCCGCCTTGACCGATCAGCCCGGCCTCGTCCAGCAAAGGGCCCAATGGCGTCCCGGTCCATTCGGCGGTTCCGACCGCCTCCATCAGCCAGGGCTGGCTCAGCGGGCGGGGTGAGAGCCGGGCTCGGCCGTTGCCGGCGCACTCCAGCGTCACCGCGAGGGTCGTCGAGGGACGCGCCTTGATCTGTTCGAGGCTGAGTTGCAACGGATGGCGCACGTGGCCGCCGACGGTCAGCGCCCACTCGTTCGGGTCCACGGCCGGGATGTCGAAGTGGATCAGTAGGTAGTGCAGGCCGATCGGCGTGATCTCGTAGCGGAGAGCCTCCAGCGGCATCGAGTGGTTGCGGACCGCCAGCTGGAGCTCGCTCGGCGTGATGTCCGGGCCGGTGATCAGCGTCCCGGCGGGCAGCGAATCCGTCACCTTCCCAGTCATTCGTTGTTCAACCCTAACTCCACCCCACAAAGAGATGGCGCGCGAGATCCGTTGACGCCGAAATTGTGCAAACATCTGTTCGACATGGCTGGCGTCTCGGATCTGGGCCTCAACCCGGCCGAGCCGGCGACTCTCGTGGTCGATCTGAACTGTGCCTTCGCCTCGATCGAGCAGCAGCACGACCCCCGGCTGCGAAACCGTCCCCTGGCCATCGCCGCCTACGCGACTGACGCCTCCACCATCGTGTCCGCGTCGCGGGAAGCGCGTGACCTCGGCATCAGGACCGGCATGCGGGTCTTCGAAGCGAAGGCGATCTGGCCTTCGATCACGGTGGCGGAGCCGAACCCACCCCGCTACCGAGCGGTGTCGGACCAGCTGGTCGCGATCATGACGCGGCACAGCCCCGACGTCCTCCGCATGTCGATCGATGAAGCCTCCATGAACCTGGCGGGGACGCCTGACCTGGTGAAACTGGGACCAGAGGGCGTCGGGGTTGCGATCAAGGCGGCGCTGCGGCGAGAGGTCGGCGAGTGCATCACCTGCTCGATCGGCATCTCCACGTCGATATGGATGTCGAAACAGGCGTCGAATCTCAACAAGCGCGACGGCCTGGAGCGGATCGACCATACCAACCTCGTCTCGGCTTTCGAACGCCTCCGGCTGACCGACCTGTCCGGCATCGCCGAGGCCACAGCGCGCCGCCTATCGCGAGCCGGCATCCGCACGCCGCTCGAATTCCTGCGCGCGAGCGCCGACCAGTTGCGCCTGGCGGGCATGCAGCGGGCGGTTGCCGACGGCTGGCTCCGACGGCTCCGGGGCTTCGAGGTCGGCACGTTCGAAGGGCCCGCGCGAAAGAGCTACAGCCATTCACACGTGCTGGCGCGGGCGACCAGCTCGCAGGGCGAGCTCGAGGAGCTGCTCATGCGCTTGTGCGAGATGGTCGGCCGCAGGCTCCGGGCCGCAGACCGGCGTGGCAGAGTCGTGTCGGTGGGGGTCGTGTACCGCCCGGACGTCGAACGCTTTTCGAAACAGTCGACACTGGCCAATCCGATCGCCACCGGAGAGGAGATCTACCGAGCGGCGCTGGCACTCCTGGCCGGCCGTGACGTCAGGCGGGCAGTCGGAACACTGGGCGTCGGGCTGTCGGGACTAAGCGACGACGACGGACAGCTCGACCTCTTTGCGGGGCCTTCCCGGCCGCGCGGCGAGCGTTTGGAGGTGGCCATGGACGCGATCCGAGACCGGTTCGGTGAGGACGCCGTGCAGCGGGCGCGCCTCCTGGGCCGCGCACCGGTGGTGCGGGATCGGATCGCGTTCGGCAACACCGGCCACCCGGAGGACAAGAAGGACACCCGCGAGGCCTAAGCTCAATTTCCTCACCTCGGATATCCACCCGGGCAAACGATGCGCTGCAACAGCTGGCGCTTCGATCTCGCTGGCGGTCAGCCGGCGCGCGGCGCTAGCTCAGGCGATCGCGGTGGCGTCTTGCACCAGTGCCGCGCGCGCCGCCAACACAGGGCCCAGCGCTCGAGCGTCATGGGCGATCTCGCGGAGATTGCCGCTGATCGGGTTCGAGTAACCGATGAAGAAAAGGCCAGGTGCCTGGGGAGACGATTGCGGCGCGTGGAAGCTCGGACGACCGTTCGGGTCGAGCACACCCAGGTGGCCGACCATCGGTTCCAGGCCCGAGCTGTAGCCGGTCGCGGCGATGACGGCGTCCGCCTTCAGCCGGCGTGCGCCGCAGACCACCTCACCGCCTTCAAAACCGGTGATCCCAGGCACGACCTCGATGCGCCCCGCCTTGAGCTGGGCCAGGAAACCGACATCGATGAGGGGGATGTGTCCATCGAGCACGCGAGTGGCTACGCCGGTGGCGGGGGCGGCGATGCCATACCGGGAGAGGTCGCCGATCACGACCTTTTGCACCAGCAAGCTGAGTGGGTCCACGATCTTGAGCGGCAGCGGGCGCATCAAAATCCCGAGGTACTGCGGGGCGATTCCAGCTGGGCCGTCACGCCTGACGATGTTGGGCGGAGTGCGAATCGAGATCCACACCTTGCCGGCGCCGCCCTCGACCAGGTCGGCTGCGATTTCGGCACCCGAATTCCCCGCGCCGACGACAAGGACGTCGCGGCCGCGGAAAGGCGCCGGGTTGCGGTAGGCCGAAGAGTGGATGACCTCGCCGGTGAAGGCAGCCCTGCCCGGCCAATCAGGCAGCCGCGGAGTGTGGTTGTGGCCGGTCGCGATGACAACCTGGCCCGCATCGATCTCGCCTGCACTGGTGGTCAGGCGCCACCCGGTCGGCGCGGCCTCGATGCGCTCGACGCGCACTCCCAGCCGGATCGGCACACTGATCTTGCGGGCATAGTGCTCGAGGTAAGCGATGAAGTCGTCCCGCGCGACCCAACGCCCCAGACGCTCTGGGATCGGGACCCGAGGCAAGGCCGAGAGGCCGCGCGTCGTGTGCAAGCGGAGCCGATCGTAGTGACCGCGCCAGCTGGCGCCCACAGCTTCGGCTGCGTCCAGGACTTGGGCCGTGAGCCCGCTCCGATGAGCTTCGCCGGCCGCAGCGAGGCCGGCCGGACCCGCGCCCACGACAATCAGCTGGGGTTCGTCGATCGGGAAAAGATAACGCTAGGCAGGCATGGGTGCAGCGACCGCAGGCAGGGCGACGGCGGGCAATGTTGATTCCAGGCTCCCTTCGCTCGCTGCCTTGGTCAGCGCATCAACGACGGCTGGATCGAACTCCGACCCGGATCCTGCCTTGAGCTGCTCGAGGGCGGCGGCCACAGTCAGCCGCTCGCGTCCGCGACCGGCCGTCATGGCCTCATAGCCTTCCGCGACCGCCAGGATGCGCGCCGCCAGGGGGATCTGTTCGCCCGCCGCGCCGTCGGGTTTGCCATGGCCGTCCCACCGCTCGTGGTGATGGCGGACGACGGACGCGATCTCGGGAGAGAACTTGGCCGCCGCGACGATTCGCTCGCCTTCCTCCGCGTGGCCCGGTATCTCGAAACTCTCTGCATCCACGCCGAGCGTCATGTGCCCGACGTCGTGGAGAAACGCCGCCATCCGTAGCTCCTCGAGCTTGCCTGGCGGCAATCCCACCCGCTCGCCGACAGCCTCCGCGATGGCGGTCACGCGGCTGGAATGGCCCTGCGTCATCGGGTTGCGGTGGTCGACGGCGTGGGCGGCGGCGACGACCACCTGCGGCCCGGCGTCGGCAAGCATCGTGGTGAGGTTGCCATCGGCCAGCTCGAGCTCCGTCACAAGTTGCGGGAACGTGCACGCGCGGTCCTTGCCCTCGCGCTTGGCGAGGTACAGCGCCTGGTCCGCGGCGGCAACCAGCTCTTGCGCCGTCAGGGCGTCCTCCGGGTAGGTGGCGACGCCGACGCTGAACGTCAGGGACTTGCCGGCGGTGGTGGCCACCGCGGCTGCATGCACGGCATCGACGATGCGGTAGGCGAGCCGCTGGGCTCCCACCGCCGACGTGTCGGCGGCCAGGATCGCCAGCTCGTCACCGCCGTAGCGCGCCACCGAATCCTGGGCCCGCGCCGCGCTTCGCGCGATCCTCGCGCCCAGCTGGAGGACGAGGTCACCGTGCTGATGGCCGAGCTCGTCGTTCACCGACTTGAAGAAGTCGAAGTCGATGAGCAGGAGCGAGATCGACGCGGTGGACCGGTCGGCACGCGCGAATGCGGCCTCGAGCCGCTTGTGCAGCTCGCGAATGTTGTAGAGGCCGGTGAGGCTGTCGGTGGTCGCCTCCTGCGTGCTCGCGTGATAACGAAGCGCGTTCGCGAGCGCGATGGCCGAGCTTCCAGACAAGGCGGCGACTGCGAAGAGGTCCTCGTTGGTGAACACACGGCTGGGGCGCTTCAGGGTCAGAAGAGCTGTGACTCCAGCGGCTGACGCCATCGGCACCACCATCGTGCCTCGATCTGTTGAGAATGCAGCGTCACCCGATCGGGCTACCTGGGCCAGCTGCGAGTCGTCAAGAGGTTCGGGCGCGCCTGCAGGGCCCTGATCCACCTTCGCTGTGGCCACGACCGAGAGGCCGTCGGGCGACGCGAGCACCATGCTGCCCAGCACCGCCCCCGTCATCTCGAGAGCGTTGCCCACCATGACGCTGAACACATCCTTGATGTCGGTCTCGCTGCTGATGCTCGCGCTGAGCTCGCGCAGCAGGTCCGCCTGGGCCGCGCGCTGCACCGCCTGCCGGCGTTCGCGCTCGAGCTCGCGGGTCATATAGCCGGTCGCCAGGGCCACGATCAGGAACAGGAAGACGACGCCCAGGGCGCTGACGCGGGAGCTGGGATCGTTGGACAGAGTGGTCGGCGTGAAGCTGCCCCCCACGAACAGGTAGATGAATGCGATGAACAGAGCCGAGATGACGCTCGCAATGGCCCCGAACCGGACAGCGTTGGTGATCACGGACAGGAACAGGGCGAGGAAGTAAGGGCTGTTGAATCCGTTGGTGAGGTAGACCAGCCCAGCCGCGAAGAAGATGTCCAGGGTCATCGTGGTGAGGCTGAACTGCTTGCCCGGCCGGAAGCCCCTGAGGAGCATCAGCGTGACGACCACGTTCATGGCGGCCCAGACACCGAGGGCGATGTCGACGGTGACTTTCTCTGGCGTGCTGGTGACCGACGTCAGGTTGACCAGCGCCGTGAGCACGGCCAGGAAGATCCAGCGGAACATCACGGCCACGCGCTCGCCGATCTGGCGCCGCTGGGCGTCGAAGTTTTCGTCCAGAGCGCGCGCTCGGACTTCCCTCTGTCGCTGATCGCTGGCGACGACCGGTTGGCTGCTCATTGAGGTTTCCGAACTTGGCGGCCGGATCGCATCGGCAGGCTATCACTTCGGTTTGGCCGGTCGCCCCCTGCGTACAGTGGGGATTTGGAGACCCCGACCAGGAATGAGAATCGAGCCAGACGGGTAGTCTCCAAGGACAACCGATGGAGGCAGCAAATATGAAGCTGGAAGGCATCCACCACGTCAGCTCGATAACGGGCGACGCCCAGGCGAACGTCGACTTCTACGCCGGCACGTTGGGGCTGCGCCTGGTCAAGAAAACGGTCAACCAGGACGACCCGACCGTCTACCACCTGTTCTATGGCGACGACAAGGGCAGCCCGGGCCTGGACCTGACGTTCTTCGAGTATCCAGGGGCGCGCCCAGGCCGCGCGGGGCGGGGCATGATCCACCGGATCGTCCTACGGGTCGGCTCCGAGGAGGCGCTCGACTTCTGGGAGCGGCGCCTTCAAGGCGGCCTGCGGTCGCGTGGATCGGTGGAGTTCTCAGACCCTGAAGGCCTTGGTCTGGAGCTCCGGGTCGTGGCCACATCCGATGCGCCGCTCACCGCGTCGCATCCTGAGATACCGGCCGAGCACGCGATCCAGGGCTTCGAGGAGGTGCGCGCGTATACGTCGAGCCCCGACGCGAGCCGCGAGCTGCTCGAGGGCGCGCTCGGGTGGGAGCGGTCCGGCGACACTTCCTGGGAGGCTCGCGGCGACAGTCGAGCCGGACGGTATGTATACGACGTCGCCCCTGCGCGGCACGGCGTGCCTGGAGCCGGGACGGTTCATCACGTCGCCTGGGCTTCGGTTGACGACCAGCAGGTTGCGTGGCGCGATCGCGTCATCGCGGCCGGCGCTCAGCCGACGCCTGTCATCGACCGCTACTGGTTCAAGTCCGTTTACTTTCGCGAGCCTAGCGGCGTGCTGTTCGAGATTGCCACGATGGGCCCTGGCTTTGCCGTGGACGAGGACCCCGCGCATCTGGGCGAGCGCCTGGTGCTGCCACCGAAGTTCGAGGGCCTGCGCGACCAGCTCGAAGCCACGCTGACGCCGATCCACGCACCCGCCGCGGCACGGCGCTGATCAGCCTTCCTGGACTGATCGACCTCAAGGTCCCCACAGCTGCTGGGCGCGGACGCCCAGTCCATGAACGACTGCGGTGAATGCATCTCGCTGCTCCAGCCGATCTTCGCCAAAGGTCCGGGCCAGGTCGTCGCGGAAGGCGGGTATGTAGGCGGATCCGCCGGTCAGCAGCACACGTTCTACGTCCGTCGCCTGGACGCGGGCCTCGTCGAGCGCGCGCACGATCGCCGCGCGGACCAGGTCCAGCTCGGGTCGGATCATCGACTCGAACGCCGAGCGCCGCAGCGTCAGGTGGAGGCCGAGGGGTGAGAACCGCAGCTCCGTGACCTCCGAGCTGGACAGTGCGATCTTCGCCGCCTCGATCGCCTTGTAGAAGTCATATGCGTACCCCTCGTAGAGAAGGGCGTGGGCGAGCTCGGCTGCCTTGCCACCGATCCTGGCCAGGATGGCCGGGATGCCCGGGTCGGCCATCAGGAGCCTCACGGAGCTCGCGGTACGGAGCTCGTTGAACAACCAGTTCGGCAGCACCTCCAATCCGATGGCCGGCCCCACGGTGGTCTCGAACAGGACGCCGTCGAGCACCTCGCCGCCGACCGCGACGCCGGACAGGCCTGCGATGTGCGACTCGCCATCGCGGGAGTCCATGACGGCGACGTCGAACGTGCCCCCTCCGAAGTCCACAGCGACCTCGACACCGTGATGGGTCGGCTCGCCGATGACGGCCGCCGTCGGCTCGGGCAAAAACGCGACCGCTTCGAATCCGGCCTCGACCGCCGCCTGCTCCAGGCGGACGAGAGCCTCCGCATGTGAGGCGGCGCGGTTGGACGGATCGGAGCCGGCGAAGACCACCGGATGCCCGAGCACGACGCGTCGAGCCCCTTCGGAGACGGCTGCGTCGGCTTCGTTCTTCAATCGTCTCAGCACGACCGCGACCAGCGAGCCCACAGTGAAGTCGGTCGCCCAAGAATTGGTCCCCGCAAAACCAACCTTCGCCAGGTCGTGCTTCACGCCGGACAGCAGCCGAGCGTCGTTGCAACCCCCACCCTTGCGGTACTGCCGGCAGTCCGTGTCCCAACCGTACGGCGCCAGGGCGCAGTTCCAGCAGTCGGTCTTTTCGTGCCCGGACTTGAGAAAAGTCTTCACCGCCTCATCGCCCGCGGCGCGATTCCCGCCGCGATGGAGATAGACGAAAGATGGCAGTGTCATCGCGGATCGCGACGGCCCCAATGCCAGCACCTCGACGTGATCGGCATATGCCACCGAGATCGCGCTGTTGCTCGTACCGAAATCGATGCCGTACCCGACGGGAGCCGCGGCCGGGTTCACCACGGCACCATATATAGAAATGGCCTCACGGGGGGGTAGTCCCGCGAGGCCTTACGAACTTGGTGTCTAGCGGTGAATCATTCCGCGGCCAGTCAAGGCTCGGACAATGACCAGGAGGATGACCGCGCCGACGAACGCGGCCAGGAGTCCGCCGACCGTGAACGTGCCCCCGACAAGTCCCATTTGCTTCTAAACCTCAGAGCCCCCTTGCTGCGCTCCATCCCGATGTCGCCGGCTTGGTGCCGTGCCGCGCGGTGACAATCACGATCACGGTGGCCCACCCGGCATAACAAAGTCAGCAACTTCCCTGGCGCCGCGCTCGAGCAAGGCTCCCCTCGAAGCCTCACGATGACACCAAGTGTGCGTACCGCAAGGAGCAGCCCCAAACGGGCGACCAGCCTGCTGATCCTGAGCTCCAGAGCCGGCTCGATGACGCCAGAGATCGAGGCCAAGCTCCGTAAAGCCTTCGCGAGCAGCCTGATCGTCGAGTTCGATCCCAAGATGGAGATTGAGACGCTGGTCAGGCCGACGGCCATGGTCATGGTGGCGGGAGGGGACGGCACGATCGGGTGGGTGGTCCGCAGGCTCGCGGACACGAAACACCCGGTCGGAATTCTTTCGATGGGCACTTTCAACAACTTCGCGAAGTCTCTGCGTCTGCCTACGACTGTTGATGCCGCCATCCACGTGATCAAGACCGGAAAACCGCATCCGATCACGCTCGGCCGCTTGAACGGGAAGGTCTTCCTGGAGGCCGCCGCCATTGGCCTGTTCGGTGAAACCATCGCCGCCGGCGAGTCGGCCAAGGACCGAGCCTTTGGGGCCTTCGCGGAGGATATGAAGCACATCGCCGAAGCCAGGCCTTTCAAGTACGTGCTGTCAGGCGACATCAGGGGCAGCGGCACCTGCATGTCCCTCGTCTTCACGAACACCGCATCGATCGGCTCGCAGATGCCGGTCAGCGACAGTACACCCGTGGACCCCTACCTCGAGCTGTCGGTCCATGCAGGCGCCAGCCGCAGAGACATAGTCAAGCGCGTCCTTGCCCGCGCGGTACTGTCCAAGCACCGGGAGGAAGGCCTGGGTCAGGTGTTTCAATTCCGCAAGCTGGACGTGGTCACGAAGCCGAAGGTGCGCGTTTACGCGGACAATGCCCAGCTTGGCCGAACGCCCGCGACCATCACCGCGGCGCTGAGCGCATTGAAAGTGATCCTCCCGCGGTGAGCGCACAGCCCAAGGACACCTCGGCGCCTCAGACCGAACCCAGGCAGGCCGCCGCGGAGGTCATCGCCGGCCGACCCGGGCCGACCGCCAAGCGGTGGCTTGGTCCCACTGCCCTCGGAGCGTTCATCTTGTTCGCGGTCGACACCTATCTGGTTGTGCAAAACGAGCTGCTCCCATTCGACATCCCGATCGCGACTTTCATCCAGTCGGTCAACTGGGGTCCTCTCGTCTATCCGATGGAGCTGATCAATGTAAGCGCCGGTATCTGGCAGGTCTTGATCGGCGCCGTCGCGGTGGTAGCGCTCTTCATCGTCGAGCGGCGCGCCGGCTGGCTGTTCTTGATCGGCGGCATCTCCAGCGGGCTCGACAACATCATCAAGCTCGTGATCTCGCGACAGCGCCCGCCCGCCGACCTCGTCCACATTCTCAACCCGACCACTGGCTTCAGCTTCCCCAGCGGGCACGCCGTCTTCTTCACCTGGCTCAGCTTCATGCTCGCCTTCTTGCTCGCGCCGAGGTTCGCTCCTCGAGTCCGTCCCATCCTGTGGATATTGGCCGGGGTAGTGATCGTGCTGACGTGTCTTGCACGGGTCTGGGCGGGCGCCCACTGGCCGAGCGACGTGCTCGGAGGCGTTCTTCTCGGCATCGGCTGGTCGGCGTTCGTGCTCTGGCTCCCGGAGCGCTGGCTGCCGTCGCCGACCTTCAAATGGTTTTTACCCCATGAACTCTGAGGCTGATCCGGTGGATCAGAGATAGGGCGTTCGCGTCCAGGCAGACCGAACGGCCGCGCGTCAGCCTCGCTTCTTGAAGAGCCAGGCGCTGAACGTGCCGATGCCGATGCCGATGACTCCGCCGATGGCGGCGTCACTGGGAAAGTGAACGCCGAGGTGGACGCGCGACGCCGCGACTCCGGTGGCCACCGTGTAAGCGAGGGGGGCCGCCCGCGGATAGAAGAAAGCGAGCGCGGTGGCGGCCGCAAACGATGAAGCAGTGTGGCCCGACGGAAAGGAATGGTCGGCCGGTCTGATTCCGACCACGCGCGCCTCGCGGTTGACAAACGGGCGCACGCGGCGGAACAGCGGCTTGACCCTCTGCTGGACGATGTAGGTCGCCGCCAGCGATGCGACGGCTGTAGCCGCGCCGGCCCGCCTGCCCTTGGTGCCGCCGAGCATGGCCAGGGCCGCTCCTCCCGCCACCCAGCCGAGGCCCTCACCCAGGTCGGACAGCACGCTGACATAGCGGTCGCTGGTCGTGGAGTGGGGCAGCCCGTTGATCAAGGTGAAGAGCCGCCGGTCGATACCGCCCGGAGCCGGAGGAGCGACGACCACGGCGACTTCGCCGGCAGCGACGTGCACGGCCACCGGGCCTGCCTGGACGACAGGTTGGGTGACTACCGGATCTATGGCTTTCGGATCTGCGGCTTTCGGGCCGGCACGCT
>WNFA01004489.1_pt1 | contig 11649 bp, 7 predicted proteins | sample 5400481 | NCBI WGS metagenome assembly WNFA01 (sample SAMN13153340, study PRJNA577476) | soil metagenome | isolation source: 120 cm saprolite under Douglas fir tree site 2 hole 1 replicate 2 | place: USA:California | collected 2015-04-18
CCTGGCCCTTCTACGCACCGGACGAAATCGCGGCGGTCTCGCAGGTGCTCGCCTCCGGAAAAGTGAATTATTGGACCGGAGACGAGGCCCGGGCCTTCGAGCGGGACTATGCCGAGCATACCGGCTGCCGCCACGCCATTGCGCTTGCGAACGGCACGGCGGCGCTGGAGCTCGCTCTGTACGCGCTCGGCATCGGCGCCGGGGACGAGGTCGTCGTACCGAGCCGCACCTTCATCGCGTGCGCGAGTTGCGCCGTCATGCGCGGCTGCAAACCGGTGTGTGCCGAAGTCGATCCGGCGAGCCAGAATGTCACCGCCGAGACCATCCGCGCGGTGCTGACTCCCCGAACGAGGGCGATCATTGCGGTGCATCTCGCGGGCTGGCCGTGCGAAATGGATTCCATCATGGAGCTCGCCCGCCAGCGCAACCTCAAGGTGATCGAGGACTGCGCACAGGCGCACGGCGCGACCTACAACGGCCGTCCGGTCGGCTCGATGGGCGACGCGGGCGCCTTTTCGTTCTGCCAGGACAAGATCATCACCACGGGCGGCGAAGGCGGCATGCTCGTGACCAACGATGCGGCCGTCTGGGCGAAGGCCTGGTCGTACAAGGACCACGGCAAGAGCTACGACGCGATCTACAACCGGCCGGCGCCGGGACCCGGGTTGTTCAACTGGATCCACGAGAGCTTCGGAACGAACTGGCGCATGACCGAAATGCAGGCTGCGATCGGGCGCATTCAGCTTCGCAAGCTCGGCGGCTGGTGCGCCGCCCGCCGACGCAATGCCGACGTCCTGACCCGGGAGCTGTCGGGCGTTCCCGCCATACGGCTGACTGTTCCGTGGGATGGACTCGGTCACGCCTACTACGAGTACTACGCGTTCGTGCGCCCGGAGGCGCTGAAGGCCGATTGGAACCGCGATCGCATCTTGCTGGCGATCGCCTCCGAAGGGGCACCGTGTTCGGTCGGCAGCTGCGGCGAAATCTACCTCGAGAAGGCCTTCCACGAGTCGATGCGCCCGGCTGAACGATTCAAGATCGCCCGGGAGCTCGGCGAGACCAGCCTCATGTTCATGGTGCACCCGACCCTATCCGAACCCGATATGCGTGATACCGCCCGCGCGGTTGCAAAGGTGATGCGCGCAGCCGCGCGCTGAGCGTGCACTAGCGGGCGGCTTGTGAATGCTCCTTCGAAATGGTGAACGAGCCTGCCGAGGCAAAACGAGCGAAGGGCCGGGCTTCTCTCAGCTGGCAAACCGCGATCACGGTTCTCCATGACATCGGAGCTGCAGCGGCCAGCTGGCTGTTGGCCTATGAGCTGCGCTTCAACTTCGAGGTTTCAGACTTCTACGCCGGCTTGATGTTCGCCGACCTCGTCTGGATCCTGCCCATCCAGGCGTTCATCTGTTGGCGCGCCGGAATGTACAGGGGGCTATGGCGCTACGCGAGCCTCACCGACCTGCGGCGCATCCTGGTGGCGGCCGGACTGGGAGCGCTCGCCGTCGCGATGCTGGTGCTGCTGTTGCAGCGCGCTTATGTTCCGCGTTCGGTCGTGATCCTCTATCCGATCCTTCTCGCCGGACTGATGAGCGGCAGCCGCATCGCCTACCGGGCCTGGAAGGAGGGTCGCCTCGCACGGCTCGCCGCTGACGGCTCCAAGCGCGTGATCGTGCTCGGGGCCGGCGTCGCGGGCGCGAATCTGCTGAAGAGCCTGGGTCGTAGCCCGGAGTGGACCTTCGTCGGACTCCTCGACGACGACCCGGCGACGCACGGCCGCGATATCGACGGGGTGAAGGTGCTGGGTCCGCTGGAGACCCTGTCGGAGGTCGCCGCGCGCCTCAGGGTCGAGCAGGCCATCATCGCCATGCCGGGCGCGACGCACTCCGCCCGGCGGCGTGCGCTGGGGCTGTGCAGCCGAGCACGAGTCCGTGCGATGACGGTCCCGTCCTACGAGGACCTGATGTCCGGCCGGGTCAGTTACTCCCAGGTTCGCGCCGTCGAGCTCGATGACCTGCTCGGCCGCGATCCGGTGAGGCTCGACAGCGCCGGCCTGCGCGAGTGGCTGCGGGGTAGAACTGCGCTGGTCACGGGCGCCGGAGGCTCGATCGGCACCGAGCTTTGCCGCCAGCTTGCACAGTTCGCTCCGGAGAGGCTGGTTCTCTTCGAAGCGAACGAGCTCGGCCTTTACCAGATCGAGCAGGAGTTCCTCGCGCGATTTCCCGGAGTGCCCATCGTATGCCTGATCGGCGACGTGAAGGATTCTGCACGCCTTGCGTGGGCGATGCAGACGCACCGGCCATCCGTCGTGTTCCATGCCGCCGCCTACAAGCACGTGCCGCTCATGGAAGAAGCGAACGCCTGGGAGGCGGTGCGGAACAACGCGCTCGGAACGTGGCGAGTCGCGCAGGCGGCTATAGCGCACGGGGTCGAGAAACTGGTGCTCGTCTCCACCGACAAGGCAGTCAACCCCACCAACGTCATGGGTGCGTCGAAACGGCTTGCCGAGCTTCTGTGCCAGACTCTCGGGGCGGAAAGCACGCGTATCGTCATGGTTCGTTTCGGCAACGTGCTCGGTTCAACCGGCAGCGTCATTCCGAAATTCCGCGAGCAGATCGCCGGCGGTGGACCCCTGACAGTCACGCATCCGGACATCACGCGGTATTTCATGTCGATTCCAGAGGCCGCCCAGCTGGTGTTGCAGGCTGCCCTCATGGGAAAAGGCGGCGAGCTCTTCGTGCTCGACATGGGCGAGCCGGTCAAGATCGTCGATCTTGCGCGTGACATGATCAGGCTCTCGGGTTTTTCCGAAGCAGATATCGAAATAAAGTTTACCGGCCTGCGCAAGGGGGAGAAGCTCTTCGAGGAACTGCTGGCCACCAACGAGCATACGCGCGCGACCGGTCATCCGAAAGTTCGCATCATGAGCGCGCTCGCCGCGCCCGATCCGGCGTGGGTGCGCGAAACACTGGCCTGGCTGGATGCGCCGGATACCTTAGACGACCACGCCGTCAGGGGGCAGCTTGCGCGCCTCGTGCCGGAGTACCGCCCGGCTGAGAGCCGCTGACGTGCTGGATCTCCTCAAGTTTCTCACCCACCTCGCTTTTGCAGGCACGATATTCCTCTGCTCGGTTGCTCTGACGTACGTCATGACACGCTTCGTGCGGGTAATGGACATGCCCAATGCCCGTTCTTCGCACTCCAGGCCGGTCCCGAAATCGGGCGGGATCGCTTTCGTCGCGACCTTCGTGATCGGGAGCGTGATCATCTATTTTGCCGCCGAGGTCGCGCGGATCGACGACCGCTACTTCTGGGGGTACGTGATCTCCGCCGTGCTGCTGGCGTTCGTCTCCTTCATCGATGACGTTACGCAGAAAACCTTTCTCGCGAAGATCTTCACCCAGGTACTGTGCGTGAGCGTCGTTCTCGCCTCGGGCGTCATCATCACGAGGCTCGCGATACCGTATTGGGGCGAGGTATCGCTGGGCGGGCTGGGCTACGTACTGACCTTCCTCTGGATCCTGGGGCTCACCAACGCATACAATTTCATGGACGGCCTGGACGGGCTGGCCGCGGGAGTCGCCGTCATCGCGGCGGGGTTCCTGTGCGCAATCGCACTTCAGCAAAAGAGCGTCTTTGTATACATGAGCTCGTACGTGCTGCTTGCGGGCGCCGCGGGTTTCCTGCTTTTCAATTTTCCGCCCGCCAGGATTTTCATGGGCGATGTGGGCAGCGCCTTCCTGGGATTTACCTTTGCGACGCTTGCCGTGATCGGTGCGAATCTCGATCTCGGCCATCTGTCCTTCTACATCGTCCCGTTGCTGCTGTTTCATTTCATATTCGACACGGTCTTCACGTTTTCAAGGCGTCTGCTGCGGGGAGAGAAGGTCTATCTCCCCCACCGCACTCATCTCTATCAGCTCCTGAACAGATTAGGGTATAGCCACCGGGCAGTTTCGCTTTTTCACTACGCTGTGACGGTTGCTCAGGGCCTCGCGGCGTTCGTCTCGATCGGATTGTCCGCCGAGCGGCGCCTACTCGTATTCATCCCTTTCCTGGTGTTCAACATCGTGTACGCGCGATGGGTGCTCGGTCGCGCGAAGGCGATGCAGCTCATCTAAGATCGGTGGCCCGCCGGGAATTCAGCGAAAAGCGGGGGCGACTAAATGGGCGCGGATCAGGCGTTCGAAACCCGCCGTCGCCTGCTCGACACTCAAGTCCTTGAGATCGAGGCTGACCGGCTGCAGCAGCTCATGCGGCGCCTTCCAGGGCCGCCAGCGTTTGGGCGACGAGTCGCCGAAAAAGCACAGGATCGGCTTGCCGAGCGCCGCGGCAAGGTGCATCGCTCCGCCGTCGGCACACACCACGCAGTCGCACACGGACAGGGCAGCGATCAACCTGGAAAGCGCCTCAGTCGGGCAAGGCAACAGAGGAAATTCACCACAGCTCTCCGCAACCGCGCGAGCCTTTTCGTCATCCCCGGAATGCATTGGATTGCCGGGCTCGCCGGGGGCCCAGAGAAGCAAAAATCGCGCGGCGTGCCTCTTCGCGATCGCACGAATCAGCGCCGCGAAGTTTTCTGCTGACCACTGTTGGCTCTTCTTCCGCGCGCTGATGTGCACCCCGATGACAGGGGCGCCGGGCGCCACGCGGGCCAGAGCTTGTTCGACCTCGCGGCGCTCACCGGCGTCGGGAAATACCCGGGCGGGAGGCGGCGGGCCGTTGATGCCGAGTGCCTTGAGCAAGCCGAACACCTGCTCCACCTCGTGCGCCGACGCGGAAGCGTCGTACGGCAGCGCAATGTCGGGGCGAGAGTGAGCCTTGCCGGGGTCGGCATAGCCGAGGACGTGCCGCGCGCCGATCATCCGCGCAAGGCGCAGCGAGCGCGGGGCAAATCCCGACGTGGCGAGGATGGCGTAATCGAACTTTTCCTTACGCAAGCTCATGATCAGCCGCAGTCGATCGGCGTAGACCGAAACGATGGAGCGCTTCTCGCCGCGGTGTTTTCCCTTTTCATAGGCGTACACGGCGTCGACGGCGGGATTCCCGGCCAGAACGGCTTCGTTGTACGTGTTCACGAGTGCCGCGATATGTGCGCCGGGGTAGCGCTCGCGCAGCGCGGCGATAAGCGGCGTGGTGCAGACCAGGTCGCCGATGTTGTCGCGACGAACCACCAGGATGCGCGGGCGCGCGTCCCGTTCCATCGGTATCGAGGAAGTGTGTGCGCTCATGATGGTGCGGCGACTCTTCCGGGGCCAGCGCTTGCCAGCGCCTCCAACAAGGTCCGCAGACGCGCGACGAAGGCGTCCTCGGAAAACCGCGCCAGATGCGGCTTCGCAGAATCCTTGTCGAAGCGGAACCCGCCTTCCAGCAGAAGCTTCAACACGTTCTCGAAGTCGGCGCCCCCATCTTCGCGCGGATCGCGGTAGCGCAGGCCCGTTGCCCCGTGCATCACCGTTTCGTCGAACGGCGGTGCGTCGGGCGCGAGCACCGGCGTGCCGCAGGCTTGCGCCTCGATGACGTTGAGGCCGAGCGCCTCTTTTTCGGGCAGCCCGGTCAGCAGGAAATCGATGCTCCCGTAGACCGCGCCGATGTCCTGCTGATGGCCCCAGAAGCGCACTTTTTCGCGGATCGGGCGAAGCGCCCGAGCGAAATCACGCACTGAAGCATAGCCGCCGCTGCCGAAAATCTCGATTTGCACCGTGGGATAGCGGGCCAGGATCGGGGCCAGGTAGGAGAATAACAGCGGAAATTGCTTGATCGGTGTGATCCGCGACACGATCCCCAGAGTCAGTCCCGGGATCCGCGCGAACATCCGTTCAGGCAGGAAACGCCTCCACAGCGGTTCCAACACGCCTAATAGACGGTCACGCAGCTTGCGCCGGTCCCAGTCATAACGCGAGCCGGCTTGCAGCGGCGTCGATACGGCGCCCATGCGGTCCAGCTGCGCGACACCGTACAAAGGCTGCGGATAGACACGTTCAATTCCTGCTGCACGCAGGCTTGCGATTACATGCCTCGACCCCGCGACGACCAGATCAAACGGGACGAGCGGCCGAGGATCACGCCCGTACAAGGGCATGTGTGCGAACGCGGTCACGAGGTGACCCTGCGCACGCAATTCCTCCACCACCGCCGCCGAGGCCAAGGTGTGAAAGATAAGGCAAGCCGGCGGCCCCCCGCGCAGCAGTCCAGGCAAGTCGGCGGGACCGTCAAGCGGCTCCACGCGGGCGGCCGACATGGGCAGCAAGGACCATGCGTTCGCGCGCGGATCGACGAACAGCCGCGTATCGATGCCAAGGAGGTGTAGTGCCCGCGTGAATGCGGCAGTAAAGACTTCCCCGCCGCCGAATCCCTGCTGCAGGTTGATTTGATGAACGTACGACCGTGTGCTCAAAGCCGAGAAGGAATCTGGTCAGGTTGAACCCGCACTGCACCCGAACAATGGCACGCCCCGCCCCGGCGCCGGCCTATTCATGGGTGTGTGAGGGCCACTGGGCAAGTAGGAGCGACAGCCCTCCGAAGAACATGAACGTCTCGAGCATATTGTCGCGGGTGTTGATATCGATCACCGAACGGGACAGGAATCCGATGGAAACGAACATGAGGACGAGCGGCGGGAAACTCGCGTTGCGCAGAAAGACCTTGAGCCCGATAAAAAACAAGCCGGCGACAAACGCGATCAGCAGTATCACGCCGACCACCCCGGTACCGATGGCCCAGTCGATCAACCCGCTGTCGCTTGCCACGCGCTTTACTCCGTACCTGAGTTCGATCGCCCGCTCGAAAGCTCCACGGCCGAAACCCCATCCGAGAGGGTTCTCCGCGATGAATCGCAGGCCGGCCCTGTACCTGGCCAATCTCGCGTAGGCCGACTCTTCGACGGGTCCGCCGTCGGGCAATTCGGGAAGACCCATCGTCTCGAGATAGATCCAGTTGGGCCGTTCAGCTTGCATGAGCGCGATGCGGGCGGTCTCCAGGAAGACGTTCCATCTCTTGTCCGTCTTCAGCGAGCCGTACACGAGGGCGATCGCGGCAATCGCACTGATAACCGCGATCGCGACCGTCTGCCGGGTGATCCCGGACATTTCGCGCCGCCGAGAAACGACATAGAAGACGAAGGCGATCACGATGAGCATGATCGCGGTAAAAATGCCATTGCGCGCACCGGCCATGATGAGACAGACCATGGCAAGCGCGAGTCCCCCGATCTCCGCTGCAACCGTGGTTCGCAGGAATGCGCCCGAAGCAAGCCCGCGCGCGATCATATTCGAGAGGACGATCGCCATGAACAGATTCGCCACGTAGCTCGTGCCGGTCCTGCTGCCGGTCAGGCGTGCTTCCCCGAACGGGGGCAGCCCGCCCGTGTTCCAGAGGTAGAAGAAATCCGCCACGACGACCGTCATCTGCAGGGCGAGCGTGGCTGCGATGAGGGTGAATGCGAGGGATGCTGCCTTCCGTTCGCGCCCAAGGGTCGACGCTACCAGCATACCGACGATAAAGATGAGGATGCTCTTGTCCCACTGGCCGGCAAGCTCGCTGTAAGAATATTCCGGATACGCCGACATCGTAGCGGTGTGCAAGTAAAGCCAGACCGTAAGCAATCCCAAAAGAAGCAGTTGCCATCGTGCGCGCGCCAGGGCCTGCCGCAGAGCCAGGAAGTGCTCTCCTGCATTGTGCGCCAGCGTTGCGGCGAGCAGGGTAAGGAGGAGAAGATTGCGCGCCGCGATCGTGCCTGGAACGGGCCAGAGGAAGATCAGCGCCGCCATCGACGTGTAGATTACGGCCATCCGAAGGGGGAGTTGCGAACGCCGGATATTGAGAGTGACTTTCACCTGAAAAGACCCATCGCCTATCGCAGCAGCTCGCCGCAGCTCGCAAGCACTGCCTCCACGTCGATCGCATGCATGCAGGCCGGCGCGGGACACTCCCTCGGGGTACGCTGGCAGCGCCGCACCCAGTTCATTTCCCTCTTGAAGACCATTTTCTGATCACGGCAGGGAAAATCGGCAATGGTCACCGCGCGATAAGGGTGGCCCCGCCAGAAGCGGCCGGGGCCGAACAGGACGGGCGAACCGGGACCGTAGAGTACTACGCTGGGAGTACGGGCGAGCTTCGCCAAATGACTTGCGCCGCTGTCCAGGCACACGAGCAACCGGGCGCGCTCGAGCAACTGCCAGAGTTGGGGCAGATCGAGGATCCCCGCATATGACTGATAGCGTCGTTCGGGATCGATCGCCTCGACCGTGTGCTCCTCGCCGGGGCCGGTGCAAAACACGACCTCCAAGCCCTTACTCGCGAGTGCGTCGGCCACTTTCAGCCACTTGTGGGGCTGCCAGAACCTGAGCGGCGAGCCCGCATCGACGTGGAGCACCACGTAATCGCTTTGGGGCAACTCGAAGGGCGCGGACTCGGGGCGAGGCCAGTCGCCCGGCTCGAGCACCGCATCATCTTGCGCGCCGGCGAGCAGCGCAAACATGTCGGAGAGCGCGGTCGGCTCCGCCGGCACCGGAACCAACTCGTCGGCGAGCCGACTCTTCCAACCGGGCCGGGCGTCGGCGAGCGCGATCACCCAACGCGATCCGAGAGCGTGGGCGAGCATCGCATGGCGGTTGTCTCCGGGTACGAGAGCGAGATCGAAGGGATCCAGTTCGAGCAGTTGCTTCGCCGACCTGGGGTCGCGCGAGTCGTAGGCGAGTGCCACTACACCGTAGGGGCGAGGAGCGTACAAGGGAAGCTGTCCGCGCGAGACGGTCATGACGATTTCGGCTTCCGGATAGCGGCGCCGCAGGCGAGCCAGCATCGGGGTCAGCATCAGCGTATCCCCGAGGAGCAATTGATGCGCAACGAGAATCCGGTGCGGATCGGCCGGTCTACGCCGTCTGCCCGAAAGCAGCCGCTTCAGCAATCCGCGCGGCACGACCTCCAGTCGTGAACTCAATCGGCTAGGCATGCGCAGCATCGCGAAATACCCGTTCCATCCGATCGAGCATCGTTTCCACGCCGAGATTCGCGGCGCAGTATTGGCGTGCGGCTGCACCGAGCCGCTCGCAAAGCTTGGCATCACCGAGCGCCTTTTCCAGCCCGCGTTGAAGATCGACCACGTCTTCCGCTTTGACGACGATCGCCGTCACCCCGTCGCGCGCGATTTGACCGATACTGCCGGCGCCGGTGGTGACGCAAGGCAAGGCGCATAGCATCGCCTGGACCAGTGCCTGCGGAACCCCCTCGTTGGCATAAGACGGCAGCGCGAACACGTCCAGCGACTGCAGCCAGGGCAGCACGTCAACCTGATTCCCAACGAGCCAGGTCCGCCCGACCATACCGAGCTCTCGGATTTTCGATTCGATATTCCGTCGCTGCGGCCCATCGCCCACGATCACCAGTCCGACGTTCCCGGGCAGCCGTTGCACGGCCTCGATCAGATAGCGATGACCCTTCCAGCTCCGCAGCGTCGCCACGATACCAACGAGACGGCGCTCTGAGGGAAGACCGGCCGAGCGCCGCGCTGCCTTGCGTTCGCCCGGAACGAAACGCGCCGAGTCTATCCCCGTCGGGACCGAAGTGATGCGCTCCGGTGGAATCCGGTTGTCGCGGACCAGCTGCAAGCGCAGGTTTTCTCCCGTGGTCACGATGTGCCGCGTCGCACTGCGATACAGCCATCGTGTCGGCAGGTTGTTCGGGATCGACGCGGAAATGTGTCGCGTGCGCACCAGCGCCGGGGCTCGGGCGAGGGTCGCACAAGCGAGCGCCGCGAGCCAACTGTCGGTCGAACTGTGGCTGTTGATGACATCCACGGGGTGAGCTTGCAGCCATCGCCGCACTGCGAGAACTCCGCCCAGATTTTTCCGTGCGATCGGCAGGGCTTCTACGTGCAAACCTCGCTTGAGCGCGGCCTCGTAGATCCGTGCCTCGCGCGGCGCGACAATCGCAACTTCGTGGCCCCGCCCGGACATTCCGCGCGCCTCGTCAAGAATCCTGATTTCCTGCCCGCCCCATCCGCATGAAGATTCCGTATGGAGAATTTTCATATACGTTGTTCGGGGTCAGCACGGAGTGCACGCCGGACGCCCATCTAGCCGGAGGCTTCCTGTGAGTACTGCAGGCGATAGAGCTTCGCGTATATCCCGGAGGCGGCGAGCAGTTCGGCGTGCCTTCCGGTCTCGGAGACATGGCCCGCGTCCAGCACGACGATGCGGTCGGCCCGCTCGATGGTGGAGAGCCGGTGCGCGATCACGAGCGTTGCGCGGCCCTTCATGAGCGTCTCGAGCGCCTCCTGGATGTGGCGCTCGGATTCGCTGTCGAGAGCGGAGGTGGCCTCGTCGAGAATCAGCACCGGCGAGTTCTTGAGGAACGCGCGCGCGATGGCGAGCCGCTGCCGTTGCCCGCCCGAAAGGCGCACGCCGTTCTCGCCGATCATGGTGCCAAGCCCTTCCGTCATTTCGCTGATGAACTGCATTGCGTGCGCCGCTTCGGCGGCCTGAACGATGTCAGTCTCGCTCGTTCCCGCGAGGCGCCCGTAGGCGATGTTCGCTGCGACCGTGTCGTTGAAGAGCACGATATCCTGGCTCACCAGCGCGATGTTCGCGCGCAGGCTGCCGAGCTTGAGCGTCGCGGTGTCGACGCCGTCGAGCAGGATTTGTCCGGAATCGGGAGCGTAGAAGCGCGGCAGCAGGTTGGCGAGCGTGGACTTGCCCGCGCCGGAGGCCCCGACCAGCGCAACGGTCTCGCCCGCTTCGATAGAAAACGAAACCCGATCCAGAGCCGGGCGTGCGCTTCCCGGATAGCTGAACCCGACGGCTCTGAATTCGACTTTGCCCTTTGCGCGGCCGATCTCGCGCGTCCCGGTATCGGACTCGGGCCGCTCGTCGATCAGGCGAAATACGCTCTCCGCCGCGGCGAGCCCCCGCTGCAGGGTCTGGTTGACGCCGGTCAGCCGGCGCAGCGGCGGAAACACCAGCAATAGCGCAGTGAGAAACGACACGAATCCCCCCACTGTCGTCTCGTCCGTGGCAGCCTGCCGCACCGCGAGATAGATGATGAGTGCGAGCGCCACCGACACCACGATCTGCACCAGCGGCACGTTGGCCGCAGCCGCCGAGGTCATTTTCATGTTGAAGGTGCGCACCTTGTTCGCTCCGGCATCGAAGCGTTTTGCCTCGTAGTCCTGTCCGCCGAACACCTTGACGACGCGATGACAGCCGATCGATTCCTCCAGGGCATGGTTGAGGTCGCCCATCGCCGTCTGCTCGGCCCGGCTCATGGCGCGCAACCGGTTCGAGAATGCACGCGTAATCACGACGGCCGGCGGTCCCACCAAGAGCGCCACTAAAGTGAGCTTCCAGTTCAGCCAGAAAAGCCATCCGAGCAATCCGATGATGGTGAGCGAGTCCCTGAACAGCACCGAGATCACGCTGGTCGCCGCTCCGGTCACCTGCAGGACGTCGAAGGTGAACTTCGAGATGAGGCTGCCGCCCGTGTGATTGTCGTAGTAGTTCGTCGGGAGCCGCACAAGATTGGAGAACATCGCGTTGCGCAGATCCATCACGACCTTGTTCGCCACCCAGCCTATCGCGTAGTCGGAGAGGTACGAGGCGAAGCCGCGCACCAGAAAAACGGCGACGATCAAGGCGGGCAGCCAGACGAGCAGCC
>WNFA01004491.1_pt1 | contig 11648 bp, 10 predicted proteins | sample 5400481 | NCBI WGS metagenome assembly WNFA01 (sample SAMN13153340, study PRJNA577476) | soil metagenome | isolation source: 120 cm saprolite under Douglas fir tree site 2 hole 1 replicate 2 | place: USA:California | collected 2015-04-18
AACCTAATGCAACGGCGCTAGGTGCAGGCGGCAACTGCTGCTTAGAGCAACTTGCAGTACCCTCAGACGGGTCGAACCTAATGCAACCGTGCAGGACTTGCTCAACACGATCCTCTCACAAGACTTGCAGTACCCTCAGACGGGTCGAACCTAATGCAACCTACGTACAGAATGGAGGTGGTTCTATGACTCCAATCTTGCAGTACCCTCAGACGGGTCGAACCTAATGCAACTCCCCAACAAAAATCCCCGCATGCTCGGCTTTCACGCGCTTGCAGTACCCTCAGACGGGTCGAACCTAATGCAACTTGACGGAACGATTGTGCAATGTGCGCCTGAGTCTATCTTGCAGTACCCTCAGACGGGTCGAACCTAATGCAACTGCCGCTTGCGCTACCCAGTTCTTGCCATCTGAGGCACTTGCAGTACCCTCAGACGGGTCGAACCTAATGCAACGTATCTAAGTTGTCAAGGGGTAAATGGCAATTTGGACTTGCAGTACCCTCAGACGGGTCGAACCTAATGCAACAAGTCGTACCTGGCTTTCTGCTGCTCCGGCGTGCCTCTTGCAGTACCCTCAGACGGGTCGAACCTAATGCAACCTGATCATGCAGGTCCAGCCAAGGTATGGCATATTCTTGCAGTACCCTCAGACGGGTCGAACCTAATGCAACCCCACACTGTCTCACGACCATCGTAGCCATCGTAGCTTGCAGTACCCTCAGACGGGTCGAACCTAATGCAACGTGAACTCTGCACGTGTTCGACCCAGTGCTGGAACCGCTTGCAGTACCCTCAGACGGGTCGAACCTAATGCAACTTTACTGTCACCATCACGCAGGAAGACCCAGAGACCTTGCAGTACCCTCAGACGGGTCGAACCTAATGCAACCAGGAATAGCAGATACTAAACTGACAGCGATAACAAGCTTGCAGTACCCTCAGACGGGTCGAACCTAATGCAACGACGACTGCCTGTATCTGGATATTCGGCTCAATGATCCTTGCAGTACCCTCAGACGGGTCGAACCTAATGCAACAACGCTCGACAGTTGCGAGTGTCGAGGTTTTCGCCGCTCTTGCAGTACCCTCAGACGGGTCGAACCTAATGCAACGCTGATAAGCTCGGCGGCGTGACATTGTTCGTGAATCTTGCAGTACCCTCAGACGGGTCGAACCTAATGCAACCCAGATTGCGAGTCGAAGGTTATTGCCATTTTTCGACTCGCAAGCCACGAAATGGGCTTTCTTGTGCTTCCAGTTGCGTTGAATTTGTGCCTTTCTACATTTTAACATGGACAAGCAAGCACTCTTGCTCGCAATTTCACTTTTGCTAGCCAGGAGGGGGCATTTGCGATGTGAATGTTACCTACCTTGAGCACAAAATGCGACACATGCTTGGTTGAAATGAGCAGAATTATGGATTACTTATCAACTTCATACACGATTTGCGAATCCCGCGTCCATAAACGCAGATTTTTAGCAGGAGTGGTTAGACAACGTCATTGCAAAAGCGCCGAAACTCACACGTCACGCAGCGCCGCAATGAACCTGGGGGTGAAGGCATGATCTCGCTTTCTACGATTTGCCGGATCTGCGCTACCGTTTGAATTACTTTGCGCCGCAGGTGTTGTGTGATCGCTACGGGTTCTGCTTTTCGCAAGGGAATTGAATACAGAAACCCTTGATCGACAGGCAATCCCCAGGCCTCTTCTATAAGCAAAGCATAAGCCGCTAATTGTAACGTGAAGTGCGACCCGGCTTTCTGTTCGGAGAGTTTGTACTCGACGACGATTGCTTTAGCACCAGGAGCCTCGCGTGATGGTGTTGCAATTGCCAGGTCTACGCGGCCAGTCAACCCCAGCTTCCTGGACTGGAGAGGAAGACGATATATTCGTTCTCCGCTGGTCAATCCATAGTTGCGCAGGCTCCGGCGCTCCTCGCGGGTTTCCTCTTCTTCATGGCAGCGTATTCCCTCCTCCATGGTATAGGTGATGGGCCGAATCCTGGGAAGACAGTAGCGGTAGTAGACGATACGTGGACAACAGGTATATTGTTTGAGATCAGTTACCTCCAGCAACCAGTCTGACATGTGTTTATTCCTCTTTCTTCTGTTTGATGACACGGCGACCTGTCCAGCTTTTCTCGTCAAGGGGGAAGAGTTGCACGTTGGCATCATGCTTGCCAATCCGTCGTTTGATCTGCAAGAGCAGTTCTTTTTGATGTGTCCAACTGAGTTCTCCCATGAATGCGCTGTACTGAATACGCTGCAGACCGTAATCCAGACAAGCATCAGCAACTTTGGTACGTATGCCATCATGGGTAATATCGTAGATGAGCAGACAACGCATGGCAGTTCACCATCCTGCCACAAATGGCTCGTATCGTTCTCGTTCACCACGCACAAATAGGGCCAGGTGACGTGCCTGGCTTTGAAGAATGAAGCGGAGTGCCTGCCGCTTCTTCTCATAGAGTTCGCTACTCTCCAAGCGCTCCAACACCTTTTCCGCCAGTTTCTTACGTGTCGCTTCGGTTAAGCGGTGATCTTCATCCTGCTCGATAGCGAAGTGCTTATTGACCAGACCTATGATTGTGCGATCAACCACTGCCTGACGAAATTCTTCAATCAGGTCTAGCACGAGGCTCGGTTTTCCTGGTCGATCAGCATGTAGAAAGCCGCCATAGCTATCGAGACCAGCTAGTGTTAGCGCTCGTTCCACCTGGCAATAGAGAATACCATAGCCGTAATTTAATGCCGAGTTAAAGCGATCTATGGCTCCTCGTGTTTCTCGACCAGGCCACTCTAGCTCGGCGGGTATAATGCGGGCAATCGTATTCCAGTAGCGCTGGGCGGCGCGGCCTTCGACCGAGAGGAGTTGTTCGCGGATGGCCTCGATCTTCTCACCTGTTAATTGCTCCAGTTCATAGAGATGGTCTCGCATCTCTATTGCCACCAGCATCATTTCTTTGTAGAGCGCCTGGTCGGTTTCTTTGCGATACTTTGCCATGTAACGCAAGAGATTGGCCTGGTTCTCCAGTTTCCCTGTTATAAATGACCTGACAAGAGCTACACCCCTGGCATCCTCATAGGCCATTAATTGCGCTCTGCGGGTTAAAACGGTCCCGGTAAGTCCAGCCGAGTACAGTCCTGCAATGGCACGCCCCGATTGACTGATAAAATGAATGGGGATACCTTCTTCAACGCAGGTACGAACCACATCACTGGAGATAGAGACACCGCTATCGATGACGATTACCTGGTCCAGGTGGATCAGTGGGACTTCGGTCACGGTCTTATGTTCGTGAGTGACACGTAGTCTCCCCTGGTGCTTCCCCACGAAAAAGCCCCGGCCCTCGACGATCAGTTCCATACTTGCTCCTTTATACTGTGTATTACTAACCAATGCATCTATGAGCAAGTATAGAAAAAGATTCCGCAGAGAATACGGAATCTTCCGGTGATTTTTAGAACACAGTATCGACGCTTCGACGAAGTAGATAACAATAACTAATTTTCGATCCTATACCATCCGTTCCCTTTCACTATATTTTTACCAACATGAATGAGTTCCCCCCAGGCCAGCAGTTCACGAAATGGCGCAAGATCGCCGGTAAAGGTTGCCCGCCCTTCAAGACCGCCAATGGGCGTCGTTTGACGTATGCGCCTGGAATAGCTGCGCAGCTCCTCCCATCGTGTATCATCACGTTCACATTGCACATTTGCTGCGAGCTGGGCCAGCTCTCGCCAGCAGTTCGTAGGACTCTGACCTTCTTCATCACCATACGCCTGCTCTAGTGCGGTCAACCTTTCTAGTAGACGCAATATCAAAGGACCAAATGCTGCATGATGCACCAATTTTTCCTTGTACACAATGCGTGTTGGTGTGAGAAAGTCGAGTGTTATCTCCCTGGTTGAAAGTGTTGCCGCTCTTGTTGCTACGTCTGCTGATGTCACTGAGAGAGTCGGAATACCGACCTTTGGTTTCTCTTCTTGATAGACAACTTGCCGTTCAGCACTGATTGGGTTATATGATTCAATCTGCTTGATCCTGAACCTTCCACGTTGCCCGCGATTCTCATCTAACCTGCGCCCCAGGCCTTTTGACTCCAGAGCACTGGCTGCCAGAATGATATATGGGAAAAGCTGCACGATGTTACCAAAGAGCGTGATGCCGAAGGTCAATTGCGCTCCCGGTTCGTAGAGTTTTTTGCCTCCTAGCGGAGGGAGGATCACATAGGGACGGGGAATATCTCGCCCTCGCTCATTTTCCTCACGCAGTGGAGCTACCAGGGCGCTAACAGGACACATGGTATGCAGAGGACAGGCTGCGCAGGTTAGGGCAGCTTTATTATTGCAAAAGCGTGTCCAGACTGCATCGAAAAAACTCCCCCTCAGTGCGGAACCGCTGTGCTCGTCTAGTTCGAGTGGGCTAACTACCTCTGTTGTAAAAAGGAAATGATGTGAAACCAGAGATCCCATATCACTGCTCCTCCGAGATGCGCTGGTACCAGCTATAGCTCCGGCTGGAACGAATCAGTCGATAGGGCAGTACAACATGACGCAGCACACGCTCTTTACCAACGGTAATGCGCTCAGCGCTATAAATGTTGGCTCGCTGAAACGTTAAACTTTCCCCACAATCATCGAGCACCTGCAGCGTTCCATCATTGTAAAACGGGCGTAAAGCATCTGGTGTTAACTCGATGAACTGGCCGTCAGGCAACTGCTCCATGCGCTGTGGAGGTCCTTCAATCTGTACAAAACCTCCGCGCTTGCCAAAGTAGTTGATGCAAGTGAGTAGGTGATGCAGTTCTGACGGCAAAGGTCTCTCTTTAGACGAAGATGTTAAAGCGAGCTGAAAGGCATCTCGGTAATAGACATACTCACGATAGGCGATTGTAGGCTGCATGGGCCAATGGCCCCGCGCTTGCGCTTCTAGCGCTTTTTGCTCATCTCCCTTGTCCTTCAGTGGACGCTGAATCTTACTGAAACCTTTGATTACCACCAGGTCCATTGGCATAGCAAGGGAGATAGAAAGATCACGCAGGTCAGGAAAAAGACGCTCTCCTTCGGCAAGCCCTAAGGTGCGGATAGCAACATCCAGTAGCGCCATTTTGATCGCATAGGGTGTGGGAGCAAGAAGCGTCTTGCCCCCCGATGAGGTTGCTGCCGCTGGCTTGAGCGAAAAAGGAGCCACGGGCAGGTACTGTGCGACAATCCACATAGTAGACCTCTCTCCGGTAAGTTATCGCCCGGCTGCTAATGCAAAAGGTAAGCTCGAGTCGATTAATGTACGCATCTGTGTGGCAAAGCCGCTAATAGTATCGAAAGGAACCATCTTTACACTTTCACCCTGCTCGCCGTTGAGAGCAATTACAATGTCTTTCATCTGCTCTCGATATGTGGCATTATCATCACTGCCGCCTATCAATGGACTGATTAACGGAGCAGGTATCACACCAGTGCTGGTGGTAAGCACTCCCTCTAGCGCGACAAGATGAGGAAGCTGTGTTGAGCGCATCGCTCCGTTGAGTTCAATGAAGGTGTAGAGGATACTCTCCAGCAGTAGAGAAGCACGTTGCTGGCGCTCAGCCTCATCGATAGCGTAGGATTGTTTGATGTCATTGTAGCCGATACGGGCCAGTTCCAGGTGGCAGACAATCGCGTAGATGCCGCTGGACGCCGGACGATGGAAGATACTCTGCCCTAGATTTGCCCCGGTTCTCTGGCCCTCGGCATCCTCAGCACGTTTCTCGGAACTGCGTTCAGCGACATATTTGGCGTGAAAGTAGCTACTCGTACTTACTCTGTCTGGCAGGCCCAGCACCCAGCCAAACTCGGTGATAGATTTGCGTGGTAGTGAACGTTTCTCGGTCACCAGGATACCAGCCACATCATCAATAGCGCAGGTCTGAAGCATCTGATCGATGAAATCAGCATCACTTACTTTATCGGTTTCGGTGCGCTTGATAAAGTCCTTATCAGCATTAATACGGTTAGCATTAAAATGTTGACAACTCTGACAGAGGGCGAGGTGTTGCCCACGAGCTAGCTGATAATAGTGCTCCATCAGTACATGCTTGAGCATATCTCCAGAGATAGCATTAACATTGTGCAGTTCGCCCTTGTGATCGACGATATCGACCATACGTGTCTGAATCTGATTGCCTTCACCACCTTCGTTGTTGAGACTATGCATGTTGAGTGTGGCACGGGCCGCGATAGAGAGGGATGCGATGGAAGTTTTCATTAGTTATGTTCCTTTGTCTATGTTGGTGAACTAATAGCGGGCAGATTTACCCAACTGTATTCAAACTAGAAACCTCGTTAGCTTCATCCAAAGTAATGTGTGGGACACTCTTGAAAGAGTAGCCAAATGCCACAAGTAAAGAGCCAACCAATTCAGAGCCGTACTTATTTACAAGGACTACAATTTCTTTCAGATCGTCTTCGCTTGTTGTATAGCGAAGATTACGTGCAGCACGGTCTTGTGCGGTCAATGGGCGAACACGGCCACTCTTATTTGCAATATCCCTGGCGGCCTTTTCATCTTCTCGCGCAGTCTCGGCTTCATATTCGTACAAAAACTCAGAAAGGGCCACGAGAAACTCTTTGTTATATCGTGCTTTTCGCTTTAGTTCCTGGCCCAGCCCATAACGGACCTCGTAGGTCCGATCATCAAACTGGCTGCGTCGATACTGCGCGAAGACGGTTGAACGCCGGATAGCATCTGCGATATGCTGGAATCCTTTGCTCTGAATAATCTCTGTCAAATCTCCATTGCTGGTCTGGTCATGCATAATCAATATCTCCAATCCTTTGTAACTTAATTGCCGAATCCAGCGTTTGGGATTTTTTTCGCTTTCACGCTGGCTAATGAGGTAACTGCTATAGGCGGTAGTGAATTTCCAGAATGGCTTTAGACCGTGTCCTGAGAGAAAATCGCGGTAGAAGCGTAGAAGTTCGTACTCTTCGGATCCCTCCTCTCCTTTTACCTTGCTATTACGGATGTGCTGAATGACCTCTAAATGTTCTTCCAGTAATGCTTCGGCCGCCTTCACATTCTCCTGGCTGTCCATATCGGGGAGCCATGCTGGGAGATTGATTGAGGCTATATTCATCGTTGCATAAGCACTGCCCATGTCTTTGTAGAAAGTCACTTCAAAACCGTGAGCGATACTGCTCAGCGACTGTCTGCGCTTGTGATGACGATACAGTGTTTGATAATGCTTTACAAATATCTGTTTGAGACGTAAGGATGCTACAATATCAAGCTTGATCGCAGAGGTAGACCAGAAGACAGCACGGAACTCACTCATCATATATTGTAATTTGTTGAGTTCGATTCTCTTTGGCTGTAGTACATAGATTTTACGGTCTTTACTTTCTTTGATGACGAGCGGCGCGGTTGTATCCATAAAGCCTTTGAATTTCAGTAATTCGAGTATCCAGAAACTCTCCTGGTTCCCGACAGCGAGTTCACTTGCCTTTGTTCGATTTGCTCCTTTGCCTGCCGTAGGATTCACGATCTGGAGTGCTGTGACGCGGACCTTGCCAGGTATTTTCTGTTCTCTTGCTAGATTCTGCCACGTCGTCTCTGCCTCCGTTACATCGTTATCAGGATTGCTAAAGAGCTTGAAGAGTAAGTCCATATGTAACTGTATCTGCTCTTCAGTTAATTCTCTCCAACGCAGTGCGAGCTCATTGAAGCTGCTAGCAATTTTCATCTGACTGATAGCCTGGTAATGAGCTAATCTTGTGTCTGGCTCATCAGGGATAATCTCTTCCAGGCCGGGCTCTCTCCTCAAACGTGCATCTGCAGTTTGCAAATGCGGAGATAGATTTTTCACACGCTCACGATGGCTTTTGCTCTTATCTATTTCTGTATCATAGTTGAAACCATCAAGCTTTTCCCCTTTCCCTTTCTTTCCCTGCTTCTCTCGCTGCTTCTCAGAGTCAAGCGGGAGTAGAACAGGCATATCTCGTAATCGCGGTAAGTTACAGGTATCGATAGGCAAAGGTAAGGTGATCTCATAGTATGGACCTGCATCTTGGATGAAGATTCCATCATCTGTTCCGTATATCTCACGATAAATATAGCCCAGCAGTGAGGCAAAACCGACCGCTAACAACGTATCCGCCGAGGTATTACTTGACTTGGCGATGTAAAAAACCTTTGCTTCCATATATCGTCCTTAGAAAATAATTGAATCTAACTGCTTGCTTAGCAGTCCTCATATGAGTCTCTGCTGATCTACAAGCTTATGCACGAGGTTGTAGATCAGCGGGGGCTGTGCTTTTACATTGACAACGGGCTATGCCAGAAGTTGTCTGTGATACAGGAAGCCTTTCCAGAAATTCTGCATCTCACTCTTCGTCGCCAATTCTCTGGGGAGATGTTCTCTGCTTCCTTGTCTACAGGGTAAGCCAGTGCTGAGCTAGCATATCCCCAATCAAGGGTTTTCATCAGAGAATAAATTGCATCTTCCACATTCAATGCACGCACTACATGTTCCACATCAGCTTTTCGAGAAACTGATGTGCGCCATAACTGGACGCGATAACGCATTGGCATTCCTTTGCTAGCAATGTATATGGGTATAAACAATCATATTGCTAGTATAGACAGATCGATATCTCTTGTCAAGTATGCCGACGCATATGCTATACTTAGCACATACGACCCGAATAAGGGTACTGCAAGATATATATTGCAAGCCATGTCTTGTCACATCTACTTCGATCCGTTTCCAGGATACTAATGACAAGACTCCCCTGCTATATCTAGACAAACTTGCCTGCACGTTGATCTGCTAAACGTAATGCGCGGACGATGACAAAGTAAAGCCATGTCTCTGGTTCATGTAAACGTCCTTGTTTAGAGCGCGTTATCAGAGCAGGCGTATTTGTGGGTGACAGATCATCTCCCTCCAGTTCGGATGTTTCAAGAAGTGAAAGATCATATATCCATGATGCTTGTTCTTTTGCCCGTTCCAAAGCCTCCTTTACTACTACTGCTGCACTCTGCTTTAAGCGAATAGGACCATATTCGTGAGCGTCAGGGGTATGGTGATGAGCTATAGCTCCACAAACTGCCCGCAAGAGCATCTCTCTCTTATCATCATCTTCTACGACCAAGCTTGCAGCTATCAATTCCATACCTAGCGCCACACTCTCACAGGCGTGATGAGGAGGGCGCTTCAACTTCATCATTGCTCGCAATTTTCGGTGTCCAGGTGAGTTATGATCAAAGTCTGTCTTGGCGAAAAAGTAGGGTTGGTCGGGAAGGGAAGGCCAGCCTTGCTCCTTAAAGAGCAGTATCTGCCAATCCCATGCCCATTGTTGCCACTGCTGACCGAGTTTACCGAGGTCGTGACATGCTATAGCTAGTCGGATTGCCTGGTCAATAGTATCAATCGATAATCCAGTCAGTTTTTCCAAGCGGCGTATTACATATTGAATGCTTGGCCTGATACTACGATCGTAAGCCTCCACCAAACCACTAATATGTTCCTGGTAGCTCTGGTGCTTCAGCGCCTCATATCTCGGCTTACTGCCTTTCTTTTCTGAGAGGATGGCACTTTGGTAGCTGTTTGTATCAACTTTTATACTGTCATCTAGCAACATAAACCCGAGTTCATCGTGATAGATAGCGAGTTGGCTGGGCAACACAACCATCAATGCATCTCTTAGGCTGGCAGCAATCGTATCAAACGTACCAGAAGAAGGGATATCGACCCACTTGTACTGTGTCTTCAGTTTGTTATCGGCCTCAGGATCATTCTCTGGTGTGTCATTGACCTGGATAGCTACAGCTTGCTTGCACACCCACGGCAAATCTAATTCGACTGCTCGTTTCTGCAAAGCCTGCCAATGTCCAGCCAACGAGTCGGGATGGAGTGTAAAACTTTGCCACTTCCAAGGGTCTTCTTTAATGGCTTCATTAGGATGATTGTGAATGAGTATGTGCACCTGTGCTATGTCACGAATAAGCGAAGTTGCAATGCCGCGCTTATATTCGTTTAAGCTCGTAAAGATACTTTTCGTAATATGACCATGATTGCTATCATACCTCTCGAGTAGTGATCTATCTTCCTCAGTATGTACAGCATCTATGAGTACCTGCTCTTCCTTGAAACCAACAATGTGTTTATCTACATCATGTAATGCTTCCCATGTTTTATCGCAAATGGGTTTGTCATAGGGGCGGCTACTAATTTCTCGTCCTTCTGCATCTCGCGGAGGGTAGACGATTACTTTCCCTTTTTGCTGTGCAAACCGCGCGCAGCGCCCGGCACGCTGAATAAGGCTATTAGCTGGTGCAAGCTCGGTATGCAGTGTTTGCACGGAAATATCTAGCCCAACCTCGACGACTTGGGTTGCTACCACAATAATATTCTTGCCGTAATACGCACCATTCTTCCATCCGTAGCGAATATCACCGTCCCATTTTTTGGAAGCCTGTCCCAATTCATGCATAATATGGCCTGATCGGAACGTACGATCAGCAGAGGTGAGACGACTATGTAACAAGACTACCTCTATTCCCCGTTTCTCGGCTCGATCCTTCATTTGCCAGTATTTTTCTTGAGCCCGCTGTACTGTGTTGCAGATGACCAATGAGCATCTATCATGACTATCTAAAATAGTCTCCACATCCATACTAGAAGAAGCTATTTCAAATGTGCGTTCTCGACCATTAGAGACGATGTACAAATCCTCATAGGTGATGGGAACAATTTCTGCATCGAGCAATTCTTTCAATTTGTTTAGCAGTGTGGTAGAAAATGTCGCAGTCATAAGGATAAATCGTGTGGTTGATTGCAAAAGGCGCAACATTGACAGTGTTGTTGTACGCGCTCCAAAACAACTTGTATCATTTCGTACCAGAGGGTATAGGTGAAACTCGTCGAGGACAAGAAAAGAGCTAACAATTGCGCCGACATTGATGTTTGCCCGACGACCATCAACTCCGTAGGGAATTCCTAAAAAGCTGGCAAGCAGTTGGTCAATCGTACAAAACGTGAGTATTGACTCGAATTGTGGATCGTCTGGCTGCTCGCCCGTCTGGATAGAAATAGGATTTCGTTTGAAATATTCGTATGGTCTTGCTAATGTAGTTCCTCTCACCTTGTCGATATCAGTAATACGAGTGCGATACTTCTCATAAAACTGGGTTGACAAAACGCGCATGGGCGTAGCATAGAGACAAGTATATGGGAGATTATTACCACCATGCTCTAGATTTTGTATAAATGGCAAAAGTGCTGCATCTGTTTTACCTGCGCCTGTAGGAGCCTGTAAAATGATATTCTTTCCTCTTGCGATGAGTTTGAGAACCTCATGCTGAAATGGGCGAGGCTGCCGTTTTTCCGCTGGCATAGCTTACTCTCCAAAAAAACTATTGAACAGATCTATATCGGGTTCGTCTAAGGCACTAGATTCCTGAGTCATTATTCTATACATACGTGCTGATCGTCGTACATCACTGATGATCGTTTCCCGCAGTTCCTGTGGAGCTAACACCTCACAATCCGATCCCCAACCACGTATCCAATTTTCAATCTCCAGCGTGTCGCCAATTTGTGCCAACCACTCGCACCCCTCTGCCGTATCCGTAATCTGCTGTGATGGGTGCCAGAGCGTT
>WNFA01016407.1_pt1 | contig 11648 bp, 19 predicted proteins | sample 5400481 | NCBI WGS metagenome assembly WNFA01 (sample SAMN13153340, study PRJNA577476) | soil metagenome | isolation source: 120 cm saprolite under Douglas fir tree site 2 hole 1 replicate 2 | place: USA:California | collected 2015-04-18
AGGCGTCGAGCTCGGATTCGCAGACCTCCCAGGTGATGCGCTCGGCCAGCCTCACCAGGGCACGGCGCTTCCGGTCCTTCTTCCGCCGACCGGTCGTCCGGTACTGGGCCAGGCGTCGCCGCAGATTGCGCGCCTTGCCGACATAGAGCAGCGCGCCCTCCGGGCCGTAGAAGCGATAGACGCCGGGCTCGGCCGGCACGCCGGGCAGAAAGTCGTCGCCGAACTTCCGGTCGAAGGTCCGCACGAGCCCATTGTCTCCGCCAGGGCCGCGATCTCCGGAAAGATTTGTCGAGTGCGCCACTAGGTCGCTCTCCCTGTCGGTGCCAAGACAAGAGCCTGAGCCTCCGCCGGCTTTGACTGGGCGCTGACGTCAGCGCTTGCCTGCACCTGGCTGGCCGTCGATCCCCCGCCGCTCGATGAGGTGCAGGAAGCTCTCGCCGCCATCGCGGACGATGCCGCCCGCGCCGCCGACGATCGGCGTATCATCGGCAGCCATGGGAAAGCTCGACGGCAAAGTTGCGCTCATCAGTGGCGGCGCCCGTGGACAGGGAGCGGCGGAAGCGGAGACCTTCGCGCGAGAAGGCGCGAAGGTCGTTTTCGGTGACATCCGGGATGCAGATGGCCAGAAGGTCGAGGCCGCCATTCGCGACGCCCAGGGTGAGGCCACGTACGTGCACCTGGACGTCATCAGCGAGGCGGATTGGCAGAACGCCGTGCAGACCGCGACCCGCCGCTACGGACGGCTGAACATCCTGATCAACAACGCCGCGATCGTCATCCCGCGAGTCCCGATCGAGGAACGCACGGCCGAGGAGTGGGACCGCGTCATGGCCGTCAACGCCAAGGGCGTGTTCCTGGGCACGAAGTCCGCCATCCCGGCCATGCGCGCCGCGGGCGGGGGCTCGATCGTGAACATCTCCTCGGTGGCGGGGATCGGCCAGTCGTTACACCAGGAGCCCGCGTACGCCGCCAGCAAAGGCGCCATCCGGATCTTCACGAAGGTGACGGCGAGCCAGCACGCCAAGGACCGGATCCGCTGCAACTCCGTGCATCCGGGCCCGGTAGACACGGAGATGTTCCACAGCGCGTTCCGGGACCGGGAGGCCCTAGAGCGCCGCCTGCAACGGGTCCCGCTTGGGCGGATGGGAACGGTCGCGGAGATCGTGACCGCCGTGCTCTATCTCGCCTCCGACGACTCGTCCTACGTGACCGGCAGCGAGTTGGTGATCGACGGCGGCGCGCTGGCGCAATGACCTCGGAACGCGCGCTGCGCGCGTGGGTGAACTAGCCCGTCTCGACAGCGACCCGATTCAACCAAGCCGCGCAGTCGCCCCTCATACGGTCCCGGGATGCCATCACCTGGCCGTGTCTTGAGCGTGAACGGGCCCCAAAGGGATCCAAAGGATCACAACTTCGAAGTTGGAAGACTAGTGAGAGGTGTCTGGACTGCTTGGTTTCTACAGTGCCTCGTCATGCTTTAGGCCGGGCTCATAACCCAAAGGTCGTCGGTTCAAATCCGACCCCCGCAACCATGAACGACGAGGAGATAGCGGACGCAGCAGCCACTAAGCTCTTTCGTCTATTCAGACTTCAGGAATTGATTCCGCGGCGGCCTCCCTCTAGCACGCGGCGCTTCTGGCTGACGTCAGAATGTCGGGAGCTTCAGCTCACCGGAAGCGTTTTTAGCGCCCCGACAACTCCTCAAAGGCCTCATGTTCTTCCGTGAGCTCCACCCCGTCTCGGTAGAAGTAGCGAGTGCCCTCGATGCGAGGCGGTTGCCCATCGAGATGGACGCCGTACGCAAGATAGCCAATGCCAGTTCCGCTCGCATGGAGTTGCTGAAGGTCGTGCTCAAGTGTAACTGCGGTGCCGTCTCCCGAGTATGGGTTGGCCATCCACCGGCTCGGATTTGCCGTCACGAACGCCTCGACCTGCTCGAACGTGTAGGCATTGAAGAACAGACGCTCGTCCGGCCTGTAGGGTAGGTAGACCGGCCACTTGTCGCGAGAGCCATAGTAGTCTCCGGCCGTCAACGAGCGGAGGTACGCCGCGATGTCCTGGTTCGTGATGCCGACTTCCTTCATCTTCGCCTGATCGAACCAGAGGTTGATGAACCCACCGCCGAGGCCAATCTTGGCACCGAACTTCTTGTCGATCATCTCGAGGAGCGTGCGCAGCGACAGCCGGTGGCCACCCGTCACCTCGGGCATTGGCATCATACCGTGGTCGGCAGTGATCGTGACCACGTAGTTGTCCTCGCCGACCCGAGCATTGAGCTTCTGGATGAGCCTACCAACGCAGGCATCCTGCTCTCGGAGCGCTTCTCGCGCCTCGAGACTCTCGAGACCCCAGCGGTGCGCAGCGTAGTCCGTCGGTTTCAGGCCCATGTAAACGAGCGCGGTGACGTCATCTCGATCGATCGGCTCCCGGTCCATCATCAGCAGCATGTTGTCGCACTCGAATCGGACATAGGCGGGGGTGAAGCGGACATTGGAGCTGTCGTCGATCTTGTGTCCCATCCAGATGCCGCTGTCGCCGGTCAGTTCCTTGACGTAGGGCATCGGGCTTCGACCGCGAAGGTACGCCGGAAAAGTATAGAGGTCGATGTTCGTCATCAAGCGGTGCTCTTGATCGGCGCCCGGGAACTGCTCCTTCCACGCTGGCTTCTTTGGCTGGGCGTAGAGCACGACGATGTGGCTCTTGTTGCCGGGGTGATACGCTGCGCCGTGGCCGACCATGCCCATTGCCGCGCGGTCCTGGAAGCTGGTGCCGATGACCACCGCTCTGTGGTTGGCGCTGACGCCGTACTCGTCGGCGAGTGTGGGCGCCATGATGAACTCCGGCGAGTAGTCGGGGAATGACTGGGTGATCTGTTTCTTCGCCGGATCGTAGATCTCGTTCCCAACGATGCGGGTCGTGATGGGATAGCCCCCTGTCCCGATCGCGACATGGGAGACGGCCGTCGCGGTTTCGAGCTGCGTGACCTTCGCGTCCGTGTACTCGACTCCCCGCGCGGCGAGGCTCTTGATGACGGGCCACGCGTCGGGCCAGGCGTCGTAGAGCGATCGCCCACCGCCATCCATCACGACGGTGAGGATGACCCTGGGCTTCTTCGAAGTTGGAATGAGCGCCTCTGTCATCGCGCGTCCCATGGATCCTTTGGGGGGGTTGGTGCCGATCAGACGAGCGTAGGTGGGAGCGACATTCTGCAGCGTCGTCTTCTCGAACCTGACGCCTTGCTTGACGAAGCCGGGGCCGTAGAGGACAAACTTGATGTCGGTGTCGTAGTCCCACGACGAGGCGTGCGTCGTCCACTGGTGCCTAAGCACGACGATCTGGTCCGGGTCGTCCGCGCGAACGCCGCGCACCGCCCGCAGTGGGATGTGACTGAACTCATCGCTGAAAAACATCCGGTCCACGACGATCGCGTAGCGCGCAGGGATCATCACCACGTGGCCGCTCTGCTCCGCCGCCCAGCTCTGCACGGCATAGGCGAAGTGCCACGCGTCGTCCTGTGTCCGAGACGCGAGCGACGACCAGCTCGGGCTGATCATGCCGGTTCTCGCCTGCGCGTCAGTGGAGGCAGTCGAACTGCAGGCGCCCAGCGCGAACGAGGCAACCACGGAGATGAGGCCTGCGATCAGGACTTGCCGGTGTGACTGTCGATCACTACGCATATGCGCCTCCTTGATTCGCGCTCTCGCACAGGCGGTGGTTCCCACTTGGACAGAGACTAGATCGGCCCCCGGGAGAATTGAAATACAGATGAAGCCGCGCCGATATAATGCCTGGTTATGGATCTCGAAGCGCGCCTGCGGGCCTTTGCGGCGTTTGCGCGGCGGCGGTCGTTCTCTGCCGCGGCGCGAGAGCTGCGGATCAGTCAGCCCGCCGTCTCCAAGCACATCGCGGAGGTGGAGCGAGAGGCGGGGGTGAAGCTGGTTGTGCGGCGACCGCGGGGCGGGGACCTAACTCCAGCCGGGGAGTTTCTGGCCAATCACGTGCTCCGCGCCCACGCGCTTCTTGCGCAGGCCGCGCGTGGCGTCGGCGAATTCCGCCAGCGAGTCGCCGGGTCGCTCACGGTCGTCGCGTCGGGTGTCCCCGCCACGTATCTCTTGCCGGAGGTCGTCGTCGCGTTCCAGCGTGCGCATCCGGGCGTGCATGTGAGCATCGTGCAGGGGAACTCGGCGGCCACGATGGATGCGCTGCGCTCACACCGCGCCGAGCTCGGCGTCGTCGGCGGGTTCGCTGCTGCGCCGGAGGTCGAGGCGGAAGCGCTGGTCGAGGAGGAGGTCATGGTGGTCGGACATCCCGGGCTGGCCGGCCGTTGGATGTCGCGCCGGGACGCGGAAGCGGCGACGTGGATCTCGACCTACAAGGGATCGGCCACTCAAGCAGCCGTCGAGGCCGCCTGGGCGGACATCGGCATCACTCCAAGCCGACGCCTCGAGCTGCCCAACTGGGAAGCCGTGAAGCTGGCGGTCGCTCGCGGCCATGGCGTGGCCGGGTGCAGCGAGTTCACCGTGGCCGCCGAGCTTGGCGCCGGCTCCCTTGGTGTCGTTCGGCTGCGCGGCTGGAAGGTGCGCCGGATGATCTCAATCGTCCGCCATCGAGAGGCCGTGCTCACCCCGTCGGCGCGCGAATTCGTGACAATGCTGCATGCCCGATGGCACCGCGCGTCGGCGTCGCGACGCCGCGGCAGCGCCTCGCCATTAAGATGACGCGACGACGTCGGACACGGGCGGTCCATGCAGGCCACTAGCGCGACTAAGGGATTAGGTCAACCCAGAACGTGTCCGGCTGCGTGAAGTATTCTGCGTTGCGAGCCCCCGCAACCAGTAACGGCTAGGGGTTAGCGGACGTAGAAGCCGCTAACCCCTTTCGTTTACCCAGGAATCACCCAGGAATTAGTCAACGTTGGGCCGACGTTCTGGGAATGAACCGGCCTGCCGCCCCACGCGCTTGACGACCCCAGGTACCGCCCCTACCATCCACCCGCAATCCGATGACTCATCCCAGGGGGAGGGAATGGCATGAAGACAGTGCTGGCAACGATTGCGTCGGTGGTGCCTCTCGCCGGCATGGTCTCGACGGTCCCGGCGCGTTCCTGCCGGGTGAATCCGTACTGAACGACTGTCACCAATCGCCCCTCCGCTGCGTTGGTCAGGTAGGCAAGGGAGGCGTGCCATGAGCCCGGACCCGCAGCGTACGGCGGCGGTAAGCGATGGATTCAACAGCACGGGAGCGCGCCTGGTCACGGTGGACGGCCGGGAGCTTCCGCTCCGGGGCTCCGCGAAGGCAACCGCGCGCTCAAGACCCTATCTGTGACATCCCGGCAGGTGATCATGCTGGCCGACCTCGAGGGCTTCACGTACAGAGAGATCGCCGACATCCTGAGCTGCCCGATCGGCACTGTGATGTCACGGCTGTCTCGCGCCCGGCAACTGCTCCGGAAGGAGCTTCAGGTCCTGGCCCGCGAGCACGGCTACAGCGGCGAATCGCGATGATCTGCCAGGAGTTCGCGGCGCGGCTGCAGGCTTTCGTGGACGGCGAACTGGACGTCGAGACCATGACGGCGGCGCAGGCTCATGTCTCGTCCTGCCCGGAGTGTCACGGCCGGGCGGACGGGGAGCGTCGCTTCCGTGTCCTGCTGCGCCAGCAGCCCCAGGAGGTGGCGCCGTCAGAGCTTCGGGCGCGCCTCCTCGCGGTGGCTCGCCGGGAGCGTCGGCGGACGGCTTTGCGCGCATGGCTTGGCGTGCCGGCGCTCGCCACCGCGGCGATCCTACTGGTCGCACTCCTTGTGACGCGTGTAATGCCTCCGGGTCCGGGGGCGCCCAGGCTCGCTGACACGCTTGTGAACAAGCACTTGGCCTATGCGCAGATCGAGAATCCTGCCGAGTTCACCTCGAGCGAGCCCAGTGAGGTGGCAGCGTGGCTCCGGGATCGAATCGGAATGCGTGTCCCGGTGCCCGACTACTCCCATGCGGGCATTCGCCTGGTCGGAGCGCGTATGTCGGAGGCCGACGAGCAGAAGCTCGCCTACCTGCTCTACGAGAAGGGGCACATGCTGATGTCGGTCTTCATGCTTCCCAATACCGCAGAGGCAGGGACCCTACCCGGGAAGGCGGTGAGCTACCGCGGCCACGAGTATCTCACCCGCGACCGCAAGAGTCTCCGGACCGTGTCCGCTCCCGGATACGCTACACTCAACCCGCACAGCGTACCCTTGCTGAAGTCGATCAGGAGCCGACCATGACGCGAGCCACACCGACGATCCTCGACAGCGGGGAACGGTTCCCGAATCTCTCTATGGACACCGTGAAGCAGGGAGGGCTCACGCTCCCGGAAGCTTTCGGGGACGGCTGGGGCGTCTTTCTCATCTACCGCGCCCACTGGTGACCGTACTGCAAGCAGCAGTTAGCTGCATTCGACCGGGCACAGGACAAACTGCAGGCGGAGGGCATCCGCGCCATCGCCGCGTCCACTGACCCACAGGACAAGGCCGCCGAGACGGTGGCTGAGCTCGGGCTTGGCATGCCCGTCGGGTACGGGCTGCCGCTCAAGGACACGGCAGCTGCGCTCGGGGCCTTCTACGAGGAGAAGCGCGGTGTACTGCAAGCGACCGGGTTCGTCGTCAGGCCCGACCGCACGATCGCGGTCGCGCAGTACAGTTCGGGGCCCATAGGGCGCCTCGTCTGGCAAGACGTGCTGGGCCTGGTCCAGCACTACAAGAAGCAGGCGCGCTGACCGGCGCGCCGCGGCGTCACACGACGGATCCGGAAAAAGGAGGGTGCATGGAAATCGTCCACGTCACCGACGTGCATGAACTGGCCCCAGAGGATCAGAAGTTCTGCGAAGCGACGAAGGCCTGGTTCAAGATCGACTTCGTGCCGAAGATGAGTCGTGTGCTGCTGACCGTCCCCGAGTTCGGGCGGCCGTACGGCCGCGCCTCGCGGCGCGCCATGTCGGACGGCGCGCTGAGCCGCGCCCAGAAAGAGCTCATTGCCAGCGTCGTCAGCGCGATCAACGTGTGCGAATACTGACTGGTCGCCCACAGCGCAGCCGGGAAGCTGCAAGGGCTGGCCGACGAACAGATCTGGTATGAAGTCGCCTACGTCGCCGGGGTGACGCATGCGCTGAACACGGTGGCAGACAGTCTGCGATTTCCTCCGGAGTTCTCCGCCTCGTTGCGCCACCCGCTCGTACCGCTACCCGATCCGGCAGACGAGGAGACCGACCTCAAGACCGTCTTCGACGAGATCCGCAACTTCTACGCTGTCGAGCGGGTGCCCGCCGTGTTTCGCTGGATGGCGCGAGACCCCGGGTTTCTTCAATCCTACTGGCAAGCGACGCGAGAGGCTTTCGCTGACCGTGCGCTCGATCGCCCGACCAAGGAAATCCTCGCCTTCGCCGCGTCGATGACGGCCAAGTCAGACTATGGCGTCGACTTCCATCTGCGGGAAGCTCGCCGCCTCGGCCTCTCTGATCGTGGGCTCACTGAAGCCGTGGAGGTTGTCCAGCTCTTCAACACGGTCACGAAAATCGCCGACACTCTCGGGCTGAAGCCGGACTTTCCCGCGCGCCCGAATGGCGAGAGGCCCCATGTGTAAGAGGCTCAGGCTCTTCAGCGTGGTTCTGGTAATTCTGGCCTGGAGCGTTGCCGTCGCGGCGGGCCAGGTGGGCACGACGCTCGGGCCCAAGGATGGTACCGGCCTGCCGCCCACGGAATTGACGAGGGTCGCAGTGGGAGCACCGGCGCCGGACTTTACGCTCGAGTCCAAGGACGGAGCGACCGTCACGCTCTCGAGCTTCCGCGGCCGAAAGGACGTCGTCCTCGTGTTCTACCGGGGCCACTGGTGACCGTACTGCACTGCTCAGCTGGGCAAGCTGAGGACGCTGCTGGACGAGCAAGGCAAGAAGGGCGCCGAGATCCTGGCCGTCGCCATCGACTCGAAGGCCGAATTGCAGAAAATGGCCGACAAGATCGCGAAGGACGATGGCAAGGCGCCGCAATTCATCTTCCTCTCGGACCCAGGTCATCGGGTGATCGATCGCTACGGGCTCTGGAATCCCGCGGGACAGGGCTGGCCGCATCCCGCAACCTTCGTCATCGACCGCCAGGGCATCGTACGCTGGACGTTTGTCGAGGTCGACTACAAGGTCCGGGCCACTAACGAGCAGATCCTTGCCGCACTCGCCCGACTGCGGCCGTGAAAAGGCGCCGACTCGCCCTCGGTCTGGCCGCGCTCATCGTCGTCACGGCGATCGCCGTGGCGGCGGTGATGCGCTCACCAGGCCCGCCCGTGGACCGCGTCCGCTCGGGCCCCGTCGAGAACGCCATCAAGGAGCTGGATCTTATCCGACCGTCGCTGCCGAAGCGCGCCGAGGATTTCGCCGTGCGGACGCCGCGGGGCCGCACGTTTCGCCTCAGCGAGCAGCGCGGCAAGATCGTGTTCATCAATTTCTGGGCGACGTGGTGCCCGCCGTGCCGCGAGGAGATGCCGGCCCTGGAGCGGCTTTACGAGCGGACGAAGCACGTCGGCGTGGAGATGCTGGCGATCTCCGTCGATGCGGATCCTGGGTCGATCACGCCCTTCCTCGGGGAGCAGCCGTTTACGTTCACGGTCGGCCTCGATCCGAAGATGTCGGTGGCCAACACCTACGGCGTCCGCGGCCTGCCCGCGAGCTTCATCGTCGACCGCGAGGGGAACCTGGCCGCCATCGCCTTCGGGCCGCGCGCATGGGACAGCCCGGCCAGCCAGACGCTCATGGGAGGGCTCGGGCGCTGATGGGTCAGCCGCTCGGTGTCGGCGTCGCCTTCACCGCGGAGTCTCTGTTCGTAAACTTGTGAGGAGGCACGATGACACGTGAGTCCGAGGGCCTCGATCCAACGATCCAGAGCCGCGAAATTCTTTTCGAGGCCGATGTCCGATCGGTCACGCCCTTCCTGAAGCTGGCGACCGTCAGTCACAATGGGGCGGCCCACAAGACGTTCGCGTGCGATGAAGGCCCGAGTCTCGGGGGTCTTGGCTCGGCCCCGACGCCGCTCATGTATTTCAGTGCCGCCCTTGCGTTCTGACTCATGACCCAGGTGTCCCGGTATGGACACATGCTGAAGGTGACGGTCAGTGCGATGCGGATGCGCGTCCGCGCCCGTTATCGGGTGACCGGATCCGTGCTCAACGACAGCGTGATGGCCTCGATGGTCGGAGCGGAGACAACCCTGGAGATCGACTCGCCGGACGCGCCGGCGCTCGTGGCCAAGGTCGTGCGGAATGCCGAGCGCGGCTGCTTCGTCATGCAGGCATTACTCCAGCCGGTACCCGGCATAGCGGAGACGGCTCTCAACGGTGAGCCGCTGGTGATGGAGTAAACCAGAGGCGAGGGTGGTTCAGCTCATGCGTCCAGGGAACTGCGCTCGTTGCGGGGAGGCGCTCGAGGAGCGACCCATCTTCCAGTTCCAGACTCCGAGGGGACTCGCGGGCATGTGTTTCGGGTGTGCCGTCCGGCATGCGCCAATGCTGAAGCGGTCAGGTTTGATTGCTCTAGTGGTCGGCACACTCTTGACGGTCATCAACCAGGGCGACGTACTGCTGGCCCAGCCCTGGACCGGTGCGCTGCTTTGGAAGATTCCCTTGACTTACGCGGTCCCATTCATCGTCGCCACGATAGGCGCCCTGGGGACGGGAAGAGTGACGCCCCGGACGTGAACGGGGGATCAGCGTCGCGCACGCGGCCGGGTCCCGACAAGAGACTCGATCGTCTCATTCAAGCGACAGCGCCTGGTTGAAACGAATAGGCCGCCGTGCTCCTTGCCTCCGGTGTGCGGGCCGCCTGTACACGACAAGAGCCCGCCACCCACCGAGGAGGGCGCCGTATTCGAGGTGGAGGAATTGAAAAATCGCTAACGCGGAAGGATTCCCGGGCTCTCTCGGGACAAGGACTCGATGAGCGGACAGTCGGGGCTCCGGCCGCTCGCACACTTGGCGACGGTTTGCCGGAGGACGCGCTCCATCGCTCGAAGGTCCGTGATCTTGGCTTGGACATCCTTCAGGTGCACACCGGCCACGGCCCGGACCTCGGCGCACGGCCGTTTGCGCTCATCCGCGAGTTTGAGAAGCGTCCGGACTTCCTCGATGGAAAAGCCGAACGCCCGGGCGCGGCGGATGAAAGTGAGGCGCTTGAGGTGGGTGCCGCCGTATCGTCGATACCCCGCGGGACTCCTCGCGGGGACGGGTAAGAGGCCGGCCTTTTCGTAGTAGCGGATGGTCTCGATGTTGCAGCCCGTCTGTTTGGACAGCGCGCCGATGGGCAACCCGTCTGAACTGGCGTTCATGCCTGGTTCCACCCCCTCGAAGAAAGTGCTTGAGTCTGTAGTTACTACAGACTGTACCGTTGTGCCAGGGATTCGAGACCACTACCGAAAGACTTGGAGGGGGACGCCCGATGACCCTGCAGATCAAGACCGCGGCCGAGCTTGTGGACCCGGAGTTGGAAGCCCGATGGACCTCCCGGCGCGCGGCGCGGGAAACCGAAGTCTTACAAGCCATCCTGCGAACGTTCGTCGAGCGGCCTGACCCGATCGTGGTTGAGGAGTTCATCCGGGCCTTCCCCGAGCAAGCCCCAGACGAGACTCGAGCGGCCCTGACAAGACTGGACGAGGACGACCTGATCCAGATCCGCGATGGTCGCGTGGACTTAGCGTATCCCTTCTCGACCACGCCCATGCCCTTTGTCGTCCATCTATCCGGACGCGGCGACCGTTACGTCTGCTGCGCCATCGACGCGTTGGGAGTGGCGCCGATGCTAGGGGAGGCGGTGCGCATCCGGTCGCGCTGCCACCATTGCGGAGAGTCGCTTGAGTTCTCGGTCGATCCTTCCGGGCCGGGACCGAACGCCGAAGGGATCATGATGTGGGCGGGAAAACGGTGCGCCGACGGGTTTTAAGAAAGGCGCTAGCAGGGTCAAGGGCCCTTACGGGTATTGCCTGCCGGGTCGCCTACCTCGGGGAGCGGCCTCGGAACCAGGAGATGACGCGGTTCCGATAATAGTAGAGCGGCAAGGCCACGGCCACGACGATGGCCGTGAGGAGAATCACCTGAAGATAGTCGCCGGCTGCCGTGTGGGCGCCTTGAGCCGACAAGACCCAGGTGCCTGGCATGCGGCCAAGCGTAGAGACCAGCGTAAAGACCCAGAGCGGCATGGGACTGATCCCAAAGAGGTAGCAGACCATGTCTTTTGGTAGGCCCGGAATAAGGTAGATGATGAAACAGAGGATGGCGCCCTCGGCCTCGACGATGAACCCCATCCTGTCCCAGGTCTCCTGGCTGACCAAGGTGCGCACGTAGTGGGCGCCGAGCCAGCGGCCCACGCCGAAGGCGGCCACGGAGCCGACGGTCAACCCGAAGGTCGAGTAGATGAATCCGAGCCACTCGCCGAAGAGATAGCCGCCGAGGATGCCCGTGACGTCCCCGGGGATGGGAGCAATGATGACTTGAAGAGCCTGGAGCGCGATGAAGATGACAGGGGCCAAGATCCCCCACTGGCGAAGCGTCTGCTTGAGGAAGCGTTTGTCACTGTAGAGACGGACCAGGAACCGGTACGCCGGGGCATCAGTGAGGACGAGCCAGACGCAGTAACCGACGATGACG
>WNFA01006189.1_pt1 | contig 11647 bp, 11 predicted proteins | sample 5400481 | NCBI WGS metagenome assembly WNFA01 (sample SAMN13153340, study PRJNA577476) | soil metagenome | isolation source: 120 cm saprolite under Douglas fir tree site 2 hole 1 replicate 2 | place: USA:California | collected 2015-04-18
CCGCGCTGAAATGGTGGCATAGTCTCTTGCGGGACCGAGACCGCGATGGTGACAACTCTCACACTCCGCCCGCGCTGGCTCAAGCTGACGCTTACGGCGTTGATGGCCATGGTCGTCGTCGCGTGTGGCTCCGGCGCCACCGCAATCGACCCATCGGCGCTCGCCGGCACCTGGGTTGGGGAGAACATCGTGATGACGGTGACCGACAGCGGCGCGCAGCTCGAAATGCCCTGCGCGCATGGGGACATTGCTGGCGCGCTTGCGCAGAACCCCTTCAGCGTGGGCGGCACGTTCGGACGCGAATTCGGCCCTGCTGTCGATGATCACCCGGCCCTGTATACCGGAAGGGTCGTGGGCGCCACGATGACGCTGGACATCCGGCTCACCGACACGAACGAATCAGTGGGCTCCTTCACGCTGACCCGTGGAACGCCGGGTCGCCTCGTGAAGTGTGTCTGAGCGAGGCGTCGGCGCTCGATCTCAGGCCTAGCGGCGAACTTGATCGCGTACGCGCTCGTGTTCGCTCGTTCGACCCCGTCTCGCGATTCCTGAGGTCTACAGAAAGCATCGCCGTGCGACGGCAGGAACGTGGCCACCGCGAACTCGTCTGGTAGGCTCGGTCCACGATGCAGTTACGGTGGTCGAGGGCTGCGCGGGTCTTGCTTGCCTTCCTCGCGGTGGTCGCAGCGGGTTTCGCCTGGTTCAAGGTGTCGGATCGCGTGTACCGCGCGATCGCGCAGGTCGAGCTGGCGAAGTTCGGCGGCGGCCGGTTGGTGTTCGAAGTCGATCTGGACCGCGGCCTGAGGGATGAAGCAGACCGGCTCGCCATCGAGATGGAGGAAGTGGCGCGCGAGGCCGCGCCTGGCGCAACCGCGCGCGTGTGGCGGGGCGCGCAGAGCGAGATCGGTGTTGCGTTCGCCGACGTCACGGCTGCCCAGCGGTTCGCGCAGGCAGTCCCGCCCGAAGTGAGGAAGAGCCTGGCGCAAGCCGGCGGCCCTTCCGCGGACCGCGAGCTGCGATTCGTGCTCGCCGATCCGGTCCGCGATCAACTACTGGAGCGGCTGCGCGGGAGGATCGAGAGCCGGCTCGAGCGGTACACGGGCCACACGGTGCTGGTACACAGCGAGGGAGGTCGGCTCTTCGCGGACCTGCCGCCGCGGGCGCTGGCGCAACTGGAGCGCCTCCAACGCGAACGGGACCCGCTCGAGAAGCTGTTCATTCCCGCCAGGCTCGAGTTCAAGGTGGTCGACGACGGGGACCGGACGCTCGCGCGCGTGACCCCGCTCCCAGCAGGAGTCACTCTCGAGTGGGATCGCTATCAGGGTCAGAGCGGTGCGCTGGTCACTGCGCCGTACTTGACCTCGAGCGATGGGCAGGCGCTCCGCGCGTTGATCAGGGACAAGGCTCCGGCGGAACACGTCTTCGCCATCAGCCTTGGCGCGGACGCGGCGGGCAAGTACCGCACGTTCCTTCTCCACGAGCGCGCCGGCCTGACCGGCGAGTACGTCACCGATGCGCGGGTCGCCTTCGACGGATCGGGCGATGGCCCGCGGCCGTACGTCAGCGCTAGCTTCAACGAGCGCGGCGCGCGGCTGTTCGGCAGCCTCACCGCCGGCAACGTCTCGCGGCGCCTGGCAATCGTCTTGGATGGACAGGTCGACTCGGCGCCCATCATTCAGACCGCGATTACGGAAGGTGTGTGCTCCATCCACCTCGGCGGCGTCAAGCCTATCCAGGAGGTGCTGCAGGAAGCGAAGGATCTTTCCCTTCTCTTGAGATCAGGCGCGCTCGCGGCTCCCGTGCGCCTGATCGCGATCGAGCGGATCCCAGCACGGCAATGATGGCGGCGATGCGACCCTCGAGCTGCCGATCGAGCTCGACGGCGCGCGCATCCTGAGCGTGGAAGGCAGCGAGGTCTTCAGCGCATACGTCCGAAGTCCCCGGGGACCGGTCTTCATGACGCTCATCGAGAAGACCTTCGGCGAAGAGGTCACGACGCGGACCTGGGACACCGTGAAGAAGGTGGCCGCGTGACTACAGACCGGCACCCTCGATGAACGTCGCCTGCGGCGCCAGGACGGCGAGCGCCGCGAGCACCGTGTCCACGTCGTCTACCGCGAGGATGATCGGGACCTCGACCCGCCCCATGTGCAGGGTGATGGCGGCCTGGCCGCGTGCCGAGGCGTCCACGCAGATGCCCGTCACTTCCTTGCTCATGCGGATCTTCCCGATCTCGTCGAACCGGCGCTCCTCGACGTACCGGTCCTTCCGGTACAGGATGACCGTGGTCTCCTTCCCCGCGTAGTCCTTCTCCTTCTTGCGGCCGACCTCCTCCCCCCGCCGCCAGGCCTGCACCGTGAAGGCCTCCGCGGTCGCCGCGGGCTTCGGGTCGTCCCAGGAGAACGACGCCTTGCACAGGCCCGACGCCGTCGGCGAGCGGGTCAGCGCCTTGGTGAAGATCCGGGCCGCCTGGGGCCTGTCGAGCGAGGCCTGGATCGACGCCATCCGCTGCGTGGGTGCGTACTTCGAGGCACAGCCGGCGACTGCAAGCAGCGCCATGCTCAATCGTGCCGTTCGTGAGATCGACATCAAGCCCCAGAAGACCCGAAGGGTCCACGCGTGTCCAGAAAACGCGCGGGGCGAGACACCGTGCCCGGTGGCGCGGCCCGGAAAGCGTCGGACTAGGATGGAGCGGTGCTCTACCGATTCCTTGCCGACGCAGTGGTCGTGATCCACTGCGGCTTCGTCCTCTTGGTCGTCGTGGGAGGCTTCCTGGTCCTGCGCTGGCCTCGCGTCGCATGGGTCCAACTCCCCGCGGCCGTCTGGGGAGTCCTCGTGGAATGGTCCGGGTGGGTGTGCCCCCTGACTCCGCTCGAGAACTGGCTGCGCGCGCAGGGCGGCGCGGCGGGCTACGCCGGAGGCTTCGTCGAGCGCTACTTCCTTCTCGTGCTCTACCCTGCGAGCCTCACGCGCGGCGTGCAGATCCTGCTCGGCGCGGCGGCGCTGGCGGCGAACTTGATCGCCTACGCGCTCGTGTTGACGCGTTCCAACCCGCTCCGTGATCGCTAGACCGCGTCGCCCGCGCGGCGTCGAGGAGCTGCCGGGCCGCTGAGTGCCCGGTGGCTCGGTCAGTGACGCTTGAAGAACTGCACGGCGCGCTCGTGGCGCTTCGCGGCGGCGAGCGTCTTGAAGGTGCCGAGGTTTCGCCGCTTCCCCGTGCGCGGGTTCTTCTTGCGCGAATAGAGGCGGAACTCGCCCGACTTGAGCTTCCGGATCATGCTCCGAAGCTGCGCATGCGTCCGCACTCCTGCTACGAGGCCGACCGGACATCTCGCAGCGAGACCATCACCAAGACGGCCATGCCCAGCACGACGAGAGCGCTGGTGATCGCCGTTACCTGGAGCCCTGCGTGAATGCTTTCCGAGCCGTCATCCGGCCCGTTTCACCTTCTCTTCGACGAATCGCACTGTGAGCCGCCTACCCAGTGCCCTCGCGACCTTATCGAGCAGGTCCAGCTTCGGGATTACCCGGCCACTCTCGAGCCGTGCAATCGCTGGCTGCTTCGTCCCGACGCGCGCTGCGAGCTCCCCCTGGCTGACCTTCTTCCGCTCACGCAAATCGCGGACGAGCCGTGCCACTTCAAGGCGATCGAACTCGGCCGCGAACTGGGGATCCTTCTCGCGCTGTTCCCGAATGAAGTCGTTTAGCGACCGCCCGATGTGGCGGCTCCTCTTCCTCTGCGCCTTCCTTGCCATGCACCGCTCCGTTGCCCCCTCAGGGGCCCACTATTCCTCTATCCGCGTCCGCCCAAGACTTCCCGCATCCGCTGTTCCGCAACCGCAATCTCGCGCGCTGGTGCCTTCCGTCTCTGCTTCTTGTAGGCGTGCAGCAGAACCATCGTCGGCCCACTCACGACCACGTAGAACACACGTTGCGAGAACGCTTTGAACTCCTGCCCCGGACCTGCCGGGTGATGACGCCGGCAGCGGCCAGCCCGCTCTCCTGCAGGTCCTAGAGGTCGGCAAGCACCGCCGCGCGCTCTTTCGCCTCCAGATCGCCTAGGTACTTCTCGCCGGGTCTCGCGCCCGACGCCGTCCTATAGAACCGAACCAGCACGGAAGTAGTATAACGGCAACGTTATCCTCGCGCAAGCCGCACGCTCCAGTGGACCCCGGAGCCTTTACGCCCAGCGCTGGACGGCGGTCGGTAACACGCTGGCGTTCTGGAACCACGAGACGATCGGCCTGACCCTGGAGGGTCGCGTCGACGACATCGCGCTCGCGTTCACCGCCGACGCCTATTCGCGAACCTATCGCTCGAAGGTGGAGACGATCGCGGCCTCGGATGCGCCGCTGATCACGCTGCGTGGAATCGAGGTCTTGCCCGATCGAGTGGGGACGGACGCGGGTAGGGCCGCGCAGCTGCCGCCGGTCTCTCCTGTCGAACCCGCGCGGGCGCTCGATCTCGCCTTGGAGGGAATCGCGGAGCGCTACGGCCGGCGCACCGCGGCGTTCGTGGCCCTGCAGCTCGAGTATCCTTGGAGCGGGTGGGAGCGATAGCGCGAATCAGGGCACGTTCTTCTTGCGCGAGTAGAGGCGGCTACGTTTGCCGCGCCGTCACGCCAATGGCGCCCGCCTCGGCGCGGAACCCCTTCACCGCGGCCCGCCCCAGCCAGACGAACAGCGCCAGCACGAGGAGCTGCGTCACCAGAAATGGCGGCTCCTTCTGGGTCGGCGCGGCGGCCATCAGGGCTGGAAGCCTCAGGAACAGCTGCGCGAGCAAGACGAAGACGTTCAGGTAGAGCGCGAGCACGGCGCCCACCACGTAGATCGCGCGCCAGGTTCCGGCGAGGTGTTTGACGTAGCGCGCGACGATCACGACGGGCAATACGACGAGCGAGAGGATCGCGACGGCGTGAGAGGGCAGGAAAGTCACGAAGGGAAAGCCGAACCCGGTGACGCTCGTTGCGACGGTCGTCACCAGAAAGACGCCGGTCCAGCCGTCGAGCCGCTTCCCGGCGACGAGCCCTCCCGCGACGACCAGCCCGGCGAAGATCCCGACGAGACTCAACACGACGTGAATCAACGTGAAGGTCGTCATGCCGGAGATCATGGGGCGCGTCCTTTCGGAAAAGGAGGCGAAGAATACGCCCCAGCGTCCTTTGAAACCAGGCGCTGGAGCGCGCGGGCGGGCGCGCGGCCGCCCGGATCAGGGCTGCGCGGCGTCCGGCTTGGGCCCGTCGAGTACGACGAACTCCACGCGCCGGTTCTTCGCGCGATTTGCGCCGGTGTTGTTCGGCACGATCGGCCGGTCCGGGCCGAATCCCTTCGCCCGGAGGCGCGAGGCGCCGATGCCTGCCGCCACGAGGTGGCGCAGCACCGACTCGGCGCGGCGCTGGGAGAGCCGGCGGTTGTAGGCGGGCTTGCCGCGCCCGTCGGTATGCCCCTCGATCCGGACCTTGCGGATCTCCGGCGTGTCCCGCAGCACCGCGACCACCTGGTCGAGCAGCGGCAGCGAGACCGGCAAGATCGTGGCCGCGTCATGCGCGAACTGCACCTGTGCGAGCAGGGCGAGGTGCCCGTTCCGCACGACGCGCTGGAGGGCCGGGGTCGGCGCGGCCGCGAGCACCACCGCTGCAACCGGAAGCGGCAATACCATAGGCGGAACCGGCGGCGCAGGCTCCGCCTCGGCGACCGCGACCGGTACCGGCAGAGGCGCTTCCGGCTCGACCGGCGGTGGCACCAGCGCCAGCGCGGGCCGCGGAAAATCCTGGACCAAGGGCGGCGGCCTGGGCCTGGACCGTCGAACGGCTTGCGCCGGGTCGAACCCGATTCCGGCGAACACGCGGTACCGCGGCGTGCCGTAGCCGTTCGTCAGCCCGGGCCCGCCGCCGAACGTGAACATTAGATTCGCCGGCAGCAGCCAGCGGACCGCGGCGAGCAGCTCCATCGGGCGCTCGACGGCGCCGGACTGCTGCAGCTCCACCTCTCCCGCCAGGGTGGCGAGCGCGGCCAGGCGCTGCCCGCCCCAGGAGAATGGAAGCTCGCCGGCGAGGCCGTACGTCAGGGCGTTCCCGACCGCGAGATTCGCGAACTCGCGGCCGCGGCGGAGCACGATGCCTGACGATGCCGCCACGCGGACCGGCAGCGCGTTCGATTCGACCCGCAGCTCGGGAGTGAGGGTGACGCTCCCGTGGCTGAGGAAGGCATCTCCGCTGCCCGTCGGCAGCGTCACCGGCGCGGCCACGGCGATCGCGAGGATCTCCGATCGCCAGAGCTGCGCCTTCGGGACCAGGCGCACGTCCCCGATGCCTTCGCCGGGCGCGATCACCGTCCCGAGTAGGTCGTTCGAGCTGGCGCTTTGCGCGACGAGCACCGGCAGCGTCAAGCCCAGCTCGAACCTGCCGAACAGCGCCATGCTCGCGCCGAGGTGCATGAGCGTCTGGCTGTGCAGCAGGCGGATCTGCTGCGTCGGATCCCCCACCGCGATGAGCCGCAGCGGGTCGCGCGCGTAGGAGGAGAAGATCGACACGTGCACGTCGAGGTGCTCGGGGACCGACGCGCTTCCCACAGACAAGATGTCGGTGCTGCCCGCGCCGGGGTTGAAGCGGTCGGCGTCGAATTGCGGCTGCACGGGCACGGTCTGCGCCCGGGCGACCGCTGAGGCCGCGAGCGCCGCGGCGAGCGCGGCGTTTCGCGTGAGCGCGGCTGCACGGCGCCGCGCGGTGCGCGGGCGGAAGACGCGCCAGAGCCCCATCAGCGCGAGGGCCAGCAGGGGCGCCAGGCTGGCGCCGCCTCCCGAGGCGCAGCCTCCCGAGCCCGCTACTAGCCAGACGCCCGCCTTGCCCTTCGGCTGGCACTGGCCGGCGACGCACGACGCGGTCGTCGCGCATTGCGCGTCGCTATTGCACGCCGTCGTCGCACACGCGGTGCCGTTGCAGATGGCGCCGCCGCACGAGTCCTGCACCTTCGCCGGACACGCGCCGGAGCCGCTGCACGTCGCGGCCTCGGTGATCACGCCGTCCGAGCAGGTCAAGGCCCGGCACTCGACCGCCGACCCCGGATACGCGCACTGCGTTGCGTTGCTGCCGTCGCACGCGCCGCCGCAGGCGCTGCCGTCGGAGGCGCACGCTTGCCGCGATCCGTGGGGCGCGCCGACCACGGTCGTGCAGGTGCCGACCTGGCCGGGCGCGTCGCAGGCCTGGCACTGCCCACCGCAGGCGGCGTTGCAGCACACGCCGTCGACGCACTGGCCGCTCGCGCACTGGTTCGCGCCGGCGCACGCGCCGCCGTTCGCCAGCAAGGGCTTGCAGATGCCCGCGGCGCAGAAGTTCCCGGACACGCAGTCCGCGTCGGAGCCGCAATTGCCGAGGCACGCTTGCGGGCCGCACAGATAGGGATTGCAGCCCTGCGTCTGCCGCGCCGGGCAGCGGCCGGCGCCGTCGCAGGCCGCCTGGAGCGTCGCGACGCCCGCGCTGCAACTCGAGCCGCGGCAGATCGCGGCCGGATACGCGCACGCGGTCGCGCTCGACCCGTCGCAGACGCCCGCGCAGGCGCTACCGTCCGAGGCGCACGCCTGCCGCGCCCCGTGGGGTGCGCCGATCACGTTCGTGCACGTGCCGGCCGAGCCGGGAACGTCGCAAGCCTGGCACTGTCCGTTGCAGGCGGTAGCGCAGCACACCCCGTCGACACACTGACCGCTTGCGCACTGGTTTGCCCCGCCGCAGGCGACGCCGGGTGCGCTCCGGGGCGTGCAGATGCCCGCGGCGCAGTAGTTCCCGGCCACGCAGTCGGAGTCGACCGTGCAATTGCCGGCGCACGCGTTGGGACCGCACGTGAACGGAGAGCACGAGACGTCCTGCTCGGCAGGGCACGAGCCGGCCCCGTTGCAGGACGCAGCCTGCACCGCCACGCCCGAGCTGCACGACGGAGCGCGGCAGGTCGTGCCGTTGCCCGGATAGGCGCACGCGGCCGGTTGGGTTCCGTCGCACGCGCCGCCGCAGACCGAGCCGTCAGAGACGCAGGCGGTCCGCGCGTTGCGCGGGGCGCCGGCGACGGGCGTGCAGGTGCCCGCGCTGCCAGCCTCTGCGCAAGCCTCGCACTGGCCGGTGCACGAGGTGTTGCAGCAGACGCCGTCCACGCAGTGTTGCGATCCGCATTGATTCCCGCCGCCGCAGGCCTGGCCTTGCGCGAGCAGCGGGGCGCAGACGCCGCCCGAGCACCAGTTGCCGGCCGTGCAGTCGGAATCGGCGTTGCAGTTGCCGTTGCACGCGGTCGGGCCGCACGTGAAGGGCGCGCACGTCTGCGTCTGGACGGCGGGGCAGGCGCCGGCACCGTCGCAGGAGGCACCCAGCGTCGCGGTCCCTCCCGCGCAGGACGGGCCGCGGCAGGAGATCGAGTCGCTTGGATAAGTGCAGGCCGCCGGATGGGCTCCGTCGCACCTTCCGCCGCACACGGTGCCGTCGGAGGCGCAGGCGGTGCGCGCGCCGCGCGGTGCGCCCGCGATCGTCGTGCAGGTGCCTTGGCCGCCCGCCGCATCGCAGGCCTGGCACTGGCCGTTGCAAGCCGTGTCGCAGCAGAACCCGTCGACGCAGTGCCCGGTGGCGCATTCGCCGGCACCGCCACAGGACGTGCCCTGCGACTTGATGAAGGTGGCCGCGATCGAGCGCGGCGCGATGACGTTCGTGGCCAGGTAGCTGCCGGCGACCACCTGCGAGGTCACGTCGACGAGGTTGTCCGTCAGCTTGGCGAGCTGGTACCCCACCGCCGGGGTGATGGTGCACGTCGAAGACTGGCCGTAGTCGACCGGAGAGGAGCAGCTGAGCGTGCCGTTCGGGCCCGAGCTGGCCGTGACGGCGAACTGGTCGATGGCGAAGCTCGCGACCAGGGTGTGGTTGGCAGAGACGTTCGTGAACGTGAAGCTCGTGACTGCCCCGACGGAGCTGCCGTCCACGAGCACGTCCGCGACGTGGTAGTGCGCGGCCGGAGCGATCGAGATGGCGAGCGTCCCGCCGGGCCCGACGGTCTGCGCTCCCGAAGGCGAAACCGTGCCGTTGGCGCCCGCCGACGGCGTGATGGTGTAGCCGGCGAAGCAAGTCCCGGAGGGAAGGCAGTAGGGGTTCGCCGGATCCTTGTTGGCGCACTGGGCGTCCGTCGTGCACGCGGCGCATGAGTTCGTCGCCTGGCTGCAGATGGGGGTCGCGCCGCTGCACTGGCTGTCCGCGATGCACGCGAAGCAGCTGCCCGAGACGTCGCACCAGGGCTGCGCAGGGTTCTTGTTGCTGCACTGCGTGTTCGTCGCGCACGCAACGCACGAAAGGGTCGTCGAGTTGCAGATCGGAGTCATGCCCGTGCACTGGCTATCCGCCGTGCATTGGTTGGTCAGATCGAAGCTTGCCGCCATCGGCGCGTTGGGCGTCGACGCACTGACCGCGTACTGTCCGGCGATCGAGTTGGCCGTCGCATTGACGCTCGCGATCCCGGACGCGTTCGTCGTCGCGGTCATGCACCCCGCCGCGGCGGGGAGGCAGGCCGAGCCGCCGCTCAGCGTCGCCGTCGCCCCGCTCGCGGGCGCCTGGAACGTGACCACTGCTCCGGCCACCGCGGCGCCGGTCCCGTCGAGGACGAGCGCCTGCAGCTGCGAGCCGAAGGCCGCTCCCACCGTGGCTGACTGCGGGCTGCCCGCCTGGACCTGGATCGTCTGGCCGCCGTCGTTCGTGAGCGTGAACGTCGCCGGCGTCGAGACGCCGGACACGCTCGCGGTGACGGTGAAGACGCCGCCGGTCGCGTTCGCCGTCGCCGTCACGCTGGCCAGCCCGGAGCTGTCCGTGACCGCCGTAGCTGCGGAGAGCGTCGCGGTCGCTCCGCTCGAGCCGGTCTGCGCCGCGAAATTCACCGTGATGCCGGGGAGCGAGTTGCCCGAGGCGTCGGCGACGACGACGACCAGGGGGCTCGCGAAGGCGCTGCCGGTCGGGGTCGTCTGCGGGTTCCCGCTCACGATGAACACGGCGGCGGGACCGGTGGAGACGTTCTGCAGGAAGGTCGCGGGCGTGGCGACGCCGGAGACGGACGCGGTCACGGTGAAGGCGCCGACGGTGCCGTTGGCGGTCGCCGTCACGCTCGACATGCCGGAAGAGTCGGTCGTGGCGGTCACGCTCGCGCCGCTCGAGCTGCCGTTCGAGACCGTGCAGGACGCGCCCGAGGCGGGCTGCGCGATGTACGTCACGGTGGCGCCGGGGATGGGATTGCTGGCCGCATCGCGGACCACCGCCACCAGCGGCGCCGCGTACTGCGTATTGATCGGCGCCATCTGCGGATCCGTCGAGCTGCCGCCGTTGACGTAGGTGATCGACGCGGGCGGGCCGACGTTGGTGAGGGTGAACGTGGCGGGCGAAGGGACGCCGCTCACCGTCGCGTTCACCGTGTACGTGCCGGGCGTCGAATTCGCGGTCGCCGTCAGGGTCGCGATGCCGGACGCGTTGGTCGTGGCGGCGCCGGTCCCCAGGCCGGCGGACGCGCTGCCCGCGGACGGGACCGCGGCGAAGGAGACGGCCGTGTTCTGCACCGGAGTGCCGTTCGCGTCAGCGACCAGGACCGCGAGCGGGCTCCCGAATGCGGTGCCGGTGGACGTCAGCTGGTTGTTTCCGGAGTAGACGAAGACGGCCGTGGCCGCGCTGACCGCGGGCGGCGGCGCGAACGTGGCCGTGACGTTCATGTTCCCGGAGATGGTGAGCGTGCAGCTGAGCGGCGCCGGACTGGTGGTGCACGAGGCGGGGACCGCGCCGCTCCAGCCGGTGAAGGAGGCGCCCGCGACGGGAGAGGCGCTCAGCACCACCTGCGACCCGTCCGCGAACGTCCCCGAGGCGGAGCCGCAACTCGTTCCACAGGAAAGGCCGGCCGGGGCCGACGGATACTGTCGAGGTGTTGTTGGTCAGGTCGGGATCCGTCGTCCCGCTCGGCGCCGACGTGGCCGCGGTGTTGACCATCGTCCCCGACGCGGTCGCCGAGATGGTGCCGAAGACCTTGATGGTGAGCTGCCCGCCGCCGGCGCCGCTGTTGAACCCGAGGCGCGGCGAGAGCGAGATGGAATTGCCGGTGCCGTTGAAGTTCGCCGCCCCGCCCTGGTCGCGGCACTTCGTCGGATTGGCGCCCGTCCCGCTGCCGGCGCGGGTCACGGTGCAAGCCCAGGTCACGCCCGTGAGCTGCGACGGGATCACGTCGGTGAAGCTGACGCTGCGCCCGAGCGAGGCGCGGATTTGATCAGTGGTGCTGTTGTTGGTGATCGTGATCGTGTAGAGCGGGTTGTTCGCGCCGCTGGTGAACGCGGCGCCCGGCTGGACGGCGGTGACGCTCGCCGTCTTCACCACCACGATGTCCGCGGTGTGCGTGGTCGACCCGATGACCGCGGTGGTGACCTTCGCGCCGAGGAGCGTGGGCTGGTTGACCGAGCCGATCGAATAGTTTCCGTTGATGATCTTGCCGGTCGCGCTCGCGGCGACGTTGACGGTGATGGTGAAGCTACCCGACGCGCCGGGGTTCAGCGTGCCGATCGGGCAGGAAATGGTTCCGGCGTTTCCCGCCGCCGGCGTCGTGCACCCGGTGATGCCGGAGACCGAGGCGAAGGTGGTGTTGGGCGGAGTCACCTGATC
>WNFA01017633.1_pt1 | contig 11646 bp, 14 predicted proteins | sample 5400481 | NCBI WGS metagenome assembly WNFA01 (sample SAMN13153340, study PRJNA577476) | soil metagenome | isolation source: 120 cm saprolite under Douglas fir tree site 2 hole 1 replicate 2 | place: USA:California | collected 2015-04-18
ATTATGGACATTAACGAAATACCCCGGACACCGTAAAAGGGGATAAAACGCCTGTAGGGGCCGATTTATCGTGCCCACCGCCGATTTATCGGCCCTGGCAAACCCAATGCCATGTCCAGATCAATTTGTTAATATGCATCATCGTGCCCACCGCCGATTTATCGGCCTCCGTCGCCAATAGATCGTACACATTGTCGATCCAGCCATATGGTAGATTTCCCAGGGGCCGATAATGAAATTTAACGACCAAAACCGGTAGTGTCATCCTGAGCGCAGCGAAGGATCAGCGAGGCGAAGCATCTGTCGGCCCATCGAGACAGACCCTTCGCGGAGTTTACCCTTGAGCGAAGCGAAGGGCTCAGGGTGACAAATCACTCCCGATCTTGCTTGTTAAAACTCATAATCGGCGATGGGCACGGTAAACCGGCCCCTACGGCCCATCCGTCACCCAATGTGAAGGAGCTATAATGACCGACACCAACCCATTAACATCTTATCTCGAAAGCCAGGCAGGTGAAGCACAGGCGCTGCTTGAGCAACTCTGCCGGCAGCCGAGCATAGCGGCACAAGGCCTGGGTATAGCGGAGATGGCCAACCTGACCGAATCTCTGCTGCGCGAAGCAGGCTTTCGGACACAGCAACTCGTGGCTGGAGGTGCGCCGCCTGCGGTCTACGGAGAACTACGTGGCCGCAGCAACTATACGATCCTACTCTACAACCACTATGACGTCCAGCCTCCTGAGCCGCTCGAATTATGGCACTCACCCGCCTTTGAGCCAACTGTACGCGATGGCAAGCTCTATGCCCGTGGCGCAAGTGACAACAAGGGTGAGATTGCAGCTCGCCTGGCAGCCATTCGCGCTCTGCGAGCCGCTTATGGCGAGTTACCGATTACGCTGCGCTGGATTATCGAGGGCGAAGAGGAGATCGGCAGCCCACATTTCGAGGCCATCGCCTCAACATACTCCACTCTGTTGCAGGCCGATGGGTGCCTATGGGAAGGGTCGAGTTTCGATCCGGCCGGTCGTCCGATTTTAACACTCGGTACCAAAGGTCTGCTTTACGTGCAACTTGACGTGCAGTGTACGGGAGGAGACGCTCATTCTGGTATGGCTCCTATTCTGCCGAGTGCTGCCTGGCGACTGGTTCAAGCACTTGCCACTCTTCGTACGCCGGAAGGGCGCGTGCGCATCCCTGGCTTCTACGACCTGGTACGGGCACCATCAGAAGCACAACTGGCGGCGCTGGCCGATCAGACGGATATGGAGGCGCAACTGCGCGAAACCTATGGCGTGGAGCGATTTGTGGACGGCTTGACGGGTGTGGCATTGCGCGAACGTGCCGCATTCTCTCCGACCTGCAACATCGCAGGTCTCGTCAGTGGGTACACCGGGGAAGGCACAAAGACGGTTCTGCCGGCTAAAGCGAGCGCCAAGATTGACTTTCGCCTCGTCCCCGACCAGGACCCGCACGACATTCTGGCAAAGTTGCGTGCTCACCTGGCGGCTGAAGGCTATGGTGACATCCAGCTCACAACCTTCGCGGCTGCGGAGCCGGTCGTAACGCCAATCGATGCTCCCTTCGTGCAGCGTATCATTAAGATTGCAGAGACCTTTGCTGGCAAACGCCCATCGGTGATGCCAATTACCGGGGGGACCCTCCCATTGCTGGGAGCCTTACGCCGATATGTCGGCGTCCCCGGCCTTTGTGCACCTGGCAATGCGACATACTGGGCAAACGGCGCGCATGCTCCCAACGAGCACGTTCGCCTCGAAGATTTGCACAGAGCTGTACAGTTCAACTGCTATATGCTCCAGGCATTGGCGGATTGACCTGGTTTCTGATCACAAGATGTACTGGTGCCCCTTGCGGGTACCAGGGGCCGGGCAGGCGCTAGCGTAATCCTTGCTCATTCGCAATATCGGTCAACTGGTTGCGCACCTCCCACAGTTCAGGATAAAAGACATCCTTGAGGGTGCGCTCCAGCAACTCCATCGGTGTGCCACCAGTACCGATAGCGCCAGGACCGATCATGCGCTGCGCCAGTTTGAAATGTTGGGCGCGGAACATCTGAAACACTTCATCATAATCGGTCAGCGCCTCGGCAAAGGCCATTAGCAATGGATGCTCGTCGGCATGAGTATAGACGTCAACCAGCGTGACTTGCTCGTGCAGCAGTAATGCCTGAAAATCATCCCACAGTAGCGGCGAGATGTTCATCAATGCGTGAAAGCCCGGAGAGTCGGTACCTGCACCATCGCCCAGTACCTTGCGGAAACCATGAAAATCCCACGGAGTCATTGTCTCCAGCATGCGCAGATTATCCAACAACAGGTGCTGCGTTCGTATTACACGCTGCAGCAGGCGTAGGGCAGGTGGCAGGTTAAACTGCTGAAGCAACGTACGAATGGTTCGCAGCTCAAACGCACTCTCCTTCCACCACAGTTCAAAGACCTGGTGGACTACTTGAAACTGTAATTCATCATGGTGTGCTAACTCTTGCTCTGGTTTCTGCAGTGAAAGCAGTTCCTCAGTACGCAGGTAACGCTCGTAGACACTCTGACCAGGCGCATGTTTAGTCATATGCATATGCTTAGTAGCCATAGAATAGTAACTTCCTTCTCTGGATGTTGTTGGAAACGCCATCATTTCCTATTTGCTAGAAAGCATAACACATTTGGAAAGCCCCAGGGCTTACCTGTCCCCCAGACTTTTCACGGGTAGGTTTATTCATGGACCCGCTTGTGGAGGGGGTCCATGATCCCTCTTTAGGTGAATTTCCTTGCGTACGAGCCTCTGTGGCAGCTGGAGACGTCCTCGGGAGAGCCGAAGAAGAGGAGCCTCTCTTGGAGGACGTTGCGCAGTCAAGGGATGGGGTTGGCTCCAGGAAACGCCGGGGTGTCCCAATGGCGGTGGCTCTTGCTTGCCAGGCGGCTGGAGGCGACCATCGCGCAAACGCGAGCCGAGGGACGGCTTCTGTTCGCTTCGCCACGAGAGAGGGGATTCGGACCGGGTTCACCTGGCTCGTCTGGCTCCCTTTGGACCCGGCTTGAGCTTCTTGCCGTGGTGAGCCGAGTGCGCTCTGGTTGACTGGTGGACGTGGGGTGGCTTTTCTCTGCTCTCGGTTGGCCTGCAGGGCGGCTTGTTTGGCTGCCCGCCGCTCATGTTTCTCCAGCCTCTGCGCCTGCAGGGCAGCTTGTTTGACCACCCGCCGCTCGCGTTTCTCCAGTTTGCGCGCCTGCATGGCAGCTTGTTTGGCCGCCCGCTCCTGCGCTCGCTGCTCTCGTCTGGCCCTGGCCTGGGCGCTGTGTTTGTTGCGCTTCTTCTCCTCTCGGCGTTTTTTCTTCACCTGGTGACTTTTACACACCCGTCTCACGGCGTACAAGCGGGATGGCAGTGGCTCGGCTCTCACCTGACCGTTGGGCAAGAGTTTCTTCCCGCCGGACTCGGCTGCCCGCATGGCCATGATTCCGCGCTAGTCGACACACTTTGCTCCCTTCCCCGCGGACGCCGCCTTCTGACAAGGCTGGCCGTCCGCGGCGTCGTTTGGGGCCCGGCTGGTGCCTCTTGCTCCTGTGTCTGGCTTGCTGCTCCTGCGCTTCCAATTGTCCCCCCAGCAGGATCGCCTTGTGCAGGACGATGGCTAACACCACTCACAGACGGCTCGCCCGTTGCGGGTTGGTCATCTTGGTCTGTTCCCAATGAAACCACCCGCGCTTGCCATCTTTGTACTCATCCTCAATCCAAAAGCGCATCTGATACCAGGCCGTCTTGGCCTGGTCTTGTGGCAGATCGCTCACCACGCAGATCGCTTCCTCATAGCCCTCCTCCCATCGCACCAGCACCGTTCCGTGCATCCGATCGCCTTTCTCACTCCATTCGCCTCTCCCTTTCCACTCTCGCCCCGTCCTCTTCACTCGCCCCCCAACGCTCGGCATCCGCTTCTTCCCCCTCTGCCCGAAACGAGAGAGCCTTTTTGACTCGCAGGAACGGATGCCACCCATTGGCCTGGATCGCTCGATACAGCCAGGCCGCATACAACCCCCGGTCGGCCATCACGAGCACGGTCCAATCCGCCGGGACCACCCCGGCCAGTTGCCGGAGCATCCGTTCCCAATGAGGCCGCCATTCTCCCGCTTGATGGCCGACTTGCATGGTCCAGGCCACTCTCATCCCACATCCTCGATACACCCGACTTCTGGAGAGCACGGTAAACCGATCCATGAGGGCGCTGGCATCCAGAGCCAGCACCAGCGTTTTCTCCCCTTCCCGACTTTCGAAGCACTCCTCTTAACAGATCGGCAAATAACTCCTCCGGCACGAGTTCTCGACGTTTGTTGTGGCGCTTTTTGACTCCTGCTTTCGCCTCGTTTTCGTCATACATCTCCCGATATTTTTGTCGGAAGCGTATTCATTGGCTGGTCTAACAACTCGGCCATATAACTACACATCCGCGTCATCCCACATCCATCCGTCATTAACATGGCGTAGGCCATTTCCCCCAGCACATTGGCTTGTGCTCGACTCAGACTCGGCAACAACTCTCGGACTTCCCTTTGTACGTTTGCTATGCTTGCATGAGAAGAAGTTGGCATCTTTTTCCTCCTGTTTTCTAAGGAAAAGTGTACCTCTTCTTCTTTGCTGGTTTGGCTCCTCAAGCCACGAGGCCGCGAATATTCGCCTCGTTTCTCCTCCTCAGGACCCTTCTCTGGCTGCGTCAGGGAAAAACCTACCCGTGTAAGCTCAGGCCACCCCTCAGCTCGCAAGATCCCTACAGAAAACGTTTCTGGTTGAAACAGCATGGCAAGCAGCTCGAGCCTTCCGCGCACCACACAGCTCAGACGGCGCGGGGGAAGCTGACCCTCAGGACGCTTGCGCCGTTGCCGGGCGATATGATGGGCAGGTAACGCTGCGCCAGGCTCGTTTTGCTGGAGCTGCTCCTCGTGCCGGACCTCTGCCTGGCATCCCAGACTGACGCACCACAGCTGAGCGACTGCCATACCCAACCACAACCGCTCGACACTGCTTGCCCGCTGCATTTTGCCATGGTGCCATCCCCACAGTCCCCGTTTGAAATCTTTGAACCCGCCCTCAATCCAGGTTCGTAACCCGTACCAACTGACCACTGCCTCCTCAGGCTTCAGATCCGTCAAGATCACCCAAGCAGACTCATATCCCGCTTCCCAGTGCATCAACAACGTCCCCTTGACCCGACTGTTCTTCCCTGCAAAACATTCCACTTCTCCTTGTCAGTTCGTTCCCGGTGCCGGGACCCAGCGACTGATCCAATCAAAGGTTTGCTCGCCTTCCATGCGTGCCTTGGCCCCCAGATTGATCCGCAGAAACGGATGCCAGCCGCAAGCCCGTATGATATCCCACAACCAGCGAGCGTACAAGCCCCGATCAGCCAGCACGATCACTTGCCACTCGTGCGGCACCGCCTCCTGTAAAGAGGTGAAGAGTCCTTCCCAATGCGGACGCCATGATCCTTCCTGTTCTGCTGGCAAGACTTTCCCAGGGAGTGAGCCTTTATTACAATCAACGCATTTAGACTGATACATAGAGTGATGAGACTGCCAGGCCAGGGAGTTTGCCTTTTTGGCTATCGACGCATTGAGAGTGAGACTAGCTTCTTAGAGAGAAACGTTTGCAGGAAGTGAAACTTGTTCAGAATCGGCGCAACTAAAGTAAGATAGATCTGTTTGCAAGAGTGGCCCTCAAGCGGCTTCTGCAAACGCCTGGGTCGAATTATGGTATCTGGCCTTGTCTCAGTTTAACTGCGTCACCGTGAAAAAGTCTCACTTCCTGGTTTGAAGGACAATGATGAGGTGCAGACTGAAATGAAGTTATTTTGATAAAGCAAAACAGGTATATGTTATCTTAAGCTATGAAAAGCGTTATAACCGGGGCAAGTCGCAATCTTCTTGGTAAATACTTCTACTGCTTCTTTTACTCGTTTTCCCTATGTTATGACTCAACAAATCCTTCCAGGAAATAAGCTCAAGCAGCATTCCATCTGGCAGGACGGCCAGCTACCTGAGCCGTGCGCGGTGGTTATCTTTGGCGCTACGGGTGACCTGACACAGCGCAAGCTCCTGCCGACGCTGGCCCACCTCTTCCACGATCATCCCTTGAAGGAAAGCTTTAAGATCGTGGCCTTTGCGCGCCGCCCGATGAGCAACGAGCAGTGGCGACAGATGGCGCTGCAGTCAATTAATACGTTCATGCCCGAGGACGACAAGTTAGACGACGATGCACAGCAAGCTTTTGTTCGCAACCTGTACTATTGCCAGTCCGACTTCAACGACCGCGAGGGCTACTATAAGCTCGCCGATCTACTCGACAAACTCGACCGCGGGGAAGGCACACAGGGGAATCGCCTCTTCTACCTGGCTACTCCACCAACGACCGACTCGGAGATCATCCACCAGCTTGGCGGCGCGGGGCTGGCACGCCCACCACATAATAACGGGGATGAAGAGTCGTGGACACGCATCGTGATCGAAAAACCGTTTGGACGCGATCTCGCCTCCGCTCAGAAGCTTAATCGCGAGCTTGCCCGCGTCTTCCGCGAGAATCGAATCTACCGCATCGACCACTACATGGGCAAGGAGACGGTGCAGAACATCCTGGCATTTCGCTTCGCCAACGGCATCTTCGAGCCATTGTGGAACCAAAAGTATATCGATCACGTGCAGATTCTGGTAGCCGAGAGCTTAGGCATCGGGACGCGCGCCGAGTACTACGAGGAATCGGGCGCTATCCGCGACATGGTGCAGAACCACATCATGCAGGTCCTGTGCCTGACGGCGATGGACCCGCCGGTGGCATTCGAGGCTGATGCCATCCGCGACGAGAAGGTCAAGGTCATGCGCGCCATTCCCTCCCTCACGCCAGAGCAGGTTGCGCAGTGCACGGTGCGCGGGCAATACGCGGAGGGCGTGATCGAGGGACAGCAGGTGCCGGGCTATAAAGAGGAGAAAGGCGTTGCGCCCAATTCGACGACCGAGACCTATGTCGCGCTCAAGCTCTTCGTAGAGAACTGGCGCTGGGCCGATGTCCCGTTCTACATCCGTACCGGCAAGCGCCTCCCGGGGCGCAGCACCGAGGTGACGATCCAGTTCAAGCGCGTGCCACACCAGCTCTATAAGCCGTCCGAGACAAAGGGCCTGGTCCCCAACCGCTTGACGATACGCATCCAGCCGGACGAAGGCATTGCGCTGAAATTCGCGGCCAAGATTCCCGGCGCGGCCCGCCAGCTCAGCGACGTCGATATGAATTTCTCCTATACGACCGCTTTCGGCACCCAATCACCCGAGGCGTACGAGCGCCTGCTCGCTGACGCTATGCTTGGTGACTCTACGCTGTTCATCCGCCGCGACGAGACCGAGATGTCCTGGCGCATTGTGGACAGTATCACCAGCGCCTGGAAGGACATGCCTGCTGATGCCGTTTATCCTTACCCGGCGGGAACATGGGGTCCGCTTGAGGCCGACGCGCTTATCGAGAGCGACGGGCGCCACTGGTATTAACGCCGATGTACATACGAAATCTTGATTTCTGACAAGATTCTGTGTAATCTATTCTTGGAGAGGCACTCAGGAAGTAGCTAGCCTGGGATGGGAACCGGAGAACCCTACACGGGTAGGTTTTTGGCTGAAGCAGCCTGGGGAGAGCGATGAAGAGGAGAGAAGCGGCGAATATCCGTGCCAGGAGGCTTGAGGAGCCAAGTCAGCAGACAAGAAGAAGATGGGGTACACTTTCCCTTATCAAACAGGAGGAAAGCGATGCCAACATCTTCACATCCAAGCATAGCAAAGCTGCAAAGGGAAGTTCGAGAGTGGTTCCCGAGTCTGAGTCGAGCGCAAGCCAATGTCCTGGGCGAAATGGCCTATGGCATGTTAATGACCGATGGATGTGGGATGACGCGGATGAGCAGTTACATGGCCGAGTTGTTAGGCCAGCCGATGAATACGCTGAGACAAAAATATCGCGAGATCTACTACGAAAAAGAAGCCAAAGCAGGAGTCAAAAACCAGCAGAAAAAACGTCGAGAGATCGTGCCCGAGGAGTTATTTGCCGATCTGTTGAGAGGAATCCAGAAGCGGGTGGGAGGGGGAGAAAACGCTGGTGCTGGCCCTGGATGCCAGCGCCCTGGGGGATCGGTTTACGGTGCTCTCGTAAAGTCGGATGTATCGAGGATGTGGGATGAGAGTGGCCTGGACAATGCAAGAAGGGCATCAAGCGGGGGAATGGCGGCCTCATTGGGAACGGATGCTCAGACAACTGGCCGACGTGGTCCCGGCGGAGTGGACCGTGCTGGTGATGGCCGATCGTGGGTTGTATGCGGCCTGGTTGTATCAGGCAATCCAGGCCAATGGATGGCATCCGTTCCTGCGGGTCAAAAAAGATCTGTCGTTTCGGGCCGAGGCGAGAAGAAGCGTTTGGGACCATTGGGGGGCGAGTCAAGCGAACCGGGCGTGAGTGGAAAGGGACAGGAGAATGGAGTGAGAAAGGAGAGCGGATGGGCGGGACGGTGCTGGTGCGCTGGGAACAGGGCTATGAGGAGGCCATCTGTGTGGTCAGCGATCTGCCCGCAGAGAAAGCCAGGACAGCCTGGTATCAGATGCGATTTTGGATTGAGGATGAGTACAAAGATGGCAAGCGAGGGTGGTTTCGACTTCGAACAGACCAAGATGACCAACCCGCAACGGGCGAGCCGACTGTGGTTGGTGTTAGGTCTCGTCCTGCAAAAAGCGATTGTGCTGGGAGGGCAGTTAGAAGCCGAGGAGCAGAAAGCCAGACAGAGGAGCAAGAGGCGCCAGTCGGGTCCCAAACGACGCCGCGGACGGCCAGCCTTGCCCCAGGGGCGTCCGCGGGGACGGGAACAGAGCGTGTTATTGCGCAGGATCATGGCCCTGCGGGCAGCCGAGTCGGGCGGCAAGAGGCTCTTGCCCAACGGTCAGGTGAGAGCAGAGCCACTGCCCTCCCGCTTGCATGCGGTGAGACGGGTGTGCAAAAGTCACCAGATGAAGAAAAAGCGCCGCGAGGAGAAGAAGCGGAACAAACAACGCGCCCAGGCCAGGGCCAGACGGGAGCAGCGAGCGCAGGAGCGGGCGGCCAAACAAGCCGCCATCCAGGCGCGCAGGCTGGAGAAACACGAGCAGCGGGTGGCTAAACAAGCCGCCATCCAGGCCAACCGAGAGCAGAGAAAAGCCCCCCAACGTCCACCAGTCAACCAGAGCGCACCCTGCTCACAACGACGAGAAGCTCAAGCAGGGTCCAAAGCAAGCCAGGCGAGCCAGATGAACCCGGTCCGAACCCGGAATCTCGTGGCGAAGCGCAAAGAAGCAGTCCCTCTGCTGCGTTTGCGCGATGGTCGCCTCCAGCCCCCTGGCAAGCAAGAGCCAGCGCCATTCGGACACCCCAGCGTTTCCTTGAGCCAACCCCACCCCTTGACTGCGCAACGTCCTCCAAAAGCGGTTCCTCTTCTTCGGCTCTCCCGAGGGCGTCTCCAGCCCCCACACAGGCTCGTGCGCAAGGAAATTCGCCCAAAGAGGGATCATGGTCCCCCTCCACAAGCTGGCCCATGAAAAAACCTACCCGTGAAAAGTCCCCCAGACAGGGTTCCGCAAGAGAAGCCTCACCCATGGCCCCAGCATTTATGTGCGTCAAGTCCCCGATTTTTAATGAATTCCCCTCGATAAATCGGGGGACTACACTTGCATGTAATGCTGAACCGTACTATCATAGAAAGGTGAAAAATGTCTATTGTCTCTAGTCAGGTACCCTATCCCCTAGAAGGGGATGGGCTTGCGAGCAGGGGTGATTTCTGCCCGTCTCTTGCAAGCCTGCACCTGACCAGACTCAGCCAGGGGTGCTTGCACCCATCGGGCTACGATCCTGCTGAAATAGGCTAAAGGCGGATAACCGGTCCAGTCCCCTGCACTGCAGTTGGGCATCAAACAGGTTGACAGGGCAAGGCGGCTGAGGTGCCCAACGTCAAACCAGCAGGCGTCATTGTCGAGGACCACTTCACCCGACGTGGGGCAACCCGCGTCGGCGAGGGCTTATTGCCCTGGGTTTGACCGTTCCCATGCAAAACGGTCCCCCGCAAGGGGGAAGTATTCGAGAGGAGTGCCGCTGCGGCGGCCTTTCTTTCCTCGGGGTACAGGCGTCCGCCGTGTGAGGACACGAGACGGGTATCCAGAAAGGATTTTTATGGGAATCCTCCCTGCACTGGCTTATCTGATCGATTGGGGATGGCTGCGCATTGGCCCGCCCTATATCTATATTAACATCGACCCCGTCCTCCTCCACTTGGGGCCACTGAAGCTGAGCTGGTATGGCTTGATGTATGTCGTTGGCATCGTCATAGCCCTACGGGTCATTCAGGGCTATACAACGCGCAAAGGCATGAACCAGGATATGGTGTATCGTTTCCTCTGGTGGTCTGTCGCTGCCGGGCTCATCGGCGGTCGTTTATACTTCGTCATACAGCAGCCTGACCTGGTTCAGGACTATCTGCTGAAGCCCCAGAACATCCTGGCGACCTGGAATGGGGGCATGGCCTTCTTTGGAGCCATCTTCCTCGTCATTCCCACCATTTTCTGGCGAGCACGTGTTGAACGCATCAATCCACTGGTGGCCATCGACGCCGGAGTACTGTTCGCGGCTGCCGGGCAGATTTTCGGACGCATCGGCAACATCATCAACGGGGACATCATCGGCTACCGCAGCACCCTGCCCTGGTCAACGGTCTATCAGAACCATAATAGCTGGGCCTGTCTGAACCCCGCCACCTGCAACGTTCCCGTGCAACCAGCCGCCCTCTACGAAATGCTCACCAACATCGTCCTACTCGTTCTCATGCTCTACCTCGCCCGTCGTGTTACCCGTCCCGGCGTACTCATGCTCGTCTACCTGTATGCCTATGCCATCACCCAGTTCTTGCTCTTTTTCACCCGCGACAACCTCATCGTCAGTTTCCTGGGCCTGAACTGGGGCCTGAAGCAGGCACAATGGACGTCGCTGGTCCTGTTCATCGTCCTCCTCCCCATTACGTACCTGATTTTCCGCTATTCAAAGCCTATCCCACCAGGCGAAGTAGCTGCGACCTACGGTATCCCACAGAAAGAGAAAGTAGCAGCGGCAACGGCCACAGGTGGGACAGTACAGGTGGAAGAAGAAACGCCTATGGCGGAGGAGGAGAGGAGCAAAGATGGTGAGAGGTCAAAGGCTGTTGCAGAAACGAAAGCGGAAGCGGCGAACGAGGCAACGGAGGCAAGGAGCGAGACGGGTCCGTAGGGGCGGGGGTAGAGTAGATGAGGGGAAGGGATACCTGTCCGCCAGACAGGGTGCCCTTGTGGTCAATATCATTCAAATAAAGAGAATCTCCGCGCATCAGCAGGCCCACCGGCATGGCGACCGCAAGGGCCCACCCGACCGCTCCCCACCTCCCTCGCCACTACTATACTACGTTGGGGCCGCGACGCCGTCGTATAGTAGACTCTGTTGGCGAAATTTGTCAGGACAACCGGACGGAGACAGAAGAGGGAACATCTGCTATGATAGAGGGCAAGGAGTAAAAGGAGGGGCGAGGTCAGAAGCAGACGACCAGCCCCAGTCGAGCAAAGGAGAAGCGTA
>WNFA01011479.1_pt1 | contig 11642 bp, 10 predicted proteins | sample 5400481 | NCBI WGS metagenome assembly WNFA01 (sample SAMN13153340, study PRJNA577476) | soil metagenome | isolation source: 120 cm saprolite under Douglas fir tree site 2 hole 1 replicate 2 | place: USA:California | collected 2015-04-18
CGCGCGACTGCTCGGGCGTCTCGAAGTTGATCGCCTCGACTTTGAGCAGGGCGAAGTAGCGCTCGGTGTCCTTGGGGGGACGGACCTGGCCGGAGATGGTGTCGCCGGTGCGGAGATCGAAGCGCCGGATCTGCGAGGGAGACACGTAGATGTCGTCCGGGCCCGGCAGGTAGTTGTAGTCCGGCGCGCGCAGGAAGCCGAAGCCGTCCGGGAGGACCTCGAGGACGCCCTCCGCGAAGATGAGCCCATCCCGCTCGGCCTGCCCCTGCAGGATCTTGAAGATCAGCTCCTGCTTGCGGAGCCCTCCCGTGCCCTGGACCCCGAGATCCTTGGCCACGGTGTTGAGCTCCGTGATGGTCTTATCCTTGAGTTCGGACAGGTTCATCCTGTTGCCTCCTGCTCCACCGGAATCGGACGCGGCCGTTTCGGTGGCGTCAGACTTCTGCGGCGAGGGCCGTTTGGGACTACGCTGCGAGATGGTGATCTCCGGGGGGTTGAATGTGTACGGGGAACTTGGTTCGACTTCGATCCTCAATCTCCCACAGCGCGCGCCATTGTGTCAATTTAAAACTCAGAGGCGCATCTCGATGATGGCTTTGCCGCGGATCTCCGTCAGCCACTCCTGGAGCCTCGTCTCGTACTTCTGCTTGTACAGGATGTCGCGAATCTGGTTGCGAGCCTGCGCGAGCTGCTCGCCCGCCAGCGTCTCCTTGGAGTCGAGCTCGAAGAGGTGATAGCCGACCTGGGACCGGAAGGGCGGTGAGTGCTCACCCGGCGAGAGCCTCAGGACGGCCGTCTCGATGTCCGGGGCCAGCTCGCCCCGTTTGAGCACGCCGAGCCGACCGCCGTTCTTGGCCGTGCCGGTGTCCTCGGAATACTCGCGCGCGAGATCGCCGAAGTCCTCGCCCGCGAGCACGCGGCTGTAGATCTCGTCGGCCCGGCGCCGCGCCGCCGTCCAACCGTCCTCGCCCGAGCCTGCCCCAGGCACGAAGAGGATATGGCGGGCCTCGAAGGCCAGGCCCGTCTCGAGCTTTTCCCGGTTGGTGATCAGGTAGCGGTCGATCTCCTCCTCGGTGACGGAGACGCGCAGCGACACCTTGCGCCGGATCATGCGCTCCACGAGCAGCTGCTCGCGAATACGCTTCCTGACCGCCTCCAAGCTCAGGCCCTGGGCCTTGATCATCTCCTCGAATTCCGTCGGCGTGTTGGCCCCCAGCCGCTTCTGGATGTCTCCCATCCGCTCCGTCATCTCAGCATCGTCGACGGTGACCTTCTCGCGCTCGGCCTGTTGGATCTGGAGCCGCTTCTCGACGATGCCGGCGAGGACCCGCTCCCGGAGCTTCGCGCGCTCCTCGCCCTCGGACGGTCGCGGCAGCTTGTTCTCGTAGAGGTAGTAGGCCTCCGCCTCATCGAGCTCGTACAGGGTGACCGCATCGCTGTTCACCACGCAGATGACCCGGTCCATGACGGCCTCGGCGTCGGGCGGCAAGGCGGGGCGTGAGAGAAGAGGAGCGCGGACCTCGCTGGGGGGCGGAGCGGCCGGCGGCGGCCCCTTGGCCTTACCGATGAAAGGCATCCACGAAGGGATGGAGCAGCCCGCGAGGGCGGCGGCGACGCCTGCGACGAGGATGAGCCGGACCGCGCCCCTCACGCGAGAGACTCCAGGAGCGCGCGCAGCGCATCCCGTACGGCTTCCCAGGGGCCGGTCGGAATCACCGCCTCGAGCATGAACTCCTTCCGCATGGTCACTCCGCTGCCGCGTCGACCGAGCACGACCAAGATGCGCTCCGGCGTGACGGAAGTCGACGGGGCGAAGGTCACGAGCGCCCGGCCGCCGCCCGCTTCGAGGCGCTCGACGCCGAGCCGCCGGCTGAGCACCCGCAGCCCGACCACGTCCAGCAGCGCGACGACGGCGGGGGGCGGCGAGCCGAAGCGGTCCGCGAGCTCGGCCCGCATCTGGGTGACCTCGTCATCGTCGCCCACATCCGCGAGCCGCTGGTAGATCGCGAGCCGCTGGTTGACTTCGGGAACGTACTCTTCGGGCAGCAGTGCCTCGACCCCTACCGTGATCACGGGGTCCACCGAGGCCGGGGCCGGCTCGCCTTTCAATTCTCTCACGGCTTCCGCCAGGAGCTTCGTGTAAAGATCGAAGCCCACCGCCGCGATGTGTCCATGCTGCTCCGCCCCGAGGAGATTGCCGGCGCCGCGGATCTCGAGATCGCGCATGGCGAGCTGGAAGCCCGCCCCCAGCTCCGTCATCTCCTCGATCACGCGCAGGCGTCGCTGCGCCGTCTCGTCCAGGCTGCCCGCGGCGGGCACGAGGAGGTACGCGTAGGCCTGCTGGCGCTCGCGCCCCACCCGGCCGCGCAGCTGGTAGAGCTGGGCGAGGCCGAATCGGTCGGCGCGATTGATGATGATGGTGTTGGAGGCTGGGATATCGAGCCCCGACTCGACGATGGCCGTGGAGACGAGAACGTCCGCCTCGCCGTCGACGAACTTGACCATGACCGCCTCCAGCTCCCGCTCCCCCATCTGGCCGTGCCCCATGACCACCCTCGCCTGGGGGCAGAGCTGGCGCACGAAGGAGGTCATGGAGGGCAGCGACTGGATCCGGTTGTGCACGAAGAAGACCTGGCCGCCGCGCTGGAGCTCGCGCTCGATGGCTTCCTTGATGACCTTCCGATCGAAGCCGGCCACGACCGTTTCCACGGGCAGCCGGTCCAGCGGCGGTGTCTCGATCACCGAGAGATCGCGCGCTCCGGCCAGCGACATGTAGAGGGTGCGTGGGATGGGCGTGGCGGTCAGGGTGAGCACATCGACCGAGGTCCGGAGCTGCTTGATCCGCTCCTTGTGGGTGACCCCGAAGCGATGCTCCTCGTCCACCACGAGGAGGCCGAGGTCGCGGAAGGCGACGTCCTTGGACAGGAGCCGATGGGTGCCGATGACGACGTCCACCGCTCCCGTCTTGAGCCCTTCCACCACTGCTTTCTGCTCCCGGGGGCTACGGAAGCGGGAGAGCAGCTCCACGCGGGTCGGGAACGGCGAGAAGCGATCGCTGAAGGTGTGGAAGTGCTGCTGGGCCAGCACCGTGGTGGGCACGAGGACGGCGACCTGCCGTCCATCGGCCACCGCCTTGAAGGCCGCGCGCAGGGCGACCTCCGTCTTGCCGTAGCCGACATCGCCCGCCACGAGGCGGTCCATGGGGCGCGGGCCCTCCATGTCCCGCTTGGTGTCCTCGATGGCCCGCAGCTGGTCACGCGTCTCCTCGAAGCGGAAGGCCGCCTCGAATTCCCGCTGCCACGGCGTGTCGCCCGAGAAGATCCGCCGTTCCGCCACGGAGCGCGCGGCGTAGAGGCGAAGGAGCTGCTCGGCCATCTGGCGCACCGCGGCCCGCACGGACTCCTTGACGCGCTGCCAGGCGCCCCCGCCCATGCGATCGAGCCGCGCCGCCACCGACGGCGCGCCCATGTACTTCGAGATCAGGTCGAGGCGCTCGACGGGAAGGTAGAGGCGGCCGCCCTCGGCATATTCGAGGAGCAGGAAATCCGCGTCGCGGCCCTCCGCGGCCATGGTGCGCAGACCGTGGTAGCGGCCGATGCCGTGCGCCTCGTGGACGACGAGGTCGCCCGGGTTGAGGTCGGTGAAAGCGGCGATGGCCGCGCCCCGCTGGAAGACGGGACGGCGTAGCCGCCGCCGGCGCGCGCCGAAGACGTCCTCTTCGGCGAGAAGGACGAGCCCGAGGGCGGGCAGCTGGAAGCCCGCCGCGCAATCGCCCGTGATGACGCCGAGACCCTCGGCGCTCCAGAGGGTGGCGTCGGGCCACGGCTCCAGATCGTGCTCCTGGAGGATGCCGCGGCAGCGCGCGGCCTGCGCCTCGTCGTCCACGACCAGACGCACGACGAATCCTTCCCCCCGCCAGCTCCGGATCTCCGCCGCGAGGTCCTTGAAACGGCCCTGGAAGCCGCCCACCGAGCGAGTGCCCATGGCGACCCGCGGCACGCGCCCGCCTCCGCGCTGGAGGAGCGGCAGCTCGAGCCGCGGGAAGCGACCGAGTGCCTGGGCGAGGGGCACGGCGGAGGGCGCCTCCTCCGGCGGCGCCTCGAGGAGCGCGGGGTCGTCGAGGACGACCAGCGTCTCGCCGGGCAGCCATGCGGGCAGGGCGTGATCGGCGTCGGCTCCCGCCAGCGGGAGCACCGTCAGCTCGCCGAGCGTCTCCACGGACCGCTGCGTGGTCGGATCGAAGAGCCGCAGCGAGTCGATCTCGTCGCCGAAGAACTCCGCGCGCGCGGGCCGATCGTGGGTGGGCGAGAAGATGTCGACGATCCCGCCCCGCAGGCTCCACTGTCCCACCTCGACCACGGTCTCCACCCGCTCGTAGCCGGCCGTCTCGAGCGTCCGGAGAAGTCCCTCGCGCTCCAGGCTCGCTCCCACCGTCAGCGTGAAGGTCCGGGCGCGAAAGGTTTCCGGGGAGAGAATCGGCGCACCGAGGGCGGCCGGCGTGGTGACCACCACGTTGGCGCCCCCGGTCACGAGGGCGCGGCAAACCAGGGCTCGCTCGGCGACATGGTCGCGATGGCGGCCATGCCAGGAGCTGGGCTCGGCGGGAGGAAACTCCAGAATGGGGACGCTCGCGGAATCGAGCGTGTCCCGGAAGAAGCGGAGGGCCTCGGCGGCGCGGTGACGCTCGGCGGTGCCCGGGGAGAGGTAGAGGACGGGCCGGCCGGTGTCGCGGACGAGGGCCGAGACCACGAGGGCGCGAGACGAGCCCCACAGCCCCTGGGCTTCGAGACAGGCTACTCCCTGGGCGAGGGCCGTGGAGAGCTCTCCAAGGGCGGCCCACCGGGACAGTATCGACTCCGACGCGGTCAGGCTCATGAACGAACGCTACGCGACACCACCAGGCAGCTTAGCACCCGCCCCTCGCGGGGGCGCAGCTTACGACTTGGGACCTTGCGCCAGGTAGAAGCTCAGGGTCTCCAGCTCGATGGACAGATCCACGCTCTTGAACCGCACGTCCTTGGGAGCGCGAATGCGCCCCGGGGCGAAGTTGAGGATGGCCTTGATCCCGGCGGCCACGAGCTTTTCCGTCACCGGCTGGGCCGATTCGGCCGGCACCGCCACGATGGCGATCTGGAGATTGCGGCCCTTGGTCTCGCGCGCGAGGTCGCGCATGGGCAGGATGGGCACGCCGTCGGCCAACTTCCCCGCCTTGGCGGGATCGTCGTCGAAGATGGCCGAGATCCGGAAGCCCTGGCGGGCGAAGCCCTTGTAGTGGAAGAGCGCCGAGCCCAGGTTACCGAAGCCCACCAGCGCCACCTGCCACTCGCGATCCAGGCCCAGGATGCGCTGGAGCTCGGCCTTGAGGCCCGAGACGTAGTAGCCGATGCCGCGCACGCCGAACTCGCCGAAGTAGGCGAGGTCCTTCCTGACCTGGGCGGAGTTCAGACTGAAGCGCTCGGCCAGCTCCTGGGACGAGATGGTCTTGATTCCGTCCTCTTCGAGCTGCAGGAGACAGCGCGTGTACACGGACAGGCGCCGGACCGTCATCTCCGGGATGCGGGGAATCTTGAACTGAGACCGTCGAGCCATTTCCGCGCGGCGTCGGACGTCCCGGGCACGTGGACCCGGGACGCCCGGGACTCCTGCTCCCGCTACGACTTCACGAACAGCAAGATGACCGCGATGACGAAAACGAAGAGAACGAGTGACTCGATGAAGGCCAGGCCGAGCAGCATGGCGGTCTGGATGCGCGCGATGGCGCCGGGCTGGCGCGCCATGGCATCCACGGCCGAGCCCGCGGCGCGGCCCTGGCCGAGTCCGCAGAGGCCGGCGGCCAGGCCGAAGCCGATGCCCGCGGCGAGGACGGCGAAGGCCTTCGGGAGATCCCCGGCGGCCGTCTCGGCGGCCCAGGCCATCCCGGGCGCGGCCAGAATCGCCATCAGAGTCAACGTGACAGTGCGTCGCACGGCACTCCTCCTTGTAATGGTGGTTACCGCCTAGTGGTGTTCGGTTTCCTCGACGGCCGCGGCGATGTAGAGCATGGCCAGCTTGCAGAAGATGAAGGTCTGGATCAGGGCCACCAGGATCTTGAGGGGCAGCAGGAAGCCGACCACGAAGACGACCATGATCAGGGTCGCGGGCGCCCCGATGAGGATCCCTCCCAGGGAGCCCGACAGTGCCCAGCCGAGCATCCCGTCCAGCCCCATCATGAAGAAGAAGATGGCGAGGAGGATGTGGCCGGCCATCATGTTGCCGAAGAGGCGAAGGGACAGCGACAGCGGCCGCGCGCAGTGGCTGATGATCTCGATGACGAACATCAGCGGCTTGAGGAGGGTGGGCACGGGGCCCGCGAAGTGCTTGAGGTACGGGATGACTCCCTGCTTCCTCGCCCCGATCCAGTGATACGTGAAGAACACGATGAGGGCGCAGGCGGCGGTGGTGTTGAGATTGGCGGTGGGGGCGACGAGCCCCGGCACGAGCCCCATGAGGTTCGAGGTCAGGATGAAGAGACCCAGGGTGGCGATGAGGGGCAGGTAGCGTCGGCCGTCGTGCCCGATCGTCTCGTCCAGCTCCTTGACGAACTGCTCGAGGATGACCTCCATCATGTTCTGGGTGCCGTGCGGCACCAGCTGGAGGCGGCGCGTGGCCACGATGGAGACGACGACGAGCACCGCCATGACGATCCACATGTACAGGACCTGGTCGGGGATGTGAGGGACGCGGAGAATCGGCGGGTGCTCGATGAGCTCCATGGCCTAGGTATCCTCGCGGGCGCTCAGAAGCCCCTGGCACAGCAGCACGGGGGGCAGCGCGGCCAACCCCACGCCCACGGCGACGGGATTGGCCCACCCCTGGGCCACGAGGGCGCCCAGAGCGCCGAACGTGAAGAGCTGGCGCAGGCCGACGCGACCCACCCGCACCAGGCTCGCCTGCCCGTCGGCTACGAGGGCGACCGCCCGCCGCAGATCGCGGGCGAGCCAGCGAAAATTGATGATGCCGATGAGCCCGCCGCCCGTCACTCCAGCCGCCGCGGACAGACCGGCCAGCCACCAGGCGCCCGCGCCCAGGGCCGCCACCGTCCAAGCGCCCGCCCACGTCACGCGATTGGTCAGATCAGGCATCGTCCCCGGAGTCGTCCATTCGGTTCAGCATCTTGATCGTGCGATAGAAATTCACACCCGCCGCCGCGATGCCCAAGCCGAGCCCGATCAGCAAGAGCCACGGCTGTGTTCCCAGCCATCGATCCGCGAAGTATCCGACCGCCAGCCCCACCGCGACACACGCGAACAGCATGGTCCCGAGATTGATGAGCTGCGCGGCTTGGCCACGTGGCGGCCGGTCGCTTCCCGGAGCCATGTGAACAGGAACACTATCACAGCGTTCCCGGCTGCACAAGTTGAGTCAAGTGGCTGATTTCACGCTGAAAACGAGAGGCGGCGCCTCGCCGACGCGAGCCGAGGGCCGAGTTGATCCCGCAGGCCGCAGTTCGAGCTGAAGGGTGAAGCGCTGAGGCGAGGGCTGAGTGATCAGCGTGGAAGTTCGAGGTGAGCGCCGCCGGCGCGAGCCGAGGGCTGAGTAAGAGGCGAGGGCTGAATAGATCGCTAGCCGAAGACGCCGCCCATTCGGCCCGCGGCCAGTCGGTTGATGACAAGGACGCTGAGGGCGGCAACGGCGATGAGAATGACCCCGAGCGCGGCTGCCTCGCTCGAGCTGCCCGCAATGTAGAAGGTGAAGATCCCGTTGGTGATCATCTCCCATCCGCCGAGGGCCAGGAAGAGCACGGCGGAAGCCTCCTGCAGCGAGGTCATGAAGGAAAAGAGGCTGCCCACGACCTCCTGCAGCGAGGTCATGAAGGAAAAGAGGCTGCCCACGACGATCCCTTTCCAGATCAAGGGCAGGCTGATGTCGCGGATCGTCCGCAGTCCCGTGGCGCCCACGCTCTGGGCCGCCTCTTCCATGGATCGGTGGACGAGCAGGAGCGAGGAGTGGGCGGCCCGCACGGTATAGGGCAGCCGTCGCACCGCGAGCACGATCGGCATGACGATCCAGAAGGACGTCAGCCCGCGATCGAAGCCGGGCAGGTCGAAGTGGAAGGCGCGAATGTAGGCGATACCGATGGCGGTGCCGGGCACGGCCAGGATGAGCGTGTTGATCGAGTCGAGCGCTCCCCGCCCGGGCAGCCGGGAGCGCGCGAGCACCCAGGCGATGGGCACGCCCACGGCGATGCAGAGGGCCACCGCCAGCCCCGAGTAGAGGAAGCTGTTGAGAATGTACTTCGGCGTCTCCACGATGACCCGCTCGTAGTGCTGGAGGGTATAGGACAGGGGCAGCGGGGTGAGCGACCAGCCCTTGCTGAACGACGCGAGGGCCACGCCCGCGTACGGAATGAAGGAGAGCAGCATGAGCGTGGAGAGGAATCCCACGGCCCCCGCCCGCTTCCACGGGGTCAACCGGCGGCGCTCCACCACAGCATAGGAGAGCGAGGCGTAGTCCTTGAGGCCGACCCAGCGCCGGGCGACCATGAGGAAGACCACGGCGAGGATCACCATCAGGGCCGAGATCACGATCCCCATGCGGAAGATGCGGCGATCCACGAACTGCACGATGTTGAGGTACGCCTGGGGGGCGAGCAGGTCCTGGACGCCCAGGATGAGCGGCGTGGCGAAGTCCGAGAAGGTCCAGATGAAGACGAGCAGCGCCCCGGCCACGTAGCCCGGCGTCATGAGGGGCAGCGTCACCGTCCAGAACTTCCGCCATCCCCGCGCGCCCACGCTCTCCGCCGCCTCTTCCAGCGAAGGGTCGATCTTGCCGAGGGCGTCCACCACGTTGAGGGTGATCATGGGAAAGAGATGGAGCGTCTCCACGAGGACGACGCCGTGGAGGCCGTAGAGGAAGTTGATGGGCCGGAGGAGATCGAAGACGTCCTGGAGGAGCACGTTGATGGAGCCGGCCCGACCGAGGATGAAGGTGAAGCCGAGGGTGCCCACGAGGGGCGGGGAGATGATGGGGATCATGGTCAGGTAGCCGAAGAGCGAGCGCCCGGGAAAGTCGAAGCGCACGAGGAGGAAGGCGACGGCGATGCCCACCACGGAGGAGGCGGCCACCGTGGCCACGCCGAGGGCGAGGGATTTCCAGAGCGCGCGGAGGTAGAAGGCGTCGGTGAAGAAGGCCACGAAGTTCGCGAGAGTGAGCCGGCCCACCTCGTCGGTGATTGCGTCGTAGAAGATCCGGAGGAGGGGGTAGACGAGAAAGAGGGCGAGGAAGAGCCAGAGTAGGCCGACCCCGAGGAGGGGGAGGGCCCGTCTAGGCATCATCGGAGAGGGCCAGCGTCACCGAGGCGGGAAAGCTGAGGGCGACGTCCCGGCCGATGGCCAGAGGCTCGTGGTGCCAGGCATCGCGGACATCGGCCCGCATGATCTGGCCGCCCGCCGCCTCGACGTCGTAGCGCACCGTGCTCCCGAGATACGAGACGAAGGCGACGCGGCCGCGCACCACGTTGCCGGCGGGCGCCGGGCGTGAATCGAGGGCGACGTTTTCCGGGCGGATGGCGAGCACGCATCGCTCGCCCACGGCCGCCTCCGCGATGGCCCGCAGAGGGCCGAGCGCCGTCTCCACGACGAGCTGCCCGGAGCTTCGCTCGCTCACCCGACCGGGCACGAGGTTGTTGGTGCCCACGAAATCGGCGACGAAGCGTGTGCGCGGCCGCTCGTAGAGCTCCTTGGGCGCGCCCACCTGCAGCACGCGGCCGTCCTTCATGACGGCCACGCGGTCGGAGAGCGAGAGGGCTTCCTCCTGATCGTGGGTGACATAGATGGTGGTGATGCGCAGCTCCTGCTGGAGGCTCCGGATCTCCGCGCGCACCTGGACGCGGATCTTCGCGTCCAGGTTCGAGAGCGGCTCGTCGAGGAGGAGGATGTCGGGGTTGAGCACGAGGGCACGGGCGAGGGCCACCCGCTGCTGCTGGCCGCCCGAGAGCTGGCCGGGGTAGCGCCCATCGAAGCCCGTGAGGTTGACCTTGGCGAGGCCCTCGCGCAGCCGGCGTTCCACCTCCGTCCGGCCGAGCTTCCTCAGCTTGAGCCCGTAGGCGACGTTGCCCGCCACCGTCATGTGGGGCCAGAGCGCGTAGTTCTGGAAGACCATGCCGATGTTCCGCTCGTACGGCGCGAGGCCGCTGACCACGCGGCCCCCGAAGCGGATCTCCCCGGCGTCGGGCTGGTAGAACCCGGCGAGGAGCCGCAGCAAGGTGGTCTTGCCGCAGCCCGACGGGCCCAGGAGCGTGAACAGCTCCCCGTCACGCACGGTGAGATCCGCCCTGTCCACCGCGGTGACGGCGCCGAACCGCTTGACGACCTCCCGGATGCGAATATCCACGAGGGCGCCCTACTTCTTCTTGAGATCCTCCCACTTGACTTCGATGTCGCTGCGGAAGCGCGTCTTGAGGGCGTCGGAGCGCTTGGCGGCCACCGTCTCGTCGTAGACGTTCGAGACGTCGCGATCGAAGTAGGAGCGCACGCCGCCCGTGAACTCCACGGCCAGCTCCGCCGTCGAGCCCGGCGCGCCCTGGACCTTGAACTTCGGCGTGATGGGGAAGAGTCCGCGCTCCATGAAGACCTTCTGCCCGCGCTCGGTGAGGAGGAACTCCACGAAGGCGCGCGCGGCCTTGGGATTTCGGGCGCCCGCCAGGATGGCCATGGGCTCGGGGGTGACGAAGGCGTTCCTGGGGGCCACGTACTTGATGTCGAAGCCCGCCAGCTTCTCCTCGAAGGCCATGTACGACGGCACCGCGAAGCCCGCGGCGAACTCGCCCTTGGCGACCACGGTGGGCACGTCGCGGCTGCGCGCGGTGAAGTGGCCGGTGTTGGCGGCCAGGCGGGTGAGCCACTCCCACCCCTTCTCCTCGCCGAGCATGGAGAGCATGACCTCGTACGTGGCGTTCGAGGAGGACGAGCGCGTGGGCGCGCACTGCGCCACCTCGCCCTTGAGCTTGGGATTCAGGAGGTCCTCCCAGTCTTTCAGCTCGGCCACGCCCAGCCGCTGGAGCCGGCGCGGATGGTAGACGAGTCCATACGGCTCCAGCGCCGTGCCCACCCAGTAGCCGTCCTTGTCCTTGAGGGGAATGGGCTTGGGCTTGCCGATCGAGGCCGGAATGGACTCCCAGGCCGCGCGCGAGATCTCGAGCTTCTGGAGCAGCTTCTGCTCGGCCAGCTTCTCGAAGAGCGCCGATTCCCCGCCCCAGAAGATGTCCGCCTCCGGCTTGCCCTTCCACTCCACGATGCGCCCGTAGGCGACCGGCGTGCCGGCCGGAATGGCGTTCACCTTCACGGTGACGTTCCACTTCTCCTTGGCATACTCGGCGAAGGCCTTGAGGGAGGCGTCGTGGATGAACTTCGAGATCGGGGTGATGAGGTTGAGCTCGCCTTCTATCTGAGCCCCTGCGGGCTGAGCCCCTACGGGCGCCTGGGCCCGGGCAGGCCCTACGAATCCGGGGCCGGCGAGCAGCAGAGCCAGCGCCGCCACGGCGGCGATCAGTCGCGTCATGAATGTCTCCTTGAAAGTGGTCAGTGGTCCGCCCAATCGCGGGCGTGCTCGACGGCCCGGCGCCACCGCGCATAGGCGGTCTCGCGCGCGGCCGGCAGCATTCC